>Ga0307505_10000093_pt1 | contig 113572 bp, 31 predicted proteins | sample 23_S_MG_FD_202183 | JGI IMG/M metagenome (GOLD analysis project Ga0307505, IMG submission 202183) | Soil microbial communities from Populus trichocarpa stands in riparian zone in the Pacific Northwest, United States - 23_S | ecosystem: Environmental > Terrestrial > Soil > Riparian zone > Trees...
CGCTCGTCACTGGTCACACGCTCTATCTGTATCCGCAGGAGGATCGCACACCCGCACTGCTGAAACTGATGGAGGACAATCGCTGTCAATTACTGAAACTCACGCCGAGCCATCTGGCGCTGATCCGTGAACGCGATAACCGCGAGTCGCGCATCCGTTGTCTGATTGTGGGTGGTGAAGCGCTCTCGACGGAGTTGGCCCACGCTGTCAGTGAAAGCTTCGGCCATCAGGTGGAGATCTATAACGAGTATGGCCCGACGGAAGCGACGGTGGGCTGCATGCTCTATCGCTTCGATTCCGAGACAGAGGAGCGGGCGTGGGTGCCGATCGGGCGGCCGGCGGCGAATACACAGATATATATATTGGACCAGCGGCTGGAACCCACGGCCGAACACGTCACGGGAGAACTCTACATCGGCGGGGCGGGAGTGGCGCGTGGCTATCTGGGGCGAGCGGCGTTGACGGCGGAACGGTTCGTACCGGACCCGTTCAGTGGGCGTGCAGGTGGGCGCCTGTACTGCACAGGAGACAGAGCGCGGCGGCTGGCAGACGGCAATATCGAGTATCTGGGCCGCGGCGACGAGCAGGTGAAGTATCACGGGTACCGGGTGGAGTTGAACGAGTTGCGGCTGGCGTTGAGTGCGCATGCGCGAGTGCAAGATGCGGTTGTCGTACTGCGGAAAGATGGAGTGGGCGGGCGCGAGCAGTTAGCGGGGTACTACGTGGCGCCCGAGGCAATCGCCGCGGAAGAGTTGCGGCGGCACATGCAGGAGCGGGTGATCGCAGAGACGGTGCCGCAATGGTTTGTCCATCTGCAGTCGTTGCCGTTGACGTTGAATGGGAAGGTGAATGTGGAAGCCTTGCCGGCGTCGTGGGTGGAGGAGAACGGAGCTGGCAGCAGGGAAGAGACCGGAGAAGCGCGGACTGAAACCGAGGCGCTGTTAGTGGCGATCTGGCGCGAGGTGCTGGGGCGGGAACAGGTGCGGATCGATGACAACTTCTTCGAGTTGGGGGGTGACTCGATTCTGAGCATCCAGATCGTCGCGCGGGCAAACCGGGCGGGACTGCAATTAATGCCTCGCCAGTTGTTTGTCAATCCGACGGTGGCGGGACTGGCGGCGGTGGCGGGGACGGCACAAAGAACAGAAAGCGAGCAGGGCGAGGTGCGCGGGGAAGTGCCGCTCACGCCCATCCAGCGATGGTTCTTTGAGCAGGAGTTGGCGGTGCCTGGGCACTACAACCTGTCGCTGCTGTTGCAGACGCAGCGGCCACTGCAAGCTGATGCGCTGAAGGCTGTGGTGCGCGGGTTACTAAGCCAGCATGACGCGTTGCGTTTGCGGTTCGAGCGCGGCGCAGATGGAGAGTGGCGCCAATGGCATGCGTCGTTGAGCGAGGAGTTGGTGGAGCAGAGTTGCGCAGTCGTGGAGTTGAGCGGTGTGACTGATGAAGAGCTGGCGGCAGCGATCACGGCGACAGCGGAAGAACTGCAGCGGAGTCTGGACTTGCAACATGGACCAGTGCTGCGAGTGGTGTGGCTGGAGACAGGTGCGGGGCGCGGCGGGAGACTGCTGCTGGTGGCACACCACCTGGTCGTGGATGGAGTGTCCTGGCGCGTGCTTTTAGAAGATCTGGAACGCGGGTATGAGCAAGCTGCCGGTGGTGCAGTGGTGGAGTTGGGAGCAAAGACAAGTTCTTATCGTGAATGGGCAGAGGCGTTAGTGGCGGAGGCGGAGCGCGGGTTGGGAGCGGCGGAAGAGGAGTACTGGACTGATGTAGCGCGCGCCCACGTGGTGGAGATCCCGGGCGGGGAGATAGCGGGAGACGGGACAGTCGGGAGCGCGCAGAGAGTGGAAGTGGTCTTGAGTGCGGAGCGGACGCGGGAGTTACTGCAGGAAGTACCGGCGGCCTACAACACGCAGATCAACGATGTGTTGGTGACAGCGTTGGCGCGTACGCTTTCGTGGTGGACCAAGAGGGCACACAGCAGTGAGAACGGAGCGAGTGCAACCGTGTTGGTGGACCTGGAAGGACACGGGCGCGAAGAAGTAAGTCAGAGCGTGGACGTGTCGCGCACCGTGGGCTGGTTTACCTCAATCTATCCGGTCGTGTTGGAAAGCAAGCCGGCAGAGGAAGTAGGCACGGCCTTGAAGCGGGTGAAGGAACAGTTACGTGCAGTGCCGCGACGCGGATTGGGCTTTGGGCTGCTGCGTTATCTGGGAAGGGGAGTGGCGAGCACGCGCCTGAGAGACATGCGGCGGGCACAGGTGGGGTTCAACTACCTGGGCCAGTTGGACCAGGTGGTGGGCGAGGAGCGTTGGCTTGCAATCGCAACAGAGAGTGCGGGACCGGAACGCGATGGTGATGGGCAGCGAGTCCATGCAATCGAAGTGAACGGGTACGTGGTGGAAGGTGAGTTGCACCTGGGTTGGGCGTACGACGCAGACCGATATCAACGCGAAGAGATGGAACTGGTCGCGGGGCGGTACAAGCATGAGTTGGAGGAGTTGATCACGCATTGCGTGGGCGAGGAAACGAGTGGCTTTACTCCTTCCGATTTCCCACTGGCGGACCTGAGTCAATCAGCACTCGATCGTATTGCAGCAAACGGTCATTCAATCAGCGATATATATACTCTCGCGCCGCTCCAGGCCGGCTTGCTCTTTCATAGCTTGTACACCCCGTCCTCAGGTGAATATTTCGTGCGACTCACCTGCACGTTATCGCGAAAGCTAAACCCCGAAGCATTGCAGCAGGCATGGCAGGAGGTCGTCAATCGACACGCCGTGTTGCGTACCTTCTTTGTCTGGCAAGATCTCAAAGAACCCGTCCAGGTCGTACGCCAACACGTCACCCTCCCCTGGCTCTCACTCGACTGGCGCGGTCTTGATCCCGCAATTCAAGAAGAACAACTCGCAAAGTTCCTCGCCGCTGATCTCGCCCGCGGCTTTGATCTGCAAAGGGCACCGCTGCTGCGTTTCGCTCTGATCCAGACAGATGATGACACTTATCAGTTCGTCTGGAGCTACCATCATCTGTTGCTGGATGGATGGTCCACGCCGCTGGTGATCAAAGAGGTCTTCACTTTTTATGAAGGGCTAACTCAGGGGCGCAGGATGGAGTTGGGCGCGGTGCAGCCGTACCGGGATTACATCCGGTGGTTACGCGAACAGGAGTTGCCCGCGGCGGAGCAGTTCTGGCGCCAATTGCTCAAGGGTTTCAGTGCGCCGACCGCGTTGGGCATCGAGCGGCGAGTGCGCACGGTCGAGGAAGTCGAGGACCAGTACGAAGATCAAAACTTGCAACTAACAGCGGAAGCAACGGCCGCGTTGCAGCAGTTGGCGCGCAACCATCAAGTGACGCTGAACACGGTGGTCCAGGGAGCATGGGCGTTGCTGTTGAGCCGTTACAGCGGGAGTGAAGACGTGGTGTTTGGAGCGACCGTTTCCGGTCGACCTGCGAGTCTGGCAGGAGTAGAGGAGATGGTGGGAATGTTCATCAACACCTTGCCGGTGCGGGTGCAGATGAAGAGTGAAGAAGGGGTAGGCGAATATCTGCGGCGCTTACAGGAGCAGCAGGTGGAGGTGCGGCACTATGAGTACAGCCCGCTGGTGGAGGTGCAGGGTTGGAGCGGAGTGGGGCGAGGCGTGCGCTTGTTCGACACCATCACCGTCTTTGAGAATTATCCGCTGGGAGACGCATTGCGCGAGAGCAGCGGTGCTATCGACGTGCGTAACGTTCGCGCTTTTGACCGGAATAATTTACCGCTGACGCTGACCGTATTGCCGAGTCAGCAAATGTTTCTAATACTCAGATACAACACCAGTCGCTACGAGCCCGCAACCATCACGCGCATGTTGCAACACTTGTTGATTGTGCTGGAAGGTATGAGTGCGCAGCCGGAGCCGCTAATCGCAGATGTGCCACTGCTGACGATAACTGAAGAGCAACAAATTCTCTTTGAATGGAACGAGACGGCAACAGAATATCCACGAGAGTTGTCGCTGGGCCAGTTGTTTGAAGCACAAGCTGCGCGCACCCCAGAGGCCGTGGCCCTGCTCTTTGAAGATAGAGAACTAACCTATCGTGAGTTGAATGAGCGCGCCAATCAGCTTGCCCGTTACCTGCAGCGCGCCGGCGTCGGGCCTGAGGTCCTGGCCGGCATTCTCATGGACCGTTCCGTACACATGATCGTGGCCGTACTCGGCATCCTCAAAGCTGGCGGCGCTTACGTGCCGCTTGACGAAAGCGATTCGCTCGAGCAGTTGGCGTTTATGATCTACGACTCCGGGCTGCGACTGTTGTTGACTCGGGAACGCTTGACGGAAATCCCCTATGCAGGCGCAACGCTGAATTTGACCGAGCAATGGAATTTAGTGGCTGGTGAGAGTGTTGCGAGTGTGCCGAACAGTGCACATCCGGAGAGTTTGGCCTATGTCGCTTACACCTCCGATTCCACGGGACAGCCCAGGGGCGTGATGATTCAACAGCGCTCGGTAGTCAATCTCGCGACAGCGCTGCAGCACTCCATCTACAGAGAGGATGGACCAAGGTTGCGCATTGGCGTTTGCGCATCGCCGGCCTTCGATGCATCTCGCCAGGTGGCGCAACTACTGCATGGTCATACGCTCTGTATTCTCCCGGAAGAGGCGCATGGCGATGGGCAGCAACTGCTCAATTACATCAAACGCTATCGGCTCGATGGTTTGGATTGCACTGCTTCACATCTCAAACAGTTAGGTGCAAGCGGAGTAGCAGAGTTGTTGGCGCTGGCGCCGCAGTTGGTGCTGCTGGGAGGCGAAGCGCTGGAGGACACGGTGTGGCCGTCGCTGACCGACAGTCGCGAGACACGCTTCTTCACCATCTATGGACCAACAGAGTGCACAGTGGCTGCGACGGTGAGCGAGGTGCGTGCAGAGTTGCCGGTCTCTACGATCGGGCGGCCGCTGTCGAACGTGAAGGTGTACGTGCTGGACCAGAAGCAACAACCGGTAGGGATAGGGGTTGCGGGTGAAATCTATGTCGGTGGTGACGGAGTAGGACGTGGGTATTTGAATAGGCCGGAGCTTACGGCGGAGCGCTTCATTCCGCATCCATACAGCGGCGAAGAGGGAGCGCGGCTGTACCGGACAGGCGATGTGGGACGGTATTTGAGAGACGGAAACATCGAATATCTTGGCCGGCACGGCAAAGTAGATCGCAGCGCACTCCCTACGCCCGACGCTTTGTCTGAATTGGACGCCCCACTCGTCCTCCCACGAACAGAAACGGAGCGCAATATCGCAGCAGTTTGGCGGGAGGTCTTAGGACTCGAATCTGTCGGTATCTTCGACAACTTCTTTGATCTCGGCGGCCATTCTCTGTTGATGGTTCAGGTTCACGGCAAGCTGTGCGAGAAGTTCAAGTTTGAAGTGTCGATGGTCGAGCTTTTCGAGCATCCCTCGATCAACTCTCTAGTCGAGCATTTGAGCCGGCAGAAGAATGTCACACCCATGCAAGATGAGAATCTTGTGCTTGACAACAAGTTGCGAGAAGGCCGAAACCGGCTCAGCAAACAACGCGCGACAAGAGCATAAGGCGCCAGGAAACAGGGCGGGCTTTCAATGAATAATTCACCACTGAATCACCTGACCGGGCAGGAGATTGCCATCATCAGTATGGCCGGGCGATTTCCGGGAGCGAAGAGTGTTGAAGAGTTTTGGTTCAATCTGCGGGCGGGAGTGGAATCCATTTCCACCTTCACAGATGAAGAACTGCAAGCCGCGGGGACGCCGCCGGCCGAACTGCGCGATCCCAACTACGTGCGCGCCAAAGGCGTGCTTGATGACATCGAGATGTTCGACGCTTCGTTCTTCGGGTTCAGCGCGCGCGAAGCAGAGACCACCGATCCGCAGCACCGTCTGTTTCTGGAATGCGCGTGGGAAGTGTTGGAGCGTGCGGGTTATGACACGCAGCGTTACGAGGGGCGCATCGGCGTCTACGGCGGCGCGGGCGCCAACGGCTATTTCCTAAGCAATCTACTAACCAATCCCGACATCATCAACTCGGTAGGCATGTACCAGGCGTTTATCAGCAACGACAAAGATTACTTATCGACGCGTCTGTCCTACAAACTGAACCTCAAGGGACCAAGTCTCACCGTTCAGACAGCGTGCTCGACTTCGCTCGTCGCCGTTCATCTCGCCTGCCAGAGTTTACTCAGTGGTGAATGTGACATGGCGCTCGCCGGCGGCATCACCATTTCGGTGCCGCAGGTCTCCGGTTATCAGTATCGAGAGGGAGGCATCCTTTCACCTGATGGACACTGCCGGCCGTTTGATGTGCAGGCCAATGGTACGAATGGCGGCAGCGGCGTGGGGATGGTGCTGCTCAAGCGTTTTGATGAAGCGCTCGCCGACGGCGACGTCATTCATGCCGTCATCAAAGGCTCGGCTATCAACAACGACGGCTCGCGCAAGGTGGGTTATACCGCCCCGAGTGTTGAGGGTCAGGCGAAAGCGATCATTGCGGCGCAGCTTTCAGGCGAGCTAAGCGCCGACAGCATCTCGTATGTGGAAGCACACGGTACAGCGACTGCACTCGGCGATCCGATCGAAGTGGGGGCGTTGACGCAAGCTTTCCGCTCCTCAACCTCACGTACGCAGTTCTGCGCGCTTGGTTCGATGAAGAGTAACGTGGGCCACCTTGATGCGGCCGCCGGTGTGGCCGGACTGATCAAGACGGTGCTGGCGCTCAAGCATCGCGAACTGCCGCCATCGCTGCACTACACGGCGCCGAACCCGGAGATCGATTTCGCTGCGTCGCCCTTCTACGTGAACCATGAACTGCGGCCGTGGGAGACAAACGGAGATGGACCACGACGTGCGGGCGTGAGTTCGTTTGGGATTGGCGGCACGAATGCGCACGTCGTAGTTGAGGAAGCGCCACAGCTTCCTGCAACAGCGCCCTCGTCGCGCGGGTGGCATCTGCTGGTGTTGTCGGGCCGAACGGCGGCAGCGGTGACGGCGGCGACGGAGAAGTTAAGGCGCCATTTGGAAGCGCAGCCGGATGTTTCATTGGCGGATGTGGCGTACACGTTACAGGTGGGGCGGCGCGAGTTTGCCCACCGGCGTGCGGTGGTGTGCCGCGATGTAGCGGATGCGCTTGAGGCTTTGGCTGAACCAAGTCGCTGGATAGATGGTTTGGTGGAGTTGAGCGCAGGGAGCCAGGGCGGTGGCAGCGGGCGCGGGGCGGTGCTGATGTACAGCGGGCAGGGGGCGCAGTACGTCGGGATGGGGCGAGAGTTGTACGAGCGGGAAGCAGTGTTTCGCGCGACGGTGGACCAGTGCGCGGCGGCTTTTCAGAGAGCGCAAGGCTATGACCTGCGCGCAGTGCTTTATCCCCAGGAAGGACAAGAAGCCGAGGCCGCGGCGCGGTTAGTGGAGACGGAAGTGACGCAGCCGGCGTTGTTCGTGCTGGAGTATGCGTTGACGCGGTTGTGGCAACAGTGGGGGTTGCGGATCGAGGCGTTGATGGGCCACAGCATAGGTGAGTATGTGGCGGCGTGTGTGACAGGGTTACTGAGTGTTGAAGATGCGGTGCGGCTGGTGGGGCGGCGCGGGCGGTTGATGCAGGGGATGGAGCGCGGCGCGATGCTGGCGGTGCGGCTGAGTGAAAGTGAGCTGCAACGGTGGGTTCAGCATAAGGAGTTGTGGGTGGCGGCGGTGAATGGGCCACAGCAGTGCGTGTTGTCTGGCCGAGAGAGTGCGATCGCGGCAGTTGAGCAAGAGCTGACAGCGGCGGGGGTAGTGGTGAAGCGGTTGGCAACCTCGCATGCGTTTCATTCGGGGTTGATGCGGGAGGCGGCGCAGGAGCTGGCGAGTGAGTTTAATGGAGTGGCGAGTGGAGACATCACTATTCCCTACATCTCGAACGTGAGTGGGAGTTGGGCGCAGGTGGAGGAAGTGCGTGAGGGTGAGTACTGGGGCCGGCAGATGTTGGAGCGGGTGCAGTGGTGGCGGGGCGTGAAGGAGGTGTTGAAGAGTGGCGCCGGGGTGTTGTTGGAGGTTGGTCCGGGAGAGAGTTTGGCGGGAGTAGTGAAGGAAGGGGTGAGAGGAAGAGCCGTGACGGTGTTGAGCACGTTGCGGGGCTCGCGACGTGGAGGAAGTGAAGCAGTAGAGCGCGAGATGGTGGCGCGTTTAGGTGAGATGTGGGTGCGCGGAGTGGGCGTGAAGTGGGGCGGGATGTATGCGGGCGAAGAGCGGCGGCGAGTGGAGTTGCCGACCTATGAGTTTGAGCGCGAGCGCTATTGGGTGGAAGCGCGCACCGGAGCCGCGCGGCTAGCGGCTGAAGGAAATGGAAGCGATGTAGAGCGCGAAGGTGAGGCGGAGCGTAAAGAAGCGGACATCGCGAAATGGATGTATGTGCCGGTGTGGAAGCAGAGTGTGGGCCGGAGAGGTGAGGTTGCAGCGGCAAGCGGACAGAAGTGGTTGGTGTTGCGAGAAGAGAGCGGGTTTAGCGATCAGTTAGTTGCACGGCTGGAAGCTGCGGGCACTGAGGTTGTCAGAGTGAGCATGGGTGAAGAGTTCACCCGTGTTGACGACAGCACTTTCGTGGTCCATCCGGGGAAGAAGGAGGAACTTGAACGACTGGTGCGCGAGTTAACCGAGGCAGGCTGGCGGCCGCAGCGTATCGTGCATCTGTGGAATGTGAGCGAGGACTCATCCGGGCTCACAGTTGACGGCGTGCAACAGCAGATCGAGCAGTTTGAAGCGGCGCAGGAACGCGGGTTTTATAGTTTGATTTATCTGGCCCATGCCTGGGGTGTGCAGCCCAGCAGTGAGCCGATTTTTCTCAGTGTCATCACGAGCAATACGCAAAGAGTGACGGGTGTGGAAAGACTGCGGCCAGAGCAGGCAACAGTGTTAGGACCATGCCGTGTGATCGGGCAGGAGTATCCGCACATAGTCTGCCGCAGCATTGATGTGCAACTGCCTGAGAAGCAGCCGGCATTAGTGAAACAACTAGCGAGTGAGTTGGTTAGTAAGCATCAGAGTTTCGCAGTCGCGTATCGTGGTTATGAACGCTGGGTGCAAACGTATGAACGCGTGCAACTCGAGCCGAGAGAGGAAACGCAATTACCGCTGCGATTGCGCGATGGCGGTGTGTATCTGATCACGGGCGGACTGGGCCAAGTCGGATTGACGTTAGCCGCGCAACTGGTACGTAGCGCGCGAGCGAAGTTGATCCTCACGGGACGCACGGCTTTCCCTGCACCTGCAGAATGGCAGCAATGGCTTGACACGCATGGCGAGCAGGATCGCGTCAGTTTACTGATCAAGAAGTTGCAATCGTTGGAGGCAGACGGCGCAGAGATCTTTGTGGTCCAGGCGGATGCGTCAGACTACTCGCGCATGGAAGCTGTCATTGCCCAGGCAGAAGAGCGTTTCGGCGCGCTCAACGGCGTGATACATGCAGCAGGCAATGTGGGCGAACAGGCATTCCGAGCGATTTCGGAGACTGGAACGGAAGAAGCGTCGCAGCAATTTGTACCTAAGGCACATGGACTGATCGTTTTGGACCAGATGCTCGCAGACCGGGAATTAGACTTTTGCCTGCTGTTGTCATCTTTGTCGGCGGTACTGGGCGGGCTTGGTTTCTCGGCTTATGCGGCTGCGAACATCTACATGGACACGTTTGTGCAAAAGCATAACGAACGGGATGAGCGCGGCTGGCTGAGTGTTAACTGGGATGGCTGGCAGTTCGAGGAGGCGCGGATCGAAGCAGAGGAAGCGCCGCTCGGTGTCACCGCGGAGGAAGGCAGCGAAGTCTTTACACGTCTGCTGGACCTCGAGAGGGCCACGCAGATCATCGTTTCCACTGGGGACTTAAACGCGCGGTTGCGCAAATGGATCAGACTGGAGCCATTGCAGACAGCAGTGCGCCGCACAGACGAAGCGCGGATGACTTTATACCCGCGTCCGTCGTTGTCGGTAGCTTACCTCGCGCCGCGCAACCCCTTGGAACAACGGGTGGTGGAGATTTGGGAAGAGCTGCTGGGTGTGGCGCCGGTGGGCGTGGCAGACGACTTCTTCGAGTTAGGCGGCGATTCATTGCTGGCGACACTGGTAGTTTCACGTTTGCGCGAGTCGTTGCAATTGGAGATCCCGCTGCGGGACTTATTTGAGCGGGCAACGGTGGCGGAATTGGTAGCCAGCATCGAGGTCAGCATCGAGACAGCGCAAAGCGATGGCTACAGGCTCAACGTGCCGTCGATAGTGAGAGTGTCGCGAGCCGAGCCGCTGCCGTTGTCTTTCGGACAACAACGACTCTGGTTCCTCGATCAGTTAGAGCCAGGCAGTACGCTCTGGAACGTTTCGGGCGCAGTGCGGATGACGGGCGAGTTGGATGTTGACGCTCTGAGGCGCACCATGTCGGAGGTAGTGCGGCGCCACGAAGTGCTGCGCACCACTTTCAGTAATCGAGAAGGGGAACCGGTGCAAGTAATCAGGCCGGCCGAGCCGCTACCTTTGGAACTCGTTGATCTCAGTGGCCTTGAGGTCGCCGAACGCGAGGCAGCAGCAGTGCAGTGGACGGACCGTGTGTGCGGACAACCATTTGATCTGGCCCATGGACCATTGCTGCGGACGAAATTATTGAAGCTCGGAGAAGCGGAACACGTTGTGGTGCTGGTGATGCACCACATGATTAGCGATCTATGGTCCGTAGGAGTTCTGATCCGTGAAGTGGCCGCCTTATATGAAGCATTTCGGCGCCAGGAGCAGTCGCCCCTGCCGGAGTTGAAGATTCAGTATGCTGACTTCGCACACTGGCAGGTCCGGTGGCTGCAGGGTGAAGAGCTGGAACGGCAGTTGACTTATTGGAAGAAGCAACTCGCAGGCGCGCCCACGGTGCTCGATTTACTGCCCGACAAGCCGCGTCCGCCCGTTCAAACACATCACGGCGCATCACTATCGTTTGTCATCGATGAGGAGTTGACGGAAGGGCTGAAAAAGGTGAGCCGCCAGCACGACGTCACCTTGTTTATGACCCTGATGGCGGCGCTAAATGTGTTGCTCTATCGCCATTCGGGTCAGGATGACATCCTCGTCGGTACGACCATAGCCAACCGCAACCGCGCGGAAACAGAAGCGCTGATCGGTTTTTTCATTAACTCGCTCGTGATACGCACCAACTTTTCGGACCGGCCCAGTTTCGGGCAACTGCTCGAACGCGTGCGGGAGACCGCGCTTGGAGCGTACGCACATCAAGACTTGCCCTTTGAAAAACTGGTCGAAGAACTGCAGCCGGCACGCGACATGAGCCGCTCGCCGCTGTTTCAAGTTAACTTCACGATGGAGAACACGCCGCGTAGTTCGCTTGAGCTTTCCGGTCTGACGCTAAGTCCGGTTGGTATGGAAATGAATTCGGCCAAACACGACCTCACGCTCGACATAGTGGAGGGAGAGCACGGCCTGGGTGGGTTGATCGAGTACAACACGGATCTGTTCCACGCACCGACCATCGCGAGAATGATCGAGCATCTACAAATCATTCTGCAAAGCATCGTCGCCGATCCCGGGCAAAAAATCGCCACGCTGCCGTTGCTGAGCGAGATCGAGCAACATCAACTGCTGTTCGCATGGAACGACACCGCCGCGAGCTATACGCCGGAGCGGACTCTGAACCAGTTGTTTGAAGCACAAGCAGCGCGGAGCGGGACAGCAGTGGCGGTGGTCTTTGAGGGCGAGCAGTTGACTTATGCTGAGTTGGACCAAAGAGCTAACCAGTTAGCCCACTACCTGCGCGCACGCGGCGTCGCGAGCGATGATATCGTCGGCATCTTGACGGAGCGATCAGTGGAGATGGTGGTGAGCTTGCTCGGTGTCCTGAAAGCCGGCGCGGCGTATCTGCCACTTGATCCCTCGTACCCGCCGGAACGCCTCTCATTCATGCTCGCCGATGCGGGTCTGCGCTTCGTCATTTCTCACCGGGCGACGGAAGCCATGCTGCCCGCGTTAACCTCTGACTCCTCTATTAATGTGTTGTCGCTCGATGCCGAGTGGACCACAGTGGCCGCGCAGCCGGCGACGGCGCCGGTTGTGCACACTGCGCCGGACAATCTGGCCTACGTCCTCTACACGTCCGGTTCCACGGGCCAACCGAAAGGCGTGATGATCGCGCAACGCGGCCTCTGCAATCACATGCGCTGGATGCAGGAACAACTTCCGCTGCGAGCGACTGATGCAGTGTTGCAGAAGACGCCCTTCAGCTTCGACGCATCGGTGTGGGAATTCTGGGCGCCGTTGTTGGCGGGAGCGCGTTTAGTGATGGCGCAACCGGGTGGACATCAAGACGCAAAGTACCTGGTGGAAGTGATGGAGCGCGAGGGTGTGACCCGCTTCCAGGGGGTGCCGACTTTGCTGCGTATGTTGGTGGACACGGGAGAACTGGAGCGGTGTACGCAGTTGCGCGAGATGTGCAGCGGCGGTGAGGTGCTGACGCTGGAATTGGCCGAGAGTATTTTGCGGGTGAACGACAAGCTGAAGTTGTACAACCTTTATGGACCAACAGAGACGACCATAGAGGTGTTGTGGCAGGAGGCGGAACGAGACCGAGTGTTTGCAGGCGAAGACGTGAGCATTGGGCGACCCATCACGAACACGCAAATGTATGTGCTGGATGGAGACATGCAGCTCGTGCCTGTAGGCGTGGTTGGAGAGTTGTACATCGGTGGCGCGTGCCTGGGGCGCGGCTATCTGAAGCGACCGGCACTCACTGCAGAAAGATTCGTGCCGCACCCGTACAGCACGGAGCCCGGGGCGCGTTTGTACCGGACGGGGGACATAGTACGTTGGGTTGACGGAGAGTTAGCGTATCTCGGACGCGCCGATGCACAGGTGAAGTTGCGTGGCTTCCGGGTGGAGTTGAGCGAGATTGAAGTGGTCTTGAGAGAGCACCCGTTAGTTAAAGAGTGCATCGTGCTGGTGAAAGACGACAAGGTGGGTAACCAGCAGTTGGTCGGGTACATCTTAAACGCGCGCGCGGAGGGGCAGGCCAGCGGCGCGGAACTGCGCGATTACTTACGTGATCGCTTGCCGGAGTACATGGTGCCCACCGTCTTTATGACCATGGACGAGTGGCCTTTGACGCCGAGCGGAAAAGTCGACGTCAGAGCGCTGCCATTGCCGGAGGTTAAACGCGACAAATTGATGCGCGGATACGTGGCGCCGGAAACCCCCGTGCAGCAGATTGTGGCGGGAATCTGGGCGGACCTGTTGAAGGTGGAAGTAGTTGGCGCGCACGACAACTTCTTCGAGCTGGGCGGTCATTCGTTACTCGCGACGCAGGTGATCTCACACATGCGGGAGACTTTCAAACAGGAATTCTCACTGCGCAGCCTGTTTGGAAAACCGACGGTGGCAGAGTGGGCGGCCACCATTGAGATGGCGCAAAGCGAAGGACAAGGACTCGAGGCGCCACCGATAGTGCGAGTGCCGAGAGACGGGAAGCTACCGTTGTCATTCGCCCAACAGCGGCTCTGGTTCCTCGACCAGTTGGAGCCGGGCAGCACCTTTTACAGTATTCCGACAGCGATCGAGTTAACCGGAGTGCTGAATATTGAGGCCATGGAACGCGCCCTCACTGAAATCGTCCGGCGTCACGAGGTGCTGCGAACAACGTTTGCTCAGTTGAACGGAGAGCCGCAACAAATCATCGCGCCCGCAGCGCCGTTCCGCCTGCCGGTGATTGACCTGAGCCATATGCCTGATGAAGAACGTCAGGCGGAAAAGAAACGGCTGATTAGCGAAGAGGCGGAATTGCCATTCGACTTGATGCGAGGGCCGCTGCTTCGCCTAACCTTGCTGCGTATCAGCGCGGAGGAACACATCGCGCTTCTGACAATGCATCATATCGTTTCGGACGGCTGGTCCACAGGAATACTTATTCGAGAAGTGGGCGCACTCTACACAGCCTACCGCGCCGGTGGATCTTCTCCACTTGAAGAACTGCCGATTCAATATGCCGACTTCGCACACTGGCAGCAACAATGGTTGCAGGGAGATGCGTTTGAACCACTACTGAGCTACTGGCGACGACAATTGGATGGTGCGCCCACCATGTTGGAATTGCCCGGCGCTAAACCACGATACCTCCAGACATTTCGCGCCGCCTACCAGACGGTCGAATTAAGCAGGCAAGTAACTGACGGATTGAAGGCGCTCGGCAGGCAGACGGGGGTGACGCTGTTCATGAGTTTGCTGGCGGCCTTCGACGTGCTGCTCTATCGCTATAGCGGACAGACGGACCTGCCGATTGGAACACCCATCGCAAATCGTAATCACCTGGAAACGGAAACACTCATTGGGTTCTTTATCAACACGTTAGTGCTGCGTATAGACCTGAGCGGCGACCCGACGTTTATCGAGCTGTTGCAGCGCGTGAGAGAAGTAACTTTGGAGGCGTATGCGCATCAGGACATGCCGTTTGAAAAGCTGGTCGAGGAGCTGCAGCCCGATCGCAGCCAAACCCATTCGCCGCTCTTCCAGGTAATGTTCGTCCTGCACAATTTTGAGATGGATGCATTGGAGCTGCCCGGACTCTCACTCACCTTCTCCCAGGAAGAGCCCAAGTCGGCGAAGTTTGACCTGCTATTGACGATGTGGGAGACGAACGACGGCATGGGCGGTTTCTTTAAGTACAACACGGACATCTTCGAAGACAGCACCATCGCGAAAATGATCGAGCACTTCCAGACCCTGATCGAGAATCTGTTGGCCGACCCGCAGCAGCGTCTCTCTGATTCCAGTTTTCTGACTGAAGATGAAACGATGGGCCTGACCTCCGCCGATTTTCCCGAATCCGGCCTGAGCCAGAAAGATTTCGAGTCGCTGATTCTGCAACTCAACAGCTCAGCGAGTCTTAAGTAAGTTGTCTGTACGGCGGCCCTTCGTGGCCGGCACCACCGTCAACACGCGAGAACCACGAGGTAATTCACCATGGCAAAAGTTTGTTTCAGGCAGGATGTGATCGTCGAACCGCTATATGATCAATGGTATGCCTGGTCGTATCTCATTGCACCGGCCACGGCGGCTATGTGTATCGCGAATTCGCACCTGAAGAAGATGCAGTCATTTGTCTCTGCCCCGCAACTGCATGTGGCTGCCCTCAAAAATCCGGCTATGCTGGGTGGTCCATTCATCGACCACGATCCCAGCCGAGTGGACGAAATCAAGGTGTTGGCGGAGCGCACCGCGCGTGAGCATGCGCATATGGTGAAATTCGCGGCCGCTGTTCAGGAACTCGATAAGCTGTTGGCAACTGAAGCTACCGGATTATCACTGGAGCCTCTCTATGAGAAAGTTCCGGACGTGCTCAAAGGTTATGTCGAGCTGGTCTACGATCTGAACAATCAGCCTTCAATGCGCTTCATCGAAGGGCTGCTCTACAGGAGCGAGTATCACAACACCGCCGCGCAAAGCATTGACCTTTCAATCGCTAACGGTAATTCTCGTTCGTTCGTCTTTAGCACTCCTCGTCTGCACAGCGAGGGGCATCTGCGATTGAACCTCCCGTTCAACGATGAGGCCTTCGATGAATTGTTCAAGATGAAGTACGTTCCCCAATCGTATGACTACATCAAAGAGCAGTTGCACATCAGCGACGAAGACGATGAGGTGTTTCGCAATTTCTTCACAGAAGAAGTTCCGCCGCCGCACGTTGGTTATGCAGGCGATGATGTCAGGATTCGATATTTCGGCCACGCGTGTGTGTTGATTGAATCAAAAGAGACGAGCATGCTGGTCGATCCCGTGATCGGTTATAAACAGGACATCGGCAGAGAGTATTACACCTTCACCGATCTGCCCGACAGCATCGACTATGTCCTCATCACTCACAATCACCAGGATCACTGTATGTTTGAAACCCTGCTGCAACTGCGCCACAAAATCAAGAAGGTCATAGTACCGAAGAATAATGGCGGCTCGCTGGCTGACCCGTCGCTTAAATTTGTTCTGCAGAGCGTTGGTTTCAAGAACGTCATCGAGATCGATGAGTTGGAAACGATAGAAGTTGAAGGCGGCGGGATTACAGGGGTTCCCTTCTTTGGCGAACATGGAGACGTAAGCGTCAGGAGCAAAATCGCGTATCTCATCGAGCTTAAGGGCCGAAAGGTAATGTGCGTGGCTGATTCAAACAACATCGAGCCGAAGCTTTATGAGCACTTGCGCCGTTTGATCGAGAAGATCGACGTGCTGTTTGTTGGGATGGAGTGCGATGGCGCGCCACTGACATGGCTCTATGGCCCGCTGCTTACGCGGCCGGTGGCGAGAAAGATGGAACAGTCGAGAAGATTCGATGGTTCGGACTACGAGAAGGCGATCGACATCGTTAAGAATTTGAATCCGCAGCAGGTCTACGTCTATGCGATGGGCCAGGAGCCCTGGTTAAAGTATCTCACCTCCATCCACTACACGGACGAGTCTCGCCCGATTGTGGAGTCCAACAAGCTGGTGGCAGCTTGTAAGGAAAAGGGGATCGAGTCAGAGCGTTTGTACTGCTACAAGGAAATCGTTCTACCCGGCCAGCCCGTGACCTCCCGGCTCGCCGCCGCCTCCTGAACCGCCCACACCCGGCGCCAGACAATTCAAACAGGTTATCGAGATGAATCTTCAGAACATCGAAGCGATCTATCCTCTCTCACCGTTTCAAGCGTCGCTGCTCTCAGGCGATCTTCGCACACTGGATAGATCGGCTTATTGCGGGCAGATGATCTGCTCCCTGCACGGAGAACTCGACACAGAAGCTTTCGAGCGTGCGTGGCGGCTGATAATCGATCTGCACCCGATCCTGCGCACCATGTTTGCCTGGGAGAATCTCGAGAAACCCGTTCAACTGGTCCACCGGCAAATCGACTTCTCGCTCTTGCCGCACGACTGGAGAGGGCTTTCACCGGAGCAGCAACAGGAGTTGCTGGACACTTTGCTCGAGGCCGAACGTGAAACGGGTTTTCACGCCACGCAAGCGCCTTTGATGCGGCTCTGTTTGTGCCGTCTCAGTAATGACGATTACTACCTCCTTTGGTCTTACGACCTCCTGGTGCTTGATAACTGGAGCTTGCCGCTGCTGCTGGAGAAAGCGATTGCTGTTTATGCAGGACAACTCAAAGGAGAGATGCCGCAGGTCGAGCAAGGGCGGCTTTATCAAGACTACATAGCGTGGTTGAAGGAGCAGGACGTCGCGCAGGCGGAAGCTTTCTGGAAAGAATCACTCAATGGTTCAAACGGATCGGAAAACCTCAATGGACTATTCCGGTCGACTCCCGAGACCACGAACGGTTATGCGCATATCCAGCTACCTTCTGGTTTAACAGCATCGCTACGTGCGTTGGCGTCTGAGCACCAGTTGGATTTTCAAGCTCTCGTGCAAGGAGCATGGGCCTTACTCCTGAGCCGGTACAGCGGCGAGAACGAGATCGTTTACGGGGCGACAGTCTCCGGACGTCCGGCTGATTTGACAGGGTCGAGTTTGATGGTCGGCCCGTTCAGTAATGTTCTGCCGGTCCACGTGCGCGTATCGTCCTCGACGCCTGTAGTTTCATGGTTGAAATCTCTGAGCGCGCATCTCGACGACCTCAGGAAATATAGTTTTTATCCTGGCGGCGCGAGTCACTTGCCGGCGTTTGTGAGTACAGTCCAAACAGAGAGTTCTCCAACCAACGGACTGCTTCATGAGAATGGCTCGGCTCTCCGTGTGCGGGAGATTCAACCAGTCGAACAAACTAAATCGCCGTTAATGCTTATCGCGCCGTCGCAATCCGAAGCGGCGTTGCAGCTCAGCTACAATCCAGCCGCATTCGACGACGCTTCAGCCGTTCGCCTGGCGCAGCACTTTGAGAATCTGCTGACGGGGATCCTGCAACATTCGCAGCTCCCCATTTCACAGCTTTCCATTCTCTCGGCGCCTGAGTTGGACCAGCTCCTCTATTCGTTCAACGACACAGCAGCGCCACTGCCACAGACGTCTATTCACGCGCGCTTTCAACAACAGGTTTTGCAGTCGCCGAATGCGGTCGCGCTCAGCTTCCTCGGTTCTTCGCTTCCGTATGTAGAACTCGACCGCCGCTCCAACCAACTCGCGCGTCATCTCCTTTCGCTCGGCGTCTCCCCAGACTCGCTCGTTGCCGTTTGTCTCGATCGTTCGTTGGAACTATTTATCGCGCTGCTCGCCATCCTCAAGGCTGGCGCCGCGTATTTACCACTCGACCCATCCTATCCATTGTCACGCCTCTCCTTCATGCTGACCGACGCCGGCTCGCCGCTGGTGCTGACCACTGATGCACTGGCCGACGAGTTGCCCGCGCAGTGGACACAGCCTGTGCTGCTCGACGCTGACTGGGATCTCATCGCGCAGAACACGGATGAGCCGCTCCCGGAGAAGGCCGTTGCTACAGACCAGCTCGCTTATGTGATTTACACGTCGGGTTCGACCGGAACACCAAAGGGCGTGGCCGTGACGCATGGTGGCGTGCTGCGGTTAGTGACCTCGCCCAACTATGTTCATCTCGACGCCGCACAGACGCTGCTGCAAATGGCGCCGCTGACCTTTGACGCTTCGACTTTGGAGGTCTGGGGAGCACTGCTGAACGGCAGCCGGCTCGTGGTAATGCCGCCGAGTGCGCCAACGCTTGATGAGATCAGCGACGTGATCGTGACAGAGCGAGTGACGACGCTGTGGCTGACGGCCGGCTTGTTCCACCTGATGGTCGACGAACAACTGGAGGACTTGAGCCAGGTCGAGCAACTGCTGGCAGGCGGCGATGTGCTCTCGGTGCGCCACGTCGAGAAGTATCTCGCGGCGCCAGGCACGAGTGAGCGGCGGTTGATCAACGGGTATGGACCAACAGAGAACACGACCTTCACCTGCTGCTACGTGATGGATCGGAGCACAAGGTTGAGCGGCAGCGTGCCGATTGGACCACCCATCACGAACACGCAGGTTTATGTGCTCGACGCGGAGATGCAGGTTGTGCCGGTGGGCGTGGTGGGAGAGTTGTACATCGGCGGCGCCGGGTTGGCGCGCGGTTACTTCAACCAGCCGAAACTGACCGCGGAGAGTTTTGTGCCTCATCTGCACAGCACGGAGCCGGGCGCGCGTCTGTACCGCACGGGCGACATGGTGCGCTGGCACGAGAATGGAGAGTTGGAGTTCATCGGTCGTGTGGATGGGCAGGTGAAGGTGCGTGGCTTCCGCATCGAGGTGGGAGAGATTGAATCCGTGCTGGCCGGACACGATGGCGTGCGGGAAGCAGTAGTGCTGGTGCGCGAGGATGAGCGCCGAGACAAACGGCTGGCTGCTTATGTAGTGAAAGAAGCAGAGAGCGAAGTGACAGTAGAGGAGTTGAAGAAGTATTTGCGGGAGCGGTTGCCGGAGTACATGCAGGTGCAGTGGGTGGTGGCAGTCGCGGAGATACCGTTGACAGCAAACGGCAAGGTCGATCGCCGTGCGTTGCAGGCGGTAGCAGTGGAGTTTGCGGGCAGCGGTGAGCAGAGTGTGCAGGTGCGCACGCCGGCGGAAGAGATCCTGGCGGCGATCTGGGCTGAGGTGTTGGGGCGCGAGACGATTGGCGTGCATGACAACTTCTTCGAGTTGGGCGGGCATTCGTTGCTGGCGACGCAAGTGATCTCACGGGTGCGGGATGCGTTCGGGCAGGAAGTGGCGTTGCGCAGCTTGTTCGAGCAGCCGACAGTTGCGGGACTGGCGCGCGAGATCGAAGCGGGCAGACTGGGAGTGGAGTTGCAAGCACCACCGCTGGAGCGAATAGAGCGAGCGGAGCGGCTGCCACTCTCGTTTGGGCAGCAACGCTTGTGGTTCCTGGACCAGATGGAGCCCGGGAGCGTCGCATACAACATACCGGCGGCGGTGCGGTTGCGGGGCGTGCTTAATGTGGAAGCGTTGGAGCGAACGCTGTCGGAAGTGATGCGTCGTCATGAAGTGTTGCGGACCCGCTTCATCGCGGTCGATGGCGAACCAGTGCAGTTGATCGAGGCGGCCGTACCGATCAAGTTGGAAGTGCTTGACCTGAGCGCGTTGGCGGAGGAGGTGCGCGAGGCGGAGGTGCAGCGCCTGGGGAAGGTTGAACTGGGTCTGCCATTCGACTTGTCGCGCGGGCCGCTGCTACGCGTGAGCCTGATCCGGCTTGGTGCAGAGGAGCACGTGGCTTTGGTGACGATGCATCACATCGTCAGCGATGGGTGGTCCATCGGCGTCTTCATCAACGAGGTGGGTACGCTCTATGCCGCTTATGTGCGTGGTGACGAGTCACCACTAGAGGAACTACCGATTCAGTATGCAGACTTCGCGCACTGGCAGCGCCGCTGGTTACAAGGTGAAGTGCTCGCCGCGCAACTTGATTTCTGGCGCGCGGAGTTGGCTGACGCTCCGACTGTGATCGATCTCCCGATCGACAACTCTCGTCCACCCATTCAGACTTACCATGGCGCTTCTTATCCGGTTGAACTCTCAGCGGAGCTATCAGCGCAACTCAGAGATCTCAGCCGCCGTCATGGTTCAACTCTCTTCATGACGCTGCTCGCCGCTTTCGACCTGCTCCTGTGTCGCTATGCGGGACAAGAACAGGTGCTCGTCGGCAGTCCTATCGCTAATCGCAATCGCTCGGAGACAGAAGGGTTGATCGGATTCTTCGTGAACACCCTCGTGCTGCGTGGTGACGCGCGCGGCAATCCGAGTTTCCGTGAGTTGCTGCGGCGCGTGCGCGAGACAGCGTTGAGTGCCTATGCGCATCAAGACCTGCCATTCGAGAAACTTGTCGAAGAGTTACAGCCGGAAAGAGACATGAGTCGCTCACCGCTGTTTCAGGTGATGTTCGTGTTGCAGAACGCGCCGGGCGAAGCGTTGGAGTTGGAGGGCTTGAGCCTGAGTGCAGTGGAGAGCGAAGGCGAATCGGTGAAGTTTGAGTTGATGCTCGGGTTGGAAGAAACCGGAGAAGTGGTTTTAGGAGACATTAATTACAACTGCGACTTGTATGAAGCAGAGACCATCGGGCGAATGGCGGCGAGCTACGAGCGGGTGTTACAGGCGGTGGTTGCAGACGCGGAGCAGCGGGTGTTTGAGATCGATTTGCTGAGCGAAGCAGAGCGACGGCAGATCATAGGAGGATGGAATGAGACGGAACAGGAGTACGCGCCGGCATTAACGCTGAGCGAGTTGTTCGAAGCACAAGTCGCGCGCGCTCCAGAAGCTGTGGCCCTCCGCTTTGCAGATACCACTCTGAGCTATCGTGAATTGAATGAGCGCGCCAATCAACTTGCGCATTACCTGCAAGCAAAGGGCGTTGGACCAGAGGTGCGGGTGGGCGTGCTACTGGAACGGTCGGTGGAAACGATCGTGACGCTGCTCGCGATCTTCAGAGCGGGAGGGGCGTATGTACCGCTGGAGCCGGAGTATCCGGATGAACGGCTGCGCTTCATGGTGCGTGATGCGGGACTGGAGTTGGTGGTCACGCAAGAGCGACTCAGCAATCGTCTGATAGACACGGTGGCGCAGAGTCTTCGCGTGGATGCTGACTGGGTGGAGATTGCGAACGAACGCGAGGACAACCCGCCGCTTTTGGCCGGTGCCGCGAACCTGGCCTACATCATTTACACGTCCGGTTCGAGTGGCACGCCGAAAGGCGCGATGGTGACGCGTGGGGGCATGCTCAACTGTTTGCAGTGGATGCAGCAGCGCTATGAGCTGACCGCTCAGGATAGCTTCTTGATGCACACCTCACTGAACTTCGATCCGTCAGTATGGGAAGTGTTCTGGCCGTTGCTGGTGGGCGGACGCGTAGTGATCGCGCCGGCAGGAATGCTGGAGAGCGGCACTCTGCTGGAGTATATGGCGGAGCACTCCGTGACCTGCGCTTACTTTGTGCCATCGATGCTCGGAGTGCTAGTGCACGACTCGCGGCTGAGTGAAGTGAGCAGTCTGCGCTATGTGATCAGCGGCGGTGAGAAGTTGCCGCTGCCCGTGATGCGGGAGTTTCAGGCACAGAGCGAGGCGGAGTTGCATCACTCGTATGGACCGACGGAGACGGCGATCGCGGCGACGGAGTGGACGTGCGAAGCGGGGGCGGAGCGGGTGTTGATGGGGCGGCCGATCGCGAACACGCAGGCGTACGTGCTGGATGGCGAAATGGAGCCGCTGCCGGTGGGCGTAGCGGGAGAGCTTTACATCGGAGGCGTAGGAGTAGGACGCGGTTACGCGGGGCAGGCGGGGTTAACGGCGGAGCGGTTTGTGCCGGATTGGTTTAGTGCTGAGCGAGGAGCGCGGTTGTATCGTACGGGAGATCTGGTGCGGTATGACGGTGAGGGCAAGCTGGAGTTTATGGGCCGAGTGGACCAGCAGGTGAAGGTGCGCGGCTATCGCATCGAGTTGGGCGAGATCGAAGCGGTTCTCGCAGAGCACGAAGCGGTGCGCGAATGTACGGTTGTTGCGGCCGCGCGCGCGAACGGCGAAACAAAACTATTGGCCTATCTCGTAGCCCGACAGCAACTCACTCCCTCCGTCACAGAGTTACGCGAGTTCCTCAAGAAAAAGCTGCCCGAATATATGATCCCCGCGGCTTTCACCGCGCTGGATGCCATCCCGCTTATGCCAAACGGCAAAGTCGATCGGCGCGCGCTGCCGACTCCTGATGCGCTGAGTTTGGTGCTGGGGTCAGGCTTTGTGGCGCCGCGCACCGTAGTGGAAGAGATCGTGGTCAGTATCTGGAGCCAGTTGCTGGGTGTGAAGCGGATCGGAGTCGACGACAATTTCTTCACGCTGGGTGGACACTCGCTGCTGGCGACGCAAGTTATCGCCCGGGTGCGCGATGCGTTCGGACAGGAAGTGCCGTTGCGAAGCCTGTTCGAGCAGCCGACGGTGGCCGGCCTGGCGCAGACGATTGAGAGAGCCCAACTAGCAGGGGCCGGATTGAGTGCTCCGCCACTAGTTCCGATCTCGCGCGACGCGGAGTTGCCATTGTCGTTCGCGCAGCAACGGTTGTGGTTTTTGGACCAGTTGGAGCCGAACGGTTCGTTCTACAACCTTCCCGCCGCCATGCGGTTGCATGGAGTGCTCAACGTTGAAGCATTGGAGCGAACGCTGTCGGAAGTGGTGCGTCGTCATGAAGTGCTGCGGACGCGCTTCATCGTTATTGATGGCGAGCCAGTGCAGTTGATCGAGGCGGCCGCGCCGATCAAGTTGGAAGTGCTTGACCTGAGTGCGCTGGATGAAGCTCAACGCACGGCAGAAACACAGCGGCTAGTGGCCGAGGAGAGTGCGCGGCCATTCGACTTGTCACGGGGGCGGCTGTTACGTGTGAGCCTGCTCCGTCTCGGCGCAGAGGAGCACGCAGCGATAGTGACGATGCACCACATCATTAGCGATGGCTGGTCGACAGGCGTCTTCATCCGCGAAGTGGCGGCGCTCTACAGCGCTTACGTGCGTGGTGAAGAGTCGCCGCTCGATGAGTTGCCGATTCAGTATGCGGACTTCGCGCACTGGCAGCGTGACTGGTTGCAGGGAGAAGTGCTCGCCGCGCAACTCGCTTATTGGCGTGAAGTGTTAGCCGAGGCTCCGGTGATGCTGGAGTTACCGACCGATCGACCCCGGCCACGCGAGCAGACCTTTAATGGGGCCATAGTCCCGGTGGTAGTGCCGGAAGAGTTAACGGGGCAGTTGAAAGAGTTGGGCCAGCATGAGCGCGTGACACTGTTTATGACGCTGCTGGCCGCGTTCCAGAGTTTGCTGTTCCGGCACAGCGGACAAGACGACATCGTGGTGGGCACGCCAATAGCGAATCGCCGCTATCGGGAACTGGAAGACTTGATCGGTTTCTTTGTGAACACGCTGGCGCTGCGGGCGAGTTCGTTGAGCACGCTGACGTTTACCGAGTTGTTGCATCGCGTCAGAGAAGTGACGCTGGGCGCGTATGCGCATCAGGATCTGCCGTTCGAGAAACTGGTGGAAGAGTTACAGCCGGAACGTGACCTGAGCCGCAATCCGCTCTTCCAGGTGTTGTTTGCAGTACAGAATGCGCCGTCCGGGGCGCTGGAGTTGCCGGGCTTGCGGCTCGAGGGCGAAGACGTTGAGGACCAGGCAACCCGCTTCGATCTGGAGTGTCATATTTGGGAAGTAGGGCCAGCACTGAGCGGCGTGTTTGTCTACAACACCGACCTGTTTGAGCCGCCGACGATCGAGCGACTGGCAGCGAATTACAAGACGCTGTTGCAGAGCATCGTGGCCAACCCAACTGAAGCAGTGGCATCGCTACGTTTGTTGCGGGCGGAAGACGAGCGGCAGTTGCTCTATGACTGGAACGAAACGTGGACCGAATTTCCGCGGGATGTAGTGACGGAGTTGTTTGCGCAGCAGGTGGCGCGAACGCCGTATGCGACGGCGGTGATCTTTGACGGTATGTCGCTGACGTTTGCCGAGTTGAACCAGCGCAGCAACCTGGTGGCGAGTTATCTGCGCAGCAAGGGAGTGGGCGCCGAAACAGTAGTGGGCGTGATGCTGGAACGCTCGGTGGAAATGCTGGTGGCGGTGCTGGGCGTGTTAAAGGCCGGCGGCGCGTATCTGCCGCTCGATCCTGGGTATCCAACCGAACGGCTGCAGTTCATGTTGGCGAATGCAGCAGTCAGCGTTCTGCTCACGCAAGAGAGTTTGCTTGGCCATACCGGTGGTCCAAACATCGAGAGAGTCTGCCTCGACACTGACTGGCACGCCATCATTGCAGACGCGGTTGACGAGAATCCACCCACAGAAGTGACTGGTGACAACCTTGCCTTTGTGGTCTACACGTCTGGTTCGACAGGCCAGCCGAAGGGTGTGGCGCTGCCGCACCGCCAGCTAGTCAATTTGCTGCACTGGCAAATGCGTCGTTCGAACCCTGCGCCGCGCACCGTGCAATTCACTTCACTCAGCTTTGACGTTTCTTTCCAGGAGATCTTTTCGACGTGGTGTTCCGGTGGGACGCTGGTATTGATCCGCGAGGAAACACGCCGCGATCTCGGAGCGCTCTGGATGCTATTGATCCGCGAACGGATCGAGCGCATGTTCCTGCCCTTCGTCGCGCTCCAATACTTAGCCGAAGAGGCGGAGCGCAACGGAGAATATCCGGCCGCGTTGCGCGAAGTCATCGCGGGTGGTGAGCAGTTGAAGATTACGCGGCACATCCGGTCACTGTTCGCCAACCTCAACGGCTGCACGCTCGATAATCATTATGGACCAAGCGAGGTGCACGTGATTAGCGCCTTCAGGTTAGAGGGCGACGCAGCCGCCTGGCCGGAATTGCCAGCCATCGGACGCCCCATGCCGAACGCGCAACTTTACCTGCTTGACGAACGGCTGCAGGTGGTCCCGATCGGAGCCGCGGGCGAAGTGTACATCGGCGGTGAAATGGCGCGCGGTTATCTGAATCGCCCCGCACTGACGGCGGAAAGGTTCCTGCCGCACCCGTTCGTGCTTGACGGCTCCGCACGCCTGTATCGCAGCGGAGATCAGGCGCGTTATCTAGCTGACGGCAATATCGAATTCCTGGGACGGCGCGATCAGCAAGTGAAAGTGCGCGGTTACCGAATTGAGTTGGGTGAAGTGGAAGCCGCGTTGCGCCAACAGGAGCAGGTGCGTGAGGCGGTCGTCGTTAGTGGCCAGACAGCAAGCGTAGAGAAGCGTCTCATCGCTTACGTGCTCACGGAAAAAGAAGTCACTACGAACGTGCTGCGCGACGGGCTGAAAGAGTTGCTGCCGGAGTACATGATCCCGGCGGCCTTTGTGCTGGTGCAGGAATTTCCGCTGACACCCAGCGGCAAGATCAATCGGCGCGCTTTGCAGGCGCGGCCAGTGGAGTTCGAAGCGGGTGGTGCGAGTGTACCGGCGCGCACACCGGCGGAAGAGATCGTCGCTGCGATCTGGGCTGAGGTGCTGGGGCGCGAGACGATCGGCGTGCATGACAACTTCTTCGAGTTGGGCGGGCACTCGCTGCTGGCGACGCGGGTTATGTCACGCGTGCGCGATACGTTCGGGCAGGATGTGCCTTTGCGTGCCTTGTTCGAGCAGTCCACGGTGGCCGGGCTGGTCCAGAGCATCGAGCAAGCGCAACGAACAGGAGCCGGATTGAGTGCTCCGGCGATTGTTCCTGTCTCGCGCGACACCGAGTTGCCATTGTCATTTGCGCAACAACGGTTGTGGTTCCTGGACCAGTTGGAACCGGGCAGTTCGTTCTACAACCTTCCGGTAGCGCTGCGGTTGCGCGGCGTGCTCAATGTCGAAGCGTTGGAGTGGACGTTGTCGGAAGTGGTGCGTCGCCATGAAGTGTTGCGGACGCGCTTCGTCACAATCGACGGTAACCCCGTGCAGTTGATTGAGCCCTCGCCGGGGGTGCGCTTACCTGTCACCGATCTGAGCGCGCTGGATGAAGCAGAGCGCAGCGCGGAATCACAGCGCTTGGTACAAGCGGAGAGTGCGCGGCCTTTCAATCTAACAACCGGGCCGCTGTTACGTGTGGGGCTGATTCGACTTGGTGCGGAGGAGCACGTGGCGCTGGTGACGATGCATCACATCATCAGCGATGGGTGGTCCATGGGCGTCCTCGTGCGTGAAGTGGCCGCGCTCTATACGGCGTACGTGCATGGCGAAGAGTCGCCGCTCGAAGAGCTGCCGATTCAGTATGCGGACTTCGCAGACTGGCAGCGCAGTTGGCTGCAAGGCGAAGTGCTCGCGGCACATTTTGACTATTGGCGCGCGCAGTTGGCTGACGCTCCGACTGTCATTGACCTACCCATCGACAAACCTCGCCCCCCGATTCAGACCTACCGAGGCGCTTATCAGCCGCTCCATCTCTCAGCGGACCTGTCGGCACAACTGTTAGAGCTCAGCCGCCGTCATGGTTCGACTCTCTTCATGACGCTGCTGGCGGCGTTCGATCTGCTGCTGTGTCGTTATGCGGGACAGGAACAGGTGCTCGTCGGTTCACCGATCGCCAATCGCAATCGGTCCGAGACAGAAAGTCTGATCGGTTTCTTCGTGAACACCCTCGTGCTGCGCGGTGACGTGCGCGGCAATCCGAGTTTCCGTGAGTTACTGCGGCGTGTGCGAGAGACAGCGTTGAGTGCGTATGCGCATCAGGATCTACCGTTCGAGAAACTTGTCGAAGAGTTGCAGCCGGAAAGAGACATGAGCCGGTCGCCGCTGTTTCAGGTGATGTTTGTGTTGCAGAACACGCCAAGTGAAGCTTTGGAGCTCGAAGGCTTGAGCCTGAGCGGAGTGGAGAGTGTAGGCGAGACCGCGAAGTTCGAGTTGAATCTGGGGTTGCAAGAGGTCGGGGGAATAGTAGTAGGCGGCTTTAACTACGACCGTGATCTGTATGAACCGGAGACCATCGGGCGGCTGGCGGCAAGCTACGAGCGAGTGTTGCAGGCGGTGGTGGCAGACGCGGAGCAGCGGGTGTTTGAGATCGCGTTGCTGAGCGATGCAGAGCGGCGGCAGATCGTCGAAAGCTGGAACGAGAGGAAACTGGAGTACGCGCCCGGGTTGACGCTGAGTGCGTTATTCGAAGCACAGGCCGCGCGCACGCCAACAGCCGTGGCGCTCCACTTTGAAGATACGACTCTGAGCTATCGTGAATTGAATGAGCGCGCCAATCAGCTTGCCCGCTACTTGCAGCGAGCAGGCGTCGGGCCTGATGTGCTCTTGGGCCTTTTGATGGATCGTTCGGTAGAGATGATCGTGGCGTTGCTGGGCATCCTGAAAGCGGGCGGCGCTTACGTGCCGCTTGATCCTATGTATCCCGCCGAACGGTTGGCTTTCATGGTCCAGGATTCAGGGCTGCGGCTGTTGCTGACACAGGAGCGCTGGCGCGGACTTGCCGGCCCGTACGTAAGCGAAACGCTGAGTTTGGACCAGCAGTGGGATCTGCTGGCTGGCGAGAGCGTCGAGAACGTGGAGAGCGGAGTGCAGCCGGAGAATCTGGCCTATGTCATCTATACCTCCGGATCGAGTGGCACACCGAAAGGAGCAATGGTCACGCATGGTGGCGTGGTTAACAGTCTCCGGTGGAAGCAGCACAGATATGAACTGAGCGTGCGGGATGGCTTTCTGATGCACACCTCGCTGAACTTCGATCCGTCAGTTTGGGAAGTATTCTGGCCGCTGATGGTCGGTGGGCGAGTGGTAATTGCGCCTCAAGACATGCAGGAGAGCAGCGCTTTGCTGAAGTACATGGCCGGGCAGTCAGTGACTTGCGCTTACTTTGTGCCGTCAATGCTGGGAGTGCTGGTCCAAGACCCGCGGCTGAGTGAATGCCGCAGTCTGCGTTATCTGATCAACGGTGGTGAGAAGTTGCCGCTGGCCGTGATGCAGGAGTTTCAGCGGCGGAGCAAAGCAGAGTTGATTCACTCGTATGGGCCGACGGAAGTAACAGTCGGAGCAACGGAATGGGCCTGTGTGGCGGGAGCCGAGCGAGTGTTGATGGGGAGACCGATCGCGAACACGCAGGCTTATGTGCTGGACACGTATATGGAGCCGCTGCCGGTAGGAGTAGCAGGAGAGCTCTACATCGGCGGCGTGGGCGTCGGGCGCGGTTACGCCGGGCAGGCGGAGTTGACGGCAGAACGGTTTGTGCCGGATCGGTTCAGCAGTGAGCCCGGCGCGCGGCTGTATCGGACAGGCGATGTAGTGCGGTATGACGCGGAGGGCAAGCTGGAGTTTGTGGGCCGGGTGGACCATCAGGTGAAGCTGCGCGGCTATCGCATCGAGTTGGGCGAGATCGAAACCGTGCTGCGCCGGAACAAGCAGGTGCGCGAAGCGGTAGTCGTGCTGAGCGAGGTGGATGGAGATAAGCGGCTCGTGGCCTACGTGGTAGGTGATGCTCAGGCTGGTGAGTTACGCGCGTATCTGAAAACGCAGTTGCCTGAATACATGGTGCCGTCGTTCTTTGTGAGGCTAGAGGAGCTACCGTTGCTGCCCAACGGCAAGCTCGACCGCCGTGCGTTGCCGGCGCCGAAGAGCATAGGAGTTGAGGAATATCAGCCGCCGCGCACACAGACAGAAGAGTTACTGTCGGGTCTATGGGCCAGCGTATTGCGCGTGCCACGTGTTGGAATACGCGACAACTTCTTTGAACTGGGAGGGCACTCGCTACTGGCGACGCAGTTGGTGTCGCGTGTGCGCGAGACGTTTGGCGTGGAGTTGCCGTTGCGGGAATTGTTTGCGCGCCCGACGGTGGCGGGTTTGGCAGAGCAAGTCGAAGCGGAACTGCGCGGTGACGTGAGAGTAATGGCGCCGCCGGTAGTTGCGGTGTCGCGCGAGCAACCGTTGCCGCTCTCGCATGCGCAGGAGCGTTTGTGGTTTCTGGACCAGTTGGGATCCGGGAGTGTGGCTTACAACATTCCGGCAGCAGTGCGGCTGAAGGGGCGGTTGGATGTTGCAGCACTACAGCGCACGCTGGATGAAGTAGTGCGGCGGCATGAAGTGCTGCGGACTACGTTTGTGGCAGTTAACGGAGAAGCGGTGCAAGTGATCGCGCCAGCCAGTCAGGTGGATCTGCCGGTGCTGGATTTGAGTACGTTACCGGAATTGCAGCGCGAGACAGAAGCACGCCTACTCGTCGAAGCAGATGCGGCACAACCGTTTGATTTGGGTGCGGGGCCGTTGCTGAGAGTGCGACTGTTGCAATTGGGTGCAGAGGATCATGTGGTGCTGTTCACGATGCACCACATCGTCACCGATGGCTGGTCGACAGCCATTCTGGTGAATGAGGTGGGCGCGCTCTACGAAGCATATATAGAAGGACGTGAATCGCCACTACCGGAGCCGGAGATCCAGTATGCAGACTATGCTGTGTGGCAGCGTGAGTGGCTGCAAGGTGAGGTGCTGGAGCAGCAGTTGTCGTACTGGCGGCAGCAGTTGGGTGAGGAATTGCCGGTGCTGCAACTGCCGACGGACAAACCGCGCCCGCCGGTGCAGAGTTATCGTGGACGAAGTCTCGGCTTCCGCTTGCCGGCGCCATTGACGGCGGAGTTGAAGCAGTTAAGCAACGCTGAAGGCGTCACGCTCTACATGACGTTACTGGCCGCGTTCAAGATCCTGCTGTGCCGCTACAGCGGGCAAAGCGACGTAGTGGTCGGCACTCCGATCGCCGGCCGCAATCACCTCGCGACGGAAAACCTGATTGGACTATTCGTCAACACACTGGTGCTGCGGACGAGTTTGTCCGGTGACCCGTCATTCAGCGAGTTGCTCGACAGAGTCAAAGAGATAACGCTCGGCGCGTACGCGCACCAGGATTTACCATTCGAGAAGCTGGTTGAGGAACTGCAACCGGAAAGAGACATGAGCCGGTCTCCGCTCTTCCAGGTGGTGTTTGCCCTTCATAATCAAACAACGGAAACATTGCAACTGCCGGGACTGGAAGCGAATGAAGTTGGCAACGCCCCTGATGAGACGGCGAAGTTTGACCTCACGATGGCCTTCATTGAGATCGACGGCGAGCTGAACGGCGGGTTGCAGTACAGCACTGATCTGTTCGAGACGAGCACGATCAGCCGGATGCTCGAACAGCTCGAGAGGTTACTGGCTTCGGCGGTAAGCGCTCCGGAGCAGCCTATTTCACAACTCGAACTGTTGAGCAGCGCCGAAAGGGATCAACTACTCGTCGAGCGCAACGACACTCACGTCGCGTATCCGCACAGTCGGGGTATTCACGAACTGTTCGAAGAACAGGTGGTCAACTCTCCTGAGGCGCCGGCGCTTACGACTCTTACTTTCCAGGGTCAGGGAGAGCACGTTTCTTATGCTGAGCTAAACAGCCGGGCTAACCAACTGGCCCACTACTTACGGCAACTAGGAATCAAGTCTGACACACCGGTCGGCGTTTGCCTGCTTCGTTCCGTCGAGATGGTTGTTGCGCTGCTGGCGATCTTGAAGGCCGGTGGCACTTACGTACCGCTCGATCCCGAGCACCCGGCAGAGCGCATCGCTTTCATCCTGGAGGACGTGTTCCCGCCAGTCATCCTTACAGATTCGTCATTAGTGGATGAGTTGCCGTCCAGTTGGTCCCAAATGCTCTGCCTGGACACAGAGAGCGACTTGTGGTCGGCCTTACCCACAAACGATTTGGCCGGCGGCGACAGCTCCAGCGACGACCTGGCCTACGTCATGTACACCTCGGGCTCGACTGGAAACCCGAAAGGAGTAGCAGTGCCGCACCGTGCTGTAGTGCGGCTGGTCAAGCAGAGTGCGTACGTCGACTTCGGTCCCAGTGAGGTGTTTCTGCAACTGGCGCCGGTGACTTTCGATGCCTCGACGCTGGAAATCTGGGGCGCGCTGCTCAATGGCGGGCGGCTGGTGTTGATGCCGCCGGGCGCTCCGAATCTGGCCGAGTTGGGCACAGTGCTAAGCAGCGAGGGAGTGACGGTGCTGTGGCTAACGGCCGGACTGTTTCACCTGATGGTAGAGCAGGAGTTGGAGTCGCTGGCGAGTGTGACCCAGGTGGTGGCCGGTGGTGACGTGTTGTCTACCGAGCACGTGCGCAGCTTGCTGCGGGCCAAAGAAGGAAGTGGGGTTGTAGTCAACGGCTATGGTCCAACCGAAACCACGACCTTCGCGTGCTGCCATCGCATGAGCAGCGAGACAGAGTTGGGCTACGGAGTGCCGATTGGAAGACCGATCGGCAACACGCAGGTGTACGCGTTGAGCGAAGAGATGGAACTGCTCGGCGACGGCATGTTGGGAGAGTTGTACATCGGCGGAGATGGACTGGCGCGAGGTTATTACAACCAGCCTGGACTGACTGCCGATCGATTTGTGCCTGATCCCTTCGGCGCGACAGGTGGTGAGCGGCTGTACCGGACCGGTGACTATGTGAGTTGGCGTGCTGACGGAACGCTCGAGTTTATCGGACGGCGCGACACCCAGGTGAAGATTCGCGGCTTCCGCGTCGAGCCAGGTGAAGTCGAAGCGGTGTTGGGCCGGCACGGCGCGGTTAAAGAATGTGCGGTGGTGGTGCGCGAAACGAACGGCGAAAAGCGCCTCGTTGCTTACGTCGTCGACGGAAACCACGAAGGTGGTGTGAACGCGTCTTTGTTACGAGACTACCTGCGCGAGCAGTTACCCGAGTTCATGCTGCCGGCTGCGATTGTAGCTATCGAGTCGTTACCGCTGACACCGAACGGCAAAGTAGACCGGCGCGAGTTGGCGGCGCGTGAGGTGCGCGTTGGCGGCGATCAGTCGTTTGTGCCGCCACGGACCATTAATGAAGAGCTGCTTTGCAATATCTGGGAAGAGGTGCTGGGCGCAGAGCGAGTTGGTATTGATGACAACTTCTTTGATTTAGGCGGCGACTCCATTCTGACGATTAAAGTGATCGTCAAGACGCGCGAGATAGGTTTGGAGTTGAACGTCCAGCAACTCTTCCAGTACCAGACTGTGCACGAGTTGGCCCAGGAACTGGAACGTTCAACTGAAAGTCCGATTGGTGTTGAAGAGACAGCGCCGTTCAGCTTAATCGCCGAAGAGGATCGCCTGCGTTTGCCTGCTGGTGTGGTCGATGCGTATCCGGTGACTGCACTGCAGGCGGGAATGCTGTTTCATACAGAGTTAGCGCCCGAGGCTGGACAGTATCACGACATCTTCAGCTATCACCTGCGAATGCCCTTTGACGACGAAGCTTTACAAGCCGCTCTGCGTCAACTGATCGAACTGCATCCTGTATTGCGGACCTCGTTCAATCTGAGTGACTTCAGTGAACCGCTGCAGTTGGTGCACGAGGAAGTGGAAGTTCCGCTGCGGATCGAAGATCTGCGGTCGCTGACGCCAACAGAACAGGAAGAGTCAGTGGCAGAGTGGCTAGCCGCGGAGAAGCGGCATCATTTTGATTGGCGTAAGGCGCCGCTGCTGCGTTTTCAGATCGCTCGGCGCGATGAGGAGTCGTTTCAGTTCTCGTTTAGTTTTCACCACGCGATTCTGGATGGGTGGAGCCTCGCCACCATGCTTACAGAATTGTTCAACGTCTATGCTTCCGTGCGGAAGGGAGACGAGCGCCGGACTGATGCTCCACTTAGTTCATCATTCCGGGATTTCGTGGCGGCAGAGCAGGCGGCGCTCAACTCAGCAGAGGCGCGGCAGTATTGGACCACGATGCTCAGTGAGGCGCCGCACTCGCGTCTGCCGCGTCTCGGACAAAGTGCTGGTCCATCACGAGTGGTTGGTCACGGGGTTGGTATTTCAGGTGAGCTGTCGTTGGCATTGAAAGCACTGGCACGCACGGCAGGCGTTCCCTTGAAGAGCGTCTTGCTCGCCGCCCATCTGAGGGCTTTAAGCGTGCTCACTGGCAGCAATGACGTTTTGACTGGAATGGTGTCGCACGGCCGTCCCGAAACGGCAGACAGCGAAAGAGTGCTGGGGCTTTTCCTTAATACCTTGCCATTCCGGCGCCAACTGGCGGGAGGCACGTGGCTGCAACTCGTGCAGGAGACATTCGCCGCTGAGCGAGAGTTGTTACCGTTCCGGCGCTATCCGATGGCGCGGATGCAGCAGGATCTGGGGCATGATACGCCGCTGTTCGAGATCACTTTCAACTTCACGCACTTTCATGCCTACGACGAGATGCAGCACGCAGGCAGTCTCGAAGTGTTGGATATGCATGGTGTCGCGGACACAAACTTCACGCTGGCGGTCGATTTCTCTCTCGAGCCGGTGGGTTCGCAGGTTCGGCTGAGCTTCCACTACAACACAGCCGAGTTGAGTGCAGAGCAGATCGAAGCGGTGGGCCGTAACTACCTCACGATTTTAGAAAGCATGACGCGCGAGCCGCTTGAGCGTTACGAGCAACAAAGCCTGCTCGCGGCGGCAGAACGCCAAAGAATCCTCTACGACTGGAACGACACGCGCGAAGCGTACGATCTAGAGAAGTGTCTACAACAACTCTCCGAAGCGCTGTAGCGCGCACACCGCACACAACGGCCGTCGTCCTGGGCGAAGAAGAAGTCAGCTACGCTGACCTGAATCGCCGGGCGAATCAGCTTGCGCATTATCTGCAAGCAAAGGGCGTTGGACCAGAGGTGCGGGTGGGCGTGTTGCTGGAACGCTCAGTGGAAACGATCGTCACGCTGCTGGCGATCTTCCGAGCGGGAGGGGCGTATGTGCCGCTGGAGCCGGATTATCCGGATGAACGGCTGCGCTTCATGGTGCGTGATGCGGGGCTGGAGTTGGTGGTCACGCAAGAGCGACTCAGCAGTCGTCTGGCCGACACCGTGGCGCAATGCATTCTTGTGGATGCGGACTGGGTGGAGATTGCCAACGAGCGCGAGGACAACCCGCCGCTTTTGGCCAGTGCCGCAAACCTGGCCTACATCATTTACACGTCCGGGTCGAGTGGCACGCCGAAAGGCGCGATGGTGACGCGTGGCGGGATGCTCAACTGTTTGCAGTGGATGCAGCAGCGCTATGAGCTGACCGCGCAGGATGCGTTTCTAATGCACACCTCACTGAACTTCGATCCATCAGTGTGGGAAGTGTTCTGGCCGCTGTTGGTGGGCGGGCGCGTGGTGATCGCGCCACCCGGAATGCTGGAGAGCAGCGCATTGCTGGAGTACATGGCGGAGCACTCCGTGACCTGCGCTTACTTTGTGCCGTCGCAGTTGGGGATGCTGGTGCAAGAGCAGGGACTGAATGAATGCCGGAGCCTGCGTTATGTGATCAGCGGCGGTGAGAAGTTGCCGCTGCCCGTGATGCGGGAGTTTCAGGCACAGAGCGGGGCGGAGTTGCACCACTCGTATGGACCGACGGAGACGGCGATCGCGGCGACGGAGTGGACGTGCGAAGCGGGCGCGGAGCGGGTGTTGATGGGACGGCCGATCGCGAACACGCAGGCGTACGTGCTGGATGGCGAAATGGAGCCGCTGCCGGTGGGCGTAGCGGGAGAGCTTTACATCGGAGGCGTGGGAGTAGGACGCGGCTACGCGGGGCAGGCGGGTTTGACGGCGGAGCGGTATGTGCCGGATCGGTTTAGTGCTGAGCGAGGAGCGCGGTTGTATCGCACGGGAGATCTGGTGCGGTATGACGGTGAAGGTCGGCTGGAGTTTGTGGGCCGGGTGGACCAGCAGGTGAAGCTGCGCGGGTATCGCATCGAGTTGGGCGAGATCGAAGCCGTGCTGCGGCGGCACGCGCAGGTGAGTGAAGCAGTAGTGGTTCTGCACGAGGCGCATGGTGATAAACGGCTGGTGGCCTACGTGGTCAGTGAGGCTGAGCCTGGTGCGCTACGTGAATATTTGAAGGTGCAGTTGCCTGACTACATGGTGCCCTCGTTCTTTATCGGTCTAAAGGAGCTGCCGCTGTTGTCCAACGGCAAGCTCAACCGGCGTGCGTTGCCGGCGCCGGAGAGTGTGGTTGTTGCGGAAGCAGCGTATGCAGCGCCACGCACCGCGACGGAAGAGTTACTGGCCGGTTTGTGGGCGCGTGTGTTGCGGGTGAAGAGAGTCGGAATAGACGACAACTTCTTCGCGCTGGGAGGGCACTCGCTGCTGGCGACACAAGTCATCGCACGGGTGCGCGATGCGTTCGGGCAGGAAGTGGCGTTGCGCGAGTTGTTTGAGCAACCAACAGTTGCCGGACTCGCCAAAACAATCGACATCGCACTACTAGCTGGAGCGGGCTTGAGTGCACCGCCGCTGGTGCCGATCTCGCGTGACGCGGAACTGCCATTGTCGTTTGCGCAACAGCGATTGTGGTTTTTGGACCAACTGGAAGCGCGCGGCTCCTTTTACAACGTCGCCGCGGCCGTGCGATTGCGCGGGGAGCTCAATGTCGAAGCGTTAGAGCAAACGCTGTCGGAAGTGGTGCGCCGGCATGAAGCGTTGCGAACCACTTTCGTGGCCGTGGCTGGCGAACCGCGACAGGTGATCGAGCCATTTAGGCCAGTGGTCCTGCCGGTCTTTGATGTCAGCGAGTTGAATGCGGCGGAGCGTGAAGCTGAGACGCACCGCTTGCTGAGCGATGAAGGCGCCCAACCGTTCGACCTGGCCCGTGGTCCATTGGTGCGAGCGTGCCTGGTGCGTACCGCAACGGATGAGCACGTGGCGCTGGTGACGATGCACCACATCATTAGCGATGGCTGGTCAACGGGTGTCTTCATCCGCGAAGTGGCGGCGCTCTACGGCGCTTACGTGCGGGGTGAAGAGTCGCCGCTCGAAGAGTTGCCAATTCAGTATGCGGACTTCGCGCACTGGCAGCGTGGCTGGTTGCAGGGAGAAGTGCTGGCCGCGCAACTCGATTACTGGCGTGAAGCGTTAGCTGAAGCTCCGGCGATGCTGGAACTGCCAACCGACCGGCCACGACCGCGCGAGCAGAGCTTCAATGGAGCGATGGTGTCGCTGGTAGTGCCGGAAGAGTTAACTGGACAGTTGAAAGAGTTGAGCCAGCGGGAGCGCGTGACGCTGTTTATGACGCTGCTGGCCGCTTTCCAGAGTTTGCTGTTCCGGCACAGCGGACAAGACGACATCGTGGTGGGCACGCCGATAGCGAATCGGCGCTATCGGGAACTGGAAGACTTGATCGGGTTCTTCGTGAACACGCTGGCCCTGCGCGCGAGTTCGTTAGCAACGCTGACGTTTAGCGAGTTGCTCCAGAAGGTGAGAGAAGTGACGCTGGGTGCGTATGCGCATCAGGATCTGCCGTTCGAGAAACTGGTGGAAGAGTTACAGCCGGAACATGACCTGAGCCGCAATCCGATCTTTCAGGTGATGTTTGCGGTTCAGAATGCGCCAAAGAGTGTGCTGGAGTTGCCGGGCTTGAGGCTCGAGGGCGAAGGGGTTGAGAGTGGTGCAACCAGATTCGATCTGGAGTGTCACCTCTGGGAAGCAGGGACGGTACTGAGCGGCGTGTTTGTCTACAACACTGACTTGTTCGATCACACGACGATCGAGCGACTGGCAGTGAATTATCAAACCTTGTTACAGAGCATCACGACGAATACGACTGCCGCAGTTGCGTCCCTCCGTTTGTTGCGAGCTGAAGACGAGCGGCAGTTGCTCTACGGCTGGAACGACACGGGAATTGAGTTTCCGCGAGGTGTAGTGACGGAGTCGTTTGCGCAGCAGGTGGCGCGAACGCCGCATGCGACGGCGGTAGTCTTTGAGGGTGTTTCGCTGACGTTTGCCGAGTTGGACCAGCGCAGCAACCAGTTGGCGAGTTATTTACGAAGCCAGTGGGGGGTTGGTGCGGAGATCGTAGTGGGTGTGATGCTGGAACGCTCGGTGGAAATGGTGGTGGCAGTGCTGGGCGTGTTAAAGGCCGGCGGCGCCTATCTGCCGCTCGACCCTGAGTATCCAGCCGAACGACTGCAGTTCATGTTAGCGGATGCAGAGGTGCGCGTGCTGCTTACGCAGGATCAACTTGCTGACAGCACCAGAGCCGCTGTCGAGCTCATCTGTCTGGACACTGACTGGCACACCATTGCCGCACAAGGGGTGGCTGAGGAGCAGCATGCCGAAGTGAGTGGGGACGATCTGGCGTATGTGATCTACACGTCAGGTTCGACGGGCCAGCCGAAAGGTGTGGCGATGGCGCACCGGCCGCTGGTCAATCTGGTGCACTGGCAAATGCGTCATTCGCTGCCGGCGCCGCGGACTTTGCAATTCACTTCCGTCAGCTTTGACGTTTCCCTCCAGGAGATCTTCTCCACCTGGTGCGCCGGTGGAACGCTGGTGTTAATGCGCGAAGCAGCGCGCCGCGATGCGGGCGCGCTCTGGGAGCTATTGTTCCGTGAACGGATCGAACGTTTGTTCCTGCCGTATGTGGCGCTGCAATACTTAGCGGAGGTGTCCGAGCATAACGAAGCATATCCCTCAACCTTGCGTGAAGTGATTGCGATGGGTGAGCAGTTGAAGATTACGCGGCCCATCCGGAACCTATTTGCGAAGCTGGAGGGCTGCACGCTCGATAATCATTATGGTCCCAGTGAGACGCACGTAATGACCGCTTTGAGGTTAACTGGCGATGTCACTGCCTGGCCGGAGCTGCCGGCGATTGGGCGTCCCATTGCCAACGCGCAAGTGTACCTGCTGGACGAACGGCTGCAGATGGTGCCGGTGGGGGCTGCCGGCGAAGTGTATATCGGCGGGGCAGTAGTGGCGCGCGGTTATCTGAATCAGGCCGCCGCTACTGCCGAAAAGTTTCTGCCGAATCCGTTTAACGTGGAAGGCTCGGCCCGACTGTATCGTAGCGGCGACCAGGCGCGCTATCTGGCGGACGGCAATATCCAATTCCTGGGGCGGCGCGATCAGCAAGTGAAGGTGCGCGGTTACCGGATTGAGTTGGGCGAGGTCGAAGCCGCGTTACGCCAACTAGAGCAGGTGCGCGAGGCGGTGGTGATCAGCAGCGCGGCCGCGACCGGAGAAAAACGTCTCATCGCATACGTGCTCACGGAAGCGGAAGCGAGCTTAACCGCGAGCGCGCTGCGGGGCGGGCTGCGCGAGTTGCTGCCGGAATACATGCTGCCGGCTGCTTTTGTGCTGCTGGCAGAGTTTCCCCTGACACCGAGCGGCAAGATCGACCGGCGCGCGTTGCAGGTGCGGGAAGCGGAGTTGGAGGCGGGTGGCGGTGCGAGTGAGCAGGCGTTTACGCCGGCGGAAGAGATCGTGGCGGCGATCTGGGCTGAGGTGCTGGGGCGCGAGACGATCGGCGTGCATGACAACTTCTTCGATCTGGGCGGGCATTCGCTGCTGGCGACGCAAGTGATCTCGCGCGTGCGTGATGCGTTCGGACAGGAAGTCGCATTGCGCAGCTTGTTCGAGCGGCCGACAGTGGCCGGGCTGGTCGAAAGCATCGAGCAAACACAACGCGCCGGGGCAGGCCTGCTGGCGCCCGCGCTGGTGAAGGTAGCGGGCGCAGAGCGACTACCGCTGTCGTTTGCGCAACAACGGTTGTGGTTCCTCGATCAGATGGAGCCGGGCAGTTCGTCATACAACCTGCCGGCAGCAGTGCGTTTGCGTGGCGTGCTCAATGTCGAAGCGTTGGAACGGACGCTGTCGGAAGTGGTGCGACGTCATGAAGTGTTGCGGACGCACTTCGTAGCAATCGATGGCGAACCTGTGCAGGTGATTGAGGCGGCCGCGCCGATCAAGTTGGAAGTGCTTGACCTGAGTGTGCTGGATGACGATGAGCGCACGGCAGAAACACAGCGGTTGGTGGCAGAGGAGGGTGGGCGACCATTCGACTTGTCACGGGGGCGGCTGTTACGTGTGAGCCTGCTCCGTCTCGGCCCCGAGGAGCACGTGGCGCTGGTGACGATGCATCACATTGTCAGCGATGGTTGGTCCATCGGCGTCCTCGTGCGCGAAGTAGCCGCGCTCTACAGCGCTTATGTGCGTGGTGAAGAGTCACCACTCGAAGAACTGCCGATTCAGTATGCGGACTTTGCGCACCGGCAACGTGGGTGGCTGCAAGGTGAGGTGCTCGATGCGCAACTTGGTTACTGGCGCGCCGAGTTAGCTGACGCTCCAACTGTTATCGATCTACCGATCGACAAGCCTCGTCCACCCGTCCAAACCTATCGTGGCGCTTTTCAGCCGGTTCAACTCTCAACTGAACTGTCGGCACAACTGCGAGAGCTCAGCCGCCGTCATGTTTCCACTCTCTTCATGACGCTCCTTGCTGCCTTCGATCTGCTGCTGTGTCGCTATGCGGGACAGGAGCAGGTGTTAGTCGGCAGTCCAATCGCTAATCGCAATCGTTACGAGACGGAAGGGTTGATCGGTTTCTTTGTGAACACGCTGGTGCTGCGTGGAGATGTGCGTGGCAATCCGAGTTTCCGTGAGTTGCTGCGGCGCGTGCGCGAGACGGCTTTGGCTGCGTATGCGCACCAGGACTTGCCGTTCGAGAAACTTGTCGAAGAGTTGCAGCCGGAACGAGACATGAGCCGGTCGCCGCTGTTCCAGGTGACGTTCACCTGGCAAAACACGCCGAGTGAAGCGTTGGAGTTGGAGGGCTTGAGCCTGAGCACCGTGGAGAGCGCGGGCGACACCGTGAAATTCGAGATGTCACTTGTACTAGGAGAACGCGGCGGAGAGATCGTGGGCGCAATGGCCTACAACCGCGATCTGTTTGAGGCGACGACCATCGAACGGTTCATGGCCAGTTACGCGCGTGTGTTGCAGGCGGTGGTGACAGACGCGGAGCAACGGGTACTTGAGATCGAGTTGCTGAGCGAGGCAGAGCGGCGGCAGATCGTTGAAGGATGGAATGAAACAAGGATCGAGCATCGCGGCGCGGTAACGCTCCACCGGTTATTTGAAGCACAAGCAGCGCGGACTGGAGAAGCAGTGGCGCTCGTCTTTGAGGGCGAGCAGTTGAGTTATGCCGAACTGGACCGTCGGTCCAACCAACTCGCGCATCACCTCCTTTCGCTCGGCGTCTCTCCAGACTCGCTCGTCGCCGTTTGTCTCGACCGCTCTTTGGAACTCTTCATCGCGCTGCTCGGCGTCTTGAAAGCCGGAGCCGCTTATCTGCCGCTCGACCCGTCGTACCCGCTGGCACGGCTCTCCTTCATGCTCGCCGACGCCGGCTCTCCGTTGCTGCTGACGACCGAGTCGCTGGCTGACGAGTTGCCCGCGCAGTGGACGCTCCCGCTATTGCTCGACGCTGATTGGGATGCGATCGCACTCAACCCGGATGAGCCGCTACCGGAGATGCCCGTTGCCTCGGACCAACTTGCTTACGTGATGTACACGTCGGGTTCGACCGGGACACCGAAAGGCGTGGCGGTGACGCACAGTGGCGTGGTGCGGTTGGTCACGTCGCCGAACTACGTTCATCTCGACGCCGCGCAAACGCTACTGCAATTGGCGCCGCTAACCTTTGACGCTTCGACTTTGGAGGTGTGGGGCGCACTTCTAAACGGTGGACGTCTCGTGGTGATGCCGCCGAGTGCACGCACGCTTGATGAGATCAGCCGCGTGATTGTGGACGAGGGAGTGACGACGCTGTGGCTGACGGCGGGTTTGTTCCACCTGATGGCGGATGAGCAGTTGGAGGGTTTGAGCCAGGTCGAGCAACTGCTGGCCGGCGGCGATGTGCTGTCGGTGCATCACGTCGAGAAGTATCTTGCGGCGATAGACGGAAGTGAGCGGCGCTTGATCAACGGGTATGGGCCAACAGAGAACACGACCTTTACCTGCTGCCACGTGATGGATCGGCAGACGAGATTGAATGGGAGTGTGCCAATCGGGCGGCCGATCACGAACACACAGGTCTATGTGCTCGACGCAGAGATGCAGGTGGCGCCGGTAGGCGTGGTGGGAGAGTTGTACATCGGCGGCGCCGGGTTGGCACGCGGTTACTTCAACCAATCAGAGCTCACAGCCGAGCGATTTGTGCCGCATTCGCACAGCATGGACGCAGGCGAACGTCTGTACCGTACGGGCGACATGGTGCGCTGGCACGAGAATGGAGTGTTGGAGTTTATCGGCCGTGTTGATGGACAGGTGAAGATACGCGGGTTCCGCATCGAGGTGGGAGAGATCGAAGCCGTGTTGGCTGGACATCATGGAGTGCGGGAAGCAGTAGTGCTGGTGCGCGAGGATGAGCGCCGAGACAAACGGCTGGCGGCGTACGTGGTGAAAGAAGCAGAGAGCGAAGTGACGATCGGCGAGTTGAAGGGTTACCTGCGGGAGCGGTTGCCGGAGTACATGCAGGTGCAGTGGGTGGTGCCGGTCGCGGAGCTGCCGCTGACAGTGAACGGCAAAGTCGATCGGCGCGCGTTGCAAGCGTTGGAAGTGGAGATTGCAGGTAGCGAGAGCGTGCTAGCGCGCACGCCTGCAGAAGAGATCCTGGCGGCGATCTGGGCTGAGGTGTTGGGGCACGAGACGATTGGCGTGCACGACAACTTCTTCGAACTGGGCGGGCATTCGCTGTTGGCGACGCAAGTGATCTCACGCGTGCGGGATGCGTTCGGACAGGAAGTCGCATTGCGCAGCTTGTTTGAGCAGCCGACAGTGGCAGGATTAGCGCGTGAGATCGAAGTGAGTGGCGGGTTGGGAGTGGAGTTGCAAGCGCCACCGCTGGAGCGAGTGGAGCGAGTAGTACGCCTGCCGCTGTCGTTTGCGCAGCAACGGTTGTGGTTCCTGGACCAGTTGAAACCGGGCAGTTCGTTCTACAACATCCCGGTCGCGGTGCGTTTGCATGGTGTGCTCAATGTGGAAGCGTTGGAGCGAACGCTGTCGGAAGTGGTGCGCCGGCATGAAGTGCTGCGGACGCACTTCGTAGCAATCGATGGCGAACCGGTGCAGGTGATTGAGACGCCGGCGCAGGTGCGCTTACCCGTCACCGACCTGAGCGCGCTGGCGGAAGCTGAGCGCAGCGCGGAAACACAGCGCTTAGTACAAGCGGAGAGTGCGCGACCCTTCGACTTGTCACGGGGGCCGCTGCTGCGTGTGGGCCTGCTTCGACTCGGCGCCGAGGAGCACGTGGCGCTGGTGACGATGCATCACATCGTCAGCGATGGCTGGTCCATCGGCGTGCTCGTGCGCGAAGTGGCGGCACTCTACAGCGCTTACGTGCGTGGTGAGGAATCATCACTCGAGGAGTTATCGATTCAGTATGCGGACTTCGCACACTGGCAACGCGGATGGCTGCAAGGTGAGGTGCTCGCCGCGCAACTTGATTACTGGCGCGCGGAGTTGACCGATGCTCCGACAGTGATCGATCTTTCGATCGACAAACCTCGTCCACCCGTGCAGACCTACCGTGGCGCTTATCAGCCGGTCCAACTCTCAGCGGAACTGTCGGCACAACTGCGAGACCTCAGCCGACGTCATGGCTCAACCCTCTTCATGACATTGCTCGCTGCTTTCGATCTGCTGCTGTGTCGCTATGCGGGACAGGAACAGGTGTTAGTCGGTTCACCGATTGCTAATCGCAATCGCTCAGAGACGGAAGGGTTAATCGGGTTCTTCGTCAATACGCTGGTGTTTCGTGGTGATGTGCGTGGCAATCCGAGTTTCCGTGAGTTGCTACGGCGTGTGCGAGAAGCAGCCTTAAGTGCGTATGCGCATCAGGACCTGCCGTTCGAGAAGCTGGTGGAAGAGTTGCAGCCGGAAAGAGACATGAGCCGGTCGCCGTTGTTTCAGGTGATGTTCGTGTTGCAGAACGCGCCGGGCGAAGCGTTGGAGTTAGAGGGCTTGAGCCTGAGCGGCGTGGAGAGTGTAGGCGAGACGGTGAAGTTTGAGTTGATGCTCGGATTTGCAGAAGCCGGAGAAGTGGTTGCCGGGGGCATCAATTACAACCGCGACTTGTACGAAGCTGAGACCATCGAACGGCTCATGGCGAGCTACGAGCGGGTGTTGCAGGCGGTAGTGACAGACGCGGAGCAGCGGGTGTTTGAACTCGATTTGCTGAGCGAGACAGAGCGGCGGCAGATCATCGAAGGATGGAACGAGACGCAACGCGAGTACGCGCCCGCGTTAACGCTGAGCGAGTTGTTCGAAGCACAAGCCGCGCGCGCTCCAGAAGCTGTGGCCCTCCGCTTTGAACATACGACTCTGAGCTATCGGGAGTTGAATGAGCGCGCCAATCAACTTGCGCATTACCTGCAAGCAAGGGGTGTTGGCCCTGAGGTGCTGGTGGGCATTCTCATGGACCGTTCGATTGAGATGATCGTGGCGGTGCTCGGCATCCTCAAAGCCGGCGGCGCTTACGTGCCGCTCGATCCGAGTTATCCGCTCGAACGTTTGTCGTTCATGGTCCAGGACTCAGGAATGCGGATGTTGCTCACACAGGAACGCTTGCGCGAAGTTCCCGGTGACTACACCGGCGCAACGCTGAGTTTGACCGAACAGTGGGATTCAATTGCCGGCGAGAGCATCACAAATCTACCAAGCAGCGCGCAGCCGGAGAATGTGGCCTACGTCATTTATACCTCCGGCTCGACCGGTCGTCCGAAAGGTGTGCTCGTCAGTCACGAGAACGTGGTTCGTTTGCTTGAAGCTACCGAGCCTCACTTTGAATTTAATCAAGGTGACGTCTGGACGCTCTTCCATTCCTATGCTTTCGATTTCTCGGTCTGGGAAATTTGGGGCGCCTTGGCGTACGGCGGCAAGCTGGTCGTCGTCCCTTACTGGATCAGCCGTTCAGCCGAAGCCTTCCATCGCTTGCTCGTGTCGGAACAGGTCACGGTGCTCAATCAAACGCCCTCGGCGTTTCGGCAACTCATTGCCGCCGATGAGTTGGCTGGCGAGGACATGGAGTTGAAACTGCGGCTCGTGATATTTGGTGGCGAAGCACTCGAACTGCAAACTCTGCGCCCGTGGTTCGAACGTCATGGCGACAATGCACCGCACCTCGTCAACATGTTCGGCATCACCGAGACGACGGTCCACGTCACTTATCGCCCGCTGACGGCAGCCGATCTTGAACTTGCTTCGAGCAGCGTTATCGGCAGGCCACTCGAATGTCTCCAGGTTTATCTGCTCGACGAGCGCGGTCAGGTTGTGCCGATCGGCGTGCCCGGGGAAATTTGCGTCGGCGGCACTGGACTCGCGCGCGGCTATCTGAACCGCGCGGAGTTGACTGCCGAACGCTTTGTACCGCATCCCTTCTCGAGCTTGCCGGGAGCGCGGCTCTACCGGTCAGGCGACCTCGCGCGCTACCTGCCGCACGGAGACATCGAGTACCTCGGCCGAATCGATCAACAGGTGAAGGTGCGTGGCTACCGTATCGAACTGGGCGAGATCGAAGCCGCTCTCGCAGCGCACGAAGCGGTGCGCGAATGTACGGTGGTTGCGGCCGCGGGCGCGAACGGTGAAACGAAACTGTCGGCCTATCTCGTTGCCCGGCAGCAACCCGGTCCGTCCGTAACAGCGTTACGCGAGTTCCTCAAGGAAAAGTTGCCCGAATACATGATCCCCGCGGCTTTCACCGCGCTGGATGCCATGCCGCTCACGCCAAACGGTAAAATCGATCGGCGCGCCTTACCCGCACCCGATCAAGGTCGCCCGGAATTGGGTAAAGAGTTCGTTGCGCCGCGCACTGCTGTCGAACAGAAAGTGGCGGGCATCTGGGAAGATCTTTTAGATGTCAGGCCTATTGGAGTGCGCGACGACTTCTTCAGTTTGGGTGGTCACTCGCTGATGGCTGTGCGGTTGATGGCTCGAATCGAGGCAAGCTTTGGTCAACATCTGCCGCTCGCTGCGCTGTTTCAGGGACCGACAGTGGAGAAACTGGCGAGCCTGGTGCGCGAGCAGTCGCATGATGACAGTGCGCAGTCGCTCATTCCCATACAAACGAAGGGCGAAGGTTTGCCTTTCTTCTGTGTTCACCCTGGAGGAGGCAACGTACTTTGTTACCGGGAGTTGGCAAATCACTTGGGCCTCGAGCAGCCATTCTACGGGCTACAGGCGCGTGGTGTGGATCAGAATCAAGTTTCGCATACGCGAATTGAAGACATGGCTGCTTACTACATCGAAGCCGTCCGCAGCATTCAATCTGATGGTCCATATCTGCTGGGCGGATGGTCCATGGGCGGTGTCGTCGCATACGAGATGGCCCAACAATTGGAAGCGCAGGGACAGCAGGTGGCGTTACTAGCGCTGATGGACGCGAGGCCGGTGAATTCTGTCGAGGCAGCCGCAGCCTGGGACGACATCACGTTGCTTATTAACTTTGCGCGCGATCTTGGCCTGGCAGTTGATGGTTTGAAGCTTTCGGCGGATGAACTCACCAAACTCAATTCGGAAGAATTGTTGAGCTACGTACTGCAACGAGCCGTTGAGGCGGGGATAGTTCCTCAGGATATTCAACTCGCACACGTACGAAGGCTATTTGAAGTATTCAAGCTCAACGTGCAAGCAATGCAGCGTTACCGGCCGCAACCGTCGTCAACCAGCGTGACTCTTCTCAAGGCCGGCGAACAGGGAAGTGTGGAAACACCGGATGAGACGATGGGCTGGGGTGCGTTGACCTCCGGCGAAGTCGAGATTCACACCGTTCCCGGCAGCCACTTCACGATCGTTCGCGAACCTTACGTGAGAAGCCTCGCCGAACAATTAGCAGACTGTATCAACAAAGCCACCTCACGCTCCTTCGCGAGCCACACCTGACAAAAGGTTTTCTCCGCGGCCGGAGGGAACGCCCAATACAAAGTATAGAAGCGTAAGTAATGAAGAATAACTTATTCGCTCTCGTTCGCTTTCTTTTGCAAAACGTACGTGCCGTCAAGCATGCCCGTCTCATGATGGGACTGATTATTCTCACGGGTTTTATTAGCGGCGCCAGTAATGCCGTGCTGCTGGCCATGATCAGTCATTTGTTGAGCAGTGTTGCACCCGCATCGAGTCAATTCATCATCATCTTCTTCGCGATATGCATCATCCTGCCCCTCACGCGGTTCGCTTCCGAAGCGATGCTGATCGGCCTGTCTTCAAATGCCACATTGGAGTTGCGCATGCGGTTGAGCCGGCAAATTCTCTCCGCTCCTTTGCGCCATCTGGAAGGGTTGGGTCCGCATCGACTGTTGGCGACGCTCACCCAGGATATCCCGACCATCGGTAACACGTTAGTAAATATTCCAATCCTCTGCTTGCACGTCTCGATCGTGCTCGGGTGTTTAATTTATCTGGGATGGCTGTCGTGGCCGATTTTTTTAGGTGTAATCGGCTTCATAGTCATCGGCGTGTTGAGCTATCAGATACCTTTGAGGCGAGGGATGCGAGCACACGTCGTCGTGCGTGAGGAATGGGATAAGCTGTTCAAACACTTTCAGGCTGTCACGTCCGGCGTTAAGGAACTGAAACTACACCATGACCGCCGCGAGGGGTTTTTTGCCAGGGCCCTCTATCCGACCGGAGTTTCACTGCGCCGGCACACAATCATCGGCCGGTTGAATTTTGTCGGGGCTGATAGCTGGGGGCAATCTCTCTGCTTCATCCTGATCGGCCTCATTCTCTTCACCGCACACAGCCTGTCCGGCATCAATGCGCAAACGTTGATCGGATACACGCTCGTCATTCTTTACATGATGAATCCAATACAGATGATCATGAACATAATCCCGACTTTTGCGACAGCGTCTGTGTCGGTGCAGAAGATAGAGCAGTTGGGATTGACGTTGCATGAAAGCGACGCGAGTGAGGAGATCGCCCCGCAGTTGAAGGCCGCTTCTTCCTGGAGCAGCGTGGAACTGGCGGGCGTCACGCACACGTATCATCGCGAAGGCGAACCCGGCGGCTTCATCCTCGGCCCGATCGACCTCACACTCGAGCCCGGTGAATTGTTGTTCATCACGGGTGGCAATGGCAGCGGAAAAACCACGTTGGCTAAACTGCTGCTCAGCCTCTACATCCCCGAAGAGGGTGAGATTTATCTTGACGGGAGAGTCGTTACCGACGAGACCCGCGAACAATACCGGCAGCTATTCTCAGTGGTCTTCTCTGACTTCTTCCTGTTCGAAAGTTTATTCGGCCTCGACTCAATACATCTCGACGCGAACGCACGAAAGTATCTGTCCCAACTACAACTGGAGCATAAGGTGAAAGTGGAAGACGGTGCGCTCTCCACTATCGAACTCTCACAAGGACAGCGCAAGCGGCTCGCCCTGCTGACTGCTTATCTCGAAGACCGCCCGATCTATCTCTTCGATGAGTGGGCAGCCGACCAGGACCCGCTCTTCAAAGAAATTTTCTATCACGAGCTGTTGCCGGAACTGAAAGCTAAAGGAAAGGCGCTGATCGTGATCAGCCATGACGATCGTTACTACCATGTGGCCGATCGGGTCATTAAGTTGGATTACGGCAAACTTCAACCGGGCGAGCTAATGGCCGCCACCGCAAAACGTGTCCTGGTTTAAGTCCGGGGACGTTATCGTACGTCGAGCCTGAAGCCGGCGCACTTGAAAGGAGAGCAGCTATGGAGAACTTTGAAGCGGACGCACTCAAGGAGAACTGGAGCGCAAGACGGAAGGCTGTCGAACCAAAGGGAATCAATCTATCTCAGGGAGAGTTGGTCAAGCTGAGTTATTTGCGACCAGATGAAACGCTTCCACGTATCGTGCAGCCTGCGCTCGATGGCGTCGAATTGCCGGCCTGGGTTAGGAGCCATCGCGATTGGATTAAAGAAGCGTTGGAGCAGGATGGAGGTCTGCTATTCAGAGGCTTTGACGTAAAAGGGGTGGATGATTTTGATGAATTCATCGCTGCTACCGGTGTCAAGCTGATGCAATACATGGAGAGCGCGACGCCGCGCACGGAGTTGAAAGATAAAATCTACACCTCCACTGAGTTTCCCCCCGATCAAACCATCGCCTTGCACAATGAGTTGACATATCTGAACGTTTGGCCGCGGAAGATTTGGTTCACTTGCATGCAACCCCCCGAGCGTGGAGGCGCCACTCCCATCGCCAACGTCCACAAAGTCTTTGAGCGCATCAGGCCTGAAATCAGGGAGAAGTTTATTGAGAAAGGCTGGATGCTCATACGCAATTTCGGCGGCGGGTTTGGTCCAACCTGGCAATACTCCTATCATCTGTCCACACGTGAAGAGGCGGAGGATTACTTTCGTCGCGCCGGAATCGAATATGAGTGGTTGGGCGGGGAACAGCTCCGAACGTTTCAGGTGCGGCCGCCGGTCGAAAGACATCCACAACTCGGGGTCCCACTCTGGTTCAATCACATCGCTTTCTGGCATGTCTCCAGCCTCGAGCCGAACCTGCGTGCACTGTTCTTAAAAGAGTTCAAGGAGCATGAACTCCCCTTTAACACTTTCTACGGTGACGGATCGTCGATCGAAGACTCGGTAATCGAGGAACTGCGGCAGGCATACCAGCAGGAAACGGTCGCCTTCCCCTGGCAGTCCGGGGACGTATTGATGCTGGACAACATGCTGGTGGCTCATGGGCGACAACCGTATAGCGGACCGCGGAAGATTTTGGCGGCGATGGGTGAAGCCTACACGCGCCCGCGTTTATCGCCTTCCTCGTAGCATCATCCCTGAAAAGCAATGTCTACCAACATCATAGGAATTTCGTGCTTCTATCACGACGCGGCCTGTTGTCTTCTCAAAGATGGTGTGCTTGTTGCGGCAGTAGAGGAAGAGCGCTTCTCGCGGCAGAAACACGACGCGGGCATTCCGAAGCACGCGTTCAACTACTGTCTCGAAGAAGGCGGATTGACGATCGACGAGGTCGATTACGTCGTCTACTACGAGGAGCCTGCGAAGAAGTTAGCCAGACAAATATGGATGATGCTGCCTGGTCTGCCTTCTGAGAAGAAAGTATTGGCGCGTCTCGATCCGCGCCGGCCCGAACGCGAGATCCGGGAAGTGCTCGGCTTCGAAGGTCCAATTGAGTGCGTAGGTCACCATCAGGCGCACGCCGCGAGCAGTTTCTACTACTCAGGCTTCAAAGAAGCGGCCGTTCTCACAGTCGATGGCGTGGGTGAGTGGGACACGACAAGCTTTGGTCGTGGCGATGGCGATGGGTTGGAGATTCTCGAGACGGTGGAGTTCCCAAATTCACTCGGCCTCCTCTACAGCACAATCACCGGTTACCTGGGGTTCGAGGTAAATGAGGGCGAGTACAAGGTGATGGGCCTTGCGCCTTATGGCCAGCCACGGCACGTCGACATGATTAGAAAGTTAATCATCAACCAGTCTGGCGGACAGTACCTCCTCGATATGCGTTACTTCAACTTCAAGTCGTTCAGCCGAATGTACTCCGAAGAGATGGTGAGTTTGTTTGGACATCCGCCGCGACAGCCACGGACTGAGATCCTCGACTTCCATAAGGATCTGGCGCGGAGTCTCCAGTATGTGCTCGAGGAAATCCTGATGGATAAGCTTCAGTATCTGCACAAGCTGACAGGGAGTGAGAATCTTTGCCTGGCCGGCGGCGTGGCTCTTAACTGCGTCGCGAATGGACGAATCAAACGCGAAGGTCCGTTCAAGCAAATGTTTGTCCAACCTGCGGCGGGCGACTCCGGCGGAGCGCTGGGGGCGGCGGCGATTGTGCACAAGCGCCGCACGAATGGGAGTGCGGAGTCTTTAAGTATCTTTCGTCATGCTTACCTTGGACCAGCGTTCAGCAGTGAAGAAGTCGGGTCGTTCATCGAATCGACAGGACTTAAGGCAGAAGATTTTCGACGCCGCGAGCATGAGCTACTTGAAGCCGTCGCGCAAAGATTAGCAACAGGCAAAATTATCGGCTGGTTTCACGGGCGGATGGAATTTGGACCACGCGCGTTGGGCGCGCGCTCGATCCTGGCAGATCCGCGCGGCGAAACAACCCAGGATCGGATCAACTCGATTATCAAACAACGCGAGTCGTTCCGCCCTTTCGCACCGGCAGTGTTGGAGGATCGTGCCGCTGACCACTTCGATCTCGATCATGCTTCGAGATACATGCTGGAAACGTGCCAGGTAAAGTCGCCGATCAAGCTCCCGGCAATTACGCACGTTGACGGATCGGCTCGCGTGCAGACTGTCGACGAGGAAGCAAATCCGCGCTTTGCCCGATTGCTCCGCACGTTCGACCGGTTGACTGGTTGTCCGATCCTGCTCAACACCTCGTTCAATCTTAATTACGAGCCGATAGTCTGCACGCCAGTCGATGCGCTGAGTTGTTTCATCCGTTCCGGCCTCGACACACTCGTGCTTGAAGACTTCATCATCGATCGTTCGGCAATCAGCGCTATCACCGAGTCGATACTGCGCCGGAATACTCAAGCACGGCCTCACGCCGTCACTTATAAAACCTACACGCTTTTCTAAAACTTATGAAGCAGCAGTTCAAAGATAAGGCCACCAGGCTCGCGGAGTTGTTCGACTCTGAGGAAGGCGAACGCATACTCAAACTCATCACTCAACTGTCTGTGACACAAAGCCACCCGGGCGCTTTTACAGAGGGACCTTCCGAACCTGCTGATCCAACAGGAAAGATTCTCGTCGGAATATGGGAGGCAGTAGACGACGCCCAGGGACGCTCATTCGTTCGGGTGGAGACGGGAGAGCGGTGGTTCTTTTGGGCCAACGTGCAAAAAATTCCTCCTAAGGGTTCGCGTCGCAGGATCGTGCTTGTGGGCGAGTCTGTAGCAAGGGGATTACTCTACGATCCGCAGTTCAATCCAGCACTGGCGCTGCAAGCGATGATGAACGAGGCCTGCGGACCTTCCGAGATCGAAGTGATCGATCTGGCCCGCACCGATCTGTCACAGAGACCATTAAAGAGCCTGATCGATTCCGCACTGCACCTCGAACCCGACGCACTCATCGTATTCTCGGGGAACAACTGGCACCCGTTCGGTCAAGCTACCGACGATGAGCTTCTGGAGATGGCGTCGGCACTGCGCGGGGCAAGCTCCTGGCGCGCCATTAAAGAACTCGGTGAATCTACTTTGATCGTGGAGACCAAAGAGATACTTAAGTCTCTTGGGAAAATCGTCCACGGGCGTCGCATTCCGGTGGTGTTCGTGCTACCGGAGTTTAATCTCGCTGACTGGCGCACTGATTGTGATGGTCCGCCACTGCTCGACAGCGCTGACATGGCTGCATGGCTTGACGCAAGAGACGAAGCTGAAGAACTTCTCAAAGGCCAGCAGTGGGAGAAGGCCGAACCTTTAGGCCGGCGCCTGATGGAGCTGGACGAAGGCACGACTCCGGCTGGTCCAAACATCCTGGCGGAGGTTAGTCAGCGGCGCGGCGATCATGTAGCCGCAAGGACCTTCCTCGAACTGGCCCGCGATGCCAGCATCTGCTTGCCGTTCCCGAACTCACCGCGCTGTTTCTCAGTCATCCAGAAAACGATCCGCGAGCATGCGGCCGCCTATGGCGTTACCATCGTCGACTTGCCACGCAAGCTCACCCGCTATCTCGGAGGCAAACCGGCCGGCCGCAGTCTCTTCCTTGATTACTGCCACCTCAGTTTGGAAGGCATCAAGATCTCGATGGCCCTCACGGCTGAAACTCTACTGCAACGTTTGAACTACTCATATAAACCATGGAGAGAATTGGCCCAGGTCGATATGAGGGTTGGCGCCAAGCTGGAAGCCGAGGCGCATTTCCTGGCTGCTGTGCATAACGCGAACTGGGGTCAAAAGATCGACATCGTTCGTTATCACGTGCGTACGGCACTCGAGCGGGATCGCGATGTCGCGCGCATGATGCAACTGTTTTTGGATTTTCATGTAAGGCCTATCCCCTCCAGCTTGTGCCGGAGCTTCGCACAACTCTGCGACTTGGGGAGTATCGCTGCTGTCAACCTGCTCTTTAACGATCTGGTTAACAAGAAATTCTTGAACACAACCCTCATCACGGCAATGGTCGATGAGCTGGAAAAGTTTGGTGTTCCGACGCGAGCTACTCTGGAAAGTCTCATCATCAAAGAACAGAGTGTTAAAAATCGTCGCGTGAACCTCGTGCACTCGTTTTACTCAACTGGTTCCTACGCGCGCTCGCTGCTGGATGAGCGCCCTGAGTTTTATCGAGCCACTGCGAGAAATACGACCTTTCCCTTCGTGTGTGACAAACCGCAACGATTGAATTTTGCACTCACCGTGAAGGTGCCGGATGCCGATCCGGATCAAACAATATCCTTACTTGTGAACGGCACTCCTCTGGTCCAGTTTCCCGCGAGCGATCATTGGACCACGGAAACTTTCTCGGCTCCGGCGAAACTGCTCTGTTTGGGAATCAATCAGGTTGAGATTCGGTGGCCCATGACAGTTTGGTCCGGCAGGAAGAAGAAGGATCAAATTGCTGAACGACTTGAAGCGGGAGAGCCGGCGGAAATCATTCCCATCTTCGGACTGATACATTCTTTCCGCGTGTCTATTGAGCGGAACGCTTCGCCTCTCGGAACGCTTCGATAATGGCTCACAGGTTTCTTGCTTTACCTCAACTGCATTCGCAAAGCGACTAAAACCCGACTGAACGTCTACTTTATCTCAGGTAACAATCTTCCCTCACTTCTAGTAAGGAGCAACCATTATGCTAAATGAAATTGAAGTTTTTTCCGTTGATACTGTCAGAGAGCGCCTCGGACAGTTAACAGCGGGCATTGCGTCCCACCGTGCAGTGAACAATCGCTTCTATAGGCGGTGGATGAGCGGACCCTTAACCATTGAAGGTCTCCAGGTATTCGTCAGGAACTACGGGGCTTTCATCATTGAGTTTCCAAACGCCATGGCAGAAATTATCCTCGTTACGGATGATTTGGAAGCCAAGACTGAACACGTGAAGACTCTCTTTTCAGAAATGGGTTATGGGAACCCTCAAAAGCTTCACTCTGTATTGTTTGATAACTTTTTTGGCGAGTTGGCACGCAAGCTGGGATGTGAGGGGTGCCTGGATAGAAGTTATCTTGCGGCGACGGAGCTGCTGCCCTCGACGCGGAGATTCAATGACGGAGAGCGAAGGTTGTATGGCAACAAAAGTCCTCAGATAGCCGTCGGGGCGCAATTAGCACAAGAGTGGCAGGCCTACACAATGCTCCGCCAACTCTACGAGGGTGCCAGAAATTACCTCGGTTTGTGGTCGAACGAAGACGAGTTTCATGAGGCGTGCGAATACTATTATGTGCACATCGGAGCAGCGGAAAAGGACCACAAAGATGAATCTCTTCGGGCTGCTGTGCAGTACGCTCAAGATGAGGCAAGTCTGGTTCTGGTAACCCAGGGATTCAATGAGCATCTCGATCTATATGTTGATTTTTGGGAAGGTATATACGACGAGATAGTAGCAGTTCACCCTGCTTCAGCTTTGCCAGAGGCCCAAACAGCGTCGGCCTGAGCTTTGGGCTTCGTTTGGGTTTCAAGTGAACTGCCGAATGTGAAATTCAACAAGACCGGGGCGGCCGAGTACCACGTCGGGTCGGGCGGGCCGACGATTGATGTCGAAGGTAGTTCGGGGAGTGTCTTGCTCAGCCGCTATCCGGAATAGCCTCGGGAGGTAGGGCATGTCCGTACCAATTCCACCACGTCCCGCTCCGACTCTTACACTTGATAGTCAGAAAGTCGAAGCCTTTGAATCGGTGTTTGCGCAAACTCAACGACTCGGTCCTGCCGGAGTTATTGATTACAACATTACCTATCCAAAGCATGAATTTCTCCGCTATCTGGTAGAGCGAAAACAAATCCTGCTTCACGGCTCAAACTATTCTGACCTGAAAGTTCTCTTGCCAGTTCGTTTATCAACGGATGCCAGAGCGGCGATGAATAAGGAAACCGTGTTTGCCGTAGCCGACGGTATATTGCCCATGTTCTTCGCCATTCTGGATCGTGAGAAATATGCCGGCACTATGTCGAATGGGGCTTATCGGCTACCGGATGCAACTGGTTTGGCGACCAATCATTACTTTTTTTCTCTCAATGAAGAAGCGTTGAAGTTGTCGCCCTTTCGACCCGGGTGGATCTACTTGCTACCGAAGGATAAATTCAAGTTAGCTGCTGATGGTCACGGAGTGGTCCTGGAAGAGTGGATTAGTCAGGAACCTGTTCAAGCCCTCGCAAGACTTTCAATTGCACCTGAAGACTTCCCTTTGTTGGATGCTATTTGGGGTCATGACGAGATCGAGTTGGCATGGCTGGCGAACACTATAAAGATGTGTTGGGGCGCAGTGAAAGACCATGATGAGTTGCGGAGCGGCTACTGCCTCACGTTTCCTGGCGGTCATGAATGGGCAACCCGATTAGCCGGGTTATGCAGCCTGCAACAGAAGTTCTGTCCATTTTTGGTTTTCGAGCTGATACGTGGTCCAGGTGGTGGGCCGACCTACTTGAAGGCAACAGGGCCAGACGGCACCAAGCAATTAATCAGATCGATTCTAGGGATGTATGGTTAGTTTGAGTCCGGATCATCTAACCTCGTGGGGCCTGTTCATCGACGAGCTCGAGCAGAAGATACTTCCGTTCTACCGTCAGCATGAGTTGAAGTTTGATCAATACGGCGTGCACGGTCGAATGCACATTTGCCGTAGTGTCATGCTGGCGGAATGGATGGCGCGCTTTTATCGCGCCCACACGCAGACCGAGATCGACTTCTTCGCGGTGCGCGTAGCAGTCGCGTTTCACGATTCAGGACGGCGCGGAAATGGAGTGGATTTATGGGAGTCTGACAGTGCGTCAAACTGCGTTCGCTATGTTGTCGAGACTGGCGGTGAGAACGGCTATGGGGAAGGTGTTGGCGCACTCATCGTGAAAAAGAAGAAGAGTGCTGACCCGTTGAAGAAGATTGTGCAGGATGCGGATGTGCTGGAGATTATGCGTCCGTGTTGTGGCCACGGCGGACTCGCTGGATTTCGTCGCGAGTTTCTACACTTCGGAGGCCCGGACGACTTACTGGCCCGCGAAGTTCCTGGTATTGCCGAGCAGCGTGAGGCTCTCATTCAGGAGGCGTGGCGCTGGATGCAATCGACCGAACCGCTCAAATTCTTTCTCACTGATTCACCCGCCTACATGCGCGACCTGCTGAAACACCTCGAGCAGCAACGGTCGAAGTTCCCGCTCCTCTCAGCGCTACTCTGAGTTCAGTCCGATGGAAGCAGCTCGATAACGTATGCGCTCAGGAAGTAGGCGGCAGGTAAGTTGATCAGGAAAAGAAATAGTTGGTTCAAAAAACTCAGCGGTCCCAGCGACTCGATATGAAAGTAAAACAGGCTCATCCCCAGTAAAGGCACGTAGCTGACGAGTGAACTCCAGGAGAAGTTACTCTTCTTGTAAGAAAGGGGGGAATACTTAGCAGCAGGCGAGAAAATGCGATTCGTATCCTGTTTTATTTGCCTGGCCGAGATCAAGATGGTGGCGACAATGGAAAAATCAGCAAAGAACAGCACCACTCGGCTTTGAATTGCCTGTAACAAGTTCGCAGCCGGCGGTAGGTCACGTTTATAGAGAAACACATCTATCAGTAAAGTTGCCACTACTAAGAAAATAACGAACAGGGTAGGACCCACTTCAGGCAGTTCGATTGATTTATTCGCAGGCTGATATAAATTCGTCTGCCCCAATTTAGGCCAGGGATTTGCCGGATAAGGTGAGATGAGCGGATTCGGAGCTGCCACAGCTTTCTTTGGCTTTTCGCCGGCAGCCACTAACTCTGCAATGCGCGCTTCCAGTTTCTTACGCGCTTCTTCTGAATAACTTCCTTTAGCATAGGCTTGCTGGATGGCAGGCAATATCCGAACCTGGAATTCGGGTGTTTGCCAGAGCGAACTCACCAACCGTTCTGTGATCCAAGGCTCGTCTTTTTGCAACTCGTTCAATATGGTTCCGACGAACTCCGCGCTGTTTCTGTCGAACGCTAGTTGCCAGAGCGTTTGAAGCAAATTTGTGACGTCTTCCGACTTATCAAAGTGCAGGAGCACCTTTGCGTAGCGCAGCGGATCAGAACTGAACAAAGTTCGCAAATATATTTGATACTTCGCTGCGAGGGCCAACTCCGGTTCAGGAAGAAACGTGGTCGGGTTGTAGTACGCTGTAAGTGGATACCCGGAGGTCGGCAGAAGCCGCGCGACAGCGCTCTTCCACTGAGACGACTTGATGAAATATTTCAGGTAGACATCGTTTGAAACAATCTTCTCCGCTTGGTCGATGCCCAGCTTCTGCGAAAGTAGGTTCAGCGTTGTAAGCGTTGCCTCCTGCACCTCTGGCGTTTGGGTAGTACTGCACAACCAATCCAACACTTCGTTCAAAACATCTTGGGTAGCCAGGGCCGGTAAAACTTTCAAAGCATTTTCAGCGTTTTTCCCGGTCAGAACTCTGGAAGAACCATTCGTTGAGCGCGTTTTGAAAAGAGCCAGGATTGCTTCCAGGGCTCTTTTTCGGGACGCTTCATCGGCTGCCTTACCCAGCAATGGCAGGAACAAAGAAAGGATCTCATCGTCTGTTTCGACGGTGACAATGTCCGAAAGGTTATCAGCCTTGAAGAGCATTTCAGAGGTGAGTTGTTTGGCAGCTTCGCGACGATGGCCCACCGCTTCATTCTTGTCGACGCTTAGCTCAAGCAGGAAGCTCGCCAGGCTGGGACTTATCTGTGACGACCCGATTTGCTTGATGAGGCCGATAGCTGAGAAGCGCGACGACCAGTCGGGCAGTTTCGCCAGTGCCTCAGCATCGGCGATAAGCTGCGGCACAGTCTTATCGGACTTGGGGCTTGGTTTGATTTCGGCCTCAGTCACCGTCATCTGACGTTTAGTGAGACGGTAAAACTCAGCCGTGGTCTGCAGCCTGGTGCCATCCACTTTCTCAAATAACTCAGACGGGTCGAGCGGTGCAAAAAGTTCCTTTGGCAGATTGTTATGCAGCAAGCTGAGATCGTTGGCGAGTTGAATCGCAAGCTGTTCGAGCTCCACGGGCGTGAGTAAACTGAAATTGTCTTTTCGCAACCGCTCCAGATCGTCGGGCTTAAGGGAAAGAGTTCCTCTATCGATCAGTGCTTCAGTGAAGACGTACAACCCTCGCCTTATCTGTTCCAGTCTGCCTTCGTCACCTCCGAGTCGCTCAGAGACCAATATCAGATCGTTAGTGTCGTCACTCGGGTTCCCGGTCACTTCCTCCGGGCGCGCAACGTTTTCAATGCACTTTTGAATGCCGGCGAAGATTTGGAGCGACTGCGATCTCGTCGAACGATCCGAGGTATGACGATCGGAAATATAAGGACGTTCGGTCGTGTCGGCCCACTCCTGCATTTTTCTCAGTTCCCGAATGATGTCGCGCGGGTTTCCATAGGAGATATAAACCAGCCAACGCGTTAACTGATCCAGGAGATTGGTTTCGATGTCTATGGAGATCTGCGCGCCCTCCGGCCAGTCAATCCAGTCTTGAACCATTTTGCGGGCCTGCTCAAAAGTGAGGAGCGGCACAGACACGATGGCGCTGAAGTAGCTGCTCAACATCGAGTCTTCCTTCGCGCGCTCGGCTTGCAGGTGGTAATAAAACATCTTGCTGGTGACCAAAATAAAAACCGCGTAGCGTTGCAGAAAGAGGTTTTTCAAACCTTCGATCATCGGGTTAATACCCGTAGTCATGTCCATCTTGTCCAGTTCATCGAAAATGAAAACCACCTTGATGCGGACGTTTGGACCGTTTTCAGAGAGGGGGCGCTCACAGGCCAGTTTGCGAATCAATGCAATGAGGTCGTCTTCGGCGGCATTTTCATCGTAATCGTAATAACTGAGCGTGCGATTGAAAGTTTGCGTGCGAGATTTGGAACCCTTGAGACCGAATGAAGGCAACTGAAGACCGGTGACCGGTGCTACGATTTTGGAGACGTCGAAACCCAGCGAGCCATCAACCGACAATTTGTTCTCACTCGCGTTACCGCGAGTCATGGAAACCTTATAAGTCGCTCGCGCATACGCTTCCTGTAAAGGCGCGATTTCGTTGTCTAAGTTGAGCGGCAAAGGTGATTCGGGGAGGAAGCAGGGAATCGGTTGAAGCTCTGCCGTGTCGGGATCCATTAACGCGTTACGCACCGACCGCAGCGTCAAACGGAGAATGTTGGCTACTCCCGACACTTTGGCCAGGTTCACGGTAACAGGGACAACCAGCCAGCCATCTCTTGGAATGTTCTGCTGGTAGCTCGTCGCGTGATAGATCACACGATTGACAAAGGTAGACTTTCCTACGCCACGGTAACCGGTTACCAGAATGGTCCCGTCGGCGTGCCGCACCTGACGCGCCAGTTTCCTGGCCTCTTCGTCGGAACGTCCAATGTAATGGTCCTGCAGATCGGCATCCGTCAGTGGTGAAGTCGGGATAGAGCGCACCGGCAGTTGTACTCTTGATTCCGATCGCGCGACGGCTACGTTTAGTTCGGCTTCGGCGCGCGGCAGATTTTTGAGTTTAGGATTCGGCATCAAGCTGTTCGCGATGCCGTCCAGCTTCTGCAACAGTTGCTTGATGGTGTCTATGGAGGCCGGCGGCACCAATACCTTTTGTCCGATCGATGGATAGTAATTGCTGATAGCCTGCAGAGCGGCTTTCTGAGCGGAGCGTAATAGCAGGCTGGCGATTACTCTCGCCTCTCCGGGCGGCAACGGCTTTTGGCTGAACAGTCCTGCGAAGCGAAATTTGTTACGAGTTTGGTGAAGCAGACTCTCAAAACTCTTTTGGTCGGCGAAGTCGGCGTCAGTGAGTTCCCTGGGAAAGTAAACTGTGTCGAGTTGGTCCTCCAGAAACGTGGGAAACAAGAGCTCGAGTTTCAGTTCTTCTTTGATGAAACCAATTTCGTCGTTGAGGGTCTTCTCCATCCGTTTGGAGAATTCGTCAAAAACGATTTGGTGGTAGCTCTCCAACGGAGCGTTTTCGGCTGAGGCCAGTAAACGGGCGCGTTGTTCGATTGCCGGCATCAGGAAGTGTTTCACCAACTGCGGGACCAGCGTCATTTCCTGGTTGGGAGTGATGAAACCGGTTTTCGTCTTGAGTGAGTCAAGAAGTTTCATGGGCGTTAGAGAAGTTTCGGATCTGGCGATCGCTAGCTGGCCGGTGTTTCTGAGACGGCTGGTTATATCTGTAAACCATGAAATAAGTCAATCATTGTTCGGATCTGACTCGCAGGCTTTTTAGGTTTGTAGACGTTGCAGTAAAGCGTTTTTAGAGCAAGTGCAAAAAAAGGAGCGGAGGCGTGAGACGCCTCCGCTCCTTTTATTTTGGCGCGGTCTTTAACCGCTTTGAGCTAAAGCTGCATTACTGATGATAGTTTTCGCGGCCTGCTTGCGCCTTAGGTAGCGAACGAGGAATCCTCGAAGGACACGCACACCAAAGCGGGTCCGAAAATTCCTCCATAACTCATCCCGCGAAAGGAATGCAACACCATGAAAGAACAGCTTCTCAGCATCGTCGAAGGAGATCCCGCGGCTGCTGTCGCACTGCTCAAGCAGAAGAACGTGCGAGTGCTCCAGCGAGTGGGCAGTCGACTGATCATCGAAGGCGAGTTAACTGCGAATATCGCGGCCGAAGTCTCCAAAGTCGTTCAACAAGCACCGGTTGATCCGCTTACCGAGATGCCGGCCCAGGTTGCCGATCACGAGATCGGCCTACTCGCGTCCCGCCATCGACAAACCGAAGTGTTTCGCCGATCCAAACTCAAGCGCGCGAATGATGGCGAACCCTGGGACAAAGTTTTCGAGCGCTGGTAACGGCGCAGCACTAATTCATCCTTACAGGAGATATTCATGACAACACTCAATCAAAGACTCATCAACGAAGTAGCGGTCGGCATTGTCTACGTTCAGGGACCCACCGCGGACCTGCAAATGAGCTCGGCGGAGCGGGTTCAGATAGGCGCCGAGATACAAACAGGTCTTGCCTGGCTGGCAACTCAGGAACCCGATGCGAAGGTCTCGTTCATTTTCGACGATTCGAAAAGCTGGAGAACCGTTTGGCTTAACGCAGAACCGTGGCCAAACGCTCCGTGGGCCGGACTCCCGCGCGAGATGTACCAAAAGTCCATCGACGCAGCGTTGTGGCGCGATTCAAACCAGAAGATCTATATGTTTCACGCGGACAAGTACGTCAGGCTCACCGGGAGCACGGTCGACGCAGGCTACCCCAAGCCGATCGCCGGCAATTGGCACGACCTACCAACCGATTTCACTGCAGGAATTGATGCGGCGTTCTGGAATAAAACCAACGACAAGATCTACATGTTCAGGGGTGATCAGTATGTCCGCCTCACCGAGACGACCATGGATACGGGCTACCCGAAACCAATTGCCGGCAACTGGCACGACGTGCCGAGCGAGTTTGAACAAGGAATAGACGCCGTGTTCATGCATCACGGCACGAACAAGATCTACATGTTCAAAGGTGATCAGTACATCCGGCTCACCGGCACAACTATGGACCAGGGTTATCCCAAACCGATCAAGGGAAACTTTCAGGGCATACCCGAACACATGGAGGATGGAATTCAAGCAGCCATGTGGCGAGGAAGCGACAATAAGGTTTACCTGTTTGACAAACACCCACGACGGACCTTGACTGACTACGTTCGCTTCAGTGACATCACGCAACCCGTTGACGCCGGATATCCAAAATACGTCGGCGGCCTCGACAAGGCGGGCGCCGAAGCCCTTTGGCGAGATCCGGCTCTGTCTTTGCTCGGGTTCGGCCCAGGTGAAAACGGTTACAACGATTACATGGACCACCTCCGTCAGGAGATGGGAACAGATTGGGGAATCCTCGCATTCGTTACGAAGTATCCGATCGGCTGGTCCGCTTACGCAGGCCCGCCCAAGCTAGTGATGGCCTTTAGCAATAACGAGAATTTCGATCGCGTTTTCGCACACGAGACCGGCCACCTCTTCTGGGCGCCTGATGAATACTCGGCGAGTAATTGTTCTTGCGACGTCGACTACGGCCATTTTCTCAAGGCCAAAAATGGTAACTGTAAACTGTGCGCATCAGCGATCTCGATGGACGAAGGTTATCCGAAATCGATCGCGAACGATTGGCACGATCTGCCGGGCAGTTTCCAGACCAACATCGATGCGGCGCTCTGGCGCGACGACAACAAGAAAGTTTACCTGTTCAAGGGAAGTCAGTACGTCCGGCTTACCGACACCACGATGGACCCGGGCTTTCCTGCACCCATCGCTGGAAACTGGCAAAACATGCCCGCGAACTTCGCCAACGGTATCGACGCCGCCGTCTGGAGGAAAGAAAACAATCGGATCTACATGTTCAAGGGAAATGAGTACGTGCGGCTTACAGGCTCAACTGTCGATGCTGGTTTTCCCCAACCCATCGCCGGAAACTGGCACGGGTTGCCGGCCGCGTTTACGCAGGGAATCGACGCAGCCGTCTGGCGTGAGAGCAACGACAAGATCTATCTGTTCAAGGGAAGCGAGTATGTGAGGCTGACTGACACGACGATGGATGACGGTTATCCGAAACCCATCGCGGGAAACTGGAAGGGACTGCCGGCTTCGTTCACGAACGGCATCAGCGCGGGGCTCATGCACCGTGACAAGGGCAAGATGTATCTCTTCGACGGCACCGAGTACGCGCGCATGATTGAAGGTGAGGCATGCGTGATGTCCGCCAACAGCGAGGCGTTATGCGCCTACACGCCCCTCCATTGGGGTTGGGGAGCGTTCATGACGCATATCGATGCGGCAGTCTGGAGAGGCGACAACAACAAGACGTATCTCTTCAGTAAGGATTGGTACGTGCGTTACACAAACATCGACGATGGTATCGATGAAGGGTTCCCGGCAAAAATCTCCGCGAACTGGATTGGCCTCCCGGACAATTTCGCCTCCGGTATCGACGCTGCCTTATATCGGAACTCCAACAACAAGCTTTACTTTTTCAAGGGCAATCAGTACGTGCGGCTAACCGGGTCGACTGTCGATGAGGGTTACCCTCAACCGATTGCCGGTAATTGGCACGGCTTGCCCGCGAGTTTCGAACAGGGCATCGACGCCGCTTTTCTCCGCGAGTCGAATGGCAAGATTTACATGTTCAAGGGGAACCAGTACGTGCGTCTCACCGAAACCGAAATGGACCCCGGATACCCGAAACCGATCGCCGGTAACTGGCCGGATCTGCCAAACGATTACAACGCCGGAATCGACGCGGCGCTGATGCGTGTCGACACGAGCAAGATCTACTTTTTCCACGGGCATACTTACATCCGCTATTCGAACGTAAATGACGGAGTTGATGCCGGATTCCCGAAATGGATTAACAAGAACTGGATGCCGTTTCCAACCTAGACCTGATTTAAAAATCTTCATCCACAGATTACACAGATGTCATAAATAATCTGCGTAATCTGTGGATGGTTTTACCGGCTTGCTTGGGCCGTGAGGAGCTCGACGCGGCGGGCCACGTCGGCCAGAGTTCCGGTCTCGAAGAATTGACTGAGGGGGAGTTCGACGTTGAAGCAGTCGCGCACACGCGAGATGACCTGCATGGCGCGGAGTGAGTGACCGCCGAGTTCGAAGAAGTCGTCCTCGACACCGACCGCTTGTAGTCCGAGAACTTCCGCATAAAATCCCGCCAGCCGGCGCTCGACCGTCGAGCGCGGCGCAACGAATTTCGTTTCCAGCTCAGGCCGCCCTTCGTCCGGCGCGGGTAGCGCTCGGCGATCCACTTTGCCGTTGGCGTTGAGCGGCAAGGCGTCGAGCTGCACAAATGCCGAAGGGACCATGTAAGCCGGCAAGCGTGCCGCGAGATGACGGCGCAATTCACCCACCCCGCAGATCTGCCTCTCTTTCACCACTGCGGTCTCCTCTTCTTTCGCCACAAAATAAGCCACGAGATAGCGATCACCCGGCACGTCTTCGCGCACGACGACCGCCGCCTGCTCGACGTGCGGGTGCGTCGAGAGGAGTGCCTCGACTTCGCCCGGCTCGACACGGAAGCCGCGAATCTTTACTTGCTGGTCGCTGCGCCCGAGAAACTCGATGCTGCCATCGGGAAGGAAGCGCGCGAGATCGCCCGTTTGGTAGAGGCGCGCGCCCGGCTCCGAAGAAAACGGATCGGGAATGAATCGCTCGGCAGTGAGCGTGGGCTGGTCGAGGTAGTCGCGCGCGAGCCCGCTGCCTCCGATGTAGAGTCCGCCCGGAACGCCGACGGGCACCGGCCGCAGGTGTTCGTCTAAAAGGTAGACTTGGACGTTCGTCAGGGGCCGGCCGATCGGGACTGTATGCGCCTGCTGGTCCACACTCTTAACCTCGTGCCAGATCGCGAAGGTCGTCGTCTCCGTTGGGCCATAGACGTGCAAGAGCCGCTCCGGTCGCCCTTTCTCCAAAACCTCTCGGACCCATTTCGGCTCGACCGCCTCGCCTCCAAACAGAAGATGCCGCAGCCCACGGAAAGCCGCCGGAAGTTCACGTGCCATGTGGTTGAAGAGAGCCGTCGTCAGGAACATGACGGTGACGCCGTGCGCTTCGAGTTGCGCAGCCAACGCATGGGGCGCGAGAGCTACGTCCTTCTCGATGATGACGAGACGCGCGCCTGACAGCAGCGCGCCCCAGATCTCGAAAGTGGCGGCGTCGAAGGAACTGTTCGAGACCTGCGCCACCACGTCCGACTCTTCAAGCCTGACGTAGTTCGAGCCGCGGACCAGGTTGTGAACCGCTCGGTGTGGAACAGCCACGCCTTTCGGTTGGCCCGTCGAACCCGAGGTGTAAATGACGTAGGCGAGGTTCTCCGCGCGAGCCGTCGGCACCTCGTCCTCGGCTGCGTCCGCGCCATCTTCCTCTTCCGCATCGAGACGGATGGTGTAGCCCCAATAGTCGTTGAACTTCTCCGCGAGGCTCGACTGTGTGAGCAGCACGTGGGCCTGCGCGTCGTCGAGCATGAACGCGAGCCGTTCCTGCGGGTACGAAGGATCCAGCGGGACGTAAGCGCCGCCCGCTTTGAGCACGCCAAGCATGCCTACAACCATCTCCGCCGAACGCTCCATACATACGCCGACAAGCGCCCCTGGTCCAACGCCAAGGCGGCGGAGGCGGCGCGCGAGCCGTCCGGAGCGTTGGTCCAACTCTGCGTAGGCGAGTGTGCGCTCACCGCAGACGACAGCCGTGCGATCACCCATCCGGCGTGCGACTTCCGCGAACTCCTCGTGAATGCAACGAAACTCTCTTGCGCCTCGCGCCTCATCGTTCCATCCGGATACGACTTGTCTTCGCCGTGCTTCCGTCATCAGCGCCAACCCGGACAGTCGTTGCGCGGGATGGCGGGCCGCGTCTTCGAGCAGTGTGCCGAAGTAGCCGAGCGTGCGCGCGACCGTCGCCGAGTCGAAGAGGTCTGAGTTGAAGTCGCACTCGACTCGCAGCCCGTCGCCATGGTCCATCACGTTCAGGCTCAAGTCGAACTTGCTGTGGCCGACGGGCGACGAAATCCACTCGACCTCGAGCCCGAACATCTGCGGAACGGAGAGCGGTTCGAGGTTAAAGCTGGTAGAGAAGAGCGGGAAGCGGCTTGCGTCACGCGGGCGGCGCAGTTTTTCGACGAGGCCGAGTAAGGAGTAGTCCGCATGTTCGTAAGCTTCGAGCAAGAGGCTGCGGACGTGCCTCATGAACTCGGCGAAAGTCGGGTCGCCGTCGGTGCGGCTGCGGAGGGGAAGTGGGCGCGTACAGAAGCCGACAAGCCGGGACTCGGCGCGCCCTTCGCGGCCCGCGACCGGGATGCCGATAACCACGTCTGTTTGTCCCGTCAGACGATGGACCAGCGCCAGGTATCCGGCCAATAGCGTCATGAAGAGCGTGCTGCCGTGCCGCCGGCCAAGACTCTTCAGCTCGTCGTAGAGTTGCTGTTCGAAGGACGTGTGCAGGCGTGCGCCGCGATAAGTTTGCGTGGACGGTCGTGGGCGATCGGCGGGGAGGTCAGCATGCGGCGGGTCGCCGCCCAGCCGCGTGGCCCAGAAAGATTCATCGTTGTCTTGTTTCGCCAGCATCTCGAGCCGCCGCAGACTCTCGGCGTAATCGCCGAACTGCAAAGGCGCGTCCGGTTCCCACTCGACGCCGCGGCACCCGGCCTCGTAACCGGCGCTGATCTCATCGAGCAATACTCCAACCGACCATCCGTCCGAGACGACGTGATGCGTCGAGAGCACGAAAACGTGGTGCTCTGCTTCGAGTCGAAGGACGTGGGCGCGCAGCATCGGGGCAACGCCGAAGTCGAATTTCCGGCGACACTCTTCCGCCAGCCAGTGCGAAACGTTTGCCTCGCGCTCTGCGGTGGAACCCGTGCCGCTGAAGTCGCCACTGAAGTCAATAGGCGGCAGTTCGAGCGGCGATGGTGCGTGGACAAGTTGCTCCGAACCGTCGTCGCTGAGGCTGGTCCACAGCGCCTCGTGACGGGTGACGGCCGCCCGAACGGCGTTGGCTAAAGCCGTCAGGTTGAGTGGTCCACGGAGCCGCAGGCAGAGCGTTTCGTTATAAGCGCACGAGGCGTCGTCGCTCACTTGCGCTTGAACCCAGAGCTGCCGTTGCGCCTCGGTCGCCGGCGCGCGCCGGACAATACGGGCCGGTTCGGCGGCGCGTTCATAAGTGGAAGGGTTGGAGCGTTGCGGACGGCAGCGCTCGCGCAGCGCGTCGAGGTGCGGAAGACTGTCGAGCACCGTTGCCGACTCGACACCGAAGTCGATGAAACACGCGAGTTCATCGACGCCGATCTCGGCGAGACGTTCGACGATCGGCGCGCACGTCTCGGGTGTGCCGACCAGTGCGCTCGTCTGCACGTAACGCTCGTAGGCAGACGAGAGAAGATAGTTCAGGTCGTCTTCCGAAAGTCTCTCGAAGTCAATTTGTAAGCTCTGACTGCGCACGAGGTTCTGCAAGAGGTCGAGGGACGACTTGAGGTAATCGCAGAATGGACCACGGGCGCGCTCGCGTACCGCTTCGGCTTCGGCCCCGACGAAGGTATGTATCAACAGCGCTACATGGCCGCGCGCGGGATCGTGGCCGTGGTCAACCAGCGCCTGGCGGTAAATGGCGACATTGCGCCCGAGGTCTTCGATGGTTTGGCCCATCAGGTTCGTGAGAATGCCAGCGCCGATCTCGCCCGCGCGCCGGTATGTCTCCGGGTTGTTAACGACCGTAATCCAGATGGGCAGTTCGCGCTGCATCGGCTGCGGGAAGAGTCGGACGCGGATGTCGTTGCCCGCGCCACCGCGCGCCGCGATCGACTCGCCCCGCCAGAGCTGCCGCACCTCCTCGATCTTCTCAAACATTAATTCGCGGTGGCGCCCGTAAGCTTCTGGCGCGAAAACGAAGTCGTCCGGGTGCCAGCCTGAAGCGAAGGAGACGCCAACTCGCCCGCGCGAGAGGTTGTCCACCACCGACCATTCCTCGGCAACGCGCACGGTGTGATGGAGCGGTAGCACGACGCTGCCCGCACGCAGTCGGACGTGTTCCGTTTCTCGTGCAAGCGCCGCGGCGATGACCGAAGGGTTGGGCGAAAACCCACCGAACGCGTGGAAATGTCGCTCAGGAATCCAGACTGCTTCGAAGCCGTGACGGTCGGCGAACTTCGCACTCTCTATGAGCAAGTCGTACTTGTGTCCGTCGAAGGCTGCTTCGTAGTTGCCGAAGAACGAGAGGCTGAACCGGACAGCTTTGTCGGTACGTCTCTGGGGCACAGCCTCGCGTGCCGGCGCGCGTGCCTCGTCCACTCTCGCGGGTGGGCCAACTAGCGCCGGTTTCATCTCATGCCGTCCCCAAAAGCCGAGCGCGTGCTGCCCGCCTGCCTTTTCTACAGGTGCGGGGCGCGCGCCGTTCGTGGGCGGGCCGGACTTATCCGGGATGAAACCGCCTGCGCGCATCTCCGCGGTGCTCTCAACGACGGCGCGAACGATGTGGTCCACGTCCTGGTCCGTGTGCGCTGTAGAGAGGAAACAGTTGCGCCACTCCCAGACGTAAACGCCCTTCGTGAGCAGGTGGTAGAAGAGCAAATCCATGTTGCCCGTGTAGTTGAAGCGGAAGAGCGAGGCGAAGTGCGCGACGCGCAACGGCATCTCCTCGCGCGTGAAGTGTTCGTTGAGCGTCGTAGCGAGACGCGCGGTGCGCTCGTTCAGCTCCGCTTGCAGCGACGGGCCGCGCTCTTTGAGGTGCGCAAGCACGGCGCGCGCTGAAGCCATCGCGAGCGGGTGCTGACAGAAGGTGCCGCCGAAATAGGTGGTGTCGGCCTGCGGGTATGAAGCGTCGCCGTACTCCCAGAGACCGCCATCAATGCCATCCATAAAGGACGCGCGGCCCGCGACGATGCCGATCGGAAGACCGCCGCCGGCGATCTTGCCGTAGGTGGCGAGGTCGGCGGCGACGCCGAACCACGCTTGGGCTCCACCGGGGTGAACGCGGAAACCCGTCACCATCTCGTCGAAGATCAAAACAACGCCGGCTGCCTGCGTCCACGCTCGCAACTCGTGCAGAAACTCGCGCGGTTGCAATTCCGGATGGCGACTCTGCACCGGCTCGACGAGAACTGCGGCGAGTTCGTTGGCGTGTGCGCGGAGGAGTTCGAGTGCACGTGGGCTGCCGTATTCGAGTACCAGCACGTCTTCGGCGACGCGTGGTGGGATGCCGGGCGCGAGCGGCACCGAGAGACCATCACTTTGCGCGCGGGCGAGCGTGCCGTCCGAGTGACCGTGGTACGCGCCGCTGAAGATGGCGACCTTCGTCCTACCCGTGCGTGCGCGAGCGAGACGCAGAGCAGTCATTACCGCTTCCGTACCGGAGTTGCAGAAGGTCGCTCGTTCCATTCCAGTCAACTCGCATACAAGCGCCGCGACCTCTCCGGCGAGTGCCGGGCGCGGTCCCATCTCGATGCCGCGCTGGAGTTGTTCTTCGATCGCTGCGGTTACGAACGGTGGTCGATGTCCGAAGAGGTGGACGCCGAAGCCCATCGTGATGTCGACGTACTCGTTGCCGTCGAGATCGCGCAGCCGCGCGCCATCGGCTCCTGCGCCGACGATTGGGTAAAGCATCTCCTTGATGGAGAGACGGAAGCCGACGACCGCCCGGCTGTCGGCAAGTACCGGTCGATACTGTTGGGCCACCTGCTTTGAAGCGGCTGTATGGCGTGTGAAACGTTCGACGAGTTGGCCCAGGTGTTGTCGTTGCCGCTCGCTAAGGCCTCCGACTGTGCCGGGCTGGACGGGACGATAGGGAACGTACGGAGTGCGTGTTTCGGTTCTCGCGACCGGAGTTTGCGCGGCTTCGGTCGTCACGTGCGGTGCAGATGCGACGCCGTTAATTCCGTTGTTCGATGGCTGTGACATCGGACGCGGTTCGGCCACAGGGAGTTGAGTTTGTGGTTCGTGGCGATGTTCGCCATGGCCGAGGACGGAAAGTTGCTGCGACATAAGACCGGAGAACTGTGCGAGTAGATTGAGTTGCTGCGACATGATGCGCTCAAACGAATCGGCCTTCATACCCGCGCCGACATCTATCGCAGGCACGTTCGACGCGGGTTCGATCGCTGCGGCAAAGTCATGCGTCTGCCGCGCGGGCAGGGCACACGCGATCGGATTCGGTTGGGTAGCTGCGCGGGGCGCTTCGACGCGCAGGGAAAGGGGCGCGGTCGTTCGAGGTGCGGCCGAGTTCTGCTCGATGTGCTCGGCCAGTTTGTCGAGCGTGGTGAAGTGTTCGAACAGTTGGCGGATGGAGATTTTCAGATGAAAGCTGTCTTCCACAACGCGAATCGCTTCGGCGAGGACGATGGAGTCCGCGCCCATTTCGAGAAATGATGCGTGTACGTCCAATGTCTCCGGCGCGATCTGAAGCAGATGGCCCACGATGGACCGGAGTGTTTCGAGAATTGCTTCCCGGCGGTGCGGATCAGTCGCCGTGTGCGCCGCTGCATCGAGCGGCGTGGGCGAGGGTTCGGTTGTCATGGTTTCGTATCCTTCCGACAAGTCGGCGGGCGTCTTCCGCCTCTGAAAATCTGCTAGCCAGTAACTTTTTCTCTCGAACGGGTAGGTCGGCAGCGACACGCGGCGGCGCGGGTAATCGCGGTCGAAACTCTCCCAGTCAACGTCCGCGCCTGAGACGGAAAGCGCTGCCAGGCTGTTGAGGATCACGCGCCAGTCGTCTTGTCCCCGCCGGAGTGAAGGAAGCCAAGTTTCCGTTGTGCCGGACAGACAACGACGGCCCATGTTCGACAGCGACGCGTCCGGTCCGATCTCGACGAACGTCTCGCAACCGCGCGCCGCAAGTGTTTTCATCGAGGCGTCGAAGCGTACTGGCTCGCGCGCGTGGGCCAGCCAGAAGTCGGTGTCCAAGTGCGCGCCTGCTTCGAACGCCTCGCCGGTCAGTCCGGAGACGAACGGGACGCGTAACGGGCTAAACCTGACGCGCCGCAACGCGCGCTCGAAGTCGCCCGTCATCGGTTCCATGAGAGGTGAGTGGAAAGCGTGCGAAACGTTCAATGTGCGCGCGTCCACGCCCTCCGCTTCGAGCCGGCACAGCACTTCGCGCAACACTTCGCGCTCTCCGGAGATGACTGTGTGCGCTGGTCCGTTGAGGGCGGCAATCGAGATGCGCCCGCGGTACGGCTCGATCGCGGCGGCGATCCGATCTTCGCCGGCGAAAACGGCGGCCATCTCTCCCGTCGCCCGAAGCGACTGCATCAAGCGAGCGCGCTCTGCGACGAGCGTCAATCCATCTTCCATTGTGAACGCGCCCGCAAAGCACGCCGCCGTGTACTCGCCGACGCTATGCCCGAAAACGAAGTCGGGTTCCACGCCCCACGTGCGCCACAACTCGGCGAGCGCGTATCCGAGCGCGAAGAGCGCTGGCTGCGTGTAAGCCGTCTCGTCGAGCGGCGATTCATTCTCATAGAGCACGGAGAGCAGCGGACATTCCAGAACGGGGCGCAGGATTTCGTCACACTCATTTAGCGTGCGGCGGAAGCTCGATTGTGTCTCGTAGAGTTTCTGGCCCATCCCAGGGTACTGCGCGCCCTGTCCGGTAAAGAGGAACGCCGTTCGAGGACGGCGACCGCCCGGCACGTGCGCTTGCCACACGCCTTCGGCGCGCCCTTCATCGGCGAAGGCGCGCAGGGAATGCGCGAGTTGTTCGCGTGTCTCGCAGGTCAACGCGAGCCGGTGCCGGAAGCGTGCGCGTCCGGCGTTCGCGGTGAAGCACACGTCCGCGAGCGCTTGCTCGGCGTAAAGCGGGAGATGTTCCGCATAGCGGCGCGCAAGTTCGCGGAGCGCGCCGTCGGTTTGCGCCGACAGGGAAAAGATATGCAAGGGTCGCTCTATCTGCGCGCCGGTGGGGTGTCGGAGCGCGGGCGGCTCGCCCGCAGCTTTAGGCCGCGCACAGTATGCTCCTTTGCGGGCGAGCCGCCCGCGCTCCGATCGAAATAAGGCGCTGCCGTCGGCGGGTTCGAGAACGATGGGTGCTTCTTCGAGGATGACGTGCGCGTTTGTTCCGCCGAAGCCGAAAGAGCTGACGCCGGCGAAGCGACGCGCGCCGCCGCGCTTCCAATCGCGTCCGCGTGTGGCAATCTCAAGCGGCGAATCTTCGGTTGAGAGATGCGGGTTGAGATCGCGTACGTGCAGGTGCGGCGGGATGTGTTCGCAGTCGAGCGAGAGCGCGACTTTGATGAGTCCGGCAATCCCCGCCGCGGCCTCGAGATGACCGATGTTGGTCTTGACGGATCCGATGTAACACCGTGTCCCGTTCGTCCGGCCCTCACGCAAGACGGCGCCGAGCGCAGCGAACTCGATCGGATCGCCGAGCGGCGTGCCCGTGCCGTGCGCCTCGACGTAACCGATGTCTGCCGCGCCAACACCCGCCTGGTCCAACGCCTCCTTAACGAGCGCCTGTTGCGCCAAGCCGTTCGGGGCCGTTAGCCCGTTGCTCCGCCCGTCTTGATTAATGGCCGAGCCGCGTATCAACGCCCACACATGATCGCCGTCGCGCACGGCTTCCGAGAGTCGCTTGAGCATGACGACGCCACAGCCTTCGGAACGCACATAGCCGTCGGCTGCCGCGTCGAAAGTCTTACAGCGGCCATCGGCCGACATCATCCCGGCGCGTGTGAGTGCCTCGGTCAGTTTGGGCGTGACCAGGAGGTTGACGCCGCCTGCGAGCGTCACGCGCGACTCGCCCGCGCGCAGACTTTGACAAGCCGCGTGCACGGCGACGAGCGAAGACGAACACGCGGTATCGACGGCCATGCTTGGACCACGCAGGTCGAGCAGATAGGAGAGACGGTTGGCCGCGATACTGAGCGCAGAGCCCGTGCCTGCGTACGCGTCGGGACTTCCGTTCGCGTCGAATTGGAGTTGCGCGTAATCGCTGTTGCTGATCCCGACGAAGACGCCGGTGCGTGTGCCGCTGAGACGGTCGGGCGCGTACCCGGCATTCTCAATCGCCTCCCACGCGACTTCGAGCAGTAGACGCTGTTGCGGATCTATCTGCGCCGCTTCGCGCGGCGAGATGCCGAAGAAGTGCGCGTCGAAGCCATCAACGTTTTTCAGAAAGCCGCCCCGGCGCACGACGCCGCGCGTCGCGTTAAGAGGATCGGTCTCCCAACGTCCCGGCGGGACTTCCGTGATCGCGTCCACGCCGTCGCGCAGGAGTTGCCAGAAAGCTTCGACGTTTTCCGCGCCGGGAAAACGACAACCGATGCCTACAATCGCGATGGGTTCGTGTTGCTCCCACGACCTTCGGCCTTCGTCATGAGCGCGAGCGACGGGTGAATGGACTTGTTTCGCGTGAAGGCCGAGCGGGGATTCTGCGCCGAAGTGGCGTGCGACGGCTTCCGGCGTCGGATAATCCCAGAAGAATGTGGGAGGCAAAGGACGGCCAAGCCACGCACTGAAGTCGCCTACCATCTCGACTACTCGCGCTGAGTCGAAGCCGTAATATCGGAACGGCTGACTGGTGTTAATTTCTGCGGGCGGGATGCCGGTTCGTCGCGAGATCGCTCGGGTGAGCCAGTCGCGAACGGCCTCGATCGCCGGAGTATTCCGCAGTGCCGGAGCTGGCGTCACTTCAGGCGGCGGCGGAAGCGCTGTGGCGATATTCAAATGAGGACTCGAGCGAGGGCTTGAGCGGGTTTCGTCGCCGACGTCCTCGGGCATCTGCCAGCGGGCGACCGCCTCCAGCCTCCCTTCAAGAAACTCACGGCGACTGGCGTGACGCTGAATCTTCCCGCTCGAAGTCTTGTTGATCGAGCCGCTCTTGACTAGGACCACGGCGTAGGGTTGAAGCTCGTGGCGTTCGGCGACGCGCTCGCGAATGGCCTCAAGCACCTCCCGCTCGTCTGCCGGGCCAAACTCGCGCCGCACTTCCAGCACGATGACGAGCCTCTCTTCGAGACCGACTTCGATCGCGAAGGCAGCGCAGCAGCCTTGCCTGAGTAAGTGGTGGCTCCGCTCTGCAGTCCACTCAACGTCCTGCGGGTAGTAGTTCTGTCCACGGATGATGATGAGATCTTTGACCCGCCCGCCGATGAACAGCTCGCCGTAGCGCATAAAACCGAGGTCGCCTGTCCGCACGAATGGGCCTTCGTGCGTGTCAGCGATGCGTGCGTAGAACGTCTCCTCAGTGTCGTCGGGCCGCTGCCAGTAGCCACGCGCCATCCCTGGACACTTCATCCAGATTTCGCCGAGCTCGTCTGGCGAGCAGCGCCGTAACGTCTCCGGATCAACGATCGCGATCTCAGTGTCGGCGATGGGCTGGCCACAGCCGACGAGAGAGCGCGCGTCCGGATCGTCGGGTGCTACTTCAACGACGCGCCGTTCCTGTTCGAGCGCCGGCGCACTCGCCGTAATGAAGAGTGGAGTATGCGGCTTTCGGCCACCGGCCGTGACCATCAACGTTGCTTCGGCGAGGCCGAACGCGGGGTAGAAAGTTTCGAGACGGAAACCGCGGGGTGCGAACTTCTCGGCGAACCGCTCGATGGTCTCGCGGTGCACGGGCTCGGCGGCGTTTCCGGCCACGCGCCAACTACTCAGGTCGAGCCGCGCACGTTCTTCCGGCGTGACCTTGCGCACACACAGCTCGTAAGCGAAGTTGGGGCCGGAACTGTGCGTCACGCCGTAGCGCGTGATGATCTCCAGCCAGCGCGCGGGACGCTGTACGAACGCAAGCGGCGAGAAGAGTACGCCGGGGATACCGTAGACGACCGGGTGGATGATGCCTTCGACGAGACCGTAGTCGTGGAAGTTGGGCATCCACGTGGCGCTGACGCTCTCTTCCGTGTAGTCCTCGCCGCGCGCGAGATGTTCGGACTGATGGATCAGGCAGAAGTGTGTGACCATCACGCCTTTGGGCGTCGAGGTCGAACCGGACGTGTATTGCAGGTATGCCAGATCGTCGCCCGTCTGCGGCGGGGTTTGCCAGCGGGCGGACGCTTCGTGGTCCAACTCATCTACTTTGAGCCAGCGTAGCGCGCGCAAGTCGGGCGCGCTCTCGATCATGGAGTGGAGCGACGCGGTGGTGAGAGCGACGGCCGGGCGGGAGTCGCTGGCAATGCCTTGCACTCTCGGCAGCGTGCGACCGAGCCGTGCGGGATGGGGCGGTGGTGCAGGCACAGCTACCGCACCTGCGTACAGGCAGCCGAAGAAAGAGGTGATGAACTCCAGCCCCGTGTCAAACAGCAGTAGCACACGCTCGCCCCGCGCGCCGGACTCAGCGAGCAACGCGGCGATCGCCCGCGCCTGTTGATCCAATTCGGCATAAGTCAGGCGCGCCGTCTCGACCTCACCGTCGGCGAGGTAAATGAAGGCTGTACGCTCGGGTTGCTCCCGTGCCCTCCGGCGCAGGATTTCCGTGAGCGTGGCCAATCCGTTTTCAAACATCTAGAAGCCCTTTGCTTGTCTATCCACAGATCACACAGATTTTCCGCGCCGCAGTCTCAGCTCCCGCTGCCGGCTCAGCGCTGCGGCCCGGCCCTCAGCCTCGCTCCGCACCGCGCGCGCCGCTGCGCGTGGTTGCGCCTGCGATTGGCTCAGGTGCTCGGCCAGCGCGCTCACCGTCGGGTACTTGAACAACTCGACGACGGGTAGCTCCATCCGCAGCGTCTCGCGGAGCCGGTTGTTGACGCGAATCAACAGCAGCGAGTGGCCGCCGAGGTTGAAAAAGTTATCCCGCACCCCGACTCGCTCGATCCCGAGCGCCTCGCGCCACACGTCGGCGATCACATTTTCCAACTCCGAGCGCGGCGCGACGTATGGTCCATCCGCCTCATGGCCCGCGCCGTTGGGGGCGGGCAGCGCTTTGCGATCGAGTTTGCCGTTCGTGGTAAGCGGAAAAGCTTCAAGCCGCACGATGGCCGACGGAACCATGTACTCAGGCAGTTGATCTCTCAGGAAGTCGCGCAAGTCGGAAAGCTCGGTCTCCGGTTTGCGCGGAATGACGTAGGCCACGAGCTGGAGGCCACGGTGTTCGTCGTCGTACGGCACAACGACACCTTCGCGCACTTCCGTGTGTTGCCTGAGCACCGCCTCGATCTCACTGATCTCGATGCGGAACCCGCGGACTTTGACCTGCTCGTCGGCGCGGCCAAGAAATTCGATATTGCCGTCGGGAAGGAACCGCCCGAGGTCGCCCGTGCGATAGAGTCGCGCGCCGGGTTGCCGCGTGTACGGGTGCGGTAGAAACTGCTCTGCTGTCAGTGACGGGCGGCGATGGTAGCCGCGCGCCACGCCCGTGCCGCCAATGTAGATTTCACCGATCACTCCGACGGGAACGAATTGCTGCCCTGCGTCGAAGATGTACAGCTCCGCGTTGGCGATGGGCTGGCCGATGGGCACGGCGTGCGTTCGAAGATGAGCGGCGCCGGGTTCACCCGGTTCGTAATTGCTTGCGGTGACGGCCGTCTCCGTTGGTCCATAAGCGTTGCTCCACTCGACCCGGCTCCCGACGAGTTGCCGCCAGGTTTCGAGCGTTGTGCTGAGCGTCTTCTCGTTGCCGACGACTACTCGCCGCAGCGTCGAGGGCAGCAGTGTCTCGCGATCGCCGCGCTGCTGCTCTTCAATCGTTGTCAGCCACTCGGCCCAGAACGATGCCGGCAAGTTCGCCAACGTTAGGCCCTCGCGCTCGACGAACTGAACGAACTCGCCAACGGTGTGGAAGCCGTCCGTGGGCTGCATGACTGCACGCGCGCCGGACAGCCACGCCGCGAAGAACTCTTCAGCCGCTACGTCGAACGAGAGGGAAGCGAATTGCAAGAGGCAGTCGTGCGGCGTTAGGCGATGTTGCGCCGCGAAGCCGAGGCTCGTGTTGACGAGCGAGCGGTGTTCTACAAGGATGCCCTTTGGACGACCCGTTGTTCCCGAAGTGTAGACGAGATAGGCGAGGTTGTTGGGTGCGGCGACTTGTTCGAGGTTGGTTGCCGCGTGGGCTTCGACCTGCTGCGCTTCTGCATCGAGGCAGATGAGACGAGCACTGTGCGCGGGCAGCGACGCGGCGAGCTGTGTCGTCGTCAGGACCACGGAAGCCTCGGCGTCTTCGAGCATGAAGGCGAGTCGCGACGGCGGGTACGCGGGATCCAAAGCCATCCAAGCACCGCCGGCCTTCAACACTGCCAGCAGCGCGACGCCTGCCCGCGCCCCACGCTCCAGCAGGATGCCGGCCCGCGTCTCAGCTCCGACTCCACGCGCTCGCAGGTGTCGGGCCAGCCGGTTGGCGTGCGCGTTGAGTTCCGCATAGGTCAGTTGTTCGCCGCCGCAGACAAGCGCGACGGCCTCAGGTGTACGCCCCGCCTGCTCCTCGAAGAGTTCGTGGACGCAACGGTCGCGCGGAAAGTCGCGGCGCGTCTCGTTCCATTTGAAAAGTTGGTCCTGCTCTTCATCCGTGAGCAGCGGCAGTGTGCCGAGGCTCGCGGACGGATCGGTTACAGCGGCGTCTAGCAGCACCGTGAAGTGTTTGAGCATCCGCCTGACTGTCGCGGCGTCAAAGAGATCGGTGTTGTATTCGAGCGTGCACAGCAGTCCGTCTTCACGCTCGGTCACGTCGAACGAGAGATCGAACAGCGACACTTCCGTCTCGTCGTCCAGCAGGCTGATCTCGATGTCGCCCATACTCAGCGGCGGCAGCGGTGCGTTCTGCAAGGAGAACATGACCTGGAAGAACGGAGTGCGGCTCGTGTCGCGCTCAGGTTGCAACTCCTCGACCAGCTTCTCGAAGGGCACGTCCTGGTGGGCGAAGGCTCCGAGCGTCACGTCCCTGACGCGCGCAAGCAACTCGCGGAAGCTGAGGTCGCCAGACATGTCGGTGCGCAGGACGAGAGTGTTGACGATGAAACCGATGAGCGGTTCCAACTCCGTCCGGTTGCGGTTGGCGACGGGCGTGCCGACGACGATGTCGTCCTGGTTTGTGTAGCGCGCGAGCAGCGTCTTGAAGACGGCTAGCAGAAGCATGTAGGGCGTCACGCTTTCGCGGCGGGCCAGTGATTTCAGACGCCCTGTTAGTCCGAGGGCTATCAGGTGCGTGAGAGATTCCCCGCGATAACTCTGTACGGGCGGGCGCGGCCTGTCGGTTGGCAGTTCAAGTGTTGAGACGTTCGTGCCCAGCCGCTCCTTCCAATATTTCATCTGCCGGTCCAGCGTCTCACCTTGCAGGAACGTGCGCTGCCAGACGGCGAAGTCAGCGTACTGGATGGGCAGCTTTGGCAACTCTGGCCGTCGCCCCGCAGCGAAGGCTTCATAAGCCACGCTCAACTCTGTGAGGAACACGCCAATGGACCAACCGTCCGACACGATGTGGTGCATGAGGAACCAGAAGTGATATTCCTCCTCTGCGAGCCGCACCAGCTCGGCCCCAACAAGTGGTCCATGCACGAAGTCGAACGATCGTTCGCGCAGACGCGCCGAAATTTGTTTGACTCGCTCGGCCCGTTCGATGTCCGGTAGCCCGCTCAAGTCTTCGACCGGGATGGACAGCGTCAGCCGCGGCGCGACGATCTGCACCGGCTGTCCTTCGATCTCAGCGAACGTAGTGCGCAGAACTTCATGGCGGCTGATGATTTCGTTAACGCTCTGTTCGAGGGCCGCGACTTGGAGAGGACCGCGGAGCCGGAAGGCGGCGGGCACTTTGTATGGACCGTCAGGCTCTAACTGTTCGAGAAACCAGAGACGCTCTTGCGCGAAAGAGAGTGGATGGTGCGCAGCCGCACCACGGCGCGGGATGATGTGTGCGCCCTCGCGCTCCGCTGCTCGTTGCTGTTTCAGACGAGAAACTAGCGCCGCGCGCTCAGTCGTCGACAACTCGGCGATATGTTGAGCTTCCTTCACCATTGAGCTCTAACCTGACTAGTTAATCTCGGTTGGGAGATTTTCCCGCAAAGGTGCAAAGGCGCAAAAGAGAAAGGCGTCTTCACGTCCAGCTTGAATGGCTTTGCGCCTTTGCGTCTTTGCGGGAAAACTCTTAATCCCGGTAGGGAAGTGATGACGATTGGGACAGAACGAGACTGAGGTAGCGATCTTCTTCCTGGAAGAGCAATCCCTTTTCACGCAAGATCGCCATTTCCTTCGCAGCATTGAATCCATCAACGTCGCTGAATTCTCGAGCCACATCCCCGACGCGTTTCGCCTTGTCAGCCAGGAAGTCGAGGACTCTGCCGCTTATAGCTTCTAAACGGTACTCGTTTAGCTCGCCTGAACGCGTATCAGTAATCGTGCAGTGATCGCCATTTCGATTGAGAATTAGTTTTGGAGGCTCTTCGTTATCTTTCCAGGCTTTGACCCAGCGATCGACCTGCTCTTTGATTCGACCGATCCACTGAAGCATCGTTTGCGCATACGCGGCGGCGGTATTGGAATCGCCAAAGTAATAAGCGAGCTGGTCCAATGCGTCTTGCGGGAAGGGATATATCAGCGAGTAGTAATCCAACGGATGCAGATCGAGTCCGTATTCCTTGCTCTTCATAAAGTAAGGACTGTACCGGTCGAAGCGTACGGGATAGACGCCCGTGGGCGGCGGCAGATGTACGAGCAGCGGAAGATCATCAACATACTTCCGATAGACGTCTTCGCCTTCACCCGGAAAGCCGATGAGAAGGTTCCATGCCGGTTCGATATCGTAAATGGCACAGAACTTCATCAGGCAGACGTTACGAAAGGCAGTGGTTCCTTTCTTCATCAACTTCAACGTCGAGGTGGCGAGTGATTCGATTCCTGGTTGAATGATTTTCACTCGCGCCTGCGCCAGGATCTGCACGTCTGACTCACTCAGATCAGCCTTCACTTCATAGAAGATAGAAGTGTTTTCCGGCGTCTTAAGAAAAGGCAACACGTCCTGGAGATAACTTTTCGGAAGGATGTTATCGACCGCATCCAAACGCGTAACTTTTGGAGCTAATTCAAAAAGCGAGTCAAATTGTTTGAGCGCCAGGTCCGGATTCATTGCGCGATACGCCATCGACATTCCGTTCAAACCGCAAAACGTACAATGGGCACGTTCACCCCACCAACAACCACGCGACGTCTCAAACAACAAGATCGGCTCGATAGTATTTTGCGGGAAGTTTTCGGCTAACTTATTCAGAAATGGTTTGTAGTCAAGGTCGATGGGCACATCGATGCTCAACTCTTCGCCGATCGCTTCGGGTCCCGACTGAAAGAAGTAGTTGCGTTTGGTAAACACACCTTTCATCGAGTCGACTTTCCGCGGCTCGTTGTTCAAGCAATGCTGGACCAACTCCGGGAATGTTTTGAGTGCCGGCCCGGAAAATACGTAGTCAATCGCCGGAACATGTTGCGCGATCACCTGGCCCATCGGTGATTCACAGTTCGCGCCGCCAATCACGATGGTGATCGTCGAATCGAGCGCCTTGAGCTTGCGGGCCATTGAAAAGGCCGCGGCGTTCTGCATGAACATCGAGGTAAACCCGACGAGTTGCGTGCGATCGAGAGCGTATTTCGAGATCAAGCCGTCGATAAAGCGATCCAGCCCATGACGTTTTTCCACTACACGACTCTTCAGCGTGTTCATTTGCTCCGTGTGGTAAGGAAAGTACCGGGAGAGATACACGCCCGTATTGTTTGTCTGATCGGGGAAAGCAATCTGGCGGAAGAACCAATCGCCGAGACCGGAGTTTTGCGAGTCGGCGGACTGAACTATCCGATCGTAAAGCTCCAAGCCGAGATAGTTGGCGAAGTCGTGATTCAAGTAGTGAACGTCAACTGACACTTCATTCTTGAATCTATCTTCAACAACAGACTTCAACTGTGTCAGCGCGATCGACGGCATGTGCAGGTTAGCAAACGGCATGTTTATGAGGGCAATCTTGTACATAAGAACCTCCACCTTTTAATCATTGACTTGATGTGGGAGGAAAATATTTCTCGCGCAAAGGCGCAAAGCGCTGCCGCGTTTCTAGAAGCTTTCTTTGCGCCTTTGCGTGAGAATTTGTTTTCTCAGACTGGAAGACTCTCGACCAGCTCATCTTGCGGGGTTTTATAGAGGCTCAATTGATAGAGCAGCCAATAGAGTCCACGCTCGCGTAGCAGTTCCTGATGCGTTCCTGATTCACGCACTTCGCCTTTGTGCAGCACGATGATTTTGTCGACGGCCTGCACGGTCGAGAGTCGATGCGCAATTACAAGTGAGGTGCGTCCTGTCATTAAGCGCTTCACCGCGTCATGAATCAGAACTTCAGTCTCGGTATCAATCGAACTGGTTGCCTCGTCGAGGATCAGCACGCGTGGGTTGAAAGCGAGAGCACGCGCGAAGCTGATCAGTTGTTTCTGGCCCACCGAGATCCCGCCCCCGCGCTCGTACAGCCTGGTTGAATACTGGCTGCTCAGTTTGTTGATAAAGCCGTCGGCGTTCACTTGCCGCGCAGCTTCGCGCAGTTGGTCGTCGCTGATATTCGGGTTGCCGAGCCTGATGTTACCGGCAATATCTTCTGAGAAAAGGAAGACGTCCTGAGGCACGATGCTGAAACGCGCCCGTAACTCCGCCGGGTCGAGGTTGCGTATATCGGTGCCGTCCAGAAGTATTTGCCCGCGCTGGATTTCATAAAATCGCAGCAAAAGGTTTGTGATAGTAGTTTTTCCTGCGCCAGTGTGACCGACAAAAGCCACGCTTTGACCCGGTTGGACCACAAAGGAAACATCCTTCAATACCCAGTCTTCATCCTGGTACGCAAACCACACGTTCCGAAATTCAATGTGTCCTTGCACGCTGCCGGCTTGCACCGGTTCTTTGGGTGATTTGATCGTGACCGGCTCGTCCAGCAACTGGAAGATTCGTTCCGAAGCCGACATCGCCGATTGCAGCAGGTTGTATCTCTCGCTCATGTCGCCAATCGGCTCGTAAAGCATCTGCGACATTTGCAGGAAAGCTATGACGGTGCCGAGCGTCACGATGCCTTGTAGCACCTGACCTCCGCCGTACCAGATAATCAGCGCCACACCCGCGGCGGCGATGATGTCAATGGCCGGGAAGAAAACTGCGTTGTAGAAGATCGCGTCGACATTTGCTTTGCGATAGTCGCGGTTAATTGCTTTGAACTTTTGCAACTCACTCTGCTCTCGATTGAACAGTTGGACCACTGACATGCCCGTCAGGCGTTCCTGCAAAAACGTACTGATTCTTGCCAGGTGCACGCGGACGGAGCGAAACGCAGTGCGTGAGCGAAGCCGGAACCAGATGGTTAGAACCGCCATCGGCGGCAGTATCAGCAGAGAGACAAGTGCTAAACGCCAATCGAGTAAAAACATCCAGAAGACGATGTAAAGCAGCATCGTCAGGTCGCCGAAGAACGAGACGACGACTGAGCTAAACAGTTCATTGAGTGCTTCAACGTCGCTGGTCATCCGGCTCATCAGACGGCCGACCGGATGACGGTCGTAAAACTGAAGTGGGAGTCGCTGCAAATGGGCAAAGATTTCGTTGCGCAGGTCGTACATGACGTGCTGGCCCATTCGTTGGACCACAAACGACTCTACATACAGAACCAGCATCGCGGCGAAGTTAGCGAGCAGCAGCAGCAAAGAAATGAAAGCGATTCCTGACGCTGCGTTACCGCCGAAGCCGAATCGTTCAGCAGTCTGTTTAATGACCAGTGTGTAACCTTCCGTGGCGTGCGCCGGGTCGGGCAGCAGATACAAATCGACCGCGGCCTTAACCAAAGGAGGACGCGCAACCACCAGGACGCCGCCCAACATCGTGAGGACAAGCGAGGCCACGACGTATCGCTTGTAAGGCCACAAATACCCGAGCAAACGCCGCATCAGCCGGCCGTCGTAGGCCTTGTCCAATTGATCTTCCTGGTCGTTCATCTATCAGGCTTAGTCACAAAAAAGCACAAGAGGCACAAATGCCTTCCTTAAATCTCTTGTGCTTTTTGTGCTTCTTTGTGGCAGTCTCAGGCTGCGGTTAGTTCCTGTTCGAAGATCTGTTTTTCGTAGAGTCTGGCGTAGAGGCCGCCGTGCGTGATGAGCTCGCTGTGTGTGCCGCGTTCGATTATATAGCCGTCCTCGAGGACGACGATCAGATCGGCGTCCTTGATCGTCGAGATGCGGTGCGACACGATCAGGTTAGTTCGCTGGAATCTCACGCGCCGCAGGTGCGCGAGAATCTTTGCCTCGGTTTGTGTGTCCACCGCCGACAGGGAATCATCCATGATGAGGATGCGCGGCTGGCGTATCAGAGCACGAGCGAGAGCTGTCCGTTGTTTCTGGCCCCCGGATAGCGTGATGCCGCGCTCACCGATGCTTGTCGCATACCCGTTCGGAAACCCTTCCACGTCCTCCGCAAGTCCTGCTTCAAGAGCCGACTGCTCAACCTCTCTCGAATTTGCGTGCGGTGCGCCGAAGGCGATGTTCGCGAGGATCGTATCGCTGAAGAGAAATGTCTCCTGCGGAACATACCCTAAACTCGCGCGCAGCTTTTGGAGCGGGATGGTATGAATCGGCCGGCCATCAACCAGAATCTGCCCGGGCTCGGCGTCGAGCAGGCGCGGCACAAGACTCACGAGCGTCGATTTACCCGACCCGACGTTTCCTACAAAAGCGACTGTTTGTCCGGGCTGAATGCGAAGGTTGATGTCCTTGAGTGCGGGCTCTTTGTTACCGGGATAAGTGAAAGAGAGATTGCGGAATTCGATCTCGCCTTTGATGTCTGTCACTGCATCACTGCTCGCGCTGTCAGCGATGGCCGGCTCAATCGACATCACCTCGTGCAGACGCTTCATCGAAGCCATACCGCGTTGGAAGTAATTGACGATGATGCCGAGCTGGAGCATTGGATAGATCAAAAATTCCAGGTAGAGGATGAACTGAAAGAGCTGGCCGATGGTCAATTGACCTCTCAGAGTGAGCAGTCCGCCGTACCAAACGCCGGCCACGACGGCGATACCGATAATGAAATTTACGACCGGCGCAAAGAACGAGACGAGGTGAATGAGTCGTATATTTCGCCGCACCAGTTCGGCATTGACGCGCTTGAAGTTTTCCATCTCCGCGCCTTCCTGCACGTAGGCGCGGATGACTCGCACGCCCGCCAACGATTCCTGCACCCGGTTAGAGACGGTTCCGAAATGTTCCTGAACCCGCGCCGATTCGTCGTGGATGCTTTTCGACACGATTTTTGTCGTGAGCGTGACGAGCGGGAGCGGTAGAAACGCAAGCAGTGTGAGCCGCCAGTTCATTGTCAACATCAATGGCAAAATCAAGGCGATGCCAAAGAGTGTGTTCACTGCGTACATCAATGCCCCGGCAACGACGTTACGCACGGCTGCCATATCGCTCGTCGCACGGGACATCAGATCCCCGGTGCGAGAGGTTTGATAGAACTCTGACGGAAGCTTTTGCAGGTGCGCATAAAAATCGTTTGAGAGGTCGTACTCGAAATCGCGAGCTACAGCCGGTATCACGCGGCGTTGGAGGAAAACGAAGAAACCGGCGACCAGGTTGATGCCGATAAACACGCCGCCGTAGTAGAGCAGTTTCGCTTGCGTGACCCCGCTGGTTAGATCATCGATACCATCGCGCAAAACGATTGGTCCGATCATCTGGCCCACGTTTGCTATGAAGACGCACACTATTCCCCAAGCCAACAGGGCCTTGTAGCGACTGACGTAGCGCCAAAATCTTTGACCAGGACTCATCGGTGTTAACCCTTTCAGGGTTAATCTCTAGCTGTGATCATTCCCAGGGTTGTCGTTGCACTCCAACCCTGGGCTGGGGTTAGCGAACGCCTTCGGCGTTACGCGTGGATTGTGTTTAGAGGTTAGCGGGGGAGAAGATTCAAAGCGGTGATATCTATCTGATAGATGTCTCCCAGCCCATTGCCCGCACTGCGCAGTTTCGTCAGGAGCTCCGAATAGGTAAGCCGTTTCGGTTGTGATGCTGCGGTTAAGCTTCTGGTGCTGGACCAGAAGAAATACTTTCCGTCGGGAGAGACGATCGGAGAATACTCAGAACCTTTCGAGTTGATCTTATCCCCGAGATTGACTGCCTTGGTCCATTGACCATTCTGTTGATAACTAATGTAGAGATCGGTGGCCCCGAGACCATCAGGCCGGGCGGCCATAAAGATGAGATAGCTTTGATCCGGTGAGATGTAAGGCTCGAACTCATCAAACTGAGTATTAACGTTCTCTCCAAGATTTTCCGGCGCCAGGTATTTCCCATCAACTAAACGTGAGCGATAAATATCCGTGCGTCCCTTTCCGCCCTCGCGATCCGAGCCGAAATATAACGTGCCATCCGAAGCAATGGTCGGATACCACTCTTCTCCGCTGCTGTTCACTGGTGGTCCCAAGTTCCGCGGTGCGGTCCAACTCTGGCCGGTCTTCTCCATCACCCAGATATCCAAAGACCTTTTTTCCTGCGACCTGGCCGGGTCACTGTTCGGGCGGTCTGAAATAAAGTAGAACCTGGTCCCATCCTTAGTAATAAACGGATCCGCATCACGGTGTTGGCCGGAGATTGAAATCACTTCCGGCGAACTCCACTTATTGCTTTTGAAATGCGTGGCTACGATGGTCCAAAAGTTGAACGTCGGGCTACTTCTCACGAAGTAAAGTGTTTTTCCGTCGGGCGTGAACGCCGGATGAGAATCAAAGTCGCCGGCGGAAATCACGCCCTCGGCAAAGATGGTAGGTTCCGGCATCGGCTTGCTCGACGCATAAGGAGGCTGCGACGTATCAACTGAGGCCGTCACGGAGGATGCTAACGAGCCCAGTAGCACGGCGATGAATACCAACGCGCCGATCCACAACTCTTTTGCAGCTAACCGTTTCATGTCGACGTAGCCTCTCTGTGTCTCTGTGTCTCTGTGGTTGTTTCTTCCGGCATTATTTGAACCACAGAGGCACAGAGACACAGAGACAGTTCAGCAGTTAAACTCTATTGCCGAAGAGGCAGCGCGTTCAGATCTATTAGATAGATATCACCGAGACTATTGCCGGCGCTCTGCAATTTGTTTGACAGTTCAGCATAGCTGAGCTGCTTAACCTGCTGATCTTCGGTCCCGTAGCCTCGGGTGCTCGTCCAGAAAAAATATTTTCCATCGGGTGATATTCTGGGTGCGGAGTCTACACCCATTGAATTGATCTTGTTCCCGAGATTGACAGGCTTGGACCACGCGCCGCCAGTTCGGCGGCTGAGATAAAGATCGACGCTACCGATTCCGTCCGCTCGTCCGGCTGTAGCCAAAAGCAAAACCTGTTCGTCAGCGCTTGTAAACACCTGGATTTCCGGACCCGGTGAGTTAATCGTGTCTCCAAGATTCTCCGGAACACTGTAATCGCGGCCGGCCGGTTTCGCACGGTAAAGGTCGGCGCCACCTTTGCCGCCAGCGCGATTGGAACTGAAGTAGAGCGTGCCGTCTGCTGCCGCTGAAGGTGAAGTCTCCTGGCTGTCAGTGTTCACCGGCGCGCCGAGATGATGCGGTTCGCTCCAACCCGTACTCGTCAGTTCCACGAACCAAAGATCGTAATCGGCTTTGGGAGTAGTGCCCGTAATGGGCCGGCGCGACGCAAAGAAGAGTTTTTTTCCATCCGGTGATAGGCACGGATCGGTGTCGTTATACTGTCCCGAAAATGATGCGACTTCCGGCGTGCTCCACTTGCCCCGGTCCAATCGAGAGACCACGATCACACGAAAAGTGAGGTCGGGCATGGACTTTACAAAATAAGCGGTCTTGCCATTGGGCGTGAAAGTGATGCTCGATTCGTAATCGCCTGTAGAGATCACGCCTTTAGCGAAGATAACCGGCTCAGGCGTCTGCATCGCCGCGTTCGATAAGCCGGTTCCGATCGCCACCACGAGTACCGCAAAGAAGCACAAGAAGCGCATAAGGATTTTGCGAACATCTTACAACAAGCTCAAACGGAGATCGTATTCAGTTCACTACTGGTCAGCTCGATGCACACCTTCAGCCACTCAGCCATCACTTGCACTGCCGGCTCTCTTAACATCGTGTAGTGATCGCCGGGCACGACATGAACTTCGACGCCATCGCCTGCCATGTTTCGCCAATAGTTCGCCGGGTCTGTAGAGATGTCAGCAATTTGTTCGCTGGCACGAAAGAACGTGATTCGTCCCGGATAGGGTTGAGGCTTGTAACTCAACAGGGCGCGCACATTTGTTCGAAAGACCTCGAATAGCCGGGTAAGTTGTTTGAGGTTGAGGTCAGGCGGCGCGCACCCTTTGCGCACAACCTCCTCAAGCAGAGACGCGAGGCGTTCCTCGATCGTGCGCGCTTGCAAATCGGTTTCCGGCATCAGTGATTCTTCGGGGTCGTACAGACCGCTGATGTCGGCTGTAAATTGCAGCAACAACGCGTCGTCGTCGATTTCTGTGGACTTTCCAGGATGACTATCAAAGAGAGCAAGCAACGACACCTCGACGCTCTGGCTACGTAGCTGCCGCGCCATTTCGAAGGCAACCACACCGCCGAGCGACCAGCCTCCAAGCATGTAAGGCCCTTCACCCTGCACCGCTCGCAACTCTTTAATGTAGCGAGCGGCCATCGATTCGATTCGGGTGAGAGGTTGTTGGGCCACGCCATCCAGTCCGGGTGTTTGGATTCCGTAGAAAGGTTGTTCGTCGCCAAGATGGCGCGACAAGGCTGAGTAGCAGATGATGCCGCCGCCAGCCGGATGCACGCAGAAAAACGGTGGCTTCCGGCCATGCGGCTGAATCGCGATCAGTGGCGACGTATCGTGCGGCTCGATCTCCTGCCGCAGGAATGCCGCCAGTGCCTGAACAGTTTGCTTCTGGAGGATCAGCGCCAGAGGCAACTCTCGTCCCATTTGACGAGATAGTTGGGCCATCATGCGGACAGCCAGGAGGGAATGACCGCCACGTTCAAAAAAGTTATCGGTGATGCCGATAGGCCGAACGTTGAGGACGTCTTCCCACAAGCGACCGATGCGAAGTTCCAACTCATCACGCGGAGCTACAAAAGCCGTTTCGTGTTCATTTCTGTTTTTTGCGAGCGCAAGCAGTGCCTGCCGATTGATCTTGCCGTTCGGAGTTAAAGGTATCTCGTCGAGCAGAATAAATGCCGACGGGATCATGTAGTCCGGCAGCTTCTCTCTCAGGTAGTCACGTAAAGCCTCATCGGTTAAGTCGCCACTTAAGTTTGCCTCAGTGGCAGCGACGACATACGCCACCAACTGCCGATCGCTATCGCTTTCCCGCACGAGCACCACAACTTCCCGCACCGCGGCGTGTTGCTTTAGCCGCGCTTCGATTTCACCGGGCTCGATGCGGAAACCACGAATCTTTACCTGCTGATCGATGCGGCCCAGGTAATCGATGCTGCCATCCGCGAGGTAGCGCGCGAGGTCGCCGGTCCGGTACAAACGCGCGCCACTCCGGCCACTCAATTCATCAGGCACAAACTTCTCCGCCGTCAGTCCAGCTCGCTGCAAATACCCACGCGCTAATCCTTCGCCTCCCAGCCACAACTCGCCAGTCACTCCCTGCGGTACAATCCGGCCCTCGGCGTCTACCACGTACGCCTGCGTGTTGGCGATCGGCCGCCCGATCACCACGCGCCCTGCCTCCCCGCGGCTCAGCACCGCGCAAGTGGAATAGGTTGTGTCTTCCGATGGTCCATAAAGATTTACCACTTGCGCGATCGTCTGTTGCTCGTACAACTGGTCCACCAAAGAACGCTGCAACGCCTCGCCCGCCAGGTTTACCACTCGTACTCCAGCCGGCAACTCGGCGATGCGCACCAGCTCACTGAGCACTGACGGCACCGTGTTGATGAGCCGCACTTCTTCTTTCGCAGCCAGCGTGGGTAGCGCCAGCGCATTCTCTGCCAGGATCACTTGTCCACCCCAACTCAATGGCGCGAACAACTCAAACACCGAGAGATCGAAACAGATCGAGGTGGACGCCAGCACTCCCTGCAACTCTTCTTCAGCAAAAGTCTCGCGCGCCCAGTGCAGCAACGTCACTGCACTGCGGTGTTCGATGGCGACTCCTTTCGGACGTCCCGTGGAACCCGAGGTGTAGATCACGTACGCGAGATTTCCGCTCGTGACGTACCCTTCGGAGCGCGGGCGGCTCGCCCGCAACTCGGGGGTCGCGCACTGCGATGCTACTGCGGGCGAGCCGCCTGCGCTCCGAAGGGTATCGCTCGTCACGTCCACTTGCGGGTTCTCTGTTCCTTCGTCGCTCCAATTCACTTCGTCAATCTCAATTACCTGGCTCACGGCGCTATCGCCGAGGCGCTCGCGCCAGCCGGCCTGCGTCAGCAGAACTTTCAATGCGGCATCTTCAATCATGAAAGCCAGCCGCTCCGCTGGATAACGCGGATCGAGCGGCACATAGGCACCACCAGCCTTGAGCACCCCCAGCATGACAACGATCATTTCCAGCGAACGATCCAGCAGAATGCCCACCCGCATTTCAGGGCCAACGCCGAGGCGTCGCAGATAATGCGCGACCTGATTCGCGCGTTGGTTGAGTTCGCGGTAACTGATACGCGTTTCATCGAACACCACGGCCACGTTCTCAGGTGTTCGCGTCACCTGTTCTTCAAACAACTCGTGAATGCAGATATCTGACCTGTATTCGCGTTCAGTCTGGTTCCACTCCGCGAATGCTTGTTGCTCCGCCGCGGTTAGCATCGGCAGCTCTGAGAGGCGTTGCTCGGGATTGGCCACAATGCTTTCCAGCAGAAGCTCAAAGTGCCTCACCATTCGCTTGATGGTGATCGTATCGAACAGGTCAATGTTGTAGCCGAAGGCTCCGCTGAGTAGACCTTTTCGCTCTTCTATTCCAAGGCATAGATCGAATTTGATCGCGTCACTCTTCACCTCGACCGAACTCGCTTCGAGTCCAGCCAGTTTAAACTCTCCCTGCGTTGCATCGTTGAGAGCAAACAAGACTTGAAACAGCGGCTGCTGGCTCAGGCTACGCTCCGGCTGCAACTCCTCCACGAGCTTCTCAAACGGGACGTCCTGATGCTCATAAGCTCCCAGCGCAGTTTCTCTCACTTGCACGAGCAACTCGCGAAAGCTCATCTCAGCCCGCGGCCTCGTGCACAACACCAGCGTGTTAACAAAAAAGCCGATTAGACTTTCAGTTTCGGCGCGGTTGCGATTGGCTATCGGTGTGCCGACGAGAATTTCGTGTTGGTGAGTGTAGCGCCATAACAGTGCATTGAATGCGGCGAGCAAGGTCATAAACAGCGTTGCGTCATTGGCTCGTCCGATCTCCTTCAGCCGCCGGCTTAACTCTTCATTCAGGTGAAACTCCGCAGCTTTACCTCGATAGGTCTGCCTCGGCGGGCGCGGCCGATCGATGGGCAACTCCAGCACCGGCAACTCCCCGCCCAACTGCTCGCGCCAATACGCCAGTTGTTTCTCCAGCGTCTCTCCCTGTAGCCACTCGCGCTGCCACACCGCAAAGTCCGCATACTGAATCCCCAACTCTGCCAACGGAGAACTCTGGCCCGTGCTGTAAGCCTGATACAACGCCGCCATCTCTCGCCCCAGCACTCCTAACGACCACCCATCCGAGATGATGTGGTGCATCGTCAGCAGCAGGATGTGCTGCTCCGCGTCCAGCCGCACCAAACGAAACCGAAACAGCGGTCCCCGCGTCAGATCGAATGGCTGCTGCGTCTCTTCGTTGGCCATTCGTTCTGCTTTCGCCTTGCGTTCCGCCTCGGGTAAGTCGCTCAAGTCGATCATTTCCAACCGCTGCGGTTGGGCTTCCGCGATCACCTGCACGGCTTCGCCATCAATGCTGTGAAAGGTGGTCCGCAGAATCTCGTGGCGACGCACGATCTCACTCAGGCTGCGCTGCAGCGCCTGCAGATTTAGTGGGCCATCGAAGCAGTGCGTATCCGGGATGTTATAGGCCGTACTATCAGGTTCCAACTGGTCCAGAAACCATAACCGCTGTTGCGCAAACGACAGCGGAACGGACGCAGAACTCTTCCGAGGCGTGATAACCACCCGCGCGAAATCGAGCTGTTCCTTCTCAAAGAGACGGCTTAACAGCTCTTGTTTCTTCGGCGATAGTTTCGCAATACGTTGGATGAAATTATTCATCTCGATCCATCCACAGATTCCACAGATTGATCTGTGTAATCGGTGGGTTCTGTTTGCGCGAGGAGAGCAGTCACTTCTTCTTCGGAGATGTTTTCCATGTTCTCCAGCATGCTGAGGATTCGTCCCAACTCGGTCTCTTTCGGCTGTGCCTCCTCGAGTTTGCGAGCGAGTGAGGCGATGGTCGGTGACTCAAAGAGTGCGCGGAGCGGCAACTCAATGCCGCAGCTCTCACGTATCTGACTCATGACGCGCGTGGCGAGTAGCGAGTGTCCGCCGAGATCAAAAAAGTTCGACTCGACTCCTACTTGCGCTATCCCGAGAGTATGACGCCATATTTCTGCTACGGTCTCTTCCATAGCAGTTCGTGGAGCGATGAAGTTTGCACTTACCTCGTCTCCAATCTGCTCTGGTTCAGGCAATGCGCGCCGATCGACTTTTCCGTTGGGCGTTAAGGGAAACTCTTTGATCGTGACAAAAACCGACGGGAGCATGTACGACGGGAGCTTTTCCTGAAGGAAGGTCCACATTTCTGAAGACGTCGGCTCAACACCTTCTTCAGGAACGATATAGGCGATTAGTCGCGTCTCACCGGAAGCATCTTTCCCGGCGACTACGACCGATTCCACGATGGCCCAATATTGATTTAGCGACGACTCAATCTCACCCAATTCAACCCGGAAGCCTCGCACCTTAACCTGCTGGTCCATGCGCTGGAGAAACTCGATGTTCCCGTCGTCGTGGTAACGAACCAGGTCGCCGGTGCGGTAGAGCCGCGCGCCCGGCTCGGCACTGTAGGGATGAGGCACAAACTTCTCCGCCGTTAACGCCGGGCGGCGTAGGTACCCGCGCGCCAAACCATCTCCGCCGATATGTAACTCTCCCCACACTCCGACTGGCACCATCTGCCGCTGCTGATCCAGCACCCAAACCTGCGTGTTTGAAAGCGCCCGTCCGATTGGAATCGTCCGCGCTCCGATGTCCTTCGTTTCAGCTTCGTAAGAGGTTGTGAAGGTCGTTCCCTCAGTTGGTCCATAACCATTGACCAGGTGCCGCGGCTTACCTTGTTCCAACACCCGCTGCACGAACTGCGCGTCCGCGGCATCCCCGCCGAACACCATGTAGGTGAGGGAAGCGAAAATTTCAGGCCGGTTCTGGGCCATCTGATGAAACAACGCCGTCGTCAGAAACATCACGCTGATCTGGTGGTCCAGAATCTGCTGCCCCAACTCCGTGGGCGAAAGCGCCGTCTCTTTCTCAAGTACAACTAACCGGCTGCCATTCAGCAGTGCTCCCCAAATCTCGAAAGTCGCGGCATCGAACGATGCGTTTGAGATCTGCGCCACTCGATCGCTCTCGTCAAACTTCACGTAGTTCGTATTACTCACCAGTCGATTGATCGCCCGGTGCGTCACGCCGACTCCTTTCGGCTGACCGGTCGACCCGGATGTGTACATCAGGTACGCCAGGTTCTCTGCTTGCGTAATATTCTCGGGATTCTCCCCGCTCTCGTTTTCCAACTGCTCCCATGCCTTATCGAGGTAAACAACTTCTGCCGTGTCTCCGGCCTCGACTACTTCCGGCTGGCCGCTCTCAGTCAGCAGCAACTTCACCTCCGCATCTTCAACCATGAACCGCAAACGTTGCGTCGGATAGCTTCCATCCAACGGCACGTAAACCCCACCTGCCTTGAGAATTCCCAGGAGCGCCACAATCCAATCTGCCGACCGCTGCATCAAGACCCCGACGCGCGTCTCCAAACCCACCCCATGCCGCCGCAGGTAATGCGCTAATTGATTAGCGCGGTGGTTGAGATCCTCGTAGTTGATCTGTTTCTCTCCGTGGACCACTGCAAGCGCATCCGGCCGGCTCGCTGCCTGCAACTCAACCAACTGATGAACACATTGGTCGCGTTCATACTCGCTTTGAGTTTGGTTCCATGCTTCGATCTGCGTTTGCTCCTCTGTCGTCATCAGCGACAGTTCGAACAATCGCGCGTCCGGGTTGGCGGCAATGTCTTCCAGTAAGGTGTGAAAGTGCTGGAGCATTCGCGCAACCGTCGGCCCATCGAAAAGATCGCTGTTGTACTCGAACCATGAATACAACCCGGCCTCGGTTTCAGTCATGAAAAGACTAAGGTCGAATTTGGTGACATCACTCTTGGTGTCCATCCAATTCAACTCGAGTCCGCCAAGTTTCAACTCTTCTGAAACCTGAAGGGTAAATAACACCTGGAACAAAGGTTGGCGGTTCAGGCTGCGCTCGGGTTGCAACTCCTCCACGAGCTTTTCAAACGGGACGTCCTGATGCCCGTAAGCTCCCAAAGTTGTTTCTCTTACCTGTGACAGGAACTCACGAAAACTACCCTGAGGATTCAACTTCGAACGCAACACCAGAGTATTGACGAAGAACCCGATTAGCCCTTCTATCTCTGCCCGGTTGCGATTGGCTATCGGTGTGCCGACGAGAATTTCTTCCTGTTGTGTATATCGCCACAGGAGCACATTGAACGCGGCCATCAACGTCATGAAAAAAGTCGCTCCGTTTTCCCGGCCGACCTGTTTCAAACGCTCCCTAACCTCCACACTAAGCTCTAAGTCCACCGCCTTACCGCGATAAGTTTGAACCGGAGGCCGTGGCCGATCGGTCGTTAACTCCAAAACCGGCAACTCCCCGCCCAACTGCTGGCGCCAATACGCCAATTGCTTCTCCAGCGTCTCTCCCTGTAGCCACTCGCGCTGCCACACCGCAAAGTCCGCATACTGAATCCCCAAGTCCGGCAACGGCGAACTCTGGCCCGTGTTGTAGGCCTGATACAACGCCGCCATCTCGCGCCCCAGTACACCCAACGACCACCCATCCGAGATGATGTGGTGCATTGTCAGCAGCAGGATGTGGTGTTCCGAGTCCAGCCGCACCAAACGAAACCGAAACAGCGGTCCCCGCGTCAGGTCGAATGGTTGTTGCGTCTCTTCGGTGGCCATTCGTTCTGCTTTGGCTTCGCGTTCCGCCTCAGGCAAGTCGCTCAAATCGATAACTTCCAACTGCTGCGGTTGGGCTTCCGCGATCACCTGCACGGGTTCGCCGTCGATGCTGTGAAAGGTGGTGCGCAAAATCTCGTGGCGGCGCACGATCTCGCTCAAGCTGCGCTCCAGCGCCTGCAGATTTAGTGGACCATCGAAGGAGTGCGTGTCCGGGATGTTGTAGACCGCACTATCAGGTTCCAGTTGGTCCAGAAACCATAACCGCTGTTGCGCAAACGACAGCGGAAATTTGTTCGTATCCCGGCGTTGCGGCAGGATGACAGCGTTTGAGAGATTGAGACCTGCGGTCTTTAGATATCGTTCCAGAAGCTGACGCTTCTCGACAGAAAGCTCAGTGATTTGTCTTGCTATGTCGCTCATGACGCTCCTTCGAGTAAGACTTTGGTCTCATCAGTTGATAACTGATCGATCCGTGCTAATAGTTGGGCCAACTTTTCCATCTCATCCGATTCTGTTCGACTCATCGATTCGACGGTTGGGGCGAGGCCGGCAATCGTTGGAGAGTCGAAGATAGCCCGCAACGGCAGGTCCACTTTCAGCGTTTTTCGAATCCGCGATACGACTTGCGTCGCGAGTAAGGAGTGACCACCCAACTCAAAGAAGTGGTCGTGTATCCCAACCCGAGTGACGCCTAAAATTTCGCGCCATATTTGTGCGAGCGTCTCTTCGACTTGCGTGCGCGGCGCGACGAATTCGTTAAGGGAGTCGAATGATGCCGGATCGGGGATCGGGAGTGCCGCATGGTCCACCTTCCCGTTGGGTGTGAGCGGCAGCTTATCCATCACTACAAACGCCGCCGGAACCATGTGGTCCGGTACTCGTGCCTTCACAAAAGCGCGCAGGTGATTGTCGGGCTGGCGTAAGACAACATACGCCACGAGTCGCTGATTGCCGGGCGTATCTTCACGAACCATAACCGCCGCCTCGCGCACGTTTTCATGATCGTTAAGCACTATTTCAATCTCGCCGGGCTCGATTCGTATTCCGCGCACCTTCACCTGGCGATCGACTCGCCCGTGAAGCTCAATATCGCCGGCGGGCAAGAAACGTCCCACGTCGCCGGTTCTGTACATGCGTGCCCCGGCCCTTTCAGCAAAGGGATTGGGAATATATTTGAGCGCCGTCAGGTCCGGGCTCATGAGGTAGCCACGGGCTACTCCCACGCCGCCGATATGTATTTCGCCGGGTACACCGACCGGGCATTGCCCGAAGTGCGGATCGAGAATGTAAACCTGGGAGTTGGCAATTGGTTTCCCTGCCAGAGCCATCCCTGAAGACTGCGATTCCGGCACACGATATCGAGATGATGACATCGTGCACTCCGTCGCTCCATATTGATTGACGATCGAGATACGTTCACCCAGGACCGCACGCACGCGCGCGCATTCTGAGAGTGACAGGCTTTCTCCACTTGTGAGGATAAGGCGTAGTGTCGTGCCGTTGGTTCCGGTCTCGGCCGCAGCATCCGTCAAACTCCGCAACACTGTCGGCGTGATGCTCAGGATGCAGGTGACGTCGTAAGCTTTGATTCTTGAGAGTAGTGCAAATGGATCTTTGACTTCGTTGTCCGGAACAAGCACTAGCTTTGCGCCGGCAATGATTGGTCCAATGATGTCGCGGACTGATGCGTCAAACGAAAGCGAGGCCGTTTGTAGAACAGTATCTACGGGCGAAACTTCATAGTCGCGAACAATGGAAGTGAGATAGTTGACCGCGCTGCGCTGCGTCGCCATAACGCCCTTTGGTTTGCCGGTCGATCCTGAGGTGTAGAAAACAAAAGCCAGCGAGTCGGCGATGGTTTTGAGTTCAGCCTTTAGGCTGCTGTTTTCAGCGGACAAGCTAAAGCTTGAACTCCAAATCAGATCGCTATTCAGAGACAGGACTTCGCCGTTGAAGTCAGGCAGACTTTTCTGCCACTGCTCCTGTGTCAGGATCAGACCCACTTGCGTCTCTTCAAGCATCAAGGCCAGCCGTTGTTTTGGATAATTGAGATCCAACGGAAGGTACGCCCCGCCTGCCTTCAGCACGCCCAGCAGTGCAACCACCATCTCCAACGCTCGCTCCATCAAAATTCCCACTGTGGTTTCCGGTCCAACTCCGCGTCGTCGTAGATACTCGGCCAACTTATTAGCCTGCCGGTTCAACTCTCCGTACGTCAGTTCTCGTCCCTCATCACAGATCGCGATCGCTTCCGGCCTGAGTGTTGCCTGTTCTTCAAACAACTCATGTACACGCATCCCTTCCGGATACTCGGCCCACGTGTCATTTACTTCTGCAAGGAGAAACCGCTCGTCTTCCGTCAGCAGCGGGAACTCCGCGATCTGTTGCTGTGGGTTGGCGACAATGCCTTCCAGCAGAACCTGGTAATTCTTGAGCAGGCGCTCGATCGTCGACGCATCAAATAAGTCGCTGTTGTAAACAGCGAATAAGTACAAATGGTCGTCAAGCTCGTTTACGGAAAGCGATAGATCGTACTTCGTGGTCGAGACATCGATGTCCACCTCAGAGATGCTGAGATCTTCAAGAGGGAAGTTCGTTGAAGGCGAATTCTGCACCATGAACATCAACTGGAAGAGCGGCATGTAACTGAGGCTGTGATCCGATCGCAGTTCCTCTACCAGTTTCTCAAACGGCATATCCTGATGCGCGTATGCATTAAGGGTATCGTTCCGCACCTGCGCCAGGAATGATCGAAAATCAGGATTGCCGTTCAGATCGCAACGCAGCACCAGGTTGTTGACGAAGAAACCAATGAGGCTTTCTGTCTCAGCCCGATTGCGATTAGCGATAGGTACGCCTAAAGAGATGTCTGTTTGTCGTGTGTAGCGATGAAGGAGCACCTGGAATGCCGCCAGTAGAGTCATGAAGAGGGTCACGCCCTCGTCGTCACTAAAACTCCATAATTTCCGGCTCAGTTTTGGCGGCAGCGCGAGCGCCTTACCCGCGCCTCGATGACTCTGAATAGCAGGACGCAAACGGTCGGTAGGTAGCACCAGTACCGGCAATGCTCCACTCAACTTCTCACGCCAATAACTTAGTTGTGCTTCCAGCACTGCTCCACTAAGCCAATCGCGTTGCCACATGGCAAAGTCAGCGTATTGAATCGGCAACTCTGGAAATGGTGAGCTCTGACCACGGTTGAAGACCTTATAGAGAGTCGTTACTTCATTCCACAACACACTGATCGACCAGCCGTCGCTGACGATGTGATGGAGAGTCAGTAGCAGTATGTGCTCTGTATCTTCCAACTCCAGCAGCTTCACGCGCAGCAGTGGGCCACGAGCGAGATCGAAAGGCCGCCATGCTTCCTCATCGGTCAATCGTTGAACTGTTTTTTCGCGCTCTCGTCGTGTTAGTTGCCTCAAGTCGATCACTTCCAGTTCGATCGGCTCAGGCTGAGCAATCACCTGCATCGGTTCCCCGGACACTAATTGAAAAGTGGTTCGCAGTGCTTCGTGCCGGCGCACAATCTCGCTGAGACTTTGGGCCAATGCCGTCACGTAGATTGGCCCTTCGAGCAGAAGTGCTTCGGGCACGTTGTAAGAAACGTTGTCGGGGTCCAGTTGCAGGACGAGCCAGAGACGTTGTTGTGCAAATGAAAGGGGAGCGTGGTTCGTGTCCCGAACACGCGGCATGATCACAGCGTGTGATAGATCTATCTGGCCACGTTTCAAAAGGCGCGAGAGCAACTCCTGCCGGTCAGGCGAGAGGTTCGCGATCCGTTCCGCAATCTTGCTCATCTCAGCTTTGTCTCAAACTGATGTTCGCCACGGATTGACACAGACGAACACGGACTTGGTATTAAAATTTTAAGGCTGCTGTCCGTGTTAGTCCGTGAAAGTCTGTGGCCTTATTGTGCTTCTTTGTGGCTTCGCTTCAGCAGAGTCTTTGTTTCGTCTTCTGAGAGGGAGGCCAGCGTTTCCAGCATCTCAGCAATGCGGCTGGTATCGGTTTGCGAGGGTTGTGCGGCTGCGAGATGACTGGCCAGCGCAGCAACGGTCGGGGAGTCAAACAGCAACCGTAGCGGCAGCTCGACCCCGCACTTTTCGCGAATGCGGCTAACGACTCGTGTAGCCAACAACGAATGCCCGCCCAAATCGAAAAAATTAGCCTCGACGCTGATTGGCCGGCCATCAAGCACCTCGGTCCAGATTTCGGCTATGGTTTTCTCCTCACGAGTACGTGGCGCGACGAACGTCTCTTCCGCGGCGTACGTGGCGGCATCAGGCTCGGGTAACGCGCGGCGATCGACCTTGCTATTGGCATTGAGCGGTAGTTCGTCAAGGACGACGAAATGCGATGGTGTCATGTAAGCCGGCAGGCGTGCGCGTAACCAGTTGCGAAGCTGAGGAACGAGTTGCTGCGCAAATGTCTCGCGCCGTGGATTGTTCGCGTAATCATTCCAACTTAGTTTGCTAATGTCAGGCTCGGGGAATGAAAAGGATTGACGCATCACCGGTCGCGCTTCGTCCTCTGTTACGCGTTGAAACAGCACGTCGAAGCTTCCGTCGTCCTGATGCCTGGCCCAACTAATACTGACTGCGTAAGGCAACTCCGAGCTCAAGGCATGCAGTTCTTCCGGGTCAATACCTGCGTCGAGAGACTCGTCGATAGCGCTTTTCAACTCAGCCGCCGTCCGCTCGCCTTTCTCAGTTGCCAACATTCGTAATAGCTCTTTTTCAAATGCGAGGCGGGCGTTTGGCACATTGACCATGCCGAGGACTTCTGGTTGCTGTGTGACAAGCAACTGGCGCAAACGATCGAGTGTGAATCCTTCTTCTTGCCAATTGGTCCATGACGGCGATGTAGCGGATGCGGGCGCATTCTCGCCGATGTGAATCATCACCTGGTAACGAAATCGCGTTAGCTCATTGTGAAAACATCCGCGTTTGGGCCTGATCTCGATACGGCTAATCTGAGGCAGTTGCCGTTTGAGGTCGAAGAAAAAAGCAGGGTGAATGAGTAGCTCATTCTCTTGAGCGATTTGCAGTTGGACTCGCCGGCGTAGTTGAGCGGCAGACAACGCGGGATCGGCTTTTAATAGTTGAACGGAAGCGTGAAACGCTTCCAGCAAGGGCAGGCTACGGACATCACCGACAAAGATGATCCCCCCGGGTGAAACAGCCGTAACGGCGCCTTCCAGGACGCGCCGGAGATAATCAATATCCGGGAAGTATTGGACGGTTGAATTGAGAATGACGGCGTCGAATGACTTCGACTCAATGCGCGTAAAGTCGTCAGCCGTCTGGTGCAATAGTGATACGCCAGCTAGCTTATCACCGGCACTGCCCAACCGCTGGCCCACAAAATCGAGCGCGACCTGGGAAATATCTGTTCCCAAATAACGCGTGCATTGGGGCGCCAGTCGTGACAACAGCAACCCCGTGCCGCAACCAATCTCCAATACGTGCTGAGGCCGCGCGGCACGAATTGGTTCCAACGTGTCGTCCAGCCAGGCATGCATCTCCTCTGACGAGATCGGCAGTCCCGTGTAACTACTATTCCAGCCGCTAAACTCAGAAGTCTCATCAGGCCGTGATGGGAGTTGCTTGTAGAGCAGATCGTTGAAAATCATTTGCCAGTTTGGCGCATGATCCGTGGCGTGGCTGCATTCAAGATCTCTTACTACGTAGGCTACCAACTCCCTGTCGCCGGGAGTTTCTTCCCGGACTATTACAATGCTCTCCCGGACCGCTGGGTGGTCTTGTAATGCTGCCTCGATCTCTCCCGGCTCGATACGAAATCCGCGTATCTTCACCTGCTGGTCCATGCGTTTGAGAAACTCAATATTTCCATCGCTCAGATAGCGCACCAGATCGCCTGTACGATAAAGCCGCGCTCCAGGCTCGGCACTGTAGGGATGAGGCACAAACTTCTCAGCCGTTAACTCGGGGCGCCGCAAGTAGTCGCGTGCCAATCCATCTCCCCCGATGTAGAGTTCACCCGGCACTCCCACCGGCGCCAACTGCATCTGCCGATCCAGTACCCAAGTCTCAGTGTTCGACAGCGGCTGCCCGATCGGAATCGTTCGCGCGTTTGCCTTCACATCTGTCACTTCGTACCAGGTCGTAAAAGTCGTACTCTCGGTCGGACCGTAGGCGTTCAGCAGGTGTCGCGGTTTTCCCGCCTCCAACACGCGGCGCACCGGCTGCGGATCACACGCTTCACCTCCGAATAGTAAATACCGCAATGGCGCAAAAGTTTCGGGCAGGCTCTGAGCTATCTGATTGAACAACGCCGTCGTTAAAAACATCGCGCTGATGTGTTGCGTCGCGAGCGCATGCTTAAAATCCGCCGGCGACAGCATCGTCTCTTTATCAATTCCCACTAACTGGGCTCCGTGCAGCAATGCTCCCCAAATCTCGAACGTCGCCGCATCGAAGGAGACGTTGGACACTTGCGCGATCCGATCGCTCTCTTCAAGTTGTACGTAGTTGGTATTTCGCACCAGCCGATTAATCGCCCGGTGAGTGACTCCCACTCCCTTCGGTTGTCCCGTCGATCCCGACGTATACATGACGTAGGCAAGGTCTTCGGCACTGCTCAGGATGCCTGGGTTCTCCCGGCTCTCGCTTCCGAACTGCTCCCATCCCCGATCCAGATAAACAACTTCCGTTGCGTCGCCTTCCGCTACCTCCGGTTGCCCACGCATGGTCAGCAGCAACCCCACCCCCGCATCTTCCAACATGAATCGCAAGCGCTGCGCCGGGTAGCTTCCATCCAGCGGAACATACGCTCCTCCTGCTTTGAGAATCCCCAGCAGGGCGACGATCAGCTCTACCGAACGGTCCAGCAACACTCCAACCCGCACGTTTGGTCCAACTCCTCGCTTCCGCAGGTAGTGTGTTAATTGATTGGCACGGGTATTTAGTTCGCGGTAGGTGATCTGTTCCGCGCCGTAGCGTACGGCCACCGCTTCAGGCTGGCGCGCGACCGTCATTTCAACTAACTGCGGTACACATCGATCGCGCTCGTATTCGGTGCTCGTCTGGTTCCACTCCCGAAACTGCTTCTGCTCTTCATCTGAAATCAGCGGCAGTTCTGATAGGCGCGCTTCCGGATTCGCGGCAACTCCTGCCAACAACGTCTCGAAGTGCCTGAACATTCGATCGATCGTCGACTGCTCGAAAAGATCTTTGCTGTAGATGAAGTTTCCAAAGAGGCAATCCGGCTCCGCCCAGAGATGAAGTTCCAGATCGAATCTGGTCTGGTTGCCGATGTCTATGGGGGTAATCTCCAAACCACGCGATGCAGGTGTTTCAACCACCGCATTCTGGTAGTTGACCATTACCTGGAAGAAAGGATGCCGGCCCATGTCGCGTTCCGGCTGCAACTCTTCGACGAGCTTTTCAAAGGGCACGTCCTGATGATCGTAAGCACCCAGGGCGGCGTCGCGAACCCGGCCGAGCAGTTCACTAAACTTTGGATTGCCAGACAAGTCTGTGCGCAACACCAATGTGGTGACGAAAAAGCCGATGAGCTTCTCAATCTCCGCATGTTTGCGTCCCGCATTCGCGGTGCCCAGAATGATGTCTTCCTGTCCTGTGTACCGGTGGAGCAGAGTGAGTAACGCCGCCATCATCGTCATGAACAGCGTGGCCCCTTCACGATGGCTCAACTCGTTCAACTGCTCGACCTGAGTCTGTGTTAGTTCGAAATCTCCATTCCCGCCGCGGTGTGTCATTCGCGCCGGCCGCGGGTGGTCTGTTGGGATCGCCAGCATGGGCAGGTCGCCGCTCAGTTGCTGTTTCCAATAAGCGAGTTGTTCTTCTAATACGCCTCCCGTGATCCATTCGCGCTGCCAGGCGGCGAAGTCGGCATATTGCACAGGGAGTTCTGCTAATGGTGACGGCTCATTTGCCGAGAACGCCTCATAGAGGGCGATCAATTCACCGATGAAGATTTCGATTGACCAACCGTCCATCACAATGTGATGGACGATCAGGAAAAGGCCATGCTCCTTATCAGATCTTCTCAGGAGCATCGCTCGCAGGAGTGGTCCCTGTTCGAGATTGAAAGGCCGAGCCTCTTCGGCATCGATAAGACTCTGAGTTTCCTGGCCGGCCTGGGTCTCAGGGAGTTGACTCAGATCAAACTTCGGCAGGGCGAGGTCGAATGGCGGCAAAACATTTTGCACGACCTTGCCGCCCTTCTCTCTAACAACCGTGCGCAGTACCTCGTGCCGCCGAATAACTTCATTAAGGCCGCGCTCCAGCGCGGCCACGTTTAGTGGTCCAATCAGTTCGTAGTAAAAAGGCAGGTAATAAGGGTCGTTACCGGGGTCTAGCTGATGAAGAAACCAGAGTCGCTGCTGCGCAAGTGAGAGCGGCGCATCATTTCTGTTTTCGCGACGTCGAATCGTCTGGTCCACGGCTCTCTCAGCGTTTCGAGCTTTGCGCTTGAGCCGCATGACGAGCGAAGAGCGCTCCTCCGGAGAGAGCGATGCTACGCGATTGGAAACGTTATCCATGTGTTAAGCCACGAAAAGGCACAAAAAGCACAAAATGGTTTTCAGTAATCCTTTCTGTTTTTTGTGCTTCTTTGTGGCGACCTTCCTGATGGAAATTACTTTGTGGCGCTCTCGAGGAGTTGAGCAATGCTTTGCTCATCCTGGCTTTCGATGACGCGTTGAGCGATGACGAGCGCCAACCCGCTTACGGTTGGAGATTCAAAGAAGCTGCGCAGCGGTAGTTCCACGCCAAATTCTTTGCGGAGACGAGACAGGACCATCGTGGCCAGTAGAGAATGGCCGCCCAACTCAAAGAAGTTATCGTCGATACCGATTTGCTCGATGCCGAGCAACTCAGCCCAAGTTTCCGCAAGGTCCTGTTCGAGCTCATTGCTCGGAGCAACGTAGGCGTTGAGTAAGTTTGGTCTTGGATGAAGATCGGCGCTCTCGGATTTCTCAATCGTCACGGCCGCCGGCGAATCCTTGAAACTTACCCAGCGCTCAAGTCGAGAGTCGAGATCCGAGGTCGACACGACAATTTGAGCGACTGGTCCAATTGACAAGACGCGTTCCAACGCTTCGCCGCCACTCTGCGGATCGATGTCTGATTCACCCCAGGCATCCCAGTTAACGGTTAGCCACGTTTCCGGATGCGACTGGTTATGCTTTCGCACAAACGTATCCATAAAGTTGTTTGCAGAAGCGTAAGCCGCGAACATAAAGCCCCCGAGGATTGATGAAAGAGACGAGAGCATTAGACAGAATTTGTAATCTCTGCCCTTTAAGACTTTTTCCAACACCAGCAGGCCGTGTGCTTTGGCTTGAAATTGGACCATGCAGTCAGCCGGCGTTGTCTCTTTAATCTCTTTGTCGGTGCTCGCCCCAGCCGCCGCGCCATAAATGACTCCGTCAATTCGTCCAAATCGTTCCACAGTGCGATCTATCGCATCAAACATCTGCTCTTCGTTCACTACGTCGGCACGTAAGATCAGCACTTCCGAGCCCGCGGCCTCCAACTCTCGAACTGTTGTGATTTTCCTGCTGACGTTATCGTCGTCTTCGTGCTCCTCCAGCCACTGTGTCCATGCATCCGCTGCCGGCAAGCCGCTACGTCCAAGCAGTGCGAGCTTCGCCTTATGGGTCCGCGCCAGATGTTGGGCCAATGTCAGTCCAACTCCTCCTAAGCCTCCCGTAATCAAATACACTCCGCCATCACTCAACCGTGATTGCGCCCCGCTTCCTTTCTCGATCCGCACAGGTTCGAAGCATTGAATCCAGCGATGCCGCCCGCGAAACGCTACGACGCGGTCGACGCCTTCAGTCAATTCATTAAGAAGCTGATCGATGAGTTGGGTGAGCGCGGTATCGCGGATTACATCGATGCTGCGACAAGCCATTTCCGGGTACTCCTGCGGAATGACCTTACAAGCGCCGAGCACGGTCGACCGTTCAGGTTGCAGCGACTCGTCGCCACTCACTTCCTGCACGCTATCAGTCACAACTACTAACTCCAACGAGTTTGCGAGGGAGCGATCCGCGAGTGCCTGCGTCAAAAAGAGCAAACTGTGTAGGCCCGATTGCTGTGCCTGCTCAAAACTCGGAGCGGGATCAAGGCTCCAAAGGTGAATCACCTTCGTAAGCTTGATACCTCGCGACACCAACTCCTTTAGCAAAGCGTCGTAATCATCTTTTTGTGTGGGGTTTAGGGTGTAGGCGCGATCCGTCGTGCGGCTCAACTGCTCTCCCGCATGTACGACGACAATCTCTTTACCGCTTTCAACGAGCCGTTGGGACAGCGCCTCGCCTAATCCGCTCTCGTCGCTGAAAATCAACCAGGAACGATCTTCGCGATCGGGTTTTGCTAGTCGCGGCAGGTCGAATTGTTTCCACGAAGGAAGATAGAACCAGTCGGCGACGTCTGCTCTTTTTTCAGATGATGGCCGTCTGCGTTTCTCCGATGGTGTAGGACCTTTAACAGGTTCGAGGTAGTAACGCTGCCGTTCGAAAGGATAGGTCGGCAAAGGAATGCGGCGCCGCTGCTCGCCTTCATAAAACCGCGCCCAATCAACCTGGCCTCCAGCCAGCCAGAGCTTACCCACACTGTTCAGCAGAAACTCGGTATCGGTATGCCCATCCCGCGCGCGTGGCAACGAGCTAAGCACAACCTGGTTTCCGGTTTGCGAGGTCCGTTGTCTCACCAGCGCGTTCAATGTCTGTCCTGGCCCAACCTCCAACAAGATTCTTTCCGCGTCCTGAAGTAGATTGTTGAGTCCATCGGCGAAGCGCACGGTTTGGCGCAGGTGGCGCGACCAGTATGTGGGATCGGTCGCTTGCCCAGCGGTTTGCCAGGCGCCCGTGACGTTGGAAAGATAGGGAATTGTTGGCGCGTTGAGTTTGACTTGTCGGACCCGATCGGTGAAGGGTTCGAGAATCGACTCCATCATCTCCGAGTGAAAAGCATGAGACGTATGAAGCACCTGTGAGTGTACGTCTTGCTGCTCGAGCTGATCGTGAAGCGCCTGGATGGCAGTAGAGGTGCCGGAGACGACACAGCTCTTTGCTCCATTAACCGCAGCCAGCGCAAGACCGTTGTTTAGCAAAGAGCGGGTTTCGGTTTCCGAGAGCATCACGGCGAGCATCGCGCCTGAAGGCAGTTGCTGCATCAGTTGTCCGCGTGCGGCCACCAACTTAAGCGCATCTTCAAGCGAGAAAACGCCAGCCACACACGCGGCCACATATTCGCCGATACTGTGGCCGATCATCGCCGATGGGACCACGCCCCAGCTTATCCACAGTTGGGCCAACGCATATTCGATACAAAACAGCGCTGGTTGCGTGACGAAAGTCTGGCCCAGCAACCGATTGGCTTCCGCCTCGTCGTTCGGATAAAGCACATCGCGCAGATCGAGATTTAAATGCGCGGACAATTGTTCCGCACAAAGGTCGATGTACTCGCGAAAGACCGGCTCGCTTCGATAAAGCCCACGCGCCATCCCAACATACTGCGTGCCCTGACCCGGAAACATAAAAGCGACAGATCGATGCCTCGGCTCTTGAAAGGCTGTAAACAGACGTGACGCATCGCGTGTTTCAAGCGCCGACAGCGCGTCGTTGCGATCCTTACAAACCACAAAGCGCCGGTGACTGTAACCGCCACGCCCGAGCTGCAACGTGTAAGCGACGTCTGCGAGATTGACGTTACTGTTGTCTTTCAAGTACTCGGTTAGATTTGCTGTCGCTGTTTCCAGCGCCGGTCCGGTTTTAGCTGAGAGGACCAATAACTGGAGCGGCCTTGTCTGCATCTCCGAGGCTTCAAGTGGCGGTGCTTCTTCCACCACCACATGCACGTTGGTCCCGCCGATACCAAAAGAGCTGACTCCCGCGCGGCGCGGTGTTTCGGCCCGCTTCCATTCGACAAGCTTGTCGTTGACGAAGAAAGGGCTACGGGCAAAATCGATTTTCGGATTAGGCTGTTTGTAATGGAGGCTCGGCGGTATTTGCCCGTGTTTGAGCGCCAGAATGGTCTTGATCAATCCCGCAACACCTGCTGCGGCATCGAGATGACCGATATTGGTTTTAACTGATCCGATACGGCAGAAGCTTCCCATCTGCGGGTCAACGTCAAAAGCCTGTGTTAGCGCAGCGATCTCCACCGGGTCGCCGAGAGCAGTCGCGGTTCCATGCGCCTCGATGTAACTGATCGACTCTGCGCTGACGCCGGCCATGGCGAGTGCATCGGCGACGACGTCAGCCTGACCGTTAACGCTTGGCGCCGTATAACCGATCTTCACCGAGCCGTCGTTGTTGACAGCAGAGCCTTTGATGACTGCATGAATGGTGTCGCCATCCGCCAGTGCATCGACCAAACGCTTCAAAACAAGGAGACCTGCACCTTCGCCTCCAATCGTGCCACGGGACTCCGAGTCGAAGGTCCGGCAATGTCCATCGGGTGAAAGGATCCCCTCCTCCTGAAAGAGGTAGCCCTCCTTGTGCGGAAACACGATCGAGCCTCCGCCGGCGAGCGCCATGTCACACTCGCCGTTTAGCAAACTCTGGCAGGCTACGTGAACCGCGACGAGCGACGTCGAGCACGCGGTCTGGATATTGATACTTGGACCTTTGAGATTTAACTTGAACGAAATAGTCGTCGGTACAAACTCGGCGTGATTGCCGATGTCAACCTGATACGGGCCGACGCGTTCGATCAGCTCTTCATGCGACGATAAATTCGCAGTCAAGTAACTGCCGGCGCTCGCTCCTGCATAGACGCCTACTCGACCCTTGAAACTTTCCGGGAAGTACCCAGCGTGCTCGAAGGCTTCAACCGCACATTCGAGCAGCAGACGATGCTGCGGATCGAGCATCTCGGCTTCTCGCGGACTGAAGTCGAAGAAAGCGGCATCAAACAGCTCGACATCTTCAACAATGGCTTTTGCGGGCACATACTCAGGCGCGGCAAGCTGATCCGGATCGACCCCGTAGCCGAGCAGTTCTTCCTTCGTGAAGAAGGTGACAGACTCCACGCCGTCACGAAGGTTTTTCCAAAACTCATCTATGTTTCGCGCGCCCGGGAAACGACCGGCAATGCCGATGACGGCAACTTCCGAAGCTGCATGATCGTCAGGTGGCTCAGCCACCTGCACTGCTTTTTCACTTTGCATTGTCTTTACCAAGTGTGCTGTTCATCTGTACCTCTGTGGTTCAATTAAAAAACAACCACAGAGACACAGAGGCCAAGAGAGACTGCATACAGAACCGGAAGGGTAAACCGCATCACCACGGTTTCCGGTTCGCCGTTTGCCGCAACTGCCGCTGGCGATTCAAGGATTCCGCTCGGGTTCCAGCTTGATTTCGTGTGGGTTGTGAGGCTGGTATCGAGCAAGGTTGTTCGCTCAAATGCTCGGCTAACGCGCTTATCGTCGGATACTTGAACATTTCAACCATCGAAACATTTAGTTTCAAAGCATCGCTCAGTTTGCTTTGCGCGTGCACCAGCAACAGAGAATGTCCGCCCAGACCGAAGAAGTTGTCGTTGATACCGACCTTCTCCAGCTTGAGCACTTCCTGCCAGATGTTTGCGATCGTGCGCTCAGTCGCTGAGCGTGGTGCGAGGTAGGCATCGTTTGCGTCAGTGCTTGTGCTGTCTGGCTTGGGGAGCGCGCGCCGATCCACTTTACCGTTCGGATTACGGGGCAATGTTTCCATCATCACAAAGCTGGAAGGAACCATGTACTCCGTTAGCCTCTGCTGTAAAAACTCGCGCAGCTCGTCTGTCCGAACATCGCCATTATTACTAACGACGTAAGCAATCAGGCGCTGCCCACCGCGTCCGTCGTCGCCGGCCACGACAACGCTTTCGCGAACGCTCGCATGTTGGGCCAGCACGGCTTCAATCTCTCCCGGTTCGATCCTGAATCCTCTGATCTTGACCTGCTCGTCGACGCGACCAATGAATTCGATATTTCCATCCGCCCGGTACCGTGCAGCATCGCCGGAGCAGTAAAAACGTTCGCCGCCCTTTCTGCCGTAAGGATTGGGGAGAAACCTCTCTGCCGTTTGCGCGGGTTGTTTGTGATACCCGCGAGCAACACCAGCGCCGCCAACGTATAACTCACCGGTCACGCCCGTGGGCACGATTTGTTGTGCGCTATCAAGCACGTACATCTGCACGTTCATTACAGGCCGCCCAATAGGCACCGCGCTCTTTTCTTCACGCGCCGTACACGTGCTTGAAGGTTCATAGTTGCTGCAACTTATGGTCGTCTCACTCGGTCCATAGGCGTTACGCCATTCAACCTTTGATCCAATCAGGCGCTGCCACTTTGCAAGCGTTTCCTCCAGCGTCTTCTCATTGCCCACGATCACGCGCCGCACCGACTTCGGTATTTCGCCGCCCTGATCCGCCAGCATCGTCAACCATTCCAACCAGAACGACGCCGGAAGATTCGCGATAGTTATATTTTCACCCTGCAACAACGTCGTGAATTCAGCGAATGAGGTTAGCGTCTGCGGCCGCATGACGACGCATCCGCCACTAAACCACGTCGCGAAGAACTCTTCAGCCGACACGTCAAAGCTCAATGAGGCGAACTGCAAAAGGCGGTCACGCTCAGTCATTCGATGATTGTTTATAAAACCATAGACGGCATTGACCACTGATCTGTGTTCGACGAGGATCCCTTTCGGCCGCCCGGTCGAACCTGATGTGTAGACCAGGTAAGCGAGGTTGGAGGAATTGACATCGCTCTGCACATTCTGCGCATCGTGCTCGGCAATCGAACTTCGCTCAGCTTCGAGGCAAACGATACGTGCGCGGTGCCCAGCATGGCCCGCGACTACCTTCTCCTGGGTCAGCAAAACGGACACGTCCGAATCCTCAAACATGTAGTGCAAACGATCCGGCGGGTAAGACGGATCGAAAGCCACGTACGCCGCACCGGCTTTGAGCACACCCAGCAGCGCAACGGGCATCTCGATCGAGCGTTCCAGGAGAATACCGACGCGTGTTTCAGGACCAACACCAAGTTGCTTTAGATAATGCCCAAGCTGATTGGCCCGGCGATTCAACTCAGCGTAAGTGACGCGCTCCTCGCCAAAAACTACGGCGATTGCTTCAGGCGTGCGCTCGGCCTGTGCTTCGACGAGTTGATGAATACAGCGATCGTGTGGGTAGTCGCGTGCTGTGGCGTTCCACTCGTCGAGAATCTGTCGTTGCTCGGGATCGGTCAACAGCGGCAGTTCCCGGATACGCTGTTGCGGGTTGGCAACGATACTCTCCAGAAGATTTATGTAGTGGGTCAGCATGCGCTGTATGGTCGCGCGTTCGAAAATCTTCGTACTGTATTCCAGCAAACACTCCATGCCGCCATTGCTTCGTTCGCAGCTATCGAAAGTGAGATCGAACAGCGAGCTCGTAATCACCTCATCTTCAAGCAGCGTCATTGTTACCTGAGAGAGTTTGACCGGGTGCAGCGGAGCATTCTGAAGTGAGAACATCACTTGAAAGAAAGGTGTACGGGTTAGGTCACGTTCGGGCTGCAACTCCTCGACAAGCTTCTCGAACGGCACATCCTGATGCGCGAAAGCGCCCAACGTCACTTCTCTGATCCGTTTCAACAATTCTCTGAATGGTGGATTGCCCGACAGATCGGTTCTCAGCACCAACGTATTAACGAAGAAACCAATAAGGTTCTCGATCTCCACCGAATTTCGATTGGCAATCGGAGTGCCGACTACGACCTCATCCTGCCCCGTATAACGAACCAACAGAATTTTGAAAGCCGCAAGCAGCGTCATGTACAAAGACACTCCCTCCTGGCGGCTCAAATTCTTCAGCGCTTCCGTCAAGTCGTTGCTGATTTCACAGAACAGGAAAGAACCTTCGATTGAGGGAACTGCGGGACGCGGCAAATCAATGGGAAGGTCAAGCACTGGGGGAGTGTCGCTCAACTGCTCTTTCCAATAGGCCAATTGTCGTTCCAGGATCTCGCCGCTCAACCAACGGCGTTGCCAGGCGGCAAAGTCAGCGTATTGAATGGGAAGCTCCGGCAGGCTCGGTGGCTTACCTTCAACAAAGCCTTCGTAGAGCGTAGCTAGTTCACGGAACAATACTCCGAGTGACCAACCATCGGAGACGATGTGGTGCATCGTCAGCAACAAGAAATGCTCATCTTCGGCGAGGCGGAGCAGGCTCATGCGCAGCAGTGGCCCTCTCTCCAAATCGAAGGGCCCCAACGCTTCGGTCCTCAGCCGTCCTGTTTCTGCCGCGCGCTCGTCCGCGGGGAGTTGGCTCAAATCGAGCACCGGTAACGTCAGCGGTAATCGCGGCGCAATTACCTGCATTGGTTGGCCGTCGATCGTGGTAAAGGTCGTGCGTAACGCCTCATGCCGTTGCACAATCTCGTTCAGGCTCCATTCGAGGGCTTTCACATCAAGCGGGCCGGTTAAGCGAGAAGCACCCGAAACGAAGTAATTGCTATATCCGATTCGATCGAGAAACCAGAGCCGCTGCTGCGCGAAGGAAAGCGGAACGGGACCGGAGTCTTTGCGGCGCTGTATTGTTTGCTCGGGTACTTGCTCCGCCGGTTTTTTCTTGAGCCGCATGACGAGCGCAGCACGCTCACTCGGTGAAAGGTCATTCAGGTTTTTAGAGCTCATATTGATTGCTCCACCATCTGCCGCGCGATGATCGTCAGCGGATCTATACAACCGTACCCGCGCTGCTCCGGGCCTGCCTGGTCCAACTGCTTTGTGAGCAGATGAATCTCGGAGCAGCCTGCAACGAACGAATCAACTCGATGCCGGGCAAGCAGAGATTCAATAAACAAACGCGCCTCGAATAGATCGCGATTGCGCTTCACCTTGTAAATGAGATCGTGCATCTGTTGCTGCTCGGCTTCGGTTGGAAAGAGGAGATAATTCCGAACGTGTTCCCAACGCGGGTGTTGTTGCAGCAGTCCCAGCTTCACCGTACCGTTTGAACAGATCACCAGGTGTTTCTTCTTCAGCGATTCGACTGCGGAAAATATGACGTCGGGAAGGGAGATAATTCGTTCTCTGAGAGGACGGGGTAATTGCGGGAGAAGATAGTGAATTGTCATGCAACAAATCACGAGTTGTGAGGCGCCCATTGCACATAGAAACTCCAGCGCTTCTATTAACTGGCCGAGCAGCAATTGCGTGTCTCCGCGCAATAATGCTTCTGTTCGATCGGGGAAGGTTGGATCCGAATGGAGCAGTACGATCGGTGCTTCCTGTTCTGGCCCGGCTAACTCACCGCTGAACTCATAGATGGTTTTGACAAACTCCGCGGAAGCTAACGCACCGATACCGCCCAATACGCCGAGGACTGGTTTTCTCAATTTCATATACGGCGACCGAATTTCATATACGGCGACCGACTTTGCACAAGAGAAGAATATTTCTCGCGCAAAGGCGCAAAGCGCTACCGCGTCGCTAAGGGTTTTCTTTGCGCCTTTGCGCCTTTGCGTGAGAATTTAATGGCCCAGTGGCCAGTGCTCATACCGGCAGGAAACTACTTGCATGACATCGCGCTCAACCAGCACGTGGTCCTCGGAAGGTGAGCATATCCCCTCTGCTTTGCGTCGCTCGCTTACTTTGTGCTGATGGAATTCGCGTGACTCGCGATCGAGTTTCAGGTTACCGGTAGCCAGGAAGCGCACTGCGCCTTCAACGTCGCGCATAGTCATCACCTCGCCCCGATTGTGCACGCTTGGCGAGAAAGGAATGTCGATCAAACCCATTTCAAATCCATTCACTACTCCCTGTGCGATGTCGCCATTCCCACACAAGACAATGCTCTCGAAAATCGCGTCAACCTCGCGCCGGATGACAGCACACTCTTCTCCAACCTGAGCCTCATCCACATGGATGTCAGAAGCACCGGCAAGTCCTCCCTGAATGAGCTCGATGCCGATGATGTTGTCTTTGAGGGTGGGAATGCGGAACGCTTCCACCGGCGTCTTGCCGATAAGACGAGTTGCACCTGAGCGGGCGGCGGTCATCGCTGAACTGCGAATCAATTCGTCGGCACGTTTGAAACAAGGAGGAAATGCGGCCATGTACTGATGAAAGACTGTGTTGACCTGCACGTCCTTGTAACCCATGTGATCGAGAATCTCGCCAGTCATTTTCGCCATCATGCGAATGGCGGCAATGTCTTGCGAGCGATGTCCCTGCTCGGCGTAGCCAAGGCTGACGCACTTGACCCCCTGCCTGACAGCCAAAAGCGTTTCTATAATGTTGGTCACGATGGCCAGACTGGGCGGGATCAACGTTGCCGTTAGCGTGCCGAAAAACTCCCGGTCGAGCACGATGCCGAAGAGTTTGTGATGAAGACCAGTTAGATAATCGACGTATTGCCAATTCCTGATTGACTCGGCGAGTGGATAGTCCTTGTAGTACGGAATGTTGTAACAGATGGCGCCGCCCTCAAACGAAGTCACACCTCCCGCGTATGAAATTTCCGCAAGCAGACGCGGGTCCCGCGTGCTGTGACGGGTCTGCAAAGGTAACCGCACCTGCTGCGCAATTCGACGCAGCCCGGTGACTCCATGATTAACGATCGGAAAGCCGTTGAGCGTTGAAGTTTCGGACAAACGGCTATCACGGATTGCTTCCTCCGCACCCGCGTAATTGTTGTTGCGTGTTAACGAATCAACTTGATAGGAGAGCACCTTTATGCCGGCACGCTTGAAGTTCTTGAATAGCCGGAGTTGTTCGCTAATGAGAGCGACTCCGCAACGCGGCTGGACGAGGATCTCGCCAGGGTTAATTCTCACTTGGGCCTGAGCGCGGGGAAATGAAGGCTGGCGCGAGAGGAATTGCGCATTGCTGGCGAGGTTTCGCGCGCCGTTTCCGGTTTTCCAGTGTTCGAGCACCTCGCGCCGGCGCGACTCGAAGGTCTCGTGCTCGAGCAAGCTGTCGTTTGCGACACCGGCAAACCGGCCCGTCGCCGGCAAAGATTGCTTGCAAAGCTCTGGATAGTTTGCGATCGGTTGTACGCTCTCTAAGTCTTGCTCGAGTATGTTCAGCGCAGTCGTCAGGTCAATGAACTTCAGGAAGACACGATTGAAGCCCATTTCCATGAAGTCGCGTTCGCACGCATCTCTGACTCCGAGATTTCCGCCCAGGTACCAGATCGTGCCGTTCGTATTGAACTGGCGCTTGAGTGTGGGAAATTCGCGCAGGTAATAACGCGCATGACCATCCATGCTGGAGATCATCACAAGATTGGTGAGACTGGCCATCTGAAAGAAATCCGCGAGCGTGTTTTGGGTACCCAGATAGCGAACCTGATAACCATTTGCAGAGAGGCTCTGACGAAGAATGGTCAGGCCGACGGAATGCGAATCTCCGCCAAGGCCACCCAACAGGATCGTATGCCCGCGTCTATTCGACAATTTTTGCTGAATCACGTACTTGAGAGGTCGGATGAGGTGTAAGAAAGCAAGCTACCGCCCATTGAGCCAGAGGTTCAAGCTCGATGGCATCGAAGGCATCGGGAAGGCAACCTTCTACCTGAAATATGAGCGGACTGTCTGTCGTGAAGCTGACTGAGTCTGGAAGCAGACAGAGTCTCGTTTTATGAACTCATTCTTTCAGAAAATGGCGAAGTTCGTTGCGGATTATTCGATAACACTCGCAGGAATGAGCTTCAAGTTTGTTGTGGTCGAGAATAAAAATCTTTCCGCGGCTGTAGCGAATAACCCCATCTCTCTGCAAAGAGCCTGCGGCCATGGTGACAGCGGTCCGGGGAACGCCTAAGGCATGCGAAATTGTCTCGTGGGTGAGATTCAGACTGTCCGCGTTCACTCGATCCTGAACTGTGAGTAACCAGCGACTGAGTGTCTCCTCGAAAGTGTGAAAACGATTGCAGATAGATGATTGTGCGATTTGAACCATCAACACGTTGATATAACGGAGTACCCATTTGTGTAGTGTTTCTCCTCGCTCGAATTCTTCCTGCAGGGCCTCCGCTCGAAGTTTGAATGCTTCGGCAGGGAACTGGACCATCACCTCGTAGGGGATGATCCGGTTTCTTAGGATTACCGGCAGGCCCACGATGCCTTCGTTACCAACCATAGCCACTTCAATTGTTGAACCGGTTTCGGTTGTGGCGAGGAAAGTCATTAGGCCGTTGTCCAGAAAATAGACGTACCGGATATCGTCTCCCGTTAGATAAACGATCTCACCTTTTTCCAGACGGACACTTTCCAGTTGCGGCAACAGACGCCCGAATTCTTCGTCCGGAAGAGCCGCAAGGATCCTATTCCGCCTGACCAGTCGTTTCGAAACTGCAAGTATAGTCACTTGCTTGCTGCCTTACGGGAGAATCCTCTTGTCTGGGCTAAACATTGATATGGTTGAGGCAAACGACTGTGAGGGGTTGACGGGTATCTTACTTATTTGCGGTGTTCTGTCAACATTGGTTGGTGGCGATATTGCTGCTTGGCATCGGACATGAAAGCAGTCGTCAAGGTGACTTTATCTCGTTTGTCGCCTTGTATCTTGTTTTGTCGTACCACGGTGTTTTAAGTTTGTCTGGGTCGCACCCGGACAATGGAGGGGAGAGCAGCCTGTGCTCGCCTTAGACCAGCGAGTCTGTATGTGAGATCAGA
>Ga0307505_10000094_pt1 | contig 112432 bp, 92 predicted proteins | sample 23_S_MG_FD_202183 | JGI IMG/M metagenome (GOLD analysis project Ga0307505, IMG submission 202183) | Soil microbial communities from Populus trichocarpa stands in riparian zone in the Pacific Northwest, United States - 23_S | ecosystem: Environmental > Terrestrial > Soil > Riparian zone > Trees...
ATCCCGGTTGCAGACGTGCAAACGCTGCCGCAGTTTTTCAACTTCATGCTTTATCCGTTTCGGCTTCTGGGCGCGGTGATGGCGGCGTGTGGATTGATGGTGCTGTTGCTCGCGTCGATCGGTATCTACGGCGTTGTTTCTTACTCAGTCGCGCAACGTACGCGTGAAGTCGGCATTCGCATCGCGCTCGGCGCTTCACAGATCGATATCCTCAAGTTGATCGTGCGACAGGGAATGTTGCTGGTGCTCGTTGGGCTTGCCGCCGGACTGCTGGTCGCGTTGGTTTCAATGCGCGTTGTGGCAAGTGTCGCGGCGGAAGCGGAGATATTGTTTGGCGTGAGTACGACCGATTCGTTGACGTTTGGCGGCGTGACGTTTCTGCTTGCGTTCGTCGCGTTGCTGGCTTGTTATCTGCCGGCGCGCCGCGCGACGCGAGTCGATCCGGTAGTAGCGCTCAGGTACGAATAAAAACCATCCACAGATTACGCAGAGAGAAATCTGTGTAATCTGTGGATAGAGGAGACACATGTCGACACTGTGGCAAGACATCCGTTATGGCGTGCGAATGCTTTGGAAGTATCGCGGTATCAGCGCGATCGTGATCATGGCGCTCGCATTGGGCATTGGCGCGAACACCGCGATCTTCAGCGTTGTTAACACGGTGCTGTTGCGCCCGTTGCCTTACGACCAATCAGAGCAGTTGTTGGTTCTCAATGAGAAGAGCCCGGTGCTCGACGAGATGTCGATCTCCTATCCGAACTTTCTCGACTGGCGCGCGCATAACCAAACGTTTGAAAAGATCGGGGTTTACAACCGCGGCAGCTACAACCTGACAGGCACTGGCGAAGCGGAACGGATCATTACGGGCCAAATGTCCGCGGACCTGTTTGCAGTGCTGCGCGTCAACCCGCTGCACGGACGCGTCTTCACAAACGACGAAGACAAACCAGGTGGTCCACCGGTCGTCGTGCTGAGTTACGGTTTGTGGCAGCGCCGGTTTGGCGGACAGATGAGCATCCTGAATCAGCCGATCACGCTCAACGGTAAGACCTACACCGTGATTGGCGTGATGCCGGAGACGTTTACCGGGCCGGATTCCAATTCGAGGCGGATGGAAATGTATGTGCCGGTGGGCCAACTTTCGGACCAGCCGAGTTGGTTGAGCCGCGGTAATCATCCGGGGCTTTACGGTGTTGGCCGTCTCAAACCCGGAGTGACAATCGAGCAGGCAGATGCGGACATGAACACGATAGCCGCGAATCTGGAGAAGCAGTATCCGGATAGCAATGCGGGTAATCGCGTCAGACTGCGGCCGATGATGGAGATCTTCGTCAGCAACGTGAGGCGGGCGCTGTGGGTGATCTTTGCGGCCGTCGGTTTCGTGCTGCTGATCGCGTGCGCCAACATCGCCAACTTGCTGCTCGCCCGCGCCACGGCGCGCCGCAAAGAAATGGCGATTCGGGCGGCTGTTGGTGCAAGCCGCTGGCGTCTCGCGCGGCAGTTGTTAACGGAAAGCATTTTGCTTTCGCTGGTTGGCGGCACGATCGGACTGTTGCTCGCGAGGTGGGGCATCGATTTGATTCTCTACATAAGTCCCGACGCGATTCCACGATCGAGTGAGATCGGTCTCGACTGGATGGTGCTCGCGTTTACGATCGGTGTTTCATTTTTGACCGGCATTCTCTTCGGACTGATTCCGGCGATTCAGGCGGGTGAAGTCGACGTGCAAGAGACGTTGAAAGAGACCGGCCGCGGTATCAGCGGGCGGCAATGGTTGCGCAGTTCGCTGGTGGTAGTCGAAGTGGCGACGACGCTCGTGCTGTTGATCGGTGCGGGCTTGATGATTCGCAGTTTTTACCTGTTGCAGAAAGTGAATCCGGGGTTTTCGTACGAACACTTGACGAGCTTTAGCATCGCGTTGCCGGAGAAGAAGTATCCGACTCCGGACGTACAGGCGGCGTTCTACAACCGGTTGCTGGAAAACATTCGTGCGCTGCCGGGTGTTGAATCCGCGGCGGCTGCGTCCGGGTTGCCGCTCGGTAACAACGGCTGGCAAATGGGATTCACCATCGAGGGACAACCGCCTCCGCCGCGCGAGCAAATGCCACTGATGGAATCTTGTTTGGTAACGCCTGACTACTTCAGCGCGATGAACATTCCCGTGTTGCGCGGACGTGTGTTTGACGATCGCGACGATCGATCGCATCTCGCCGGGCGTGACTTGAGCAAGATGGATGAAGATGAGCGATTGATGGCCGGTTGGAACAAGATCGTCATCGACGAAGAGTTTGCCCGGCGGTACTGGCCCAACGAAGATCCGGTCGGCAAACGAATCAAACAAGGGCGCGACAGCAGCCCACGCATGCTCGAAGTCATTGGTGTGGTCGGTCGCGTGAAGATGGAAGGTCTGAATCAAGACAGCAATCGGGTGCAGGCTTATCTGCCGTATCGACAGTTGCCGTTCGACAGTATGACCGTGATCGTCAAAGGCAGTTCCGATCCGAATCAACTGATCTCCTCGATTCGTGCGGCGGTTAGAGAGATCGATCCGGATCAGCCGATTTACAGCCCGCGTACGATGTACGACATCCGCGCGGAGTCGGTGGCGGGTGAGCGTTTGAACCTGACGTTGTTGAGTTTGTTTGCGGGTATTGCGCTGGTGCTCGCGATCGTCGGTATTTATGGCGTGATGTCTTACTCGGTCACGCAACGCACGCACGAGATCGGCATTCGCATGGCGATCGGCGCGCGGCCCCGCGACGTGTTTACGATGATCCTGGGCCAGGGCATGAAGCTCGCGTTGATTGGCGTGGTGATCGGGTTGTTGCTGGCGTTTGCGTTGACACGGCTCATGGCGACGATGCTTTTCGGTGTCGAGCCGACTGACGTGCCGACGTTTGCGGCGATCTCGATACTGCTGATTTCGGTTGCGGTGCTGGCGTGTTATCTGCCGGGACGCCGGGCGACGAAAGTCGAGCCGACGGTTTCGCTTCGTTACGAATAGGGCCACGGAGTACACGGATGCTGAAGGATATTCGTCACGCGTTCAGGAGCCTCGTCAAACACTCGGCGTTCACAGTTGTCTGTGTTGTGACGCTGGCGCTTGGCATTGGTGCGACTACGGGCATGTTCAGCGTTATCAACGCGGTTCTGCTTCGTCCGCTGCCTTACGCGCATTCCGATCGTTTGGCGGTGATTTGGGGCAACTATCGCGGGTTGAATATCGAACGGCTGCCTGCGAAAGCCGCTGAGTACGAAGATTATGCGAAGCAGACGCAGGTGTTTGACACGGTCGCTGCGTTTGCGAACCACAGCTTTAATGTGTCAACAGCCGGTGAGCCTGAACGGGTTCGGGCGGCTTATGTTTCCGCGAACCTGTTTCCGATGTTGGAAGCGGCGCCGCTGGCGGGCCGGACTTTCACGGCGGATGAAGCTGACGCGTGCGTGGTGGTGTTGAGCTTTGGCTATTGGCAAACGCGCTTTGGTGGTTCGTCGCAGGTTGTTAATCAACAGCTCCTGCTCGATAACGAGAGCTACACGATTGTTGGCGTCATGCCGCAGTCGTTTAGTTTTCCGCACGCGAGTTTGAGAGGGAGCGAGCCGGCGGATTTGTGGGTGCCGTTGGCTTACACGGGCGAGGACGTTGCGAGCCGTCGTGGTCCGTATTTCTTGAATGTGATTGGACGCCTCGGGCCGGGAGTCACGCTGGAACAGGCGCGTTCGCAGATGGACGGGTTGGGCCAGCGCTTCGAACGGGAGCTGCGTGGTTATCGTGGGCCGAATGGCGAGGACGGCGGCTGGCGCATAACCGTGACGCCGTTGCAGGAAGAGATCGTTGGCAGTAGCCGCCGCGCGTTGCTGGTGCTGCTTTTTTCGGTCAGTGTGCTGTTGTTGATCGCGTGCGCAAACGTCGCGAATCTTTTGTTGATGCGCGGCGCGAAGCGAAGGAAGGAGTTGGCCGTTCGTGCAGCGCTTGGTGCAGACCGGTGGCGACTTGTCAGGCAGCTCGCAGTTGAAGGCGCGTTGCTCACTCTGTTTGGCGCGGCGCTTGGGTTGATATTTGCTGTTTGGGGAGTCGATTTGTTACGTGTGCTTGGACCGGGGATTCTCCCGCGCGCAGACGAGCTATCGATCGACGTTCGGGTCTTCGCGTTTGCGGTTACGACGGCGCTGCTCGTCAGTCTGGTCTTTGCTCTCATTCCGCTGCGTCAGGTTACAAAACTCGATCTGCGTGACGCGCTTAGTCGCGTGGGTCATGGGAATTCGGGTCGACCGGGACGGTGGGCAGACGCGCTCGTTATTGCCGAGGTATCACTGGCTGTATTGCTGCTCGTCGGCTCGGGACTGCTCGTCAAGAGTCTTTTTAATTTGCAACGCGTCGATCCGGGAATGGCCACAGAAAACCTGATCAGTGTGGAACTCGATCTTTCGACCGCTTATCAAGAGCCGAATAAGTCAGCAACGTTTTATCGCGAACTGGTCCAGCGCATAGAGACGAAACCCGGCGTTCAAGCGGTAACCTTCAGCACACAGCAGCCGCTGAGCGGGAACGCGGGCAACGATCCGTTTGCGATTGAAGGCCGGCGTTTGGACCCGGCGAATCTCACGACTGCGGGCTGGCAACTGGTTGGTCAGAATTATCTGCAAACACTCGGCATTCCACTGATCAAAGGCCGTGATTTCACTCGCGAAGACATGGCTCCGGGCGCTGCTCCTGTAGCAATCATCAATCAAAAGATGGCTGCGCGGTTTTGGCCCGATGAAGATCCGATCGGCCGGCGCATCACGCTAGGACTGCCACGGCCTGAAAATCCGTGGGTAGTTATCATTGGGATTGCTAAAGACACGCCTCATCGCGCGCTCGATTCACAACCGGAGCCTGATTGGTATCTTTCGCAGACCAGAGCGCCGCAGCGTCATCGCTACGTGTTTGTGCGCAGCGTTCTTCCGCCTGCGACAGTGGCGAGCGAGATACGCAGCGAAGTCGCGGCTCTCGATCCACGCCAGCCGTTAACCAACGTTAAGACCATGTCGGAAGTCGTGGCAACGACCACGGCTCCACGCCGATTCAATACGCTCGTGCTCGGAATATTTTCGACTCTCGCGCTGTTGCTTGCCGCGGTCGGGATTTACAGCGTGATTTCTTACGCAACTGCCCTGCGCACAAAAGAGATCGGGATTAGAGCTGCTCTCGGCGCGGCCAAAGGATCAATCCTGTTGCTCGTGCTCAGGAAGGGAATTGCGCTCGCGCTGATTGGCGCCGCGATCGGATTTACTGGCGCGATTGCTTTGACGCGATTGATGTCGAGTTTGCTTTTCGGCGTCTCGCCGTCAGATCCGCTGGTCTACATAACTGCCGGCACTGTTTGTTTGACGGCGGCGCTGCTCGCCTGTCTGCTGCCTGCTCGCCGAGCGACAGAAGTCGATCCGTTGATCGCGCTGAGATACGAGTAGTTTTCATTCCTGGAGCTACACCCATGTGGAAGGACATTCGTTACGGACTGCGAAGTCTGATCAAACACCCGACGTTTACGACCGTTTGCATCGTGACGTTAGCGCTGGGCATTGGCGCGAACACCGCGATCTTCACCGTGGTGAACGCGGTCGTTTTGCGCCCGTTGCCGTTTCAGGATGGTGATCGTCTCGCAATGGTGTGGACCACAAAGGATGCTAATCAAGAACAACCTTTGTCATTCGCCGACTACAACGATCTAAAAACCCAAACGAAGACGTTTAGCGCAGTCGGCGCCGCATCGCCGTTGTGGAACTTCACGCTGACTGGAGACGGCGAACCGGAACCGTTGCAGGGTATGTATGTGTCGGCGAATTTGTTTGAGTTGTTGCGAGTCGTGCCTGAGCGTGGACGCAATTTCACGAGTGATGAAGATCGCGTTGGTGGAACGCCGGTGGCGATCATTGGCCACGCGTTGTGGGAACGGCGGTTTGGCGGGGATCGGGAAATAGTTGGCAAACAGATCACCGTGAGCGGCACGAGTGCGACGGTCATTGGTGTGATGCCGGCGGGCTTTCAGTTGCTGGATCCGGCAGCGCAGTTGTGGATACCGCTGCAGCAGAATCAGTTTGCGTCGAGTGGACGCCAGGTGCGGCTACTATCGGTCGTCGGCAGATTATCAGACGAGCTAAAACCCGCGACAGCGAGCGCTGAACTAAATACGATCGCCAATCAGTGGGCCGGTCAGTACCCCGACACAAACTCCGGTGTCGGCATGCGCGTTGTGCCGTTGCACGATCAAGTCACGGGGAAGGTGCGTCCGGCTTTGTTGCTTCTGCTCGGTGCGGTCGGCCTGGTGTTATTGATCGCCTGCGCAAACATCATCAACCTGATGCTCGTGCGCAGCGCGTCGCGTCAGAAAGAGATCGCGGTGCGTGCGGCGCTTGGCGCAGGTCGCGTGCGTCTATTACGGCAGTTGCTTACCGAGAGCATCACGCTTTCGCTGCTCGGCGGCGGCGCGGGAATTCTGCTTGGTTCGTGGGGCGTGCAAGCACTCCTTGCACTCAATCCGATTTCAATCCCGCGGTACAACAAGATCGGTATCGATTTCACCGTGCTTGGCTTCACGCTGGGCGCCTCGGTTCTTACCGGAATCGTCTTTGGTTTAGCGCCCGCTTGGCAAACACTCAAATTCGATCTTCACTCCGCTTTGAAAGAGGGCGGACGCGCAGCGATCGCAGATCGGAGTCAACGCCGCTTGAGCAGTCTGCTCGTGATCGCCGAAACAGCGATGGCCATGGTCCTATTGATCGGCGCGGGCCTGCTCTTGAAGAGCTTTGCTCACTTGCTCAACGTCAAGCCCGGCTTCGTCACGGAAAACGTGTTGACGATGCAACTCGGGCTCCCGAACGCCGGCTATCAGGACCCGCAAAAGCGCGCCGCATTTCTCAAACAACTCGAAACGAATCTCGCAGCCGCTCCGGAAGTTTCATCAGTCGGCATTGTCACGCGACTGCCGCTGATGAGCGCGCTCAACAACATCACCAGCTTTCTCGCCATCGAGGGCAGAGAAGTGTCTCCCGGCGAGCGCCCCGAGATCGATTTTCGCCGTGCTAGCACCGGATACTTTCAAACGATGGGCATTCCGCTGCTATCCGGCCGGCTGGTCACCGAACAGGACGTGGCAAACAACACCGGCTCAGTGCTGATCAACGAGGCGATGGCGAAACGTTTCTGGCCCGGCGAAGATCCGGTCGGTAGACGGATCAGCACCGCAAACTCAACCGGACAACAAACGCAGTGGCAAACGATTGTCGGCGTCGTCGGCAGCGTTCGACATCTCGGTCTCGACGTCGAACCACGGCCCGAGATCTACTATCACACGAACACCGTGCCGCCGTTTGGTCCAGTCGTCGTGATTCGCACAACTGGCGATCCACAACGATTGATCTCGATCGCGCGCGCGAAAGTGAGAGATCTGGATCGCGACGTGCCGATCTCAAACGTCAACACCATGGACCAACTCGTCGCGCAATCAGTTGCGCAGCGGCGTTTCGGCATGTTTCTTGTCGGCATCTTCGCCGCGCTCGCTTTGGTACTCGCGGTCGTCGGCATCTACGGCGTCGTGAGTTACTCAGTGGCGCAGCGCACGAACGAAATCGGCGTGCGCATGGCGCTCGGCGCTTCCGCGTCGGACGTGTTGAAGCTCGTGTTGAAGAACGGAATGACACTCGCGCTGATTGGCGTGGCCATCGGACTCGCCGCCGCCGTCGCCGTGACTCGTCTTATGGCGGCGATGTTGTTCGAGGTGAAGCCGACTGACGTCGCAACCTTCGCAATCGTCTCGGTTGGACTGATTCTCGTGGCTTTGTTAGCTTGTTACGTGCCCGCGCGACGAGCGATGAAGGTCGACCCGCTGGTGGCACTCCGATATGAATAAGATCACAGATTACCTATGCCTCGCATCCTGATCGCAGACGACCAAGCCGATGTTCTTGCCGCGTTGAGCCTGTTGTTAAAAGGCGAACGCTTTCAGATCGAAAGCGCGTCGTCGCCTGCCGGTGTGCTGCGCGCCGTCGACTCGCAGGAGTTTGACGTTGTACTGATCGATCTCAACTATGCTCGCGACACGACCTCCGGTAGTGAAGGTCTCGACTTGCTCAGCAAGCTTCGCGCGGTGGATCCGTCGCTGCCGGTCGTGGTGATGACCGCGTGGGGGAGTGTCGATCTCGCCGTCGAAGCGATGCGCCGCGGCGCGCGCGATTTCATTCAAAAACCCTGGGACAACGCCCGTTTGTTGGCGGTTCTGAGAACGCAGGTCGAGCTTGCGGAAGCATTGCGGCGTGGACGAAAGCTCGAGGCTGAAAACATCGCGCTGCGCGACAGTGTCTCGGACAGCGAACTGCCGCAGATCGTGGAGGAGTCGCCCGCGATGAAATCGATCTTGAAGTTGGTAGAACGGATCGGTCCTGCGGATGCGAACGTTTTGATCACGGGCGAGAACGGCACCGGCAAAGAAGTGATCACGCGTGTGCTGCACTCGATCTCGTCGCGCCGTTCGAAGCCGCTCGTCTCGCTGAACGCGGGTGCACTGGCTGAAGGTGTTTTTGAAAGCGAACTGTTTGGTCACGTGCGCGGCGCGTTCACCGATGCGAAAAGCGATCGCGTCGGACGTTTCGAGCTCGCGGATGGCGGAACGCTTTTTCTCGACGAGATCGGGAACGTTCCGCTGAACCTGCAAGCGAAGTTGTTGCGGGTGATCGAGACCGGCGAGTTTGAGCGCGTCGGTTCGTCGAAGACGCAGAAGGTCACCGTACGTTTGTTGTCCGCGACGAATGCCGATCTGCATGCGGAAGTCGCGCAGGGAAAGTTTCGCCAGGACCTGTTGTTTCGTTTGAACACGGTCGAGATTCGTCTACCGCCGTTGCGCGATCGGCTCGAAGACATTCCGGTTCTTGCAGATCATTTTTTGAAGGTTCATCGTGAACGCTATCGCCGTCCTATCATAGGTTTCACGCCCGAGGCGCTCGACGCATTGCGGCATCACTTGTGGCCGGGAAACGTGCGTGAGTTGGACCACGTGATCGAGCGCGCGGTGCTGATGAGCTCGGGCAACCTCGTGACAGCGTTTGATCTCGCGCTCGAAGCAACACCGGATGCGCGCCTATCGGCGCGGCTTGAAGAGATGAGTCTCGAAGATGCCGAGCGGCTTTTGATCAAGAAAGCGCTGGCACGTTTTGAAGGCAACGCGAACCGCGCCGCTGAGGCTTTGGGTCTGAGCCGCAGCGCGTTGTACCGGCGTTTGCAGAAATACGGTCTCGGCTCTTAAGCCGCAAAAAGGCACAAGAGGCACAAGACAGGTGAAAATAAGGGGTGCAGTTTCAACTTGGGCCAATGATCCCTCCTTTCCTTTGTGCCTTTTGTGCCTCTTTGTGGCTATCATTAGGTCGTGAGCAAGCCTGAAAAACCGACAACATTCTCCTCACTGGATACGTCGCTCGGGCACCGCGGTAAACTGAAGTTTGAAGGGCGCGTCACGCTACTCTCGCTCGCCGCCGGTTTCCCCGCCGTCGCGTTGTGCGCGTTTTTGCTTTGGTACGACGGCTGGTCCGCACAGGTCCAATGGACCATCGATCTGCTTCTCGTTCTAGTCTGGCTGGGCATCTCGTTTAACCTCAAGCAGCGGATTGTCAGGCCGCTGCAAACTCTTTCAAACATCCTCGCTGCAATTCGGGAAGGCGACTATTCGATTCGCGGGCGGCGTGCGCTTTCGGGCGACGCGCTCGGCGAAGTGATGCTCGAAGTAAACGATCTCGGCCAAACGTTGCGCGAGCAACGATTGGGCGCGATGGAAGCGACTGCGCTGTTGCGCACGGTCATGGCGGAGATCGACGTTGCGGTGTTTGCCTTTGACGGTGAGCAGCGTTTGCAACTCGTGAATCGCGCGGGTGAGAAATTGTTGGCCCAGCCTTCGGCGCGTCTGTTGGGCCGCACGAGCACGGAGCTCGGTTTGTCGGAATGTTTGAATTGGCCCGTGGGCGCCGGGCCAAAAACTATGCAGATGGTTTTTCCCGGCGGTGTTGGACGTTGGGACATTCGCCGCAGCATTTTTCGCGAAGGCGGGCAGCAACATCAGTTGCTGGTGCTTACCGATCTGAGCCAGACGTTGCGCGAAGAAGAACGCACCGCGTGGCAACGGCTGTTGCGCGTGTTGGGCCATGAGTTGAATAACTCGCTGGCGCCGATCAAGTCAGTGGCGGGAAGTCTTGCGGATCTTTTGCGGCGCGATCCGGAACCGGCGGACTGGCGTGAAGATATGCATCATGGGTTGGCGGTGATTTCGTCGCGTGCTGATTCACTGGCGCGGTTTGTCGAGTCGTATTCGAAGCTGGCTCGGCTGCCGCCGCCACGGCTCGAGGCGTTGAAGATTGGCACACTCGTGTCGCGCGTGGCGAGTTTGGAGACGCGTTTGCCTGTGAGTGTTGTTTCCGGACCCGAAGTGGTGGTGCAGGGCGACGACGTGCAGTTGGAGCAGTTGCTGATCAATCTCGTGCGCAACGCGGTTGATGCGTCGATGGAGACGCGTGGGCGGGTTGAGGTGGGTTGGCAGCAGAACAACGGAAACGTCGAGGTGTGGATTCGTGACGAAGGCCCGGGACTGGCGAGCACGGCGAATCTGTTTGTGCCGTTCTTTACCACGAAGGCTGAAGGCTCGGGAATCGGCTTGGTGTTGTCACGGCAGATCGCCGAAGCGCACGGTGGGACGTTGACACTGGAAAACCGGCGTCAATTTCGTGGTTGTGAGGCGCGCCTGCGGCTGCCGTTGTGAGCCACAAAAAGGCACAAGAAGCACAAGAGAATTGCTAAGTCGTTTGTGCCTTTTGTGCTTTTTGTGGCTTAAGACTTTCGCGCGGAGAAGCGATAGATCGTTGTTGAGCGATAGGTCGCGCCCTTGCGCAAGGTTGTTGTCGGGAAGTTCGGTCTGTTTGGAGAGTCGGGATAGTGCTGCGTCTCGAGACAGAAGCCGGTGCGGCGCTGGTAGGGCTTGCCTGATTTTCCCGGACGGGAGCCGTCGAGAAAGTTGCCCGTGTAAAACTGAACGCCCGGTTCGCTGGTCCACACTTCCATCACGCGCCCGGTGGTGGGTTCGTAAACCGAGGCTGCCTGCCGAAGCACACCCATACGCCCGTTGATTACCCACGTATGATCGTAGCCGTTGCCGAACTTGAGCTGCTGGTCGTCCTGGTTGATGCGTTCACCAATTGTATGTGCTGAAAGAAAGTCGAACGGCGTGCCCGCGACGTTTTTCAGTTCGCCTGTTGGAATTGAACCTGCGTCGGTAGGCACGAAGCGGCTGGCCTTGATCACGACGCGATGATCGAGAATGTCGCCGTTACCTTCGCCCGCGAGATTGAAATACGAGTGATGCGTCAGGTTCGTAACGGTGTCTTTGTCGGTTGAAGCGGTGTAATCGATCTTGAGTTCATTCTTGTGCGTTAGTGTGTAAAGAACCGTGACGCGAAGATTACCGGGATAACCTTCCTCACCATCTTTGCTGACATAGTTCAAAAGCAGCGCCGGGCCGGCGGCGGTGTCTCTTTGCTGAGCACCCCATACGACTCTATCGAATCCTTTGAGGCCCCCGTGCAGATGATTCTCGCCGTTGTTGACCGCGAGTCTGTATTCGACGCCGTTCAGCGTGAAGCGTCCCTTTGCGATGCGATTGCCGTAACGGCCGATGATCGCGCCGAAGTAGGGAAACGGCGGATTCATGTAATCATCGAGAGTGTTGTAGCCGAGCGCGACGTCGGCAAACTTGTGATTGCGATCGGGCGCACTGAGCGAGACGACTATGCCGCCGTAGTTGGTGATTCGTGCTTCCATGCCGTTACGGTTTCGCAGCGTGTAGATCTGTACGTTCTGCCCGTCGGCAGTTTTGCCAAAGCTTGTGGCGGTAATCGCAGGTTGCGCAACCGCGACCGCCAGCGGGGAAAGGATTAAAAAAAAGACTAAGAGTAGTTTCAGATTCAATCTCATGATTTAGCCTCACGCGCACTCAACTCACGCATCAACGCCACCTGCCGACGGTTTCTTCGTTCCGTGAAGATCTGGTCGGCCATCACGCCGATCAGAATCACCGCGCCCATCACCGCGAAGTCGAGTGAGCTCGGAATGCCGAGCAGGTTAACCAGGTTTCTCAGGACTTGTAGTAACGCAGTTCCGATCAAAACTCCTACGACCGAACCCTCGCCGCCGCGTAACGAACAACCACCGAGCACCGCCGCAGCGATGCCGTAAAGCTCGTAAGCATTCCCGTGGTTCGCGGGCGAAACTGAGTTCGTATAAAACGCAAACATGATTCCCGAGATCGCGGTGAGTGCACCGGAGATGACGTACGTCACCGTGATGATGCGATTGGTATCGATGCCTGCGTAACGCGCTGCTTCGGAGTTACGTCCGGTCGCGAAGAGATAACGTCCGTAGACTGAACGATGCAACACCACCCACGCGATTGCGGCGATGATCAGCAGAAACAGAAACGGCATGGGAACGTAGAACAGATTTCCGTTCGCGAGAAACCGCATCGAGTCGAAACCGACGCCGCCGAACCCTTTCGTTTCATCGTTTGTGATGAACCGTGCGAGACCGCGATAAAACAACAGACCGCACAGCGTCACGATAAACGGCTGCATGTTCAAGCGCGTGATCAGCAGGCCGTGGCCCAACGACAACGCCATCGCGAGACCGATGATCGCGATCACCGTGAGCACCAGGCCGTAGTGATACTCAGTCAGCATCATCGACATCAACACTCCCAGCAGCGCCATCATTGAACCGACTGAGAGCTCGATGCCGCCGGTGATGATGACCAGCCCCAGACCAATGCTGAAGATGCCAAACATGCCGATTTGCCGCGCGAGGTTTTGCAGGTTGTTGGCCAGCAGGAAGTTTGGGTTGACGACAGAAACGATGATGCAGAGAACGATTAGCAGAATGAAAATGCCAAGCTCTTTTTTCATAAACAGGTTCCTTTGCCACAAAGAGGCACAAAAGGCACAAAGCAAAAAACAAAGAGCAAACAACGAAGAACAAAGAACCGACCAGCAATCCTTCTTTGTGCTTCTTGTGCCTTTTTGTGGTCTATCCTTCGGTGCCGCCTTCGGTGCCTGTCGCAAGGCGCATGACCGCCTCTTCGCTAAACTGCGAGCGGTTGAGTATTCCCGTTAACCGCCCTTCGTGCATCACGGCGATGCGATCGCTGATTCCGAGTACCTCTTCCATTTCACTGCTGATGACGATCACTGACACGCCTTTGGCGGCCAGGTTGCGAATGAGTTCGTAGATCTCTGCTTTTGCGCCGACGTCGATGCCGCGCGTGGGCTCGTCGAAGATCAGCACGCGTGGCCGGAAGGTCAACCATTTCGCGAGCACGACTTTCTGTTGGTTACCGCCGCTCAGATTCGCGGCCCGCATTTCCGGATTCGGCGTTTTGATGTTTATTGCCTTGATCGCTTCGAGGGCTACTTTAGATTCTTTTGCGAAGTTGATGATCTTTGCGGACGAGTAGCTCTCGAGATTCGGCAACGTGATGTTCTCGCGCACGTTGAAGTCGACGATTAGTCCGCTCAAACGTCTGTCTTCCGGAACGAGATAGATGCCGTGACTGATCGCGTCCTGAGGCTCGGTAATGCGCAATGCTTTGCCGTCGAGTGAGATTTCGGTTTCGAGTGCTTCTTCAACGCCGAAGATCGCGCGCGCGACTTCAGAGCGTCCCGCGCCGACAAGACCCGCAAAGCCGAGCACCTCACCCGGAGCGACATCGAACGTGATCATGTGGTTCGGGTAACGAAGAGTACGAAGCCGGCGAACGATGAAACCGTCGCCATTCGTAGATTGGGGTCTTTCGGCTGCCGCGGCTCTGAAAAACTCCTTCAGATCGCGGCCAACCATCATTCGCACCATGCGTTCGTGTGTGATCTCGCTGCGCTCGAGGGCGCCGGCGTTCTTGCCGTCACGCAGGACCACTGCGCGATCCGCGATCTCTTCCACTTCGTGCATGCGATGAGAGATATAGATGATGCTGACGTTCTGCGACTTGAGATCCTTGATGAGCTCGAGCAAACGGCGAGTTTCGGTCAAGGTCAAACTCGAGGTCGGCTCGTCCATGATGATGATGCGCGCGCCCGCCCCGAGCGCCCGCGCGATCTCGACGAGTTGTTGTTGCGCGATCGAGAGTTGGGCCAGTGGCGTACGGCTGGAAAGATCCATTCCGAGTTTACGCAAGAGCACGTCTGCCTCGCGGTAGATACGCTTCCTATCTATTAGTTTTAAGAAGCCGGCTTTGGTTGGTTCGCGGCGGAGAAAGATGTTTGCCGCGATATCGAGATTGTCGAGGACGCTCAGTTCCTGGTGAATAAACTCGATGCCCAGCGCGCTCGCTTCGCGTGGTGAACGTATCTCAACGGCGTTGCCGTTGATCTTGACCGTGCCGCCATCGCGTGCGATCGCGCCGCCGAGGATCTTCATGAGCGTGGATTTACCGGCGCCGTTCTCGCCAATCAACGCGACGATCTCACCGGCGCCGACGCTCAGGCTGACGTTATCAAGCGCGACGACGCCGGGGAATCGCTTGCTGACTCCCTCCATCTCAAGTATGGGCGTGTTCACTGTCATCTGTATCGCCACGGACAAACACAGACGAACACAGACTGAGTATTAGCACTTAAGATTCAACTGTCTGTGTTAGTCCGTGTAAGTCTGTGGCCCTTTTAACTACGTCCGCGGAGCTGGTTGATCTTCTTCTGAAACGCTTCAATGTCTGCTTTCTTCACCGCGATCGTCGGCACGAAGATCTGTTTGCTTGCCGGAACGACGGATTTGTCGCCGTTCAAATACTTCGCCATCAATTCCATCGAGCGATAACCAAACTCAAACGGCTGTTGCACGACCGTGGCGTAGATCGATCCTTCTTTGATGCCTTCGAGCGTCGGATCTTCTTCGTCAAACGCGATGATCTTCACCTTGTCGGCTTTGTTTGCTTCTTTGACGGCGCCGAGGATCGCGGGTCCGTTGTAGGACCACAGACCAACCATGCCCGCGATGTCCGGATTGTTTACCAGGGTGTCGGCGGCATTTGACTTCGCGCGAACGCGATCCGTGTTGTCGGTGCGCACGTCGATGATTGTCACGTTCGAACCGGCGAGCGCTTCTTTCAAACCCTGATATCGTTGCTGCGCGTTGGCTGCGTCAAGCATGCCGACAAAGACCATGATCTTACCGCCCTGCGGCAGAGCCTCTTTGACCAGTTCGCCTGCCTGGCGGCCGGCCGCGACGTTGTCAGTCCCGATGTAACAAACGCGATTGCTATCCGGCGCGTCGCTGTCTTGCGTGACTACGAGCGCCTGGCTCGCCGTGCGGTTCAGCATCTGCGTTTGGTTCTTCGGATCGACCGGGCTGATCGCGATACCGTGAATACCTTTCGAGAGCAGGTCGTCGATCACGCGCTGCTGTTCGGCGGCTGTGCCGTCGGCCGGAATCCGGAACTCGACTTCGATACCCGGAACATCCTGCGCGGCTTTCTCGGTTCCTTTGCGAGCAATGGTCCAAAAATCGGACGCGTTGTTAGTGACGAAGGCGAGCTTGTGTTTGCCGCCTGACGCGCCGCCGGGCGCACTGCTGTTGGTCGGACCGGCTGGTTGGCAACTGGTAAACAGCAGCGTGAAGACGGATAGACACACAATCGAGCTAATCAAGGTTTTTGGTCGCATTTGGTCCCTCAGGGTTAAGTATTGAACGTAACGTTGGGTAGAGTGCTACATACTTTCGATATTGTCGATGAAAAATTTCTAATGCTTGCGCGTTGGGTTGTACGCGAGTGTTTGTCCGGATTACGGCGTCGCAAGCAGCGTCCACACTGGCCCACGCGCCTGCCGCAACACCTGCGAGTAGGGCAACGCCGTAAGCAGCGCCTTCTTCCGCTTCGGCCGTCTCGACTTCGTGCCCGTAAACGTCGGCCTGGATTTGCCGCCACAATTCGGAACGTGCACCGCCGCCGCCAAGACGAATCGTCTCGCACGGCACATTCAACTCTTTCAAGATCTCAAATGAGTCTTTAAGACTGAACGCGACGCCTTCGAGTATCGCGCGCACCACGTGTGCTCGCGTGTGACTGGCAGTCAACCCGACGAGCGCCGCGCGCGCGTCCGGATCGAGATGCGGCGTTCGTTCGCCCATCAGGTACGGCGCCCAGAGTAAGCCGTCCGCGCCGGGCGCAACTCGCGCCGCTTCGGCAGTGAGACTGTCGTATGGATCCCCAGATACATTGCCGGAAAGGTCAGTAGATACTACGCCGAATTGTTCGCGGAACCAACGCAGTGAAAGTCCTGCGCCTTGTGTGACACCCATGACGTGCCAGCGTTCCGGGATGGCGTGGCAGAACGTGTGAACCCGGCCTTTTGGATCGAGGGCCGGAGTGTTGGTGGCGGCGAAGACGACGCCCGACGTTCCGATCGTGGCGCTGATCGTGCCGGGACGAACGATGCCGAGTCCGACCGCGCCCGCAGCTTGATCTCCAGCGCCGGCGATTATCGGCGTGCCTGCGCGCAATCCGGTTTCTTCCGCGGCTTTCGTGGAGATCGAACCGGTGATTTCTTGCGACTCATAAACGAGTGGAAGCAGTGAAGCGTCGATTTGTGTCGCTTCCAGCATTTCGGTAGACCAGCGGCGGGCGGCGACGTTCAGCAACAACGTGCCCGAACCATCTGCAACGTCCGTAGCTTTATCTCCGCTGAGCCGGAACCGAACATAGTCTTTCGGCAGCAGCACTGAGCGCACGCGTGCCCACGTCTCGGGCTCGTGATCGCGCACCCATAAGAGTTTCGGCAACGTGAAACCCGTAAGCGCGGGGTTGCACGTTAATTCAATCAACCGGCTGGCGCCGACGGTTTCGGTTAACCGGCGGCATTGTTCGCCACTTCGCTGATCGCACCAGATGATCGCGGGCCGTAGCACTTCGTCACTCTCGTCGAGCAGCACCGCGCCGTGCATCTGTCCTGACAGGCCGACGGCTTTGATATCTTCGGCGGGAATGGCGGCTTTTGTGATGGCAGAGCGAATCGCGGCGGCGGAGGCACGCCACCAATCGCGCGGGTCCTGTTCGGCCCACCCGGTTTGTATTGAAACGAAAGGTTTGTGTTCGACAGTGGCGGAAGCGACGATCTTACCTGCCGTGTCGATCAGCACGGCGCGCGAGCCACCGGTGCCCACATCAATTCCGATCAGGTGCATCGATTTGTGGGCACCTTCTTAACACAGATTTACTTCGAGATCACGCCGCAAGCGATGCGATCGCCGGAATTGCCGGACGGATCGGTCTTTTGGTCGTCCGCTTTGGCATGGATCACGATTGACGTACCCCCGTTCGAATAGAGCGAATGGCTGTCGGAACCGAGATTGGCGAGCTGACTGGTGATGGTCTGGTTCGCTGTGCCATTGGCTTTGACCATGAAATTGTTCATGTCGCCGGCGTGTGGACCTTGCGGATTCTTCAGGCCGTGATGCTTGGAGTCGGGATTGAAGTGAGCACCGGCGGATTCGAATGCCGGACCCTCACACATCGCCGCCTGGTGAAAGTGGATTGCGTGCTCTCCTGGCGGAAGATTTTTCAGGTCGAGCTTGATGCGCACGCCTTTGTTGTTCGCCATCGGCGTCAACGTCGCGGTGCCGACACTTTCGCCCTGCGCGTTCTTCAACTCAACGGTCACGTTGCTTTGCTGACCCTGTTTCGCCGCCGCGTAAGTCAAAAAAGAAGCTGCCATTGCGACAGCAGTTAACCACATGATGAATTGCTTTCTCATAAGAAAAGTCCCTCCTTGTTTACCTTTGCTCGGGTTTCAGTTGTTTCACTCCAGAGCGCGCTCTACCCTCGTAGGTGCGGAGTGCCAACAACGCAATCAGTGCCGAAATAATTAGAAACCACAGTAGTGGGCGAATGCCGCCAAACAAGCGTCGGCCCCAACCGTCTGAGACGTTTGCGGGCGCAGTCGCGCTTTGACGAGCCATCATCGGCGCTTCCAACGTCAGCTTCGAGTTGTCGAGAATGCCTTTCAAACCCTCGAGTGCTTTCTTCTGCACAATGCCGCGTTTGAGCTTGCCGAACGGTCCCTCGAGACCGTCAGCCCGCGAGCGGTTCTCGTAGACGAGATAAGACGTTGGACCAGCGACCGTTACAAAGCCTGTCAGTCCCAGCGATGAATTGAAATAATGATTGGCGTAAATCTGTTTCGAAACCGCGAGGATCTGCGGCCCCAGCTCGCGGTCGCGTTTGTAGATCGTGACGTGGTTGATCGCGATAACGGGTTTCAGTCCAAACTTGATCTTGGACCAGATGAGCAACTCTTCGAACGGCTGCATTTCAGCACGCGAGACTTCGCTGAGATAACCTGAAGCGCGCGTGAGCGCCTGGTGTTCGTCGGCCAACCGGACTTCGTTCTGTTTGTCGTGATACTCGATCAGTGCCGCGTCGCCGCGCGAGCGATAATCTTTCACATACTCGAGCAGCATCGTTTTGAAGAGTTGCGAGGCCTGCTGCGCGTAATCCGGTGCTTGCCAATTAATTTCGCGCGCGAAGCGCTGAATCATCGCGGTGGAAAGTTTTAGCTCGCAGTCGCCGACCACGCACTCCTTCAGATCCTCGATGTCGTTGGCTTCGAGCGTCAGACTTTCGAGGTCCGCGAGCGCCGGCTGCGTGCCGAAGGTACCGATTTCAATTACCGCGCCGTTGCTTTTGCGCGTCAGACCGTCGCGGTAGGAGCGCAAAAATTCGTTGGCGTTCGCACGCAGCGTCACGAGGCCGGAAACCGCGACTTCGCGCTTGTCCCCCACGGGCGCGAGCCGGACGACCGTCTCGCCACGTTGCAGCGCGGCAAAGTCAGTCTCTTCAAAAGCGCCCTTTTCGTGGAGAAGTTTCTGAAGTTCGGCCAGCGAGGTTTGCGCTGCAGCGGGACTCGCGGCGGCGCAGATTAGCGCGTAAGCCACGACGAGTATCGGAAGATGGCGCACGCGAGTTAACATGTGAACTCTTTTGTTACGCTAAAGGGGGACCGCGACACCTATTGGCATCGCCTGTGCCAAAACCGAAACGCGGCGGGGGAATGTTCGCGTTGCTTGTTTTAGACTAAATCTCAAATCGAAAAGTTGTTTCAGAAATTCAGTTAACTTTCGGGTGCTTCGGTGCGTCAAAGAGGTCAGGGAGGCAATTGAATGCGAGGTATTTTTCGCAGCGGAATAATTCGACCGCTAGTTTTATTTGTGGTTTTTGCGCTCTTTGCGCCGGGAATTCTGATGGCGCAAGGCCCTCAGCCGCCGGCACAACCGAAATCTGGTCCGGGCGGAAAACAGTACGCGCACACCGGCGTGACGAAGAATCGCTACGGCAAGGGCGGGCAGGAGTACTGGGTTTTCGAGCCTGACGCGCCGAAACCTGCCACAGCGCCGTTGGTCGTGTTTCTGCACGGCTGGGGCGGGATGAATCCGATGTACTACGGCGCCTGGATCGATCATCTCGTCAAGCGCGGCAACATCGTGATCTATCCGCGTTATCAGGCGAGCCTGTTGACGCCGCTGACGGAGTTCACGCCAAACACGCTGGCGGCGATTAAAGACGGGATCGAGCGTTTGCAAACTGAACCCGGACACATCAAACCAGACCTCAATAAGGTTGCCGCTGTAGGTCATTCGATGGGTGCGCTACTGGCGGCAAGCCTCGCGGCACTGGCGAGTGAATCGGATTTGCCGCGAGTCGCGGCCGTGATGGCCGTCGAGCCCGGTATTACAGAGGCGCCGATTAGCTTTCCGTTGGCCGACTTGAAGAAGATTTCGGCGGAGACCCTGCTGCTGGCTATTGCGGGTGATCAGGACACGTTAGTGGGCGACTTTGATGCGAAGCGAATCTACAAAGAGTCGACGCGCGTGCCTGCGAATAACAAGGACTACGTGACGCTGGTTACCGATACGCACGGCACTCCGGAATTGCAGGCGAGTCACCGCGCTCCGACCGCTCATGACAAAGACTATGACAGCGGCGAGGGCATCGGTGGTGGACCAGCGGAGGCCACGGATCGCGCGGGCGGTTTGCCGACGCGCCGCGTTGATGGGCCGCAAACCGGGCGGCGCGATCGTGTTGAAACGATGATGGTCAACGCGCTCGATTTTTACGGCACGTGGAAATTGTTTGATGGTTTGTGCGATGCGGCGTTCTACGGAAAGAATCGTGAGTACGCGCTCGGCAACACGCCGCAACAACGCTTCATGGGTGTGTGGAGCGACGGCGTGCCGGTCAAAGAATTGAAAATCACTGATAATCCGTGACGCAATCGCGAACGGGTAATGGCCACAGACAAACACAGACGAACACGGACAAGACAGGATAAAAGCGCTTGAGGACCGATCCGTGTTCGTCCGTGTTTGTCTGTGGCCAAATCTGTGGCCTACCTTGCGGTTACCGATCGTGTTGTCACGCCTCCGAGACTACTCCGCACGGTGATGTTTTGCGGATTGGTGGAGACGCTGAACTCGCCTCGATACTGCCCACCTCCGTTGTTCGACAAACTTCCGATTAATTGACCCGTTGACGAGACGAACACTCGCAATGTCGCGGAGCTGTTCGAGCTCGTGGCTTCGACTCGCAGCGACCGTTTACCACTGTCGTACTCCGCTCGTGTGATGTTCACGTTGTCGACTGATGGCGTCGGTGTTGGTGTAGGAGTTGGAGTTGGAGTCGGAGTCGGCGTGGGGGTCGGAGTGGGTGTTGGCGTCGGCGTTGGTGTCGGCGTCGGAGTTGGGTTTGGAGACGCTGGCGTTACCGTGACATTGATCTCGCGTCTGCCGAGCTGATTGCTCTGCATGCGCACGGTCACGCTGCGTGACGACGTCACGCTTCTCGCATTAGCATTAAAACTGACGCTCGACGTTCCCGCCGACATCAACACACTCGAAGGCACTGACAGCACAGTTGAATTGCTGCTCGATAACGAGAACGTGAAACCGCCTGACGGCGCCACGGAACCGGCGACGAGACTGATCGTGATCACGCTCGCGTTTCCGCTCTGCACTATCGAAGGATTCGCAGTCACACTGCCGTAAGCAGGTTGCACGAAAACATTTCCCGTCGAGTTAACCAGCGATGCCAAAGCCGGACGCGCGCCGATGATCGGCAACGCGATATCCGCGCGACCGTCGCGATTGAAGTCACCCGTGACGACTGTGCCGCCGCCAATGCTCGACTGCGAAGGCGGTACAAAATAACGCGTCGGCGCGCGGAACGTGCCGTCGCCATTGCCGAGACGAAGCTCCAGCAAACCTGAATTCCCGTTCGCAAGGGCGAGCGCCAGGTCGAGCAGTCCATCGCGGTTGAAGTCCGCGATCACCTGATACTGCGGCACCAGCAGGTTCGGCTCCGTCAGAATCGAAGGCGGCCCGAATGAACCATCGCCGCGGCCAAGTAAAACCGCGGTGCGGCTTCCGTTAAGCGGAATCGCGACGACCAGGTCTTCGATCGTGTCGCGATTGAGATCCGCGATGTCGATGTCGGTGCCGTCGACCGCGAGCGTGTCGCGAGTTAACGTAATGGTCGGTTGCTGGAGGAAGCTTCCGTTGCCGACACCGAGTAGTGTGTAGAGTTGCGAACTATCGCCGGCGATGCCGAGATCTTTAATGCCGTCGCGGTTGAAATCGCCAACGGCGATCCGCGACATGCCGGTGCCGACCGCGATCTCAAACGGCTGTTGAAACGTGCCATCGCTGAGACCCAGCAGCACGGTGATGTCCCGCGAGATAAAGCAGGGCGCGACGAAGCAACTGATGGCGTGCGCGATAACGGCGTCCAGCCGCCCGTCGTTATTGAGATCTGTCGCTACAATCGCAGGCGAATCGGCGCCCGAACTGTTTGCGATGTTTACCGGCGCGCTGAAAGTGCCGTCGCCATTGCCTCTCAAAAATGAAACCATGATGTCCGGATCGGCGAGTGACACCACGAGATCCACTCGTCCGTCGCCAGTGAAATCACCCGCCGCGACGTCCTGCGCCTGACCGCCGACACGAAATTCAACTTTTGTGCGAAACGTTCCGTTGCCATTGCCGAGCATTACGGCCGCGGAATTCAGTCCGGTGCCAACCAGATCGAGAATGCCGTCGCCATTCACGTCGACAGCGATGTGGTTATTGCCTAAGGAGGGGAAGTCCGTCCGCGAGAAACTTGCCGACTGCGCGGAAGCAGTTGTTTGAGTCAGTGAAATTGCAATAGAGAGCAACGCAAATGTAATCAAGACGCCCTGTGCACGAAAACCTTTGGTTAACATCGAGAAGATTCCTCCACCAGCACAGTTCTGAGTCTCGCGATGGAAATACATGGGTGGACGGAACAATCTCCCGGTACCTTGCAAAAACACACCTTGTACGTTTACAAAAAGCCGTGACCAAAAAAAATTACCCCCAGCAGTTTCTCGCCGCTCTCAAGGAGATCTCCGATCCGGCGCACGTTGAAGAAGTGATGCGCTACTTTCATCCCGATCCGAACGCCGGTTCGAACGACAACAAAATACTCGGCGTCAGCATCGGCAAGATCTTTCCCGTTGCGAAAAAGTTTGCAGATATGCCACTCGCCGACGTCGAAAAATTGCTCGACAATCCTTACTACGAAGTGCGTATGGGCGCCGTCAGCATCATGGACTTCCAGGCGCGCGACAAAAAGATCACGCCGGAGCAGCGCAAGGCACTGTTTGACCTCTACATCCGGCGGCACGATCGCATCAACAACTGGGACCTCGTCGATCGCGCGGCGCCTCATGTTGTCGGTGGTTATCTGGCAGACAAACCTCGCAAGGTGCTTTACAAACTCGCACGCTCGCGCAATCCGTGGGAACGCCGCACCGCAATCGTCAGCACCTGGTATTTCATTCGTGCAAACGACGTCGACGACACATTTGCTATCGGGGAACTACTTGTGAAAGACAAACATGAGCTCGTGCAGAAGGGCGTCGGCTCGTGGCTACGCGAAGCAGGGAAGCGGGATCAAGAACAGTTGGTGAGCTTTCTGGATAAGCACGCGAAATCGATGTCGCGAACGATGTTGCGATATGCGGTGGAGAAACTACCGGCGGCGCAACGAACGAAGTTCCTGGCCAACGGCAAAAGTTAAGACACTGGTTAAAGAACAAGTCAGGAAGGGGGCAATTGAAAGACGGTAAACGTTTAGGTTAAGGTCGCTTCAATCTCAAACCGGCATTGTGGGCGCGACTCGCGATCGCATTTCTCAACGACCGGCGCCTTAACGATCTCCCCAATGAGAGTCTCAGCCAGTCGGCAGACTTCCGGATGAACACTGACCGCGGCTGCAAGCGGACAGCCGTTCCCGCGAATCACGATCTTACCGTTGTTCTGTTCGATCTCGGCTGAGCCGCCAATCGCCTCCAACACCTTCACAGCCTTTTGCACCCGGCTCTGAAGACTGGCGTCGTGCCCGTTCGGCATACTCGCTGCGACTGCACGGCCCACTTCGCGCAATACGTCCTCAATCTCCGTCGGACTCAAGCGGTGCTTCAAAACGGCGATGAGTTGATTGAGCAGCGCGTCGTAAGCTTTGGGGAAAAGCCGGTCGGCTTCCTCGGTCAGCGCGTAGGTGAAATGCGGTTTACGAGCGCCCCGGCGGATTCCGCTCTGGCGCACAATTCCATCGCGCTCGAGCGTCGAAAGATGCGCGCGCACCGCGTTGTCGGTAAGTTCGAGCCTTGTCGCCAACTCTTCAACCGTACAGGGCGAACTGCGCAGTATCGTGACGATTTGCCCGCGTGTGCTTTCAAAAAACCTCTGATCCAGCTTCATCGCGTCCATTAAACACCTCTTCGGCCTGCTAATTCTAGCCCTTTTTCACAGAAAGAACAATTAGTCAAATAAAAGCTTGACTTATTATGCAATAAGAGTATTTTGATTGCCTCAAGTAGTCAACAGCAATTTTTTCAGGGAGAACGACAAGATGGCACAGGCATTTAGTAGTTCCACAGGCATTGCTTCCACCAACCGCGACGCAACTACCGCGGCGAATCCGAGTTATCAGGCTTATCAAATTCTCCGCACCGGCTTCACGGTCGCACCGATCGTGGCGGGGTTAGATAAATTTTTTCATCTGCTCGTGAACTGGGACCAGTACCTCCCCGGTTTTGTCAACAATCTCACCGGCGGTCACGGGCACGAGCTCATGCTGGCGGTCGGCGTTATTGAGATCGTCGCTGGCCTCGGCGTTGCGTTTAAGCCGCGCCTTTTTGCGTACGTGGTTTCGGCGTGGCTGCTGCTGATCGTGGTTAACCTGCTTATGATCCCCGGCTATTTCGACGTCGCGTTACGAGACTTTGGCCTCTCGCTCGGTGCGCTCGCACTGGCGCGGCTTAGCAGCGAGTACGACCGCTGATCGAGCGGTCCTCATTACAAGGAGGAAACCAATGGGAAAAATCGTGCTGGTACTTTTTGTGGCCGCCGTGCTGACCGTCTTTCTCGGTAGACCAACCGAGGCATTTGGGCCCGACGACCAGAACCGCGGCAGGTCAGGGAAGTCGCGAACAGAAAGCGAGCAACAGACAGATGCGAATGCTGACCGAATGCTCGCCGAAGGCAAACAGACTTTTCGTTTCGATACTTTTGGCGACGAAGTGTTCTGGAGTGACGCACTGCAACTTCATCGCGCAATCGCCGGCGAGAAGCTTGGCGGTGTTGGACCAGGCGTCTCACCGAAAACGGCGCTGGCAGTCGGTTTGAAAGTCGATTCAGAAGCGCTGCCGGGCGGGCTCGTCGCGCAATTGAAGCACGGGCGTGTGAATCTGGACGATCCGGCCACGACACTCGCGTTACTCAAACTCGACGCTGTCGTCGGCGTGAAGGGCACCTTCAATAACGATGGCAGTCTCAAGGCTGTCGGTATCACCTGCGCACTGTGCCATTCGCAAGTGGACAACTCTTTTGCACCGGGTATCGGTCAACGTCTCGACGGTTGGGCCAATCGCGATCTCAACGTGGGCGCGATCGTGGCGTTGAGCCCGAATCTCAAGCCGGTCGCGGATCTACTCGGCATCAATGAAGCGACCGTGCGAGCGGTGTTGCAGAGTTGGGGACCGGGAAAGTTCGACGCTGAGTTGTTCCTCGACGGCAAGGCTTTTCGACCCGATGGAAAATCGGCGGCAACGTTGCTCCCGCCGGCGTTTGGTCTCGTCGGCGTCAATCTGCACACCTGGACCGGTTGGGGTTCAGTCACGCATTGGAACGCGTTTGTCGCGAATCTCGAGATGCATGGACAAGGGACGTTTTACGATCCGCGTCTCAACGATCCCGTCAAGTTTCCGATCGCAGCGCGTGAAGGCTTTGGCAACGTGCGCAGCAATCCGGATCTGATCACCGCGAAACTTCCCGCGCTTCATTTCTACCAACTTGCAATACCGGCACCCACAGCGCCCGCGGGAAGTTTCGATCCGGTTGCTGCGGCACGCGGCGAGGCGATCTTCAAGAACGAAGCGAAGTGTGCGACCTGCCACGTGCCGCCGATCTACACCGAACCGGGTTGGAACATGCACACGGCGGAAGAGATCGGTATCGACGACTTCCAGGCGAAACGTTCGCCAGACGAGCGTTATCGAACAGCGCCTTTGAAGGGGCTCTGGACGCACCAGAAGGGTGGCTTCTATCACGACGGTCGTTTTGGAACTTTGCGCGACGTGGTCGAGCACTACAACACGTTCTTCAACACAAACCTGACGGAGCGGCAGAAGCTCGATCTCGTCGAGTATCTCAAGTCGCTTTAGTAACTCTTTTCAGGTTTCTGTCAGCTAGCTGACATTCACTGCAACTAGCTGACAGAAACCTACACTCATCTCCCATATAAACTCAGAAGGTCAAACAAATGACGCTTAGACTAATTCACTCCAGCAAAACAGCCGTTTCCCCGATTGGTCCACTGACTGTGGAACGAGTTGCGGAAGCACGACTGCCGACGGAAACGGGCGAGTTTCGCATTCTCGGATTTCGCTCGCTGGTTTCAACGGAAGAGTTTGTTGTGTTGGTGAAAGGCGAGCTGCGCGCGGACCGTCCGAGTCTCGTGCGCATTCACTCGCAGTGTATGACCGGCGATGTTTTTGGTTCATTGAAATGCGACTGCGGCCGCCAGCTCGACGCGGCCATAAAGTTAATCGAGCAGGAGGGGCACGGCGCGATCGTCTACCAGCAGCAGGAGGGACGCGGCATCGGCATCATCAACAAGATTCGCGCCTACGCGTTGCAGGACGAAGGCGCTGACACGATCGAAGCCAACGAGCGGCTTGGCTTCGAGCCGGACATGCGGCGCTACGAGCAGTGCGCGGAAATTCTGCTCGAACTCGGGTTGCGCGCGGTGCGCGTGATGTCCGACAACCCGGCGAAGATTCTCGCGCTGTTGGAAGCGGGACTACAGGTCGTGGAACGCGTGCCGCTGGAAGTGGAGCCGCACGATTTCTTTGCCGGTTACTTGAAGACTAAGAAGGAGAAGATGGGCCATCTCGTCAGTGTGGCCTGATTACTAGCAATGGGTTTTAAAGACGTTCACCTCGCGAACACCGCAGACCTCGAATCCGGGGAGATGAAAGAAGTCGCAGCCGGCGAGACGCGCATCCTGCTGGCTCGCGTTGGCGATCAATTTCATGCGGTCAGTGCGAGCTGTCCTCACCATGGCGGGACACTCGCCGAAGGCGCGCTGTGCGGCACGCGCGTCGTTTGTCCGTTGCATCATGCTGTGTTCAATGTGGTGAATGGTGATTTGGAAGAACCGCCCGCGATTGATGCGCTCGTTAGCTACGAGGTGCGCGTCGAAGGTGAGCGGGTGATGGTGCGTGTGCCGGAAGAGGTTTCAGATCGGCGCACGATGCCGCTGGCGAAACGTGACCTCGCTGCTGACCCGCGGCAGTTTGTCATCATCGGCGCCGGTGCGGCTGGTTACGCTGCCGCGCAAGCACTGCGCGAAGAGGGGTTCCGCGGTCATGTCGTGATGATCACGCGCGAAGATCGCGGGCCTTACGATCGTCCGAACCTGAGCAAAGATTATTTGCACGGCCACGCCGATCCGGAATGGATGCCTTTGCGTCCGGACGAGTTTTTCAAGGAGCACGACATTCAACTCTTGCTCAACCGGGAAGTGAGGCTGAGTGTTACCGGGATGTTGAGTGGCACTTACAAAGCCGGTGATGGACCACTCGCGGCTGTTTGCAGCGACGGGTTGGTCTATGTCGTGAATAATGGCGGCGACAGTGTAACGAAGCTGAGCGCCACGGATGGCACGAATCTGGGATCGATCTCGGTGGGACGTAGTCCGATCGGGATTGCGGTTTCTGGTTCAAGTGTTTGGGTAACGAACTCGGGGGGCAACAGTGTAACGAAGCGTTAAAACCAAACCATCCACAGATTACGCAGATTTAGTTTTTCCTCTGTGTAATCTGTGGATGGCTTTATTGCTTGTTCAGTTCTGACTCGGCAGCGATATAACCGAAACTGGACCACTGATTTCCACTGGTGACCTGACGGAATACTTTCTCGGCCTCTGCACGTTGGCCGTTGTAGAGGAACCAATTACCAAGACCATAACCGATCGAAGCGTTGCTCAGGCTGTCAGTATTCTTGCTGATCTCGGTTAGGACGTCTGCCGCTTTGAGCTGGCCTTTGTAGATGCGAATCAGCTTGTAGTAATCGGCGTTCTCGATGATGTCGAGATCGCCCTTAACTTTTGCCAACGCTTTATTCGCTTCGTCCGTGCGTCCTAAACGGCGTAGTGTCATGTAGAGCCAGTGCGTGGTCGCCACAAGCATGTCTGGGTTGTTCGAGACTTTTTCCGCTTCGCGATAAGCATTGAGCGCACGGCGAAAGTCGCCTTTGAGGTAATAGGCCAGTCCGAGGTGATACCAGATGTTCGATTGCAGCGTGCTGGTCGGAATATTGCGCGCGTTCGGTAAACCATCCGGTTCGATCTCATCCGGCTTGCCCTTGATCAGCTTCGCTGCCTTTTCCAGATCGGCAATCGCCGCGTCGAAACAGCGGAGCGTGATGTAACGATGGCCGCGATGGCGATAGAGCCGCGCGTCAGTCGGGAACTGCTCGATGCCTTCACCAAAAGTGAAAATCGCGTCTTTGTAATGTGCGAGGTACGCAGTGCGTCTGCCGTACCAGATAAGCGCATCCGCGGAGTTTGGCTCTCGCTCATAGCGGTCGCGCGCCTCAATGAGTTTCGACTCAAGCTCACGCCGCGTTTCGGCTGAGAACTGTTGCGGACGCTGTGGCGCCTTCACCACGCAGTCTGTTTGGGCTGTCGCCGACGCAGCCGAGGCGAGTAGGCAAATGACGAGAAGAAATTTCATCTTGTATCCATTAATTCGGACGTGAAGAATACGAATCAATTTTCTTGACTGCCGCGTTGGACCTTCACTATTCTGACGGTTGACAATCAGAAAATAGAGTCAATTCCTAACTGCGTGTGCTCTTGCTGATCGAAAGGCAAAGATGCGCGCAGCCTACATTATTCTCCCCATTTCGCCAACCCGCTCACCTACCCAAAGGAGTACAGCTAGTCATGCTATACCTAAAACGGTTTGGACCTTTGGTCCTGCTCATTAGTGCTCTTGCCCTTGCAGCGTGCGAACAAATTGAACCAAACAAATCAACCGCTCCCGCGCCGTCCAACGCAACCGCAAACAACGGCAAGATCGCCATTACAACTTCGTCAGACGAAGCGCGCAAGGAGTTTGTCGCCGGACGCGATCTCGCGGAACGGCTCCGCATCACGGATTCCATCGCGCATTTCGACAAAGCAATCTCACTCGATCCGAATTTCGCACTCGCCGAACTCAATCGAGCAAATGCTTCGCCCACGGCCAAAGAGTTTTTCGATCATCTCAACAAAGCGGTAACACTTTCTTCCAAAGCATCCGACGGCGAACGCATGTTGATCGAAGCGGCCCAGGCCGGTGCGAACGCGAACCCAGCGAAACAGAAAGAGGTTCTCGAGCGGCTCGTAGCTGTCTATCCAAACGACGAGCGCGCGCATTTCAATCTCGGCGGTTATTACTTTGGTCAACAGGACTTCGTGCAAGCCATCGGTCATTACAAAAGAGCAACCGAGCTTGCGCCCGACTATTCCACCGCCTTCAACATTCTCGGTTATGCGTACCGCCAGAACGAAGCGTACAGCGATGCGGAAAACGCTTTCAAGAAATACATCGAGCTCATTCCCAACGATCCGAACCCTTACGATTCATACGCGGAGTTGCTTTTGAAGATGGGAAGGTTTGATGAGGCGATCGTGCAGTACAACAAGGCGCTGGGTATCGATCCAAACTTCATCAACTCGCATTTCGGCATCGCCGCGGCGCTGGCTTACTCAGGCAAGGCGAGCGAGGCGCAGTCAGAGTTGCAGAAGATCACGACGAAAGCACGCAGTGACGGTGAACGGCGCACAGCGTTGTTTGGACAGATGGTGGTCGCAGTCGACAGCGGCAAGTTGGACCAGGGACTGGCGGAAGTCGAGAAGCAGTATGCGTTGGGCCAAAAGAGCAACGACATGCCCGCAATGGCCGGCGATCTGCTGTTGAAAGGCAACATCCTGCTGGAGATGAACAAGCCCGACGACGCCCGGAAGGCTTACGAGCAAGCGTTGAAGACCACGACTGACTCAAACGTGCCACAGGAGAACAAAGACAACGCGGCGCTGTTTAGTCATTACAACCTGGCTCGCGTGGCTATCGTGAAGAAGGATCTGGCGGCCGCGAAAACGGAAACAGATACGTTTCGCAAGGGCGCCGAGACGCGAAAGAATGCGAACCAGATAAAGCAGGCGCACGAACTCGCCGGACGGATCGCGCTCGAGGAGAAAAACTACGATACAGCCGTCAGCGAGTTGGCCCAGGCGAATCAACAAAACCCGGACGTGCTGTACTTGACCGGCTTGTCTTACCAGGGAAAGGGTGACGCGGCGAAAGCGAAAGATAGTTTTACAAAGGCCGCCAAATTCAATTCGCTCCCGAATTTGAACTATGCCTTGGTTCGCACCAAGGCGCAAAAGGCGATCGCGACGTAGTCGATTAAATAACTGAAGGGCGCTTTCCCCCCGAAAGCGCCCTTCACTCGTCGCCGCCCCTTGTTGAAATCAGGTTATTGCTGCCACGGCAGTTTTGGTCCGCGCGACGGAACGAAGTAGATCGATTTTGAAGCAGTCGCGTTGAAAGCTTTGCTGGGGTTCTCAAGACTCGTGTATTCCAGCACCTTGCTGTCGCTGATCATTGCCGGTTCAACGGCGGACTGCAAAAATTGATTCATCGAGAATGAAGGTTGTTTCTCCGTGTTAGCCGGCGCAACGACGATGGTTGATCCCTTAGCTGGAATGATCGAACGGTCCTTGCGAAGCGCGGCTACCTCAGCGGCTTCAACCGAAGTCGAGGTCCTGGCCACGGCGGTGGAGGTTTCAGCGGATCCGGTTTGCGCTAACGCCGGCAGAGCTGCGAATACGAGCATGATGGCCGCGAATGACAAGTGAGAAAGTTGTTTTTGAATCGTCATGGTCCTGACCTCTCCTTCTGTTTGTTTCGTGCTGACAGAAGGGAGAGTACCAAGCGATCGAATACGCGAAAATTGTACGTTGGTTTCGAGCAACCTGTACTTTGGTGCAGATTCTATATAGCTATTGAACGCAGGGTTGCCAGGAGTGATTCAATACTGAATGGCTTGCGCAGAAAACCGACTGCTCCGGCCTTGAGGGCGCGCAGCCGCGTGGCCTCATCGGCCTGGGCAGACATGAAGATTATCGGCACTTCCAGTCTCGACGCGTTCAAACGCTGCTGCAATTCGAGCCCGCTCATGCCGGGCAAATTCATATCAAGAATCAGGCAAACAGACGCCCTCGACGCTTCGGAATCGAGAAATTCCTCCGCGGAACCAAATGCATCGACACTCAGCCCGGCAGACTTGATGGCCCGGCACAACATGCGTGACATCGACGGATCGTCGTCAACAACGGAAATCAACTGGTTTGCTTGCGACATGCCAGTGGTGAGTTTACCAGCACAAAAAGAAGGTCAGAATTGTACGAGAGTTCAATCGACCTGCACCAAAGTACAATACCATCCACAGATTACGCAGATTTCTGTGTAATCTGTGGATGGATCTTCAACCGGTCGGCCATGCGCACCAAGTCCGCCACTGAGTCGGCTTTCATTTTCTGCACGACCTGCGCGCGGTGAGCTTTGATCGTACGCTCGCTGGTGCCGAGCTTATGTGCGATCTGCTTGTTCAGCGAGCCTTCAGTCACAAGCGCAAAGACTTCGCGTTCACGGCTCGTCAGTGAATCATAACGCGCCTGAATCTCGGCCAGCTCCTCGAGTTGTTTTCGTGTTTCGCGGTCACGAGCAATGCCTTCCTTGATCGCGTCGATCATGTCCTGATTGCGAAACGGCTTCGCGAAGAACCCCACCGCACCGGCCTTCATGGCTTCGACCGTCATGGGAATATCACCATGACCCGTGGTGAAAACGATCGGAAGCGGTCGTGAACCTCCGGCGAGCTGGCGTTGCAGATCCAAGCCGCTCAAACCGGGCATCTGCACATCAAGCACCAGGCACGCTGGACAGTCAGGCGCCGGCGCAGCTAGAAACGCTTCCGCCGAATCAAAAGGAACCGTCTTCAACCCGATAGTACTCACGAGCCGCGAAAGAAAATTGCGGAACGAGACGTCGTCGTCGACAACGATTACCACGGGCGGTTTTTCCGTCATTGAATTTCCTGACTTCTCACTGGCAGGCTGAACGAAAAAATCGCACCGCCCCCAGCCTTTGCTTCAGCCCAGAGTTTGCCGCCGAATGATTCAACGATCGACCGGCTAATCGCGAGGCCCATTCCCATGCCGGCGGGCTTCGTTGTATGAAATGGTTTGAATAGCTGTTCCACTCTTTCCGGCTGAATCCCCATTCCACTGTCGCTGACAGCGGCCAAAACACTCCCGTTCGACACGGTTGTCCGCACCGTTAACTGCCGCTGATTCACCTCAGTCTCGTGCATGGCTTCAATGCCATTCATCACAAGATTCAGTAACACCTGCTGCAACTGCACCCGGTCAGCTTCCACGGGCGGCAACGATTCTCCCAACTGCAAATGGATCGTCACGTGCTTTCCCTGCGCCTCGTGACGAACCAAACCGATGACCTCCCGTGCGATCTCGCTCAGATTCTGCGGTGATTTCTCAGGCACGTGCTTTTTCACTAAAGAACGAATCCGCGAAATAATCTGACTGGCGCGATGACCATCGCTGGCAATGTCCTCGAGTGCTTCCGCCACTTGCTTTAGATCCACTTCCGTTTCCTGAAGCCAGCCAAGGCAGATATCAGCGTTTCCCACAATCGCACCCAGTGGCTGATTCACTTCGTGAGCTATTGACGCAGCCAACTCTCCCATCGTCGTGACGCGAGCTACATGAGCGAGCTCCGAACGCGTGTGCTGCAATTCATTTTGGGAGCGTTCGTGTTCGATCGCGATCCCCGCAATGTGAGTCGCAACTTCGGTGAGTCGCGCTTCGGATCCAGTAGGAGCCTGGGGTTCGCGGTAATACATCGCAAACGACCCCAAAACTTTTCCCTGACCGGTGAAGATCGGCGTCGACCAGCACGCGCGCAAGCCGGACAGTTTCGCGAGTTCGCGATAGTCTTCCCAGAGCGGATCGGTGAGCATGTCCGTTACTATGACCGGTTGCCCACGATACATCGCGGTGCCGCAGGAACCGTTCTTTGGTCCAATCGGAGCACCGTTAACGGCTTGTACATAAATTTCCGGAAGGTGTGGCGCCGCGCCGTGGCGAATATGCTTTCCGTCTTCGCTGAGTTGCAGCACGGAACAAATCATTCCTTCAGACTGGGCTTCGATCAGAGTCACCAAACTGGCCAGCACGTCGGAAAGTGTCGCTCCCTGCGCGATCATTTCGAGCACTTGCCCCTGGCCGGTGCGAAACGCGTCTTCCGCTTTGCGCGATTCCGCCAGTTGTCGTTCGGCTTCTTTGCGGCGACTGATGTCTCGCCAAACGACGTGCAGCATTTGTGTTTGTTGAAACGGGATCGCAGTCAGTAAGACTTCAACCGGCAACTCGCTGCCGTCGCGGCGTTTTGCCAGCCACTCGAAGCGATGACTTCCGCGATCGAGTGCGATGGCGATCATTTGCCGCGCTTTGATCGCTGACGAAGTACCGTCAGGTTGAATGATTGGCGAGAGATCAGATGGTGAGAGCGACAGCAGTTCGTCTTTTCCGGTAGCGCGTAGCAGGTCGACCGCCGTTTGATTGCAGTCAATGAACACGCCGTCGTCGAGTAAAAGAATGGCGTCGGGCGAGCGCTCGAAGACGAGCCGGAGCGCACCTTCCGACCACACCTCGTTCGCGCGCTCGCGAAGCTGTGCCGATTTATGATGGACCTGCTGCTGGTTTGCGCCAATCATTTACGAACCGTGCAGCTTGCATATCCGATTCGCAACGATTAGGGAACTGGCATTTCTGACAGGTGGAGGTGATCTAAATCGAGGTTCTGTATCCACAGATTACGCAGATTCTACAAGTCAATCCGTGTTATCTGTGGATGGAAAGGTGAAAGGCATTTGTACTGTCCAGAATACTGGTAGCTCAGTGATGCTCCTCAGTTACGAGTTTTGCTGCGTCCTGCGCAGTACTAATCCCGCCGCAACCACACCGAGCGCTTCGGTTATTAATAGCAACACTGCTGTTACTCGAAACATTCCCTGAGCAGCGCCGTGAGGAAGGTGTGACACATGGTCGGGAGAGACGATGATGTAGTGGTACAAGAATCCGAAGATGAGAGAACCGAGCATCGACACGAATAACAACCACAGACCAGCTCTGGAGTAACGCGTAAATAACAAGCCGAGCGCGAGCAAAGGGGCTACGAGGATGACGGCGAGCACGTAGACAGTTTGCCAAGTGCTTAGACCAACGCCTAAGCTCGTGTGGGCATTGCCGTGAAGTAGATTAACTACCAGGTGCGCTAATACGACGATCGTTATCCAAATCTTATGATTATTCACGTTGGCCATGTTCATGAACTCACGCGATATCCGGTCAAGTCAATGGCCGGTGTCTCGACAGAATCTGCCTTTCTTGGCTGGAGCGGTTTCAATGGAGATCGGCGTTTCGCGTTTCGCCGGCTCAACGATAATGGTGGCTTTCCCTGGCTTACCGCAAGCCGGCTTCCCGAACTTCTCTTGCACCAGCCTTTCGGTCTTGACGAGAGTGCGGACGAGCCCGTGCCAACGCACGTTCGAACGCCGGAAGGGTTAGAACTTGCGCTCGGAAGCGCGGAGCTGCAGAACAGCATTGCCGAGAAGTTTGGCAGTACGGTCGAATTGATGAAATTCAAGCACGGGATTTTTGATGAGACGAGTGTGTCGGTGATCAACTTGGCGACGATCTCCGGAATCAGCCGGGAAGTGGGCCAGGATTTGGATATTCGCCGCTTCCGGGCAAACATCGTTATCGCGTCGGAGGCGACGGAACCGTTTCATGAAGACAGTTGGATCGGCGGCCGTCTGGTATTTGGTAATGCCGAAGCGGGACCAATGATTAGTATCGCGATGCGCGATCTGCGTTGTGTGATGATCAATATAGATCCGGATACCGCACAGCAAGACCCACGCGTGATGAAAGCCACCGTGCGTTTGAACGGCAATAATGCCGGCGCTTATGCAACCGTCGCGCGCACGGGCCAGATCAGCGTGGGTCAGGCCGTCAGTCTAATTATGGACACGCAGGCTGAAACAACCTCAGCCTAATCAACTACGCACCGCAACTACCTTCAGATACTCGGATGGCACCTCAGTCGAACCATCAGTGGCGATATTGTGCGTGGTCCAATGTTGCTCGAGAGCCGCACCCAACGCCTTCTGTCCGTTTTCATCGAGTGGGCCGAAGGCTTTGTTCGTTGGACCGTAGTAAAGCCGGAAATGCTCGACCACTTCCGCCGGGCCAAACGGGAATTTGAAATTCACTGACTCGCGGCTCGTTTGCAAATCAGACGTTCCTTCGCTCAGCCGCTCGCGCACAACTTCTTCAGAGCCCCACAAAACCGGAGATGGCATGTTCGGCGGCGGCGGAACGTGCGACGCAGTGATCTTAAACATCTGACCGATAAATCCGGTTGGCGTCCAGTTGGCCATCGCAATCGAGCCGCCCGGACGGCACACGCGTTTGATCTCTGAAGCGGTCAGTTCCGGACGCGGCGCAAACATCGCTCCGAACATCGTCACCACGGCGTCAAAACTCGCATCTTCGTAAGACATCTTTTCCGCGTCGCCTTCGTCAAACTGAACCGCCAACCCTTCGCGCTTGGCATTCTCTCGTGCCTGCTCGATCAGGTTCGGCGCAATGTCGACGCCGGTGACAACTGCACCGAGCCGAGCGGCTGGCAGCGCAAGATTTCCGGTGCCGCACGCAACATCCAACATGCGCTGGCCCGGCTGGAGATTCAGGCCGCGAATAAATTCCTCAGCTCCCGCGGCGTAAGACTTCGCAATCTCACCAAAATCACCGGCGATCCACGTCGCGCGCAGTTTCGTCTTCAACGCCTCTAATTCAGAGGTGATTTGACTTGCTTCCATTGTTCGCTCCTTTTGTTCGTTACCTGCTAACTAACGCGCAATTCAGCCACAAAGAGGCACAAGAAGCACAAAAGGATCTTGTGAACACTTTTGTGCTTCTTGTGCCTCTTTGTGGCGACGAATAAATGAACCCGTTGTTCAATAGTCTCGTAATGGCTTACGGTTAGAACCAGCACCACTTCCACCCGAGGTAAAACCTATGTTTCGCAGCCTACTCCTCCTGGCCGCTTGTTTTTGCACAGCCGTTGCCTCCGTGGCGCAACAGAAAACCGACCAACCGCTCTTGATCGGCCGCGTTGCCATCAACCAATCGCACATCGCCTTCACTTATGCTGGAAAGATTTGGCTGGTCGAACGATCAGGCGGCGTTGCGAAACGTTTAACCAACACGCCTAACGAAGAGACCGCTCCCGTATTCTCGCCTGATGGCAAACGGATCGCATTCTCGCGTTCGAATGGCAACGACTGGGACGTGTTCATCGCCCAGGCAGACGGCTCCGGCGAACCAGCGCGCGTAACGATGATGCCGGAAGATGATTTCGTTACTGCGTGGACGCCGGATGGAAGGGAAGTCATCTTCGAGACGACAAGGGACGAAGAGACCTTAACGCGCCTTTATAAAACATCCGCTGAGCGTCTCGCTCTGGCAACTGCGCTCCCGCTTCACCAAAGCTATTCCGGTTCGCTGTCGCCCGACGCGACGCGAATCGTTTACAACCCGCGATCCGGCGCCGGCGACTGGCGTTACTATCGCGGCGGATACGCCGCGCCTCTCTGGATCGCAAATCTAAAGACGGGCGCGCTCGAAAAAGTCTCGAGCGGTTCCTCCAACGATAAGAACCCGCAATGGCTAGCCGACCGGATCTATTTCGTTTCCGATCGCACTGGGATCTTCAACCTCCACGTCTACGACACTAAGTCGAAAAAGATGGAGCAGCTCACGAAGTACACGGGCGGGCAGGGTGTTCGCACTGCTTCCGCAACGGATGGCGCCGTGGTTTACGTACAAGGCGACCGGTTGCATCTGCTCGATCTGGCCACGAACAGAGATCAGGTGATCAATGTTTCGGTGACGCCCGATACGTCAGAGCTCGCTGCGCGCAACGCCGGCGCGATGCGCTTCCTGGAACAGATGCTTCCGTCGTCAACGGGCGATCGCGTGGTCTTCGGTGCGCGCGGCGAAGTGATCGTTTTCGATCCGGCAAACGGTTCCAACAAGAACCTTACCAACACGCCCGGCATTGCCGAACGCTATCCGACAATCTCGCCGGACAACAAATCAGTCGCGTATGTTTCCGATGAATCCGGCGAGTATGCGCTGCACATTCGTTCGCTGGAAAACGATTCCGTAAAGAAGATTCGCATCGAAGCGAAGCCATCGTTTTACTGGGACCTCGTGTGGTCGCCTGATTCGCGCAAGGTTGTGTTTCCCGACAGGCGATTGGGTCTTTGGCTGGTTGACGTTGCTGCCGAAAGCGCGTTGCGTGTTGATAGTTCTACGTATTCAGCGCAGGAATCATGGTCGGCAAACTTCTCGCCCGATTCGCGGTTTCTCACCTACTGGAAACGCATGAAGAACCGCGCTGGCGAGGTCTTTATTTATGACCTCGCGCAGAAGAAAAGTTTTCCGGTAACTGACGGCGTCACGCACACCGAAAGTCCGGTGTTCGATCCCAACGGCAAATATCTTTACTTCGTTTCGAGTCTGAATGTGGGCACGAGCGAGTTTAGCTGGGGCGTGCTGAACGGAATATTCGCGAACCCGCTCGTCGTTCGCCGAATCCACGCAGTGGTGTTGTCGAAGGATCAGTCGTCGCCACTCTTGCCAAACGGGCAACCAAATCCCGACGCGAAGGTCGGCGAAATCGCGCCGCAGGTGAAGATCGATTTCGAAGGTCTGCAATCACGTGTCGTAAATCTGCCGCTGCCACAACGCGATTATGCGCAACTCGTCGCGGGACAGGCGGGTAAATTGATTCTCGCCGTTAGGGAGTGGTCTGCTGCTCCCGGCGACTTTGGCGGACAGCCACAATCGCAGGCTGTTTATTCTTTCGACGTCGCTAAAGGCGGGCAGATGCAGAAGATCGTGGACCAGATCAACGCGGTCGATATAACTGCGGACGGCAAGAAGATTCTCTATCGCAAGGGACGCGATTACTTTCTCGTTTCCGCCGATGCTCCCGCAAAACCTGACGAAGGCCGGCAGGACTTCAGCAAGATGGAGGTACGCATTGTTCCGGCTGAAGAATGGCGCCAGATATTTCATGAGTCGATGCGGATCATGCGCGACTGGTTCTACGACCCGAATCATCACGGACAAAATCTCGCCGCACTCGAAAGCGAGTATGCCGCCTACTTGCCGACGACTGTTCGCCGCAGCGATCTCAACCGCCTGATGCAACAGATGCTTGGCTCCGTTTCAGTCAGCCATCTCGGGATTGGCGGCGGCGATGCTCCACAGTCCGGAGGAGGGAGCGGTAATCGCATCGGTCTGCTTGGCGCTGATTACGAGATCGCCAACGGAAAATACCGTTTCAAGAAGATCTATCGCTCGACGACCTACGCGTCGCCCGCTGGACCATCCGCGGCGCCGTTGGACCAACCGGGTGTCGATGTACGCGAAGGCGATTATCTGATCAAGATCAACGACCAGGCGGTTGAAGCCGAAAAGAATGTGCTCGGCTATTTCGAAAACCTGGTCGGACGGCCGGTAAAGCTCACGGTATCTGCAAGCGCGGACGGCGCCAATGCGCGAACCTACACCGTGTTTCCCGGGCTCGGAGAGAATCGTTTGCGTCGTGCGAACTGGGCTGAAGAAAACCGCAAGCTCGTCGAAAAGCTTTCCGGCGGCCGGCTCGGTTACATCTTTATCGAGGGTTACGGCCCGGATGGCATCATGAACGCCATTCGCGGTCTGACTGGATACGCCGACAAGAACGGCATCATCATCGATCAGCGTTTCAACGGCGGCGGTATTACGCCCGACTACCTGATCGAATGGATGCAACGCAAGCCGCTTTACTACTACATGTTTCGCGGCGGCGACGACATCGCCACGCCGGTCAATCCTGCGCCGCCGGTGAAGGTGATGATCATTAACGAACTGAACGGTTCGGCTGCGGAGACCGGTGCGTTTATGTTCAAGCTGGCGAAGGTTGGACCACTCGTCGGCAAGCGTACTTTCGGTGGCGGCATTGGTCCTTATTACTTTACGCCGCAGCTCATTGACGGCGGGCAGATTCGTTTGCCGAATCGCGCCGCGTACGATCCGAGCGGAACGAGTTGGGGTATCGAGAACGTAGGTGTCGCTCCTGATTTCGACGTCGAGATCACGCCTGCTGATGTAATCGCCGGGCGCGATCCGCAGCTCGAGAAAGCAGTGGAGGTCGCGCTGGCACAGATTTCGAAGAACCCGTTGTACGCGCCGAAGCGTCCGAAGTTTCCGGTTCATCCCGGTGAGCAATCCGCAGTGACGTCAGTCTCCGCACTGCCACAACCTGGCTCAGCGTTTCCCGCGCCCGCAGCAAAGCCCGCGCAAACACCAACGCCGGCGGTAGTGGATGGCAAGTTTGCTGCGTTCGTTGGCAACTACGATGGTGGGACGATGGGTGTCCTGGTTATCAGGCAGGAAGCAGACAAGTTAATTGCTATTGATCCTGGTGGTGGACGAGTCGAGCTGGTGCCCGAAGCGGCGGCCGATACATTCACACCGGCAGTTGGCGGCAGGGTAAGTTTTGAAAGAGACGCGAGCGGTAAAGTAACAGGGATCACCGTGACGCTTCCAAGCGGCCAAACGATCAAAGGCAGAAAAGTCTGATTCTTTTCTTTGCTGGTCCGTTTTAGTCCGTGTAAATCCGTGGCCTAACTCTACTTGAAGAGGGGGCCGGAACCTTCCGGCGAGAGAAGCCGGGCGATTAGAAGGTTCATGCGATCGAGATCGATCGGTTTCGTTAAGTAACCAGACGCACCCGCATCATACGCCGCGCGCTGGAAGCCCTCGGTGCCGAACGCGGTAACTACGACTACAGGCACCTCACTCAAGGTTTCGCTCTCGTGAATTCTGCGCGTCGCGCCGAGGCCGTCGAGCTCGGGCAAATTGATATCCATCAGAATCAAATTGGGCTGAGTTTGCGCGGCGACTGTGATTGCATCCTCGCCGTTAGCGGCGGTCACCACTCTGTAGCCTTGTTGTTGGAGCGCAAGACTGAGCATTGCGACATTGTCGGCGGCGTCGTCGACAACAAGGATTAGAAACTGAGGTTCATCCGGTCGACCCTTTGCAGGGACATTCTCACGCGTGAAAGTCGGAAGCCCCGAAGTTGCTAATGGGTCTTTGGTTGTCATTGTGAAGTGATTATAGAACGGCGAGCCACAGATGCGCACAGACAAACACGTTTCCGTGTTATCCGTGAATTGTCCGTGTTATCTGTGGCCGAACTCCATTGTTCCATCGTCCACTCGCCCATAGCGCATCATCGAAAGATCTTTCACGTAATTCTGATGCAGACGCCACGGCGTCTTCGATCCCTGACGCGGGAGTGTGTCCAGAGCGCGCAGGACGTAGCCCGAGTTGAAGTCGATGACCGGTTCGGCTTCGACGTTTGGATCGTTCACGCGTGGAACGCAGACGGCGTGGCCGTGTTGGTCCATGTAGTTCAAAAGTCTGCACACGTACTCGGCGGTGAGATCGCACTTCAGCGTCCATGATGCGTTTGTGTAGCCGATGGCGAAGGCGAGATTGGGTACGTCGCTGAACATCATGCCTTTGTAGACGAGCGTCTTCGGCAGATCGACGGGCGCGCCGTTGACGACGAGCTGCATGCCGCTGAACAGCTTCATAGTAAGCCCTGTGGCGGTGACGATGATGTCGGCGTCGAGATGTTGGCCTGACTTGAGCAAGAGGCCGTTTTCGGTGAAGGTCTCGATGTGATCGGTGACGACCGAGACGCGTCCGTCACGCATCGCGTTGAAGAGGTCCGCATCGGGAACGAAGCACATCCGCTGGTCCCACGGATTGTAGCGTGGCGTGAAATGCTTCGCGTCAAATTCTGTTTGGAGATACTTCCTTACGCCCCGCGATACCATCCACTTAAAAAACTCCGGTCGCTTGCGCGCGAGGTTATAGAAGAACATTGCGCTTAGCACGTTCTTCCAGCGCGCTAGTGCATACGCCGCACGATCGGGCAGAAGCCGCCGAAACCAAATCGCGAGCTTGTCTTCCTCAGGACGCGAGACGACGTAACTCGGTGAGCGCTGCAACATCGTAACGTGCGCCGCACGTTCCGCCATCGCCGGCACGAGCGTAACCGCCGTTGCCCCACTCCCAATCACCACAATGCGCTTGTCTCTGTAATCGAGCCCCTCGGGCCATATCTGCGGATGGACTATTGTCCCCTTGAACTCTTTAACACCAGGCCACTCCGGCGTGTAACCACTCTCGTAGTCGTAGTAACCGGTGCAGAGATAGAGGAAGTTACAAGTGAACTGGACAATCTCTTTCTTCGGTCCCGCTCCATTAGCTCGCCCCTTCTCGGCACCTTTCTCCAGTCCAGTTCCGCCCTGTTCAATCTCAGCCTCAACCGTCCAACGCGCGTCTTCCGACGACCACGCCGCGCGTCGCACTCGATGGTTGTAACGAATCGCCTTATCAACTCCGTGTTCGGCCGCAGTGCCGCGGATATAGTTGAGAATCGCTGGTCCATCCGCCATCACTTTCGCCTCACGCCACGGCCGGAACCGATACCCGAGCGTGAACATATCCGAATCGGATCGCACCCCCGGATACCGAAACAGATCCCACGTCCCCCCAATCGCCTGGCGCCCTTCGAAGATGACAAAACTCTTCTCCGGACACTCCATCTTGAGTCGACACGCCGCCCCAACCCCCGACAACCCCGCCCCCACGATTATTACGTTAAAATGCTTCACAGCTTGGCTTATAGTCCTAATCAGAGATCCGAAACGCGACGGTACTAATGGAGCGTGACACTGTCAAATACCGTATCCGATCTATTCGCACGAATGGGATTTCCTACCGACCCCTTGAAAAGTTAGAATCAACGCGAGGAACAGAAATGTCGACAGTAAAAGAAATAGTAGACGCTATAAAGGATCTCTCACCGGAAAAAAGGGATGAGGTGCGGCGCCAACTGGATTTGTTGTGGCGGCTGAATTCTCGCCAATCCGGAAGCGATGTTGAAGATCCTGATAATCCATACAGAATGGTTTGGCGTCGTATAAACTCAAACCTTCAAACAAAGCGCACACACTCCAGACGGCCTCCGATCAAAATCAAGGGCAAACCTATTTCTGAAACTATAGTTGAGGATCGGCGATAGTGGCTGATTACTATTTCGATAGCAGCGCTCTCGTCAAAGCCTACATTGCCGAAACTGGTACGAATTGGGTTCAGGCGATCCTTGATAATCCGCAACACAGAATCTCAATATCTGCGTTGGCTGAAGTTGAAGTCATTTCCGCTTTAACGAGGCGCTTCAACGAAGGCGATCTTACTCAAATTGAACTGGATCAAGCTGGCGATGACTTACATTTAGACTGTGCAACTTATATATCGGCGCACGTCACAAATCAGATTCTCGAATCTGCCCTACTTTACGCTCGCAACCACTCTCTTCGAGCCTATGACGCGGTCCAACTTGCATCAGCGATGGCGGTGCGGGACGCGTTGCTGATCATACAAGGTAATGCAATCAACTTCACTTTGGTTAGTGCTGACAACGCTTTGAACGAAGCCGCACGACGAGAAGGATTACAAGTTGAGGATCCAAATCTTCATTAGCACTTTAGCTCAATCAACCGTAGCCCCCGATGAACGACCTGCCTATCAATGAAGAGCTCTTCAATGGCTTCTGCGAGCATTTGTCCGCCAGTCTTAATGTTGTCGATGTTCTTTACAAAATCAGGCAATTAAATGCTGGAGTCGATCTCAACAGAGACGATCCAATCATGTTGGCGGTTTTGGAGCCGAAGATGATCCCGCAGTTGCTTGCCCTTGAGTATCCTGAGTTTATTCTGGCTTGCATCAGAAAGTTTCGGTTGCTGGAAAGCTGTGCCGACGTGTTTCTGTCGGAGGTGGATACGGAGATGTTCGACTTCTTTGTCACCGCACTGGAACGCCTTACTCAAACCGCGTGGATCGAGAACAACGAAAAGGGATTTGTTATTCATTCCTCAGCATTGATCGCCGACTTGCTGATCTCTCCGATCGGACGCGTTCATCATGAGATGCTGTTTTCACTGGACCATTTCACCAAATTTCTGAACGTGTTGGAAAACGATCCGACCAGGTTGTTCCTGAACGCCAAGACACCGACACCAGAGTCGCAATACATTCAAATCTGGATCTCGCACAAGTTAGGCATTCCCGGCACTAGACCTCGCGGAATCACGGGAGTGGTATGACGATTATCAACCTCACCGAGCAACATCAATGGGTTCAGTATCCGGCTTTCTTTAATGCGTACCCCATATTCAATGAAATCTCAGGCGTGGGCGCTGACGTTGGAGCGGGAACGCCGGAATCGTATGGTGAGATCTACCTGGACGATTACTACGGCCGGATGTTCGATCAGAAGAGCCAGATCGTCGGTAGCAAGTATGGACGTTCAAGCAAGATGCGTCACTACTTGAAAATACCATCAATGGAAATCGTTGATGAACTGCGCGTGCCTTATCGCCGGATTCCAGTTTTTCTCGCCAAAGACAAGCAGACACTCACGATGGCAATCGAGGAGATGCGTTTGACGAATTCCGACCATCGAGTGCTATTGCGAGGTCAAACCAAGACTTACCTCGTTCAGAGACCCAAGGAAGAAAGCACGCATTTTTATGGCGAAGAGACGGTAAAAGAGCCTTCATTCTTGCCGAGTCACGTGCGAAACAAATTCGATCCTTACTTCCTGAAATGCATGTGGCAATCGCAGGCTGCGATATTGCTCAACGATATTGGGTATGACCTCGGTGCCTCAGCTTATGCAAGACTTACCGACTTCCGCAGTTCGCCGATGTTTGTTCTGTTTTCGCTGGGCATCGCTCAGCATTACGGTATGCCGAGTGTCGGTCTTGATTTGACGGATCAACTTGATGTCGCATGTTGGTTCGCGACGCATAGAATCACGACCTCATCATCCGGACTCGCCCAAACGGCTTTAGTGGATTTGCACTCAGGCGCAACTCCGACTGTGTTTGTGTTTCGGTGTCCAGAAGACGCCGTCTTCAGGTACGCATCCATCAAACAACCGGACCTGCCCACAGGTCGGCCCGACAGGCAAAGCGCCTGGTTTGGTCACGTAGGCTGGGGACTTTCTCTAAACCAACTCGCGTCATATCTCATGTGTGGATTTCGCCTTACTCAGGAAATAATGAACGATCTCGACCCCGCACTTGATCGGGATCTATTTCCCTATGGCCCTGACGATTACATTCTTAATCACTTTCTAAAAATGAGAGCGATGGAGAAGTATGAAGGGGAAGCAAAGCGAGCGCTCGGCGGAATTTACTACATGAGCGATTGAAGGTCCTCTCCATCAGGCATAGAATGCGCTCAACCCTCTCAGACTCTTTCTTAGGAGGACGAGATGAAGACAAAAACGACCGCGTTAATAATCTCCCTCGTTTTTGTGAGCGTTGCGCTGGGCTTTCAGAGCGACCCACAGATCGGGACCTGGAAGCTCAACGAAGCAAAATCAAAATTCGCTGGCAAAGCGAGGAATAACACAGTTGTTTACGAAGCCGCCGGTGATCAGATCAAGGTCACAGTCGACGGAGTTGATGAGAGCGGCGGCGCCGTTCACAACGAATGGACCGGTAAATTCGACGGCAAGGATTATCCGGTAACGGGCGATGCCGCTTCTGACATGCGCTCTTACCGGATGATTGACAAGCGCACGTTGGAGCTCACCCTCAAGAAAGGCGGCAAAACGATCGTCACCGGCCGCATCGTCGTTTCACACGACGGCAAATCCCGCACTGTCACAACCACCGCAACCGATGCGCAAGGCAAGAAAGTCACGAACGTTGCGGTTTACGACAAGCAGTAGCTGGACCATCGTGTGAGCAAACGCCAGGATGCCTTCTCGCGCCAAGACGCTCTTGAGCCCGGACGCGGGAGGGCATCTTAGTATTCGTTAACAACCCGCGGCGATCACGATCGACGCCGGAGCACCTTTCCCGGTCTGGCGGCCGTCATCGCACCCGACTCAAACACGATCTCACCATTAACGATCACGAAAGAAAAGCCCACCGCATACTGATGAGGCTTTGCAAAAGTTGCCATGTCGCGCACCGTTGCGGGATCGAAGATCGTGATGTCAGCTTTCATGCCGGGACGAAGTAAACCCCGGTCGACCAGACCAAATGCGTTGTGCCGGAAACGAAGTCATCTTGCGCACCGCTTCTTCGAGTGAAATCGTGTTGCGTTCGCGCACGTATACCGCAAGTACGCGCGCAAACGTTCCGTAGCTGCGTGGATGTGGGCTCCCGGCGCCAAACGCCGGAATCTCTCCGTCTGACGCAATCATGGTTGCCGGATGGCGCAGGATCCGCTCGAGATCCGCTTCATCAATCGCGTGAAAAACAGCCTGACACCCGCCTTGCTCAACAATCCACAAAGCGGCTTCGGCAGCGTTCGGAATCGTTGGCGCCAGGTTTCGTAAGCGCGCTACGTCCGCAAGATTTTTGCCTGCCAACGACTGGTCCCAATCACAGCGTGCCAACACAACGTTTTTCGGATCGCCGCCGCCACGCTCTTCGCGAATCAGTCTGATTGTTTCTCTTTTGATACGCGCGCGTGTGGCCGGTTCTTTCAAGCGTTTCGAAATTTCATCGCGGCTGCCTTCGAGCGCCCACGCCGGCAGTAGTGCGGAAGAAATGCTCGTGCTCGACGCGGTGTAAGGATACTGATCGATCGATGCATCAACGCCGCGTTTGCGTGCTTCGTCGATCAGCCGCAGCGTGATCGTGCTCTTGCCCCAGTTTGTCTTGCCGATGATCTTGTGGTGCGTGACTTGAGTTGGCAGACCACCGCGTTCGCCGATGGCGATCGTTTCTTTCACACTCGTGACAACACCGCGTGCTTCGTCGCGCATGTGTGAGATGTAAATGCCACCAAAACGTGCGGCTACTTTTGCGAGCTCTACGACTTCATCGGTGTCCGTGAAAGTGCCCGGCACATAGAAGAGACCGGAGCTCAAACCGAGCGCGCCGTCGCGCATTCCTTGCTCAACCAGTGCGCGCATCTGGTCCAACTCCGCCGCCGTTGGTTTGCGATTGACATCGCCAATGACTGCCGAGCGCACCGATCCTTGTCCGATGAAACTGCCAATGTTCACAGACTTCGGCAAAGCCTCGAGCCGGGCAAAGAATGGCGCCAACGGAACGGGCGAACCGCCGTCTGGTCCTTCGATCAGTGTTGTCACGCCTTGTCGAACGTAGTTATCGGCCGTAGGGATTTCGAAAATTCCGCGGCGCGCGTGCGTGTGAATATCGATAAAGCCGGGAGCGATCACCTGGCCGCCCGCGTCGATCGTTCGCTTAGCAGACGCAGTGATTGCCGGCGCGATGCGCACGATTGTGTCGCCACGAACGGCAACGTCTCCGCGGTACCAAAGATTGCCGCTGCCATCGACGATTCGTCCGTTCTTGAGAAGCAGATCGTATGGCTGATCCTGCGCGGTTAGAGACGGAGTCAATCCGAAGACTAAGGTTACGGCCAGACCGAAAACAATCAATTTTCGCATCCGCGATCCTTCGAATGTGGGTTTGAAAGACGACGCTGATTATGCCACTTCTCTGACTACTTCGTGGGCCAATCCGATCTCTTCTTCAACTACAGGAGCAGTTTTCGCCGGACGTTTCGTGGCCACAGAAGTCATAAACGGGCGCTCGCAGAGCCGGTAAAACAGCCATGCAAACACGACCGACAGCGGTGTGAGTATTAGTAATGAAATAGAAAGGATGTGGAGTTTTGTAAAACCAAACCAGTACCAGTGCATCAAGACTAAAGAATGCGTCAGATACAGGGAGTAAGAGATGAGCCCGACTCCGGCGAGCAGCGGAATCCAGCGCGGGACGAGCGACGATCTCGATCGCCAGCGTTGCTCAGCCGAGACCGCATAGTTTACGAGGATAAAAAATCCCAGACCCCACGCCGGATGCATTAGTAGCCAGCCAACCTCGTGTACCCAGCCCCTTTGATCTGTCAGCGGCAGGAGTTGGGCCAGGGCCATTGCGCAGCCCAGGGCCACACCGGCCAGCGAGATCCTGGAGCACCATGCGGGAAGTTTTATGATTCCCAAAGCTGCTTCGACACTTAAGGCGCCCAAGGCCCAGATGAACCAATTCGTAGCGGCCGCTTCAGTAGTGGGAATGTGAAAGCCGACCGCGTCGCTGAAACTACGGCTCAGAATCAGCCAACCAACGCGCGCGGCAAAACACAACACGAGGGTGATGGTCCAACCGTAACGAATCCGCAGGAAGAGCAGCAGAAAATACGCGAGGTACAGTTGTTCTTCGATCGCGAGCGTCCAGAAAGCTCCGTTGATTGTGTAGGTGGTCCGCGGGTCCAGGTTGTGCAACATGAACACGTGCAGGAAGACGTCCCACAAGTAAAAACCCGTGACTTCAAACGGCGTTTGGTACGCGCGATAGACCAGATACAACGCGAGCGCAGCGAAGTAGGGCGGGTACAAGCGCCGGACGCGCCGTTTCCAGAAATAGAAGAAGTTGATTACCGGTTCTTTAATGCCACTTGCGCGTGCTTTGGCCCAGTGGAGATGAATACAAAAACCGGAGATGACGAAGAAAAGATAGATGCCCGCGAAGGCAAAATGAACCAGGTAAGCCGTGATATTCGGCAGCGCCCATTGCCATCCGCTCGTCGCCGTGTGCGGCGCCACGCCGAGCGCGTGATAGGTCACAACTGCCAGCGCCGCGCCTCCCCGCATCGCATCGAGGGTCAGCATGCGACCGATTGTCGGTGCTTCTCGAAAACTCTTCATCGTGGCCAGACGTACGGGGTACGCCGCGCCATGAGATGCCAAAAGTGTGTTTGGCGCGTCACGCGAATTCTACATTTCAGCGGCACGGCGATGCGGGAAGTTTCAAAGCCTCAATGGATTTTATTGGCGGGTACGAGGCTGATATCGGCGCCAAAATGTTTCTTTGCGCGAAGTATGAACCACCTTTTAGTCAGTGGAGGCAGATGGAGCTTCGATCGCTTCCATTCGGCACGCGTTTGTTGCCGTGTTATGACCCACCCTTCGATCTTCCATCCCGGTTGCAAGACCGGTTCAACTGTGTATCGTCCGGGAGGCAGATCGTAGAGTTCATACACTCCGTCTTTATCAGTTGTGGCGATGTAGCTCTTGTGCTTGCCGATGATGCGTACTTGTTGACCGGCGTAGTTTTCGTCGTCTCCGCCATCGCGCGTAACTTTTCCTGAGACCCGTGTACGGCCACGTACCTTATCGATGTTCTCGAGATAGAGAAGGTCGTCCTTTGCGGATTCCACACCATTCGATCTGCCGCAGTTTGAAACGTAAAACGGGTCCGATGGTTTTTCTGGTGGATCCAGATAAAGGAGATACTTGTCTCCAATCGAGTGCGTAGAAAAGCCCCACGAGCAATCCCGAACCGGATCGCCTTCTCCAACAGTTAACTCTTCTCCGGCCTTTATCTCACCCTTGAAAACTTTTTCGACTACCAGTGTTGAGTGACTGATGTCGCTGAGAAATCGATTGGGGCCTTTTATCTTTGCTTTCAGGCGGGCGATGAAGACCGGCGGCTTCGAACTCGTCGAGGACCGTTGTCATTTTGGGGCGACAACCACAGCCATTCACTACGCGGGGAATCAATAAGAATAAAACCAGCAGGAGAAGCGCGCGGCCAACGTTACGGCGGAAAAGGTGCATGCGCTCATCGTAGCGAACCTCAGAACTTTCGTAAAAAGGCGCGGGCAACTTTTCGCGCGCGGAAGGTCCCTCTTTCCATGAAACGCATGCCGGCGCCGATATGATCGTCGAAGGCGTCGTCAATACTGGGCGGCTTGAGCGCCGTTTCCGGGCCCAACTTCACGACCCGGTCTCCGTAATCTTCAACGTAGTCGCGCATCCAGACTTGAGTGCGTCGCATGCCGGAGCGGTTTGCCTCGTCGAGCGCCTGGTTGCTGGTCCAACCTTCGTGCGTCATGCGATACACGGCCACGATCATTCCCGTGCGATCCACTCCATCTTTGCAATGGATCAAAACCCGCCCGTTCTCCGGCGCCGCAATCAGCTCGAGAATACGCGCGACTCGTGTTTCCTGTGGGCGTCCCCAGTTTGGTAGCGCAACGTTGTAGTAATTGAATCCCAGCGCGCGCGCTTCCGCTTCTTCCGCTCTCGTTTGTGCACTCGTGCCACGGAGATTGATGATGGTGTTGATACCGAGCTCGCGAAGTTGCGTGAGTCCGCCCTCGCGTGGTTGTCCGCTGCGATAGAGCTTCTTACTCACTTGCTGAAGACGTGGTAGGTCCGTGGAGTTGGTTGCATCCTGAGCGGACGCGGCCGCGCAGAGAAGTGTCAGCACAACCGCCACCGAATAAAGTGCTTGACGGAAGCCACTCATAAGTTTTCTCTCCACTCGAATGTTTGAGAGCTGATTCTCGCAGAATTCTTTACGGCGCGAAATAGTTTTTAATCGCCTCGCTGTTAGAGGGGCGAGTTGGGAGAGAGATTCAAGATCACAGGTAACTAAGTAAAGCCAGTTCGTAGTCCACCGATAACAACTCCTAAGCAACTGGTGGTTAAAATGTTGACTCCTAAATACCTGGTACACTAAGATAGTGACCACATGCCACCAGAATTGTTAGCAGCGCTTAAAGAGCGGCAACGGGAGCTCGAGGACGAACTTGAAAAGGTGAACGCCCTATTGGAGATGTACGAAGGCGGCTCCGTAAAAGTAGAGTCGAAGTTAATGTCGTTACCAAGACCGCTCAAAATAAAGTCACCCCGCGTGCGCGGTGTACTGGCCGCTGCCAGGAAGGCAATCGAGCAACAACTCTCCGGCCCTTTCGACAAAAACCAATTACTCGACACGCTCAAGCGCGACAAAGAATTCGCGAACAAGAAAATTACCCCATCTAATATTCGCAATACTCTTCGTTTATTGACGCAGATTGGAGTGATTAAAGTCGAGAGCGAGGCCACGGCAACGAGTTGCGCTAGATATATCAGAGCTGCATAGCGAAGGAGACCAGCAAGAGGAGCCATCATCACCAGCAAGGACTGAATTCTAATTCAGGCTGGTTAAAATAGTGACCCCGACTTGTTTGGACCACTTCACAAACCTCTCCCTCTCTCAACATTTCCCATCTGCATTGATTGACCGGCGGGGCTTCTGAACCAGATCGATGCTTCTGAGCTGGGAGATGGTCGATGAATCTAAGCCAACTTTTGTTGATAGCTTCTATCGTGGCTTTTATCGTTGGTTCTATATGCTTCCTGGCCATAATCGTTTACGTAGTGGTGAGCTTCATTCTCAGAACAATTGCAGAGTGGCGCAAGATGAAAGCGTCTGCGTTACGGAGTCAGAAGCAAATCAAAATACTCTCAATGAAGTACCAGCGTCTTGAAGAAAAACAAGACGAGAAGAGAAGTGAGTCGGTTGTGTCTCATCAGCATGTCGAAGAAGAACTTGCAGCGTTGCGACAAGAGCTAGCTTCTTTGAAACCAAAACGGAAAGAAACTGCCATAGCCAAGGGGCAAAAGGATAAACCCGACTACTTCAAATCTATTAAGCCTCGTCAAAATAATCACTGACTAATCTGTCGCGGCGTAGCCGCTCGTGTCGAACACGATGAACATGAATTCTCGCGAGCCGTTTGAAAAGCGCGTGATACCTTCGGGCTTGAGACGGCGATCAAATGTTTCCAACTCACGCAGCTCTGGTGTCGCGCCGTTGCCGCTCCACTCCCAAGTCTTGAAGTCCATCTTCTCGGAATTCGGTCCCGCGCCGGCGATGAGATAAAACGCCTTGCGCGACTCGTCGTACTCAATACTCCTGATACCAGCGCCACCAAGCGAAACTCTGATCGCCTTGCGTCCTTCAACCTCCAGGTTGTCGAAAGAGAACGCTGCTTTTGAATCGCGCAGTTTCAAGGGCACTACAAGCGCATGTCCTTCGATGACAGGCGAACGCAAGCCAAGCAGTAATCTCTTGTTCTGTGGATCCCACGCGATACCTTCGACGTTGAGGCCGCCGTCGTTGTATTTCGTGTTCTCAAGGCCACGAAGTTCGGCAACATTATCGGCCAAGAATTTCTTGAGTCCGGCGGCAGCCTCCGTGCCTGTTGCACGCTGATTTGCCGCGTCGAACTTGAACCGCGCGAGACCTGCGAGATCCGCGCCTTTTGACTTCGACTGCGAGCCGACAATGTAGAAGTATTCGCCGTCAGACGTAATACCCTCGAGGTCGATGATGTTCGTCGCGATATCAATCGTCTTGATCGCGCCAGTCTGTTTGCGATCCTCGCCGAGTTGCATCCAGAAGATTTCATTGGGCCGCCCGTCGTCGACGAACAGCACCGCGTCAGTGCCGGCGACGTGCGCGACACCTGACGCTTCAAACGTTCCACCAGTGAATGCGGTCATTGGCGCCGGCAATGCACCGTGCGGAGCACCGGCTGGCGTAGCGACAACAGCGACGGTCAGTAAAATTATTGCGGCTAGGTCGATAAAGTACCTTTTCATTGCCCCTTGAACTTATCAAAACTCAGGTAAACGCACGGTAAACGCCCAAAAGTTGCCACGGACAAACACAGACAAACACGGAGTAGGAAAGAGTACGTATTTGTAGTAAGACTTTCTGTGTACGTCCGTGTAAGTCTGTGGCCTATTTTCGAGCAGGAAGCCGTACGATGAACTTTGTGCCGGCGCCGCCGGAATTGTCCAACTCGATGTCGCCCTCATGAGCCCGAGCGATCCATCTCGCGATCGCCAAACCCAAGCCCGCGCCGCCATCCTCAGTTCGCGTCCGCGTTCTGTCCGCGCGATAAAACCGTTCGAAAATGTGCTGGCGTGCTTCGAGTGGGATTCCGGGACCGGCGTCGGCCACTGAAAGCAGGTAATCATTTTCACGACGCGTGAGACTCAACGTTACAGCTCCATCCGACGGCGTGAACTTCACCGCGTTATCTACGAGGTTGAGCAGCATCTGCCGCAGCAGATCTTCATCACCATGAAAGACAGCCTCGGGCAAGTTGGTTAACTGCACCGAGCCTTTTCTGTCAGACGCCAGCACCGCACCCGCGCGCGCGACTTCCTCCAGCAAGTCGTTCAAATACAGCGTGCGCCTGCGTAATGGATACTGCCCGGCATCGGCCCGCGCGAGCATGAACATATCGTTCACGATCCGCGACAGCCGCCGTGTCTGTTCGGCCATTATTCCAAGCGCCTCGCGATACTCCTCCTCCGCTCGATGTTCTTTCTTCAACGTGACGCCGGCCGCTGTGCTCATCACCGAGAGCGGATTGCGTAACTCATGCGAAGCGTCCGCCATAAAGCGACGCTGCTCTTCAAACGCGGCATTGAGACGCGCGAGCAAGTCGTTGAAGGTGGTTGCGAGTTGGCCCAACTCGTCGCGTGGATTCACGATTGGCAGTTGCTGATCGAGACTGCCGGCGCCGATTTGATGTGCACTGCGCGCCATCGCCGTCACTGGCGCCAAGCCCTGGCGTGCGAGAAACCAACCGCCAAATCCAGCGAGCAACAACACGACCGGAGTCGCGAAATACAAGACTTCGCGAAGCGATTCAAGTTCGTCTTCAACCGGCTTGAGCGGCTGACTGGCGAGGATGATGTAAGGCGTGCCGGCTGGAGGGATCGTAACTCTGCGCACGGCGATGCGATGGTTAGCATTTTTGTTGGCGGCGTTTGCAAACGTATAAAGCGAGACGTCCGCTTCAGGTATGGTCGCGCGATCGGGCAGTTGAAGTTGAAGATCTTCTTCGCCCGGATGCGTGGCGAGGAGTTGGCCTCGATCGTCAAAGATCATCATTGCCTGTTGCGGATGCGACAGTTCGGCGGCCGTGCTCTGCGCCGCGCTTTGTGGTGATTGACCTTCCTGTGTGTCGTGAGTGAGCGAAGTGATCGAGATTTCGATCGTGGAGCGCAAACCTTCGTCCACCCGGCGGTGTAGCGCGCGCGAAAGCATCACGTAGACTGAAACGCCGAATAGAACAAGTATCAATGCGAGCGAGCCGACGTACCACAACGTGAGACGTCCTCTAACTGTATCAATCATCAGCTTCCGTCTCTTTCGTCGTCAGCATGTAACCCTCGCCACGCCGCGTGTGGATCAGTTTGAGTGCCTGTCCTTCGTCGACTTTGCGCCGTAACCTTTGAATAAACACTTCAATCACTTTGGAAAACGGATCGTACGATTCGTCCCAGACGTGTTCCGCGATATCGGCGCGACTGACGACCTCGCCAGCGCGCCGCACAAGATACTCCAGCAACGCGTACTCTTTGGCGGTTAAATCAATGTTGTCTCCCGCGCGTATCACCTGACGCGTGCGCGTGTGAATAGATAGATCGGCAACGCTGATCACTTCCGGATAAAGCGCCGGCTTCCGCCGCAAGAGCGCTCTCACGCGAGCTAACAATTCGTCGAAGTCGAATGGTTTCGGCAGATAGTCGTCAGCTCCGGAGTCGAGTCCTTCGATCCTGTCTTCCACGGCGTCGCGCGCGGTGAGCATGAGCACCGGAGCCGTCAAACCGTTGGTGCGCAACTCACGGCAAACCTTAAAGCCATCTTTCCCCGGCAGTACGATGTCGAGCACGATGAGGTCGTAGTCGTTATCAAAGGCTTGCGCCAGCGCCGTTTCACCATCGGGCGCAATGTCTACCGCATAAGCCTCCTCTCGCAGTCCTTTGGCGAGCATCGTCGCCGCACTCGGTTCATCTTCGACTAAAAGTATCCTCATCTACGTCTCCGCGGTAGCCACAAAAATGCACAGAAGGCACAGATGTGTTTAGCAAAACCCTTGTGCTTCTTGTGCCTCTTTGTGGCACGGATTGGACACAGTCATATTACCTTTGTAGAATCACACTACGAAAAAGGGGAGTAGGTCACCTGCCTTCATGGTCCGGTCCGCCGTCAACACGGTGCTCAACGTTGGGCCCCGGCGCATCGGGTAGGGCAACCAGTCAGCTCCACGACCAAGACCTTTTGCGGCTAATGCTGCGCGCAAAAGGTTTTTCCTTTTGGCGCGGTGTTCATACGTCAATCTTCGTGACGCGCGAAAGGATCAGTGAATGTCCCACTTGCCGAAATCTGGTAGTCCGGCCTGGCATACATTAACAGTAGAAGACAGTTTTAAACGTTTGGAGACGAGTCCCGATGGACTCAGCTCTGATGAAGTCGCAAAGCGACAGGAAGAGTTTGGTCCAAACGAACTTCAAGCCCAAGCCCACGTCTCGCCCTGGGCCATCCTGCTCGAACAATTCAAAAACGTTCTCATCGTAATCCTGCTGCTTGCGACAGCACTCTCCGCGTTTTTGGGACACGGAGTCGAAGCCATCGCGATTACGGTGATCGTGCTTTTCGCCGTGATTCTCGGCTTCATACAAGAGTTTCGCGCTGAGCGAGCCATTGAAGCGCTGCGTGAAATGGCCGCGCCGTCGGCGACCGTCATTCGCGATGGACGCGACCAGCGCGTTCCCGCCCGCGATCTTGTGCCTGGCGATGTCATTGTTTTAGCGACCGGCGACAAGGTTCCGGCTGACGCGCGCTTGACCGAAGCCGTCAACCTGCAAACAGTTGAAGCAGCACTGACCGGTGAATCCGCTCCGGTCGAGAAGCATTCGCATTCACTTCCGGAAGAGACATTACCAACGGCCGATCAGCGCAACATGGCGTTTGCCGGTACGGCTGTTACGTACGGCCGCGGCCGCGCACTCATCGTCGCCACCGGTATGGGGACTGAGTTCGGCAAGATCGCGCGGATGCTTGAAGAAGTAGACACTGCGAAAACGCCGCTACAGAAGAACCTCGATCGCATCGGCAAGGGGCTGGCGCGCGCCGCGTTTGCCGTTGTCGCTGTCATCGTTGCGCTCGGGCTCTTTCGCGGCCAGCCTTTTGTCGAGATGTTGATCTTTGGCGTTGCGCTGGCGGTGGCCGTTGTGCCGGAAGCGTTGCCGGCGGTTGTCACTATCTCGCTCGCGCTCGGCGTGAAAAGGATGGTCCGTCGCAACGCGTTGATTCGCCGTCTACCTGCGGTCGAGACTCTCGGCAGCACGTCTGTAATTTGCTCTGACAAGACCGGGACGCTGACGAAAGACGAGATGACTGTGCGGCGGCTTTACGTCGCAGGCCACACGATCGAAGTTTCAGGCACGGGATACGAACCGAGTGGAACGTTTTCCGCAAACGGCAACGGCGTTGTTGGATCGGAAGCCTTATCGACGTTGTTGCGTGCCGGTGCGCTCGCATCGGATGCGCGAGTCGAGCAGAGAAATGGTTCCGGTACGTGGGAAGTCAAAGGCGATCCAACCGAAGGCGCACTCGTCGTTGCAGCCGCGAAAGCTGGTCTAAACAAACCTGCGCTCGACGCGGAGTTCTTGCGCGTTTCCGAGATTCCATTTACCTCGGAGACGAAACGAATGATCACGCTGCACCAAACGCCCGGTGGCGTCGTCGCGTATGCGAAAGGCGCGCCGGAAGTGATCGTGCAATCCTGCTCAATGGTGTTGACCGAAGCGGGTGTCGAGCTGCTCGATGAAGTCCGTCGTGCAGAGGTGCTGGAGCGCGCACGGCAGATGGCAGGAGAGGCGCTCCGCGTTTTGGCGGTGGCTTACAAACAACAGGCCACGGTGGAAGATGCCGAGAGCGAAATGACGCTGCTCGGTCTCGCGGGAATGATCGATCCGCCACGTGGGGAAGCGAAGGCCGCGGTGCGCATGTGTGAAGAAGCGGGGATCAAAGTGATCATGATCACGGGCGATCATCCGCTTACCGCGAAGGCAGTTGCCGAAGAGTTGGGTTTGAGCAAGAACGGCCGTGTCGTCAACGGCGCGGAGCTGGAGGCGATGGACGATGCGCAGCTCGAGCGCGAAGTCGATTCGATCGAGGTGTTTGCGCGCGTGTCGCCCGCACACAAGCTTCGCGTGGTGACGGCGCTTCAGAAGCGCGGACAGGTTGTCGCGATGACGGGCGATGGCGTGAACGATGCGCCGGCGCTGAAGAAAGCGGACATCGGAATCGCGATGGGCATCACGGGCACAGACGTTTCCAAAGAAGCGGCCGCGATGACGCTTACTGACGACAACTTTGCTTCGATCGTTGCGGCGGTTGAGGAAGGGCGCGGGATATTCAGTAACATCAAGAAGTATTTGATGTACTTGTTGTCGTCGAACATCGGCGAGATTGGTTTGATGGCCGGAGCGACGCTATTAGGCTTGCCGTTGCCGTTGAGTGCGGTCCAGATTCTTTACGTAAATCTCGCCACTGACGGCTTGCCCGCGCTTGCTCTCGCGGTGGATCCACCGGAGCGCGGGTTGATGCAACAGCCACCGCGCGATCCGCGCAGAGGCATCTTCACGAGACCGGTTGTGCTGCTGATGCTGGTCGGCGGTGTGTGGTCGGCGATTGTTAATTTGGCTGTTTTCGTCTGGGCCCTGAATTCCGGCCGTCCACTCGCGGAAGCGATGACGATGACATTCGTGTCGCTCGTACTGATCCAGTTTTTCAAGGCTTATAACTTCCGCTCCGATCGGCATTCAGTGCTGCGCGATCCGTTCGCGAACAAATGGCTCAACCTGGCAATCGTGTGGGAACTGATCATGCTCGCGCTGATTCTCTATATTCCAATCCTCGAACGAACCTTCGGGACCGTCGCGCTGCCATTGAATGACTGGCTCGTAATTATTGCCGCGGCGTTGACAATCTCGCCTGTGCTGGAACTGGCGAAATGGGTCGAGCGGCGAATGTTCCCTGAGCTGCGTTAGGTGAACACGGAAACTAAGAAAGAGAGGTGATTCGTCACCTCTCTTTCTTAGTGAGAATGATCCCGGCGTGATAGTTGATACGGGTGTCTTTGGTTCCCGTGCGTAGTGCTTCGTTGATGAGCCTCTCCGCTTCGTGGGCCTTGCCGTTTTTGAAAAGGGCCCAGGCGAGTGTGTCGCAGGTGAAGATGTCTTTGCGCGCTTCGTATTCTTGCGTTGCGAGCGTGAGCGCTTCGGCAAGGTTCTGGTCGTGGTCCAACCAGAAGTTGATCATGTGCCGCCAGGATTTCTCGAGCGCTGCGTTTTCGCGTTCGAGGATCTCAAAGTTTTTATATTGAGAACTGGCTAAGTCTGCCGTGCCGAGACGCGTGTAAAGATCTCCGAGCACTGCTGCCGTGTCGGCGGACGCGTTCTTTGCCTGTTCGCGTTCGTAGATCTCGACAGCTCCCTCTATGTCGCCTGCAGCGATTCTTGCGCGTCCTTTGCCTTCGATTGCCAAACGGTGTCCCGGAAAGATTTGTAGGGCTTCGTCGAACTGGCGTTCGGCAGCCTCGAGTTTTCCGGCGTTCAGTAATTCGTTTCCGAGTTGCACGTGACACCAGGCGACGCCTTCCGGGTCGTTTGGATTCGCGGACTTGATGGCAGCGCTCATCGCCTCGATTGCGCCGCCGGTATCGCCGTGTAACGAGCGCAAGTAGGAAACTCGCGCGTATGCGGAACTGTCGGGTCTGAGATCGACCATCCTTTGCGCTGCCTGCACGGCGCCTTTGTAGTCGCCGAGTTCAACAAGCGCGTCAGTAATCTGTCCCCAAACGTCGTGATCGTCGTGGCGAACGGTTTGTGCGCGACGGGCAGTTTGCAAGGCTTCCGCGAAACGGTGGTAAGTCAGTTCCAGTTTCGCGCGCAGCTTGAGCGCGTCGTAATTGTCGTTTTCGATTGCGAGCGATTGATTGATCGTGTCGCTTGCAAGAGCGTTGAAAGAGAAGTCGGACGTCTCTCGCGCTTTTTGCATGTATGCGGCAGCGAGCTGGTTGTAGCCATCGGCGTTGTTGGGCATTCGTTCGACTATCAGTTTCGCACGAACAATCCGCTGGTCTGCTTTACTCGGCTGCGTCGACTCAACCGAGTTCTCAATGGGTTTGTTCTTAAAAACAGAGCGAACACCGATGATCGCGATTGCCAATAAGCCAACAACGGCAAGCAGAACTGTGGTCTTCTTCAGCATGTTCGTTTACCTCCCGTGCGTTGTTGCGGCGCTCATGGGAGCGCCGGCAACGCGTTGATCGTGTGGTGTTCGTGTGGTGCACCGAGCGTGCTGTTTCCGGATTGTGGTGTGCCGAGGTAGGGGAATCTCGTCAGGAACGGTACGTCGTTGTTTGCCACACCGTCGCCCAACATATTGTTCGGCGAGATGTTCGTTGCAGGTGTGAACGGCGTTCCGCCAGCTATCGCGCGCAACGCAATATCCACGACGTCGTCAAAGACGCGGCGTCCGTTGGGGAACCCTGCAACATCACCACCGAGCAAACCGAGGCGGCTGGGATTCGCCGAAGGCGCAATGGCGACGTTGAGACGCAGCATTTCGTGCGGGCGTCCGTCAGAAAGAAACGTCGTGAAGTTTGGACCAGTCACAGGATTCACCGGGATTCCCGTCGCAAAGATCGCGACCAGATCGTTTCGCGGCGCGGTTGGGACCGTGATGCCAAACACAGCGCTCAAAAGCTGAGCGAGCTGCGGGTTCGTGACAAACTTTGCGAACTGGGAATCACTCGCGGGCGTCGAGCGATTGAATGCATCCTTCAACTTGAGCGGGATAATCACTTCATTGACGAGCGGTGAACCCAGCCGCGAGACCTGTTGAAATGGTCCAACCGTCAACGGATCCTCGTCTTTGTCGAATATGCTCGATCGCAAGACACTGATCTTTTGCCTGCTTGAAGTCGCCCAGACGCCGATGACTGCATCGTGTGCAGTTGGACCAGCGGGCACCGCGCCACTGCGAGTCAATTCCTGAATCGGGACTTCGATCGCGATCGTGCTGACGTTGAATCCGGCAGTGGAGTCTACGCCGTCAGTCGCGCCGATGGATTTGAGTTTGAGCGTGTCGAAGACGCCGCCGACGTCGATGTAGAAGCCTTCGTCTCGTTGACCGGCAAACACCCGGCCCCCGTTCGGCAGGTTGTAGACGGCTGGTTGCGCTAAAGCAACTTCGTAGTTTGGCGTAGTGCGTTCGCCGATGTTGTTTGGCGGCGCGATTAAGCCGCTGGCGAGTACGACGCCGCGTTTGCCCGTGCGGCGATCGATGCGCCGAACGCTGTAGGTTTGCGGTTCGTTGTAATCCGGATCGTTTAGCGAAGTGATGAGTGGCTCGATGCCGCCGGTTCCTGCAACTGCCTCGTTTGGCGCGGCCATGCCCAGCACTGAGTCCGGGTTCTTGAATTTTGTGTCGAACCGGAATTGATAAGTGACGTCCTCTACACCGTCGCCGGTGCTGTCGACATAGATCTCATAGAGAACGGTGTCGTCGAATTTGTAGAAGTGTGGACCACCGGATGGCTCCTGAAACGGGATCCAGTTGGCGATGAGCGTGACAAAACCGTTGCGTCCGGGTTCGGTGCTTCTGAAGGCGTAGGTGTCGGTGTTATCGGCCAATGGATCGGCCACGATTAACGGCGCCTCACGATGACTCGAGGCTTGTGACCTGTTGGGTTGAAGAGTTAGCGTTAACGATAGCGTCAGGGCGAAGAGTAGCAAAGTAAACACAATTCGCCTGGCAAGTGGGTATTTCATAGTCCCGCCTTTCGTTTGAATTTGGTTTTCGAGTTCTTTGATTTTGAACTTCAGTGAGCAATACGGAAGGCGAGTGAGGTTTGGATTTAGGAGGCCCTGATTCGTGGTTGTTCAGTTTGAAGACAGAACAACCACGAAACAGTAGCCACTATGGCGTAAAGTCAAGAGTGATCTTAACCTGCTGCCATTCAGGCAAGGGCTTCATCGTCGCCCAGGTCGAGCGGCAGTTCAGCACCTTCTTCGAGATCGATCCCTGCATCTTCAGTCGCGAGATCCGAAAGCTCCTGCGACATCATTATCCCGGATGATTGCATCCAGGCTACGCTGCGACGTGAGCCACGTCTGCGCACGGGCTCACTAATTAATGGCATTCTCATACTCTACTCCTGACACACGTCCTCAATGGGACGGCTAACGGTTTGTAGCATCGCGAGTGTGGTCGGAACGCTCAATTTGTCGAGTGTCCCGACCAGTTTGAAACTCGCGGATCAATTAGCAATTAACGAGGCCGCCGGGCACGCAAATCTTCTTATTGAGGAACGGAATGCACGGCGAGCAAGCCGCGCCGCCGCCACAACTCTGGACCTTACAGCCCGGAGGAAAGATGCTGCAGCAGATCCGTTTTCCAAGCACACACGGCGTACAGATAGATGCCGTGATTCCTCCACCCATTGCAGCCTGAGTGACGGTCCGCGGAACGGGTTCAGTCATTATCGGAAGTCTCATAGTTATCTCCTTCAAAATTCTCGGCCATAAGAAAACTGACGGCCGTGGTTAGCGTCCGCGTTCGTATAAGTGCGGGCGACAAGAGATCGTTTTCTAGTAGACGTACCATTGACGGACCGCACCTACGGTCACTGGCACGACATCAGTCACGTCCACAGTCATGCGGCATACTTTTCTTGCCTGTTCATACCGTCGCGCCGGATTGAAGAACGTGAGTTTGACGTCCCAACAATCAGCACCCGGCCGGCAGATTGGACTTCTTTCAACTTCGATGGTGTCCAACTGCGTCTGTTCGTTGATAGCTGTCTGATAGATTTCCAGGACCTGATAGGCGTTGGTGGCGGCGTAATTCAACGCCCGGTCCTGAGGCGCCAGACCGAGATTGCGTAGCTCGTAGTAGACGCGTTCGAAAAAGTTCTGCACACCTGCCTGTTTCCGGTCGTATGCTGAACGCTCCTCTTTGGCCGACGCTGCAGGCGCTTTTCCGAGGATAGCCCCGAGCATAGCTTTGGTGGACCAGTTGTACATCCCGCGCAATTCGGGATACAGGACTGGCACAGTTTGGCCACTCATCAGTGTCTCAGTGCCCGAAACCACGCCGGGAACCGAAACACGCTCGGCGCCTTCGTTGTACTGGGCGTTCATATATTCCTTTAATCGCTGGTAAGTCTCAGCGGCAAATGGTCCACCCGGACGAATCGCATAGATCGGCGTGGCGTCTTGCGTCAGCGTCCAAATCACTGCGGTTGCTTCATAGGGATTTTCGTTCAGATGGTTCATCAAGGCTTGAGGCTGATGTGGATCTTTAAGCTGGCGCTGCACGAAAGAATCGCGCCGCGCTTCGCTGCCATAGTCATAGTCGAGTTGCCCCAGCACATAGGCCAGACTTGCGCTGCCTCCTCCACACCCGCAATCAGAGGGCCTGATGCCGCGGGGTTCCGGCAACGAACTGGCTACGAACGCCCTTCGAAGAGGACGATTGTCTGGGGGACCTTCGATGACAGTTGGACAAGATTGGGTGACTTCTCGCGGCTCTTCGACAACGGTCGCAAGCGCTTCTACGCTGGCCGTGACTTGGGCGTGGTTGTTTTCGACAGCCGTGAGCGGGTTTGAATCGGATGTCTCCATGATTTCTCCTTCTGTGAGTTGCGTGAGCGCCCCAACGATGTTAAGACGACCCGCCAAGAGTCGACGACAGTCTGAAACTGGCTGCTCGTCGCAGCCGATCGCACTGCCAAGAAGGGCATTCCATACCGTGCGCGGCGAAGGCGTTACGCCTCGTTTAAGCTGAATACTCAAAAGCAGCGCCACGACTCCTGAAACAATGGGGGTAGCCAGGCTTGTTCCCGTTCGTGCGGCTGTCCCTCCACCGGGCACGGCGCCGATGATGTTCTCGCCAACGGCCAGGATTCCACGTTCGACATATTGCTGGCCCCAGTTACTCGATTCGAGCGGCTTTCCCTGCGAATCCATCGCTCCAACTACCGCGACAGGGGAAAGCGCCGCCGGAATGTGTAGGCAATCGCAACCATTGTTACCCGCCGCGGCAACAATCAAGACATCTTTGTCAACGCATTGCCGCACGGCGGCTGTGAGCACTGGGTGAGCCTCACTCGATGCAGCTAGCTGGCCGCCACTAATGTTGATGACCTGCGCGCCTTGGTCCATCGCCTGGTAAATGGCGCGCGCCAGATCGATCTCCGAGCAGGCGACCATTGTTCCGTTTGGTCCATCCTTGAAAATCGGAACGATGAGTCCCCGAGCATTTGGCGCTATTCCTAAAATCGACGAACCATCCTGGCCAAAGATCACACTGGCAACGTGAGTTCCGTGTTGGCTGGCTGCCCCGTTCTTGTCCGGGGCCTTCGGTACCATCGTTTCCAGGCACTTTATATTCGCGCCCGCGAAACATGGATGTTCGAGGTCAATTGGTCCATCCAGGACTGCGACGCAGATTTCTGAGTGCCCGGTCGATTCGACCCAGAGCTGAGTAAGTTCCGGGAGGATCGATGCGCAACAAACGATCGGTTCGGTTGCCATTGCGTTTTGGTCCAACTCTCCGTTGAGGCGCAGAGACGGGTGTGGTTAGGATGGTCGAGGATTCAGCGCATCCAACTTACCGAACGCTTCGTCTACGCCCATGAAGAATAGATGAATCTTTTAACGTGGCAAGAGCCAATGTCTAGCCGATACTGCTATCTTGTGGCCGATTCTGCCGCCGGCGCTCCGTTGTGATTCTCGCTGGATTGATTCAGCAAAAACTCGGTTCTGAATTTCGCGGGCGGCAAGCCGTAAGTGACCTTGAAGTCTCTGATAAAGTGGCTCTCATCCTTTAACCCTACCTCGGCCATTATCTGCTTCACACTCAGGAATGTAGTTTCCAGCAATAGCTTTGCTCGCTGCATTCTGACGGTTCTGAGGTATTGCAGCAGGCCCATGTTGGTTTCGTTCTTGAAGAGATGATGGAGTCGAGAGGTAGAAAGGTTGACAGCTTTAGCGAGCAGATCGGTAGTTAGCTCCTGATCAAAATTGTTGTCGATACGCACGATGGTGCTTTGTACGCGTGGATCCATCATGTTCACTCCCAAATGTCCATGCCGGGACGGGTGAGAAGGAAGGACACTAGGCCCTTCGGGGTTACCTGGCAAACAACCCTATCTGGTCATTACGGGAAGTGCGGAAGGGGACGCTGTTACCTTCCAGCGGTGCTAATTCGAGGCTGGATCATTGCGAGTCCGTAAGGAAAGGGGCATGAGAGGATTCAGCCTTCTCGGATAGCGGCTAGACGATATTTCTGTATCGCACAAAAGTCAACGGTTCTTTCTTCACGAGTTTCTACTGAAGCTTAAAGGTTTAGGAATAGATTTGAGTTCATCAGGCAATTGAAAAATCAGCGAGCAATTGGTAAGGTGATGCCCAGTTACTCGCTTTTGCAGCACTCCTTGCGGCTGTAGATTCTAGCCTTTGACCTCGCCATCATCCGGGTGGTTATGAACGGCTGGTTTCCACGTCGGAAGTCAATCTGTCTTGACAATTATCGTGCGACCTTAAACGCACCTCCGGTTCACGAACAGCTCTCAGGTTTCTAATAGGAAATGGGCCTCTCCTATGAGCTTGTTAAACTTATACAACCTCCGACGGAATATCGCTCAGAACAGACAAGGCGCTCACCTGGATGCATACGGGAAGCTCCATGAATTCCTCGTTTCATTGGGACTAACGCAGTCTTACGATCTTGGCATCAGCACAAAACTGAAGTTTGAAGTGCTGCAATTTTTTGCCAACGAGACTTTCGGACGTGACGCCAGGATTCCCAACCGAGACGAGTTTATCTATCGTATTTGCAGCATTATCGACCTCGTTAAAGGTACCGATTGGCGTATTGACGACGGCACTGATCTCAAGAACTGGAATCAGGTACGCAAAAAGAGCAAGGGTGCCTGGGTGCCTTTAACCAGATTCGCTAACGGCACGTACAAATGTAATCCGAGGCATTTTTCCTGGTGGACTTCTTTTCCGCTCTATCTGGACGTCATTGACGGCGCGCATAGAATCGGCATGACCAATGACTGGGTCGCGGAAGAGTGTGTCGTGTTGCGCTGTCCAGTTGAGTATGTAAGGGACAACAACCTGGCGTTTGTTCCTTCCGTCATTGATGCTTTCATGCAAATGATTTTCCATCCGACGAAGGATGCTGTCTCTCCACCTTATGGGATTACAATTGACCTTTCTTTTTACCCTCACACACTGGCCCCGGGAATTGATGAGGTCGTTGTGCGCGAAATTCCAGTAGAGCAGATTGAGGTTTTCCCCATCTTTGCTGACAATAAATACCGTGCGGGTAAACGTGAGGTGAATTCGGACCTCCCTCATTTTGCAATGCTGCTCGAATACTATTATCAAAATCTCTGAGGACAATGGTGGATATGGATTCGTTCAGTAGCGTTGATTTCAATCAAGAACTTCCACAGCGGCCAGACGAAAACAGCTTTAGTTATCTGGCGGCGCATCCCACGGTTGATGGTTGGAAACGAAGGCTGTATTCGCTGATTAATGGTGAGAGCAGCGAAACTCTGTCCAGGCTTGGCAGCGTCGAACAGTACATCAGGGTATTACTGGCCCAATCCAAAGACAGGGACGCGGAGTATTGTTTTCGCGACGCCCTTGCGCAAATAGTTCAGGGATGGTCTCCCTCCTTGTTAGAGTCCGCCGACCGCCTGCACACCATGTTCTATTTAATTGCGGCCTTTACTCCCTCAGTGGGATTCACCAAAGTTCTCGACTATCTCAACAGCACTGAAGACGCTAAACGCACTGACGAAACTGTTTCCGATCAGCACGGGACTGTCGATCTCTACAAACGAGGTTTGATTGCGCTGGCTCAGTATTACCCGGCGCCGCCGCCGCATTCAGCCAACGACTTCGGCTTCCTGATGTACAGGGAACTGCTGGAAAAAAACTTAACGGATGAGCGGTATGCAGGCTATGCCGCTGTCAGGCTGCTGCAAATCAAAGTACTCGACATTAAGTCGCATCCTTTTTCAAAACTGTTCTTCTCTTCAGAGAGTGCGGCCAGCGAGGTCTTTGTGTACCTGATTGATTTAGCCGAAGAACGCGTACAACGGCAGTCGGCTCAAGAAAAACTGGGAGACATGCTGGTTATTTGCGCGAAAGCAGACAGACTCGATGACTTTTACGCACTAGCGAAACGACACAAAGCCCACTTTAACCCGGAGGGCGACTATCAAATCTTTTATCCGACGCTCACACTGGCCAACGGATTGGTGCTGGATATCTATCTCGATATGGAAGAAGTTAAAGAAACAGCACTGAAGTACTACATCAAATACAGCACTGATAAGATTGGCACATTGGTTACGGATGTGAACGAACAGGAGAAACTTGGCAGATACGTCTCAGCCTACATCACTAATCAGATCACCAAACCGGACTCCTTAACCGATCTACTACAGGAATTGAAGCGATCTGATGCAAAGATCACTTTCTCAAAGACTGAACTTGTCATTGCCGTTCAAGGGCAACAGCTTTCTAAGAACGTACCGATTGGATTGGATCAAAAGGTACAAAGCGAATTTCTGAAGTGGTATTTCAAGAGCCCATACTTTAACGAGACTACAAAATTCGCATTTCCAATGGCCTCGGCTCGTGCTCACTAAATTCTGCCCATGAAACCTTCCGTCATACTAAAGACAATCCGCAACTTTCGCAGTCACCTCGAGCTCCTCATGGAGGACATTGAACTCGAAAGTAAAGAGCGTACTTTGGCTTTTTACTTTGACACGGAACATCTGCAAAGAGCGGCACTCGGATATAAAGATTATTATTTCGACGACGACCTTGAAGTTTTTAAAGCTGAAGAGTTCGCGGACGACACAACACTGGTCTGCAGCCTTCTGTCCGGCGGATTCATCGGCCAGTTTAGATTGCTGCCACCACACCAAAACGAGTTTCTGCAAAAGATCAATTCAAACTTTCATGGGACGAACTATGAAAACTGGCGCGATGAGGTTCACACCTTCGTTAAAGATGCGGAATTTGATCTAAATGTCGATGAGTTTGTCAAGCAGTTACAAAACGAGAGCGATGAGAACCTGATCAAAAGAATCACGGCGGAACATACTGAGGCAACCAAAAAGGGATTTAACGTCAGTCACTGCTTGCTGCCCTGGGATCGCCGTTTAGCCGGATGGGCACGTAAGAAACTGCTCGTGATCGAGCGCGACGCCCCCGACTACGACGCAATTTTTCTTTCCAAAAATTTCAATACTCTTAGGGAAGCGATGAGCGCTCATCGCAAACACGAGGTTAGTAATTTTATAGATGCCACCGCGCTCTCAATTCTGATCGATCTAACGCGGCAATTCAGGAAGGGTTCTCGCCTAGTTCCAAGGTTCTTCATTCCCGGGACTAAATATAATCTCTTTCGTGAAGCGTTGCGGGACACCGGTTTAATTTCAGAGCTGGTCTATCCAGTTGATGGCCGAGAATCGAGTGTGATTCGTAACGAAGAGTATTTCTTCTATCGTTCTTTCTTCAGCAAGCGAAATCGCGGCGCCAAACTTGAATGGGGAATCGCACAGATCAAGGAACTGCATGAAAAGGCGTCCGCGATCTTAAACCGCGACGAATCGATCAAGACGCTTGAATTTGATGACAAGCCCTTGCAAGAGAAGATGGACGGAATGGAGAACTACTCCTTTCTGAAGAATGTGTGGATTGAATTCATCCATTCAGGCGATTTGCGGATCATCCTGGGAAATCTCGAGGACATCAAGAAACACTTTGAGGAAGCAAAGAAGTCTTACGACGTTATTAGTTTTGCGGAACAGGTTAAAGACGCTCTAAAAACAACCCGAGAAGATATCTTCGAAGACCTGGACGTAGTCCAGCGAGGGGGTATTCTCTGGGACGGTATACATAAACGAGTATCCGAGCTTCGCGGCACCATTAGTAAAAAGAACCCGGACGGGAATGCTTTGTTCCGAAATCGAAAACTCTTCAGATATGGTTTCCCCGAAGAATTCCACGAACAGATCAAGGCCTATTTAGTCCAACTGCTGTCACTCGAGATGGAAGCGGAGTCCACCCGCAAGACGATCGGCAATTTAGTCAATCTTTTTCGCAAGGTCGAGACTCTGGAGTACGACGGCAACCAGCGCAATCTCATCTTAATCACCGCAATCTTTTGTGCCCTGGACCTGAAAGACAAAATAAAGAAACTGCCCGATAGAATAAAAAAGAGACCCAATCTCCACTACTCGATCAAGATCGCTTTAGCCGGAGCTGAGTTTGAATCCAACAATTACAAGAAGGGAATGGACCTGATTGAGGAACTGGAGAAACTCTACTACAAAGATGGCACACCGGCCGCCGTGAAAAGCGATTTGGCTATCGGTCTAACCTATCTGTACTACTACGCCTGGGTGGCACTGAAGAGGACGAGCGAGCGCGAACAAACAGCCTCGGAAGATCCCAAGCTGTGTCAGAAAATCGACGGCCTTATTCATAACGCTATCGTATTTGCCGAACGAGCGTCTGATTCAGTAGCTCGCAAGCCGCTTGCTCAAAGAGTTTACGTCTACAATCAGTATCTATTTTGTTTGGTTGAAAGCGAAAAACCGGAAAACAATAAGCAGATGCGGAACGTTGCGCCCAAGCTCATTGAATACAGCCGCGAGACTGATGTCTGGTCGTATATGTATTCAGACACGCTGTCGCGTTATTTCCGTTGGCGGGCAATGGAACAGATGGACAAAACCCAGAAACAGATCCTCATGAACAAAGCGTTGTCGCTGATTGAAGAGGCGATGACGCTAGCCCCGGACGACTCCGAAATTAGTGCCTACCACACGCGGTTAATTAACGAAATGGACATGATTGAAGTGGGAGTGGGTTGAGGGGAACAGTTGGAGGCGGCGATCGGAATCGAACCGATGAATAAAGGTTTTGCAGACGTTTCAAGTACCTATACACCGAGTGTCACCCGCGAACGCAGACGGATGCTCGAAGGCTCGAAGATCCCGTCTCTCTTGATGACCAATGAAGTTGCAAAGTTAGTACACCAAGCACTGGCGAAAAGCACGAGGCGTAGTAAAAAGTCCTAAACCAAATTCTGGCTGAGCCGCGCGAATCGTCCAGAATCGCATGGCCTTGCCGAGGGACGTTTAAGGGGGCAACGTCCCTTTTCTTATTGCATCAAACTTTGGCGGCCAGCAACCTTACAAACCAGTCTGCATTCCGCGCAAACATACTTCTTCCTAGTCACGTAATAACTCTTCAATCAATGGAACCAACATTTGATCTTCAAATGTCCTTCTTTCATATTGGTAAACATCAATTGCATTCAAGCTGTGAATCTTTGCTTCTAGTTTGTGTAGTTCCAATCCAAACGGTTCTGGTCCATCATCTGTCGGAGCTAAAATCGGATTATATGTCACATGAAGCGTTTGCCATCGACCATAAAGATCGTCATTCCCCGATGCAACAAGAAGAAGATTAAACCCTCGGCCACTCGGGGCTTTTATCAATCCCCAACCGCGAACCAGTTCCCATTGAGAAATTGTGATGTTATTCATCTGAGACGTTACACTACAACGAACAGTGGGAAGTTCCCCCGCGCCTTGATTTGAAAATATCGAAAAACCTAGCGCTTCTTTCCTGATTTCCAATTTCACAAACTCCGATCTCGCATTGAACGAAGTCACTATTTCTTCGGCGGATTCGGCAATCTCTCTAAATGAAAAGCGGAGCAATTCTTGCCGCTCCTGTCGTTGCCTGTTTAGCTCTTCCTGTTTGAGCCGCTCGTTTTCACTTCTTTGATGTTTGCTCGAAGCTACTTCCACGAGCAGACTGACATTTGTGGCAGTCCTTTGGTCTAATTCTTGAATATTAAGGCGTTCCAATAGCGCATCCCATGATTGATACCGATCAGATGTCCTTTTCGACATCATTTTAAGAATAATCTGCCCAAGTTGAGGATCTAACTGTTTATTAAACTTTCGTGGATCTTGAGCTGGTTGAGCAAAATGAGCCATCTTCCATGCGTCAACGAAATCTCTAGTGGTATCGACGATGTAGGGATGCTGAAGTGTCGCAAGCTCGTAGAAGGTAATTCCCATCGAATACATATCCATGCTAGGCAGGTTTTCTTCTTGTCGCCATGCCTCGGGAGCGCAATACATGACATGATTTATTCCCTTGAATGTATGCGATCTTGTGGCTACACCCACCACTTTGGAAAGGCCGAAATCTGACACTTTCAATTTGTTGTTAACTAACAAGATGTTGTCAGGTTTTACATCGCGATGCACTAACTTCGAGTTAATCGCTTGCATACCGGACGCCAACTCAACAAACATCTCTCGAAGGTCAACTGAAGGTATGAATTGAGAAGTACTCTTCCTTTCAATGATTAACTCTTTTAGAGTCCCTCCGTCTGCATACTCCATTATCATGTAGGGGGGCAGGTTTGCGTGTTGATTACCGTCGTGAAAATAAAATACTCGCGTAACGTTCGGATGAACAATCTCCGTAGCTAGCTGAGATTCATTTTGAAGTGCTTTAAGTTTTGTATTATCAAGCGAGCCTGTGAGAATGGTTTTTAGTGCTAGTGAGTTTCCGCTGTCATCGCTAATCTCATATACAGTTCCGAACCCACCACTATCGATCAACCGTACAATCGTGTATTTGTCGTGTTCGGTTTGCCCAAAGACAACGTCGCGTATTCTAAGATCCATTGTTTTGTCTCTCGTGCTAAAAGTCTCTTTTTTATGCTTCACTTGAGAGCCGAAAGAACTCTGCTGGTGGCATCAAGGAACCTTCGCAGCGAACGTATAGACTGATACCTAAGTGCGTAGGGGAAACGTTAGCCACGTCAAAATCCGGTACGCTGATAATCTGATCGTCTAAGTCTAAATGGCGGTATGATTCTGTCAATTCAGACTCTTCTTCAGAACCGAACCGACCGCTGATGAGTTCCAACGCGTTTAGGTGGGCCAATTCCCGATTGATCTGATGAATATCGCTCACGCCTATTAATTCTGAAAGTATCTCTTTAGTTAGTTGGACTGTATAGGCACCTACAACACCGATAGGATTTGCGAACTTTTGTGAGTGCTGGCAAACATAACTCAAAAGCTTTGCTTCTGAGGTAGTAAGTTGAGCTAGAAGATTCACGAAAATCAGGTTACTTTCATCCTTGCTGCCCTCGGTACATGAGGAGGCAAGAAGTCCCGCCCACATTTCTTGCAGATCATCGTCGGCCACCCATGAGCCATTCTCAAGCGTTAACCACACCAATCGAGGCTGTGCCTGTTTTCCTTCTATGCTGCCCTGTTCTTTCAATTTCTTTTCCGCCTTCAAAGCTATTCTCGCCGCATTCAAAGTCCGCCAGCCGCTAACCTTATCCCGAAGAGCCAGTCCAAATTCTTCCGCCGCGGGAAGGCAAATCCTACTTAGGAAAGCACCTGCCCCTTCAATTAGACCTGTTGTTAACGTATCTAAAGGCTTGGTAAGCGAACCTAAGTTAATCAGACTCACGCCTTTTCCTGAACGCTCATCACTCATGGTCCTTATAACTCCTGAAAGCACATGCTCAAACATCGGCAAAACCAAGAATCCACCAATTGTTTCGCTTGCTATGATCTTCATCTGTAAAGTACTTCAGATCAAACCATCTGAAATCGACATCCTTACGAAGCGAACCATCACGCTTGGGCTTTTTCATGTAATCCAAATATAGTGATGAAATTCGCTCAGATAAATCGTCGTGCTCATAAACATAATAATCATTAGTACCATCGTCGTTTAATTTCACCAGCGCCACAAACAAATTCGGATTGTTCCGCTTAATGCAGATATCTTTGTTCAATCGCCAGCCTTGCTTATTCTGCAACGACATTGTTTTCACTTGGATTGAAACCGATCTATTTCCGAGTGGATCGGCAGCAACAATGTCGTATAGCGGATTATTCTTTGGCGTGACTAGGGCTAGGATTCCTAAACGACATAGTTCTGCACAAACGTAGTACTCTCCCGCAACACCAACTAAATTTTTTGACATCTTTATAGGCATGAGGCTATTCCTACGCTTCGCTTTCACTAGTGATAATTTCAGCATTGAAGCGGGTAATTGCTAAATTCTTTTGCCTTAGCGATTTCCTTCGCTGGATCAGATCTTCAAAAATGGAAGCGGCTTCATCAATCTTGCCGTTGTCATCAATGGCAACGACGGATAGACCAACATCGAATACTCCAAATCTATCTTGATAAAGTTTCCTGAGTTCGAGAATCGCTTTATCCCAACGCGTAACATCATCAGCCCATGAGTCCCGCACCAATGAATGAATGCGGCCAAAAGCTTCCATTGATTCTCTGATGAGAGGCTTTAAATCTACGTTGTCGCCTAGCAATTCCAGTTCTTTGATTATCGATTTCTTAAAACTCTTGTCATCCTTAAGCCTGCTCACGCTTAGGCTCGGAGTAATCGTGCGCTTTGATTTTGACGCGACATCTTTGCGACTAGCCCCGTGCTGAAGCCGGAAGACAGGTAGATCACGATGCTGGACAAAATTGCGCAGTGCATCCAACACTCGATACCCACGCGTTGAGTCGTATTCATCAGAGAGTTTCTTTTTTAGCGATGCCTGCACTTTTGACACTTTGCCGTATGTTGAACTGACCTGATGATTCAGTTGATCCAGATATAGGCGCGACGTAGTAAGCAAGTTGATTATTCTTCGGTCAATCAAGTGAATCTCACTCTGGAATGATGACCAATCCTTTTCATGGAACAAGGTGTTTCTTAATGTGATTTCAAGTAAATCTCTTTCGAACTCAAAATAGTTTTCTATGAGAATGTCGAATTTTTCTTCAATGCTTAACGCGTCCAAAAGTCCTTTCCGTGCGCACTTGGCATCTTCGAATTGCGCCCGCGAGACAACAATATAATCCGCGCCGCCGTCTATGGTCATTCTCCTTACTACGTATTGCATGATTCTCTCTCGTGCTAGTTAGTTAATCGGCGTTCGACATCCGCGCCACTCCGGGCCGGCGCGCATCCCCGCAGGCGGGCAACGCCATGCCCTGGGGAGCGGCAAGGCGCTTTCGCGCAAGGCCAATCCGAGGGTACACCGGAGCGGCAACCGAAACTCGGGAAACTTACATAATGCCGCAACCCCTACAAAGCGTCCGCTGGGCGTTGCTAGTGTGGATTTGTCGTCTCCGGCCTCAAAACGCGCTACGAACCGACTGTGGGCTAAATTTTGCTGCGCCCTTTGTCGTTGGACGGAACAAACAAACGCGCTTTTCGCAGAAACCTACTACGATTCCTACTACCCCTCGCAATTCCTAAAATTGGTGCTTTGATCGAGTGTTTGTAAACTGGTGAGTCGATTGACGTTTTGGAGGCGGCGATCGGAATCGAACCGATGAATAAAGGTTTTGCAGACCTCTGCCTTACCACTTGGCTACGCCGCCACTCGGAATGTCAAACGCAGAAGGCGGAGAGATGAAGTAAGTTTACAAGAAAGCGTAAACGCTTTCACCCTCCATCCCACCGCCTTAATGCTGAATACTGGAGCGGGAGACGAGATTTGAACTCGCGACCCTCGCCTTGGCAAGGCGATGCTCTACCACTGAGCTACTCCCGCTCACTAAGAAAAGCTAAGAAACCTCAGATTCAAAAGAGGTTGCGAAAATGTACCCCTTTTTGTACCCCTTGTCCAGAGGCCCCTGTCTCCACCATTAGTGGACCTTAATCGACCCGCTCAGTGGATCATCGCCTGTACGGGCAGAGCCGCAAAAACGTTACGGGAAAAGCAAAGGGCAAGTCGCGGCCAACCTATGTAACGCCTTTTGAAATGCAGGCGTAAGAAGCGAAGTTTTGTGAGGGTGAATGATGTTCGGCGTGGCCTTGAAACCTGCTGATGAGATGTTTATTGCGGTCGGCCGCGTGATCCTTCACGTAATCGTTGTGCAAGATTCGTCCGGCGTATAGCAACAATTGGCGTAGAGCGGCGGTTCGTGCCGCGAGTCGAATGAATATGTTGGTCCGACATTCGCTCAGGCTACAGCAGGAAAGGCCAGCCCGCTCAAGGACGACGAACTCGACGCGTCGCCCCGGTATTTAAGATGTCCGTGGGGGTTCGCACCCCCGACTGAGCGATTACAAGCTCACCACGACTATGAGTGATCCTGGCAAGCCTCGTAATGTAACCGGCAATATTACTTAACGCACTGGTTGGTCAAGCCACCGCCGGTAACGTCGCTTGTGTTGCCGGCAAAGAAGTTGTCGCAACCAGTAAGGACCGAGCCGCCCGCCAGTGCGATTCCGGCGGTATTGCCCAGGAACTGAGAAGACGAAATATGCGCCTGGCTTGCGCCGGCGTTGATCCCGTTCCCGTTACTAAAGATGAGGGAGCCAATTACGCGGGTTCCGGAGTTGGCTCCGCCCGTGTTATTGATGCCGTTCTGGAATCGTGAAATGGTCGAATCTCGAACCACGGCGAATCCTCCGGCCGCTAGTTCGACGCCCGTAGTTCCAGCAACCTGGTCACCCACAGCGTCAATATTCACATTGTCCAGAACCGCAGCGACGAAACTGCTCGTCTGCCCTATCCTCACGCCCACCGTGCAATTGGTGATGTTCGTATCCTTAACGAACACGTTCTTCGGGGCGCTCGAGGTAAGTTCAACACTAATGCCCCTTCCCACAGTGCCGGTACCGGTAAATCCAGATATGACACAATTCTCGACGATTAGCGATTTGCCTGCGATGAATCGGATGCCACTGCCCGCCGTGGTACTGGCGCCGTTGATCGACAGATTCCGCAGTGTAACCACTACCGTGTTGGGTGTTGGCGTCGTTGAATCGTTAATGATGACACCGCTGGTGCCGGAGGCGAGAATGGAGCCGAACCCCTGCCCGTTTGTGCCATCGATGGTCAGGTTTTTGGTAATCGTCACTGCGCCAAAGCCGCCGGGATCGAGGGTGCTGATTTCGCCTTTGTCCGCGGTCTTCGAGATGGCGCCTGCATAGGTTTTGCACGGCGCAGTGCGGCTGCACGGGTTCACGTCGTCGCCGACACCGGACACCCAGGTACGGGTTGCCTGCGCTTGGGCCAGAGAAGCAAACGCGAACACGAAGATCGCGATAGCCAGCACTTTGAAAGTGAACCGAAACTTGTTCATTGGTAGTCTCCTTTTTTCAGTTGAAGATGGGGATGGCCGCCAGTAGAACACGGATCTGTTCCGGCCACTGTTGCGCCGAGTTTTCCCATAAGTTAATCAATACGGGTCGTGACATTAAACGATTATTGCGATCTATCACGGCCCCAAGATCAGTGGCCAAAGAGCCGGCCAAAGAGTCTTTAACTGCGTGTCGTAGTGAATCACCCCACTATTCGATAGTGTCACTGTCTTGCCCACAATGGTGCCGAACAGTGGCGCGTTTCCTGTGTTACTGATGCTCGTCCCAGGAGCGTAGATCAACGCGTAAACTGCGATACCGTTAGTCAATGACACACCGTTGCTGCCAGTGAAACTGGACAATATCCGCAGGTTACTTGGGATCAAAGTGGTGTTGTTCAAGCTCGAGGCACCTCCGGCGCTTAGCGTTCCAGTGAGCTTGATTGTCACGGGACCATTTACCTTGAGCTGCCCGCTGTTTGTGAGCGAAATGTTGTGGAAGCAGTACGTGCCCTCTGCAAGCGTGGCCACATTACTGCCACTGATAGTCAAATTACCTGTAGCGGAATTGTAGGAAAAGCTTCCACTAATTCCGGAGCTCGAGCTAAATGGCGAGCACGCCGCTGCGGACGGCAACGTCATGAATGGGGCCAAAGCATTATTGGTTATCGATCCACCAACCGTTGCGCTAGGTCCCTTATTGACTGTGGTTCCAGCCGTGGCGTTTCCTGTAATGCTGGTTGACCCCGTCATAGTGATGCCTTGACGAGTGGATCTAACGTTACCGAAAACCATACCGCTCCCGCCCAGGGTAATCGTGCCGTTACTGAGCACGTTTGCCAAACTACCTTTCGTCGCGGGATATCCGCCGGCTGAGCTGTAACTGTCAACAAAACTGGCACCCGTAATCGAGACGCTATCCAGCCCGATAATCGAAGTAATTGCCACTGTGACAGTGAACGAGCACTCGGCGGTATTGCCCGACGCATCGGTGACCCTGAAAGTGTTGGTCGTAACGCCTGCAGGGAAAGTTGAACCGCTCGGCAAGCCGGCGATCTGTTGTGTGTTTGAAGCACAATTGTCTGTTCCGACCGGAGGCGTGTAAGTGACAACCGCGCCATTAACTGCCGGATCGAAATCAGCAATGATGTCGGTGGGACAACTAATGATTGGCGGAGTGTTGTCGACGACCGTAACCACTTGCAGGGCAGAACTACTGTTGCCATGAGCATCGGTTACGGAATACGTCAGCGTGGTTTGCCCAACCGGGAAGAAGTTTCCGGCAGGTACTCCGCTACGCGACACAGCTCCCACACCGGGACAATTGTCCGTTGCGGATCCGGTACCCAGAGTGCCGTCGAGATTCGAAACAGTAACGCCACAAGAAGTTGCTCCAGGTCCTGTAAAGAGCGTAACGGCTGCCGGTGCAGTTACTATCGGCGGCGTGTTGTCGATGACAGTTACTGTCTGTGTGTCTTCAATAAAGTTGCCGACTCGGTCCGTAGCCCGGTACGTGACGATCGTGTTTCCAACCGGGAAGTTATTTCCCGCGGGAACACCCGTTCGAGTCACTACTACGCCCGCACAATTGTCGCTGGCGGTAGCTGTTCCGAGCGTCGCATCGCTGATAAAGGCGCCGCAACTCGTCGCACCGGGACCTGTATTCACCGTCACATCGACCGGAGCCGTGATCGTCGGCGGGATGTTCGGGTTCTCATTAACCGTGACGGTTTGAGTGCCCGACGTGCTGTTTCCCGACGAATCAGTGGCCGTGTAAGTAACTACGGTTGTGCCGGTTGGGAAGACGAAGCTTTCGCACGTTCGATTCGGATCTCCTGGGACTGGACACGCCACTCTCGGGATACCAGTGCGTGTGATCGTTACCGTAGAACTGCATTCTCCGCTGTCCTCGCCTGTGGCGGCGAACAGTTCCTCATCGAGCAGGACCGAACACTGATCGGTGCTCGTAACGATGTTCGCCGGTGTCGTCAGCGTCGGCGCCGTAGTATCGGTTCCGATTACCGTAATAATTTGCGTGCAAGACGCGCTGCCAACGGCATTCGTCGCGGTCCAGGTGATTGCCGTTTGGCCTGCCGGGAATGGATCGCTGAGCGTCAGGCCATCGCTGCGTTCGCTGGTAACCGTCACGTTAGGACCAGTCGTTGTCGGAGTTCCGATTTCAGCAGCCGTAGCTGTGTAAGTGCATCCATTCGTGGCATTGAACGACTTGTTACTCGGACAACTGATCGTAGGTAAGTCGGCCGAAGTGACAACAATTGTCTGAACACAGGTTGCCTGACGGCCGAATTCATCCGTCGCGGACCACGTGATGGTAGTTGTCCCAATCGGATATGGATCGGTTACGGGCCGCTCATCAGTTCTCGAGCCGCCAATTACGACATTGCTGCCGGTAGCTGTCGGCGTTCCGACATTGACTGTCGCTTCTGGCTGGCCTGACGGCGCCGCCACTGTCTGGTTCGCCGGGCAAGTTATTGTCGGCGAAGGTGAATCGATCACGGTTACGGCGAAAGAACAACTGCCGCCGCCCAATGAGGATGTCAGCGTGACGGTAGTGGTGCCTACCGGGAAGACGGAGCCAGAAGCCGGGCTCGCAGTTACTGTTCCGCAATTACCGTTGGCGACGGCGTCGTCAAAAGTCACGATTGCTGCGGGTTCGTTATTTTGAGTAGTGGTATTTGTGGCAACCGTAAGGCTCGGCGGGCAGTTGAGCACGCACTCCGCCGGAGTTCCGCCGCCGCCAATAATCAGGGTATAGACAGCAGTGTTATTCACTTCGTCGAGTTCAGGCGTTTCACTCGCGACACTGGCTGTGTTCGTTATTGAGTCTCCGGTTGAACCATTCGCCGTGTAGACCAATTCGAAAACCGCGGTCTCTCCGGGATTTAAGAACAGCGGATTTGCGGTTGTGCCGCGCGTACAGACAACCGGATCCGAGCCAGTGCACGAAAACGCTGGTCCGGATGTCTGGTTTACGGAGACGAAGGAAGCATTGTTAGGCTCAGGGTCAGAGATTTGGACGTTCTCTGCCGGATTCGGACCCGAGTTCGTGACTGCAATGGCGAACGTTACGCTTTGGCCGGATTCGGGAGTTTCTCCAACCAGGGATTTAGAAATCGAAAGATCGGCTGTAGGGGTCTCACCCTGTACCAGGAAAGGTTGGCCTCGCACAATTGAGCCTCTACTCGAAACCACATTCACATGCCACTGGCCGCGGTTATCCACAACGAAGACATCGATCGTCGAAGTTTCGGTGCTGGGCAGCGTGAACGAATCACTTTGAGGATCCGCAATGATTGGCGTGAACGAGCGAGTTATTCCTGACGGGTCTACCCAACCAAAGCGGCGGTTAAATGAAGGATCGCTGCCGCTGACCTTGGCGCATACGGTATCGCCCAACGCGAAAATCGTTTTTGGAGTGTTGCAATCAGCGGCGTAGGTAGCCAGGCCGACCCCCGAACTTACCGTGAAAATAGGCGGATTGCCGACGATTGACGAATCAGCCGGCGTCACACTTCCAATCGTAGCTTTCCATGTGTCCGCGGTCGGCGGCGTGAACAGGAAAAACTGAGGGTTCTGAGTAATCGTGCCGCCATTGGTACTGTTCAACTGGGAATCTATCCAGTTCATGTAATGGTTATTCGCCACCGATAGATCGACTCCATCAGTTTTCGCACAAACCACTTCAGCGAGGTTAAGAGAGCTAATTGGGGTGGCGCAGTCAGCCGCATAGAGAGTGACAGATTCGCCTGCCATCCATGGCAAACGCAGCGTCGATGTCCAGCCCGTGAGCGGGAAAGTCTCTGCGGTTTTTGCGACGCTCGTGTTTTTCTTCCGTTGGACCAAGCCTCCACCGCCACGAGAACTCGAATGAACAGAATCAAATGGCCCGGCCGTAGCCGTGACCACCATCAAAAGGGCCCACAGAAGAATGACTGTTTTGAAACGGCGCGAAGTGGCGTAGGTCTTGTTTTTTGTACGAAGATTAGGACCGATCGACTTCATTGTGGGTCTCCTTGAGTGTGAAAAAGGCATGACGTCAGGTCAGAATTCGAAAAGATTTAAAGGCAGCGCCCCGATATTGAGGACTTTCTGGGTCTGTGGCATCGGTCGGGAGATCGAACTGTTGCAGTCCAATTACCGGTCGCCACTTCTTAGCAAGGGCTTTAAAGATGCTTGAAGCTATCTTTTAGGCGTTGGAATCGTTGTACACCTTTTCAGGTTAATAGCGAGCGAGGTCATTTCGGTTGCCGAAATGACGAAGTTGTAAACACCAGACCAATTTGTAGGCCGCACCTTTTACTCTGTTCTGCGGAGGAAGTCAATTAGAATTTTTCATTCTGTCAGCCAGATGTTTTGCCATTCGCTATTGATTGGACCATGAACTAAGCGAAAGCACAAACTGCAATCAGGCTTATCGCCTGGCTTAAGAAATGTGTGGATACCAAAAAGCGCGCTGTGATCGTTGCTCGACCAAAACAAACAGCGCAATGCGAATGGGGATTTCCCAGTAACATTGCGCCGTTGTTTTAACCCTAAGCCTCACGCCGGTACCGACGCGCAGCCGTCGAGTCTATGTGTAGCAGTCTAAGCGCGCGCGAACAGCCGGTCAATCAATTCGGACGAAATAAAACACCTTGCATTCGAACCCGCGCTCGTTTTACACGAACCCGCATTCGTTGTTGACATTCATCACCCAACTCTAATAACTTGCAGTACCGATCCAAAGTCTCGTTCGAGACATTCCCTACAACCGTCTATGCAGTTGTTGTTTGCGGAGGTGTGCACCATGAAAATCCAAAACAGATCTTTAATAGTGTCGTTAGTCCTGCTCGTGGCTCTCGGCGTCGTGAACGTCAACGCCCAGCAGGGTTACAAGAAGCCACCGAAAGAAGTGCTCGACATTCTCAACGCACCCGTTACGCCCGGCGCGTCCATCAGTCCAACACGAGATAACCTCTTGCTCAGCACCGCGCTGCGTTATCCGCCACTCGCGGATCTCGCACAACCAATGCTGCGGCTTGCAGGGCGGCGTATCAATCCAGCATCAAACTCGCCGCACCGGTTTCAATATTCCGTTGGACTCACACTCAAACGCATCTCCGACGGTTCCGAAGTGCAAATTCAAGTTCCACCCGGCGCGAAGATCACCGGCATTGAATGGAGCGACGACGGCAAACACTTCGCTTTCCTCAACACGACCCCAAACCGCGTCGAGCTGTGGGTCGGCGACGCAGCCACCGGCAAAATTCATAACGTCAAGGGCGTACAGATCAACTCCGTCCTCGGCAACCCGCTAACGTGGATGCCTGACAATCGCACGCTACTGGTTCAACTCGTGCCGCCGGCGCGCGGCGCCGCCCCGGCGATGCCCCCGGTTCCACCGGAACCAAACGCGCAGGAAAGCTCCGGCCGTCCCGGACCAGTCAGAACTTTCGAAGACATGCTGAAGTCTCCGCATGACGAGAAGCTGTTTGAATACTACGCGACTTCGCAATTAGCTTTCGTCGATCCTTCGAGCGGCAAAACGACACCGATCGGACAAACCGGAATTATTCAAACGGCCGATCCATCGCCCGATGGCCGTCATGTGCTGGTAATCCGTGCGCACCGGCCGTTCTCTTATTTATATCCGGATTTCGCGTTTCCGAAAGATCTCGAGGTCTGGGACGCCAAAGGAAAAGTCGTCTACAAGCTCGCCAGTCTGCCACTTGCGGATCAAGTGCCGATCGACGGCGTAATCACTGGCCCGCGCGCGCCGGGTTGGCGTCCGACGGAACCTGCCACGCTGATTTGGGTCAAAGCCCTGGACGGCGGCGATCCGAAAAAGAAGGTTGCGCACCGAGACAGCGTGTTGATGCTGAAAGCTCCTTTCACCAGCGAACCTATCGAAATCTTCAAGACCGAACAGCGCTTCGCGAACGGTGGTTTTTTACAGGGAGGGTCGATGCTGGTCTCGGACTACGAGCGCGACAAACGTTGGGTCCGAACGTTCATGATCGATCCGGACAAACCGCAAACACCGGCGAAGTTGATCTGGAGCCGTAACCAACAGGACCGTTACAACGATGCGGGCACCCCGGTTACACGCGTAGTGAACGGTCACCGGGTTGTTTTACAGAACGGTGAGTCGATCTATTTGAACGGTGCAGGCGCTTCGCCGGAAGGTGATCGCCCGTTTCTCGATCGCTTCAACTTGCAAACGCTCAAATCTGAACGTCTCTTCCGCAGTGAAGCCAACAGCTATGAATCTTTCGTTGCTTTGCTGAACGAAGACGGCAAGCAGTTCATCACGCGTCGCGAATCATCGACCGAAGCGCCGAACTACTTCGTTCGCTCCGCCGTTGACGCAGCGCACGCTTCCGCGGCAACTGCGCCGCGCGCGCTGACGAAGTTTCCCGATCCGATGCCGCAATTGCGCGGAATCAAGAAGCAACTCGTGACTTACAAGCGTGCCGATGGCGTGCAGTGTTCGTTCACACTCTATCTGCCGCCTGATTACAAAGAGGGAACCAGGCTGCCGACCGTCGTTTGGGCTTATCCGCTCGAGTTCAACGACGCGAGCACGGCCGGACAGATCACCGGCTCGACGCAACGCGCCACGAGCATCACTGGTCCATCGCACCTGTTCTTCCTGCTCGAAGGCTACGCGGTTCTCGATAACGCCACGATGCCTGTCGTCGGCACACCGGAAACGGTGAACAATACTTACATCGAACAGATCGTGATGAGCGCAAAGGCTGCGATTGATAAAGCGGTTGAGATGGGCGTGACCGATCCGGATCGCGTCGGTGTCGGTGGTCACAGTTATGGCGCGTTCATGACCGCGAACTTGTTGGCGCATTCGGATCTGTTTCGCGCCGGCATCGCTCGCAGTGGCGCGTACAACCGCACGTTAACGCCGTTTGGTTTTCAGAGTGAGTGGCGAACGCTTTGGGAAGCGCCGGATTTGTATCTGAAAGTGTCGCCGTTCATGGTGGCCCAAAAGATCAACGAGCCGATGCTGATGATTCACGGCGAGGCTGACGACAACACCGGAACGTTTCCGATTCAATCGGAACGAATGTACCAGGCGATGAAGGGCCACGGCGCCACGGTGCGCCTGGTGATGTTGCCGCACGAAGCGCACGGTTACGCCGGGCGCGAAAGCATCGAGCACGTGCTTTACGAAATGATTTCGTGGTTCGACAGGTACGTGAAGAACGCGCCGACGAAATCGAAACCCGAGGCGACTGCTCAGAGCGTGAAGTAGTTTCTGAGCAGTTCAACTTGTGGGCGTTCGGCGTCGGAAAGTACGACAGTAACGACGTCATAACGGTAAGGTTGATCTTCGAGCTCGAACAATTGTCGATACGCACGCGCCGCCCGAGCAATCTGGCGGCGTTTGCGTAGGTCGATGTTTGCTTGTGGCGGTGCGAACCAATCGGAGGCGCGGGTTTTTACTTCGACGAAGCAGAGTGTGTTGTGTTCGTAGCCGACGAGATCGATCTCGGCGTTCACGACCACGCCGCGCAGATTGCGCCCGACGGGCAAAGTGAAGTTTGCGGCTACGAGTTGGAAGCCGAGTTGTTCGAGATAGGCAGCAGCGTAAGCTTCGCCGAGTTTGCCGAGTTCGATGCCAGGTGAGGACGGCATAAAAGTTAGTCTCATTCACACCCGGCTTCAGCCGGGTGTTGTGTTCGCGAAGAAAGCGGGAAACCGTTTAAACGGTTTCCAATATAAAGTGGGTAAGCCTACACCCGGCTAAAGCCGGGTGTGAATGAGAGCGACGTCTTACGCGTCGCGATCGTACGCGACTTTGAGCCAGTGCTTGACCTCGTCGTCGATGTCTTTAAGTGAAGTGATCGGAATGCGGTGAGTGATCCGATCTTTCTTGGCAAAGCCTCCGGTGTCGAGCAGGCGTCCGGTGGATTTCGTGTCGCCGAGTGCGAAGCCCATGTCGATGCGCGTTTGCGTCGTCGGTTTGATTTGCGCAAAGACGTGATTGCGATAGAGCGGCACGATTGTTTGACACGGACACGCCTTAGCTTCCTTGCCGGTCTTCAATCCCAGCTTCAGCAGTGCGTTGTAGATCGGGCGCAAATGCGCCTTGCCGCCGGAGAACATCTTTTCCACGTCGCGTTCGGCTGATTCGAGGTAGAGATCCGGATCGCCGGACTCTTTGCCTTTACCGACCGAACGTTCCGCCAGCCACCACGCGGTGTTCGTGCCGAGACCGTGAGTTTCCTTGAGCCACGCGCGGCGTTCCGTCTCGTCCGCAGGCCCTTCCTTCTTGATGTGTTTGAGCCACTCTTCGAGCGAGCGCCTAGTCTTTTGTTTGAGCTCAGTGATCCACTTCTGCGTCATCAGCACACCTGGATGCACGCTGTAGATACTTGTCTTTTTGCTCATGAGGAAAAATCCACGGACGAAAGGAATTTTGGCGGCCGGCGCGCTTTGGTCGCCTGTTCAAACGCGTACGCCATGCTGATCAACTTGCCTTCGCTGTACGCGCCGCCGAAGAACGAAATCCCCACCGGCATCCCGAAAACGTAACCTGCCGGAACCGTGATGTGCGGGTACCCGGCCACTGCCGACGCGGAAGAGTAACCACCGCTGAAGTGATCGCCGTTCAACCAGTCAGTGGGCCACGGCGGTCCGCCGGTCGGCGCGATCAGCGCGTCGAGCCGGTTTTTCTTCATGATGAAGTCGATGCCTTGCGTGCGTGTCAGCAGATGATTCTTCCGCAGCGCCTGAAGGTACGCTTTGCTCGTGAGTGGTCCTTTGGCCTGCGCCTTCTCCATGATGTCCTGGCCAAAGTAAGGCATCTCCCGATCGCGATTGCGCTCGTTGAAGTCCATCACGTCTTTCAACGAACGCACCGGCGCCTGTGGGCCAAGCCCGGCAAGGTAAGTGTTGAGATCTGCTTTGAACTCGTACAAGAGAACTTCAAACTCCGACTCGTCAAACTTTCCCGTCGTCGGAATGTCAGCCGGATCGACAATCACCGCGCCGAGTTTTTTCAACATGGCAATGTGATCGTTCATCAGCTTGTCGACGCGCTCGCTGAAGCCGAAGTGTTTGCGTGCGATGCCGAGCCGCATGCCACGCAATCCATCACGATCCAAAAACTTCGTGTAGTCTGTGGCCGAACGCCCGCGGCTCTCGCGCGTCACCAGATCGCGCGGATCTTCGCCGGTCAAAGCGCCGAGAATGATCGCCGCGTCGGCAACACTCCGTGTCATTGGTCCGGCAGTGTCCTGGCTGTGCGCGATCGGAATGATTCCCGCACGGCTAACAAGTCCCACAGTCGGCTTAATACCGACAAGCGAGTTTGCCGAGGAAGGGCACACGATCGAACCATCCGTTTCCGTGCCGATCGCCGCGGCGCCAAGATTCGCGGTAATCGCAGCGCCCGAACCGGAGCTCGATCCGCACGGATTACGATCGAGTGCGTAGGGATTTCTTGTTTGTCCGCCGCGGCCGCTCCATCCGCTCGACGATTTCGTGGAACGGAAATTGGCCCACTCGCTGAGATTTGTTTTACCGAGAATGACCGCGCCGGCGTCGCGCAGTTTCTTCGCGACAAACGCGTCCTGCGCCGGTTTTGACCCGACTAGGGCCAGCGATCCTGCAGTGGTCATCATGCGATCCGCCGTGTCGATGTTATCTTTTAACAGGATCGGAACGCCGTGCAGTGGTCCACGCGCGCCACGTTCTTTACGTTCGCGATCGAGCGCCGCGGCAATCGCTTCCGCATCGGGATTGAGCTCGATGACCGAACGCAGCGTGGGGCCTTTCCGGTCGATGTCGTTGATCCGATCGCTGTACTTTTCGACCAGCGAGCGCGACGAATACTTCCCGGACTGCAGTCCTTGCTGAAGTTCCGTGATACTTAATTCGTCGAGTTCAACGGCGGGTGACGGTTCAACGGCGGGCTGTTCGAAAGCAGATGTCGGCTGCGCGATCGCCAACACACAGCCTGCCGCAGTTGTGTGGAGAAAGTCTCTACGCTTCATTTAGGCTACGGCACTACTTTGAATGAGTTGAAAAAGCGGTTCGTCAACGCAATATCCTCGTCGCCTTTCGGGTAGCCGACGACGATCTGATAAGGCCGGCGGCCCACCATGTACACGCGCGACTTGAAGGTGCGATCGGCCGTGTCGGCGGTAAACTCGATGACCGGATAACCATCCAGACTCAGCGAGCGGGTGCCCGTGAGAGTCGCTTTGACGCCTTTAACGAAGTTATCGCGGTTCGCTTCCAGTTCGGCCGTTCGGTTGAAATTGAAACTCGGATCGTAGTCGACCCAGCCGATCAGGTAGACGTTCTTGTCATCGCGAACGATGAAGAGGTGCGTCGTGTACGGGCCGTGATCGCTTTGAGTTGTTTCGAGTTTCTCTTCGGGAATCACCGGCATCAGGACTGAGAAGCGGCCGGTTTCCGAGTTGAAATGCGCCCAACTGCCTGGATCGACCTTTTGCACCGGTGTCTGTCTTGCAATAGGTGGTGTCGGTCTTGCAGCAGGTGGGGTGGTAGGTGGACGCCGGGTATGTTCCTGTGCGTTGAGAGAGAGGCTTAACCCGAGTGTCGTTAAGAAAATGGCAAGAAAACGTTTCATACTGAGTTCCCTTCAAAAGCGAGCTCAAAAACTAAAGGCTTATACCACGGATTGATGCCGGATTAGAACGCCTTGTAAGCTATCGCCCACTCATGGAATCAAAGCGCGCAATGGTGGCCATCGTTGGCCGCCCAAATGTTGGGAAGTCGACGCTGTTCAATCGCTTGATTGGACAGCGGCGTGCGATTGTCGGCGACGAGCCGGGAATCACGCGCGATCGCATTTACGGCGAGGTCGAATGGGTCGGGACAAAGTTTCCTTTGATCGACACCGGCGGTATGGTGCCGGACGACGATGCGGTGATTCCGGCGAATATATTCAAACAGGCCGGGATGGCGATCGCGGAAGCGCAACTGCTGATTTGGGTCGTCGATGCGCGCAAGGGAATTACGCAGCTCGACGAAGAGTTGGCTCAGTTGCTGCGCGGGACGGGAAAGCCTGTGCTTGTGGCGGCGAATAAGGCTGACTCGACGAGTTTGGAGAACGAGGGTTCTGAGTTTTTTCAGTTTGGGTTTGAGAATGTGTTTCCCGTTTCGGCGGAGCAGGGGATTGGCGTAGGCGAACTGCTCGACGGCGTAGTGGAGTTGTTGCAGCCACCGGCAGACACGGACGAGGCCGATGAGCCGAGAGAGTTACGGTTGGCGATTGTCGGGCGGCCGAATGTGGGGAAGTCGTCGTTGTTGAATCAGTTGCTCGGCGAGGATCGGGTGATTGTTTCGCCGGTTGCGGGTACGACGCGTGATTCGATCGATACGGTGTTGGAGACGCCGGAGCGAAAGTTCAGGTTGATCGACACGGCGGGAATCAGGCGCAAGGGAAAGACTGACGAGATGGCTGAGAAGTTGTCGGTCATCATGGCGCGCAAGAGTCTGGAGCGCGCGGATGTGGCGATTGTTTTGATTGACGCGGTCGAGGGCGTGACGGCGCTGGACGCGAATATTGCGGGATACGCAGTTGATGCGGGGTGTTCGATCATCATTGCGGTTAACAAGTGGGACGCGGTTGCGGACAAGGAAACGAACACGGCGGTGGAGTTTGAGCGCAGTCTGCGCGATAAGATGAAGTTTTTGGAGTGGGCGCCGGTGATCACGATCTCGGCGTTGACCGGGCAACGCGTTGAACGGATTTTGGCTTTGATAGTGCGAGCGGATGAGGCGCGAAACCGGCGCGTGCCGACGGCGCAGTTGAACGACTTCTTCGAACGTGCGGTTGCGCAGCCGCGCGGTGGCACCGCGCCGTCGCCGGGAAGGGGCGGGTATTCCCGATTGAAAGTGCAGTATTTAACTCAGGTCGGGATTCGTCCGCCGACGTTTGTGGTGTTCACCTCTGGCGGCAAGGCAGGTTTGCACTTTTCCTACGAGCGTTATTTATTGAATCGTCTCCGCGAAGAGTTCGACTTCTTCGCCACTCCGTTAAGAATCGTTGAGAAGCACAAGTCCAAATCCAGAAAATAAAGCTGCGCTGCGGTTTAAGGTCGACGCACAGGACGGCGAAGCACGCGCGGGTGTGATTACAACGCGGCGCGGCGAGATCGAAACTCCAGTGTTCATGCCGGTCGGGACCGCGGGCACGGTTAAGGGCATCCGCTTTGAAGAACTCGAGTCACTTGAGCTCGACGCCCGGATCATCCTCGGCAACACCTATCACCTTTGGCTCCGTCCCGGTATCGACGTGATCAAAGCTGCCGGCGGTTTGCATCGTTTCATCGGTTGGGACCGTGCGCTGCTCACGGATTCGGGCGGTTTTCAGGTGTGGAGCCTCGGTGCGCTACGCAAGATCACCGAAGAAGGAACCGAATTTCGCTCACACGTGGACGGGTCGCGGAAGTTTTTGTCGCCGGAAGTCTCGATGGAAGTGCAGGCGGCGCTCGGTTCTGACATCGTGATGGTCTTCGACGAATGCGCGCCCGGTCAGGCGACGCATGAAGAAACCGAACGAAGCATGGAACTGACGACTCGTTGGGCGCGACGCTCCCGAGCCGCCTTCGATCAGCTTCAAAGCAAAGAAGCCGACAGTGGACGCACAGAGATGATCGACGGACTCAGCGGCCGGCAAGCCCTGTTCGGCATCGTTCAAGGCGCTGGCCATCTCGATCTGCGCCGCCGCAGTCTCGAACAAACCGTCGAGATCGGTTTCGACGGCTACGCCATCGGCGGATTGAGTGTTGGTGAAGAGAAGTCAGTAATGTTTGAAGTTATCGACGCGATCGCGCCGCAACTGCCGCAAGCAAGTCCGCGTTATTTAATGGGCGTTGGCACTCCCGAAGATCTCGTCGAAGCAGTCGCTCGCGGTGTCGACATGTTCGACTGCGTTTTACCAACGCGAAACGGCCGCACCGGACAGGCGTTCACTTCACGCGGCAAGCTGAACATCAAGAATGCGCAGTGGGCAAAAGATCTGCGCCCGCTCGACGAGTCGTGCAATTGCTCCACCTGTCGGCGGCACTCTCGTTCTTACTTGCGTCACCTCTATTTGACCGGCGAAATGTTGGCCAGCATCCTGTTAACCCATCACAATCTGGCCTTCTTTCTTGACACAATGCGACGTGTAAGGCAATCTATCCGGTCTGGCCATTTCCTTAAATTTCGGCGAGAGTTCACCGAGCGGCTGGGTGCGAATGGTGAATAGTGGTTCGCGAACTAGCCGCATCTGTTTGTTTAGGAAACAATGCTAACTCTTTTGATCTTGCAGAGCGGTGCAGGTGGGTTGATTCAGTTGATGCCCCTCCTGCTAATTGTCCTGGTCTTCTACTTCCTAATAATAAGGCCTCAGCAGAAGCGCCAACGGGTACTCCAGGAAACCATAGCCAACTTGAAGATTGGCGATCGCATCGTGACTACCGGCGGCGTTATCGGCGTGATCACGACCGTTCGCGACACCAGTTTCCTGATTCGGAGTGCCGATAAGTCGATTCTCGAAATAGCCCGGACGTCAATTGCCGGAATCGACGAGGAAGGCAACAAGGCCACTTAATCCACGATTTTTGTGATGAAGAAAAAGAACCTCCTCCAACGCGTCATTATCATTCTCGTCGTTACGATTGTCGGCCTTTACCTCGTAATCGGTCCGCGCCGTCGTCCCACACTCAAGGATTTCACCTGGTCGGGAATCAAGGCGTCGCTCGCCTCGAACATCAAGCTCGGTCTTGACCTTCAGGGCGGCTCGCACCTCGTGATGCGAGTGAAGACGGAAGAGTTTTTGAAAACCCTGACCGAACAGAACTATGTGGCCGCACAAAATGCCGCGAAGGACGCCGGGTTTGAAATCAAAGGTGGTCAAGCAGTGACGACCGGCGGCAATTATCGGATCGTTCTGGAACCGGCCGATCCTTCCAAGTCTGCCCAAATAAAAGAAGCAGTCGACAAGAAGGTTGAATTAGTCGACACGTCCGTATGGTCATACAGTGCGTCCGGCAGTCAGATGACCTGGAGCATGACAACGGCAGCACAACGCTTGCTTGCCGACAACGCGACCACACAGGCCTTGACGATTATCGACAGCCGCATCAACGCTCTCGGCATCGCCGAGCCGACCCTGCAAACGCACGGCTCACAGAGCTCGCACCAGATTCTGTTGCAGATGCCGGGCGTTCAGGATCCGGAACGCGTTAAGGATATTCTGCAAGGGCAATCGAAACTCGAACTGGTTCACGTAATCGGTCCGCCGAGCCCGGCTCCTGCGACGACCTATCCAACTGAGGCCGACGCAATTGCTTCGGCTGGGTCAGCCGGCGTGTTGCCGCCCAATCGGAAGGTTTTCCCTTATAGCGAGCGTATGGAGCTCTCCGCTGATAAGGATCCGAACCAGCAGCGGCCCAAGCAATATGTTGTAGTCGAAGTCCCGGCGATCATCGACGGCAGCGAGTTGCGAAACGCTTCGGCGGTCCCGAGCCAGGGGGGACGTGCAGACGACTTCGAGATCAACTTCTCGCTGAAGAAAGCCGGCGCCGATAAGTTTGGCCAGTGGACGGGCGCTCACATCAACGAGTACATGGGTGTTGTCCTGAACGGCGAAGTCAAATCGATCGCCTTCATCAAATCGCAGATCTACGATCAGGGACAGATTACCGGACGCTTTACCCAGCAGTCAGCCGAAGATCTCGCCCTGACGTTGCGTTCGGGCGCTTTGCCGGCGCCGATCGAATATCTCGAAGAGCGCACGGTTGGACCAAGCCTTGGCGCTGATTCGATTCGTGCGGGTGTGCGCGCGTCGCTCGTCGGCCTCGGGCTGGTCGTGTTCTTTATGCTCATCTACTACCGCGGCTCCGGCGTGAACGCGGTCGTGGCGCTCTTGCTGAACATGATCCTGATGCTCGCCGGATTGATCGTCTTCGGCGCTACGCTGACCCTGCCCGGTATCGCCGGCATGATTCTTACGATCGGTATGGCGGTTGACTCGAACGTGCTGATTTTCGAGCGTATTCGAGAAGAAATACGGGGTGGAAAAACGATTCCCTCCGCCGTCGATCAGGGATTTACACGCGCTTTCATAACCATTATCGACACCCACGTGACGACGATTATTTCGTCGCTGTTCCTCTTCGTGTTTGGCACCGGTCCGATTCGCGGTTTTGCCGTGACCCTGGTGATCGGACTGCTGGTGAACCTGTTCTCGGCAGTTTATGTGTCACGCACGATCTTCATCTGGCTGTTGAGCCGAAAGGAAAGAGTGGAGTCGCTCAGCATTTAGAAATTCATCATGCTTCAAATCCTGCACGACATAAAAATTGACTGGCTGGGTAACCGGCTTTGGTTTATCGGCATTTCTGTGCTGCTCATGTTGGCCGGTCTCGGCTCGGCGATCCTCCGCCAGGCTACCGGTCACCAGGCTTTTAACCTGGGCGTCGACTTCAAAGGCGGAACCGTAGTAACGGCCAATTTCAAACAGCGTCCCAGCGACGAACAGATCCGCGCCGCGCTCGAAGAAAAAGGCGTCAACGATGCGGTGGTCCAGACGGTCCGGGACAATCCCAACACGGTGCTGATCAAGGTGCCGCTGGAAGGTGAAGGCCAGGACGGCAGAGCGCGTGTGCGAGAAGCGCTGAATAAGTTTGGCCAGGAGGCCGCGCCAACGGTTGAGTTAAACGCCGATGCAAATGCGGCGTACAAGATCGTCGGCACTGAAGCTGTGGGCGCGATTGCGGGTGCGCAACTGCGCAACAAAGCGATCGCTGTAACGCTCGCGGCGCTGGTCGGTATTCTCGTCTATATTGCATTTCGCTTCGAGTGGACCTACGGCGCCGCGGCGGTCATCGCGGTGTTTCACGACGTGCTCGTGACGTTAGGTTTCTTTTCCATCTTTCAGTGGGAAATCAGCTTGACGGTGATTGCGGCATTGTTGACTCTCGTCGGTTTCTCCGTGAACGACACCATCGTCGTTTTCGACCGCATTCGAGAGAATCGCAAGCTGCACCGCCGCGACTCGCTCTACAAGATCACAAACGACGCGATCAATCAAACGTTGTCACGAACAGTGATCACCAACGGACTGGTATTCCTGTCTGTGTTGGCGCTGGTTCTGTTTGGCGGCGACGTGTTGCGCGCTTTCTCGCTCGCGCTGTTCATTGGCGTGATCTTTGGTACTTACTCGTCGATCGCGATCGCGAGTCCGATCATGGTCTGGTGGGAGCAGCGGCTTGAAGCGGCAAATAAACAAGCGGCATTAGCATACAACCAGCCCATCAAAGGCGGTGTGCGCGCTCCGGCAAAAACGGCGAAGCCTGCCAGTCACCGTGCGAGCGCAAAGTTATAGTCAAAAGAGACACAAGAAGGTAGTGGACGGCTCTGTGAAGTCTTGGTTTGATTGCGCTTGACTTTGAAAGGTCATGAGGACTAGACTGCGCACGTTGCTGGCCAATTAAATCACCAAGTGTCGACCCTGCGTGTGTGAAATCAGCTTGTTGGGTGCGGCGGCGGTGTGTTGAGCGGGCCGGCGAGTTTTCTCGCACAGCGGCTTCAGTCTAAACGGTGTGCTCAATATCGCAGAAGCTGCTGTTTCCCCTTCAAGATGACGGAACCCAAGCGGTACTTAAATCGACGTTTAATTTTTCGTAACCCCTGATCCATTTGGCGCCGGAATCGGAGGATTAACAACAATGTTCGATAACTTAGTTGAGTCCAGTTCGCACAAACAAGACATATCGCGAAAAGGCTCATTTATTGTCGTGACGGCTTTGATCTACGGAGTGCTGATGGTGGCGTTTTTCGTCGCCGGCATTCTCTGGTATGACGCCCACCTCGCGGAACAGGAACTCGAGCTGACCACGCTCGTTGCTCCCGTGCCCGTGCCGCAGCAACAAAAAGAGCCCGAACAGAAGCAGGAAGCAAAACCTACTAAGGTGGAGCAGAACGTCGACGTTCGTAAAGAACTGATCGCCGATGTTGCGGAAAGTAGAGTGCCGCCAAAAGAAATTTCGGCCAAAGCCAGCGACGTTCCCCCGGTTCGACGGGGCGTAACGACGGTACTTGGCAGCAGCGACTCTAATGCCGCCGCGCCGATGCCCGCCGGCCCAGGCGCCGGCACCGTCACTACTGCCCCGGCGAGAGTAAACATCGCCGATGAGGCACCACCACCAGCGCCAACGCCAACTCCACGTACCGCGCCGATTTCCGGCGGCGTGCTCAACGGTAAAGCGATCAGCTTGCCGAAGCCACAGTATCCACCAATCGCCAGAGCAGCACACGCAGCGGGTACCGTTGTAGTGCAGGTGCTGATCGATGAAAACGGCAGCGTGGTTTCCGCGAAGGCCGTTTCCGGTCACCCATTGCTGCAGGCGGTAGCCGTGGCAGCGGCACGCCAGGCAAGATTCTCCCCAACCAAGCTTTCGGGGCAGCCAGTTAAAGTTACCGGAGTGATCCAGTACAACTTCGTGGCTCAATAACTGCGGAGAAATTTTGGTCGTGTCGCCGCGGTTATCGTAGGTCGTCCCGGCTTCTCTGCTTGCTATCAAACTAAATAAAACTTTTTGGAGGGGTTCACCGTGACAATGCTAATGAGTATTTTTGGAACCAAAATCCTCGGACTTTTGGTGCTGTTGCAGGACGCGGCAGCGACCGCTAGCCCGGAGTCTTCCGGCGCAGACCACTTCACGCTGACGGAAATGGTCAAGAACATGGGCGGCGTCGCTATCGCCGTCGTCATCGTGCTGCTCATCATGTCGGTCTATTCGATCGCCATCATGGTTGAGCGCTACCTGACCTACTCCGCGGCCAAGAAGCAGTCGCGCGAGTTTGCGCCACGCGTCGCCCAGGCGCTCAAGAACGATCGCATTGAAGAAGCGATCAACATCAGCGACAAGCACCGCAAGTCGCACTTGGCGATGGTCGTCAGCAGCGGCTTGCAGGAGTTTCGCGCGCACGAACAGTCGTCCGATATCTCTGGTGATGAGATCGAGGCTTCGAAGCGCGCCCTGCAACGTGCAATCGCGATCAAGACAGCAGAATTCAAGCGCGGACTTTCCGGTCTCGCGACGATCGGTTCTACCGCTCCGTTCGTGGGTCTGTTCGGAACCGTGTTCGGCATCATCAACGCTTTCCGCGGCATGAAGAACGCAGAATCAGCCGGTATCGCGGCAGTCGCCGGCGGTATTTCGGAAGCGTTGTTTACTACCGCTCTCGGTTTGCTCGTGGCGGTGCCCGCAGTGTGGCTGTTCAACTACTTCACCGGTAAAGTCGACGGCTTTGTCGTCGAGATGGACAACTCGGCTTCAGAATTGGTCGACTACTTCATCAAGAACCGAACGAAGCAGTTGAAGGCTTAAGTATTACGCGTCACAAACGCGGGAATGGTGAACCCCGGGGGTGCGGCGCTGAAAAGCTCCGCACCGGCGCGGTTGCCGGTGAGAAAAAGGAGATTTTGTTATGGGAATGTCAGGCGGTGGCGGTGGCGGCGGTCTACAGTCAGAGATCAACGTTACGCCGATGGTCGACATCATGCTCGTGCTGCTGATCATCTTCATGGTGGTCACACCGTTCCTTCAGCAGGGTATTACTGTGGCCCTGCCCAAGAACATGAACAATCCGGACGTCGATCCGCGAATCATTAAAGAGTCGTCGATCGTGATCTCGATTCCCAATGACGGCGAGTACTACCTCGGCAAGCAAAAACTGCAAAGAGAGCAATTGAACGAGAAGGTCGATAAGCTGTTGCAGGGAATCAAGGCCGAGCAGGATCGCATCGTTTATATCAAGAGCGGCGTTGGCGTTAGCTATGGCGACGTGGTTAATGTCATTAACGAAGTCAGAAAGCTCGGAGTCGACAAGATCGGCCTCGTGGCTGACAAAAAGAAGAAGGGCGCGGCTGCTGCGCCGGCTTCGTAAAACGGTAAATAGAACTAGGAGAAATTCAGATGGCGATGGGTTCGATGGGTGGTGGTAATTCAAAAAAGGGCAGTACGACTGCCGAGCCCTATATCAACGTTACCCCGTTGATTGACGTTTTGCTGGTGTTGCTGATCATCTTCATGGTGGTTACGCCGTTGAAGCCGAGCCGGTTCCAGGCCGACATTCCAACGCAGCGCGATCCAAATGAAGACCTTAGCCAGCTAAAGCCCAATCCGCTGACACTGGTGGTCTCGATCGCACCGGACCTCTCGATCAAGCTGAATCAGGATAATATGGGCTCAGTAAATGACCCGTCAGTTTTGGCGCAGAGATTGGTGCTCGTTTTCGCGCAACGGAAAGAACAACGCGCTTACAAGATAGGAATGGAAACGCGGACGGACATGAAAGAAGAGGATCGTATCGAGAAGACGGTCTTCGTAAAAGCACCGCGATCATTGCGCTACGGCGAAGTCGTCAAAGTTATTGACGCGATCAAAGGCGCGGGCGCAAATCCGGTCGGTTTGCAAGTGGACGATCTGCCTCAGTAACTAATTGGAGTCATCGATAAATGAAACTCGCTAAGACCAGGATCGTCATCGTCGTTGCCGCTGCAATAGTTTTGACGATCCTTGTTGTAACCAGCTCCGGGTGCGGAGTAATTAACAGAATCAGGTCCAAGAATCAATTAAACGAAGCCGCGCGTGCTTATCGCGACGGCAACTTTGTCGTGGCGGAACAGCATTCGCGCCAAGCGGCAGAACTGGACCCGAATAACAAGACGGCGCCCATGTTCATCGCTCGCTCGATTCACGCCCAATACCGTCCGGGTGTGCAGACGCCGGACAACGTTGCCAAGGCGCAGGAAGCCATCCAGGCGTATCAGAAGATTTTGGACCGGAACCCGAGTGACGACGAAGCTTACAAAGCCATCGCCTATCTCTACGGGGCTGTCAAGGATAACGACAAGCTGAAACAGTGGATTACCGGCCGCGCGACCAATGAAGCGGCGGAACCAGCGAAGCGAGCCGAAGCCTACGTGGTACTCGCCAGCAAAGATTGGGAGTGCTCGTTCCAAATCACTGAAAGCCCGACTAACAAAACCACTACCGTCGATCAGGCCAGCAACAAGGCGACCATCTCCTATCGCAAGCCTAAGGAGCAAAAGGAATTCGATCAGGCCCAGATGTGCGTGAAGCAGGGACTGGCTGAGGCGGAAAACGCGATCAAGTTTGATCCAAACAACGAGTCGGCTTGGTCCTACAAGACCAACCTTCTACTCGAAGCTTCGAAGCTGGCCGAGATGGAAGGTCAAACCGACGCCAAAGCTGACTATCAAAAGCAATACGAAGCTGCTTTGAAACGCACCACTGAGTTGAGTGCGGCCGCCGAGAAACGCAAGGAAGAGGAAGCGCGGCAACAGGCTTCGCCGAAGGGCTAACCCACAGACTCTGGCCACAGATTCGGCCACAGATTTCACGGACCAACACAGATCAGTTCTGATTCGTGTTAGTCCGTGAAAGTCTGTGGCCTTTGTTATACTTTAACCGTTGAAATGATCCGGATCGAAGATATTGTCGAGAAGGTCGCCGCTAATCATTCGCAGGCAGATCTTGATCTAATCCGTCGCGCTTACCTCTTTTCCGCAAAAGAACACAAGGACCAGAAGCGCGCGTCGGGTGAATCCTACCTCGTTCACCCACTCGAAGTGGCCAACATTCTCGCCGACATGAAGCTCGACGAAGTGTCGGTCGCCACGGGTTTGCTTCACGACGTTGTCGAAGACACGCTGGTTGATCTGGGCACTATCCGCCGCTTCTTCGGCGAAGAAATCACACACCTCGTCGATGGCCTGACGAAGATTGCGCAAATCAGCAACATCTCGCGCGAGGAACAGCAGGCGGAAAACGTCCGCAAGATGTTGCTGGCGATGGTCGACGACGTGCGCGTCGTGCTCGTAAAGCTCGCCGATCGCCTGCACAACATGCGCACGTTGCAGTACCTGAATCCCGAGAAGCGCAAGCGCATCGCTGAAGAAACGATGGAGATATTCGCGCCGATTGCGCATCGGCTCGGTATGGGTAAGTTGCGCGGCGAACTCGAGGATCTTGCCTTTCGGCATCTTCATCCGGAAGACTATCGCGAGCTGGCCGAACAACTCGAAAAACGCCGTCCTGAGAATGAAGCGTTTCTGAAATCGGCTACTGCGCGGATCGAACAGAAGATGAACGAGGCAGAAGTGCCGTTCGTGGTTGTCGAAGGACGCGTCAAACGGCTCTATTCGATCTGGAAAAAACTACGCGCGCAGAAGATAACTCTCGATCAGGTTTACGACCTCGTGGCCGCACGGATCATCACGCCGAACGAGATACGTCATTGTTACGCCGCTCTGGGAGTCGTACACAACAACTGGAAACCGGTACCGGGTCGTATCAAAGACTGGATTGCTACGCCGCGCGACAATCTGTACCAGTCGCTTCATACCTCCGTAATCGGTTCCAACCTTCAGTCGTTCGAGGTGCAGATTCGCACCGAAGAGATGCACCAGATCGCCGAGGAAGGCGTTGCCGCGCACTGGAAGTACAAGGAAGGGAAGCGCGGCGCGCGCGAGGACGATCAGGCGTTAGCAGCGCTGCGATCGCTGGTTGAATGGTCGCAGGAGGTCAAAGACTCCAAAGATTTCCTCGACTCGCTGAAGCTCGATCTTTATCCGAAGGACGTTTACGCGTTCACGCCGATGGGCAAGGTGATCCAGTTGCCGCGCGGCGCCACGCCAGTCGACTTCGCTTACATGATCCACTCGGAAGTGGGTAACACCTGCACCGGCGCGCGTATCAACAACCGCATGGTTCCCCTGCGCACGCAGATTCAGAATGGCGACGTAGTCGAGATCATCACGACCACCAACTCGCATCCCTCGCGTGATTGGTTGAACTTCATCGTCACTTCGCGCGCGCGTAACCGCGTGCGTCACTGGGTTTCGGAGCAGCAACGCACCGAATCGATCGAGATCGGCCGCAAGCTTTTCGAGAAAGAAGCCGCTCGTTTCCAGCTATCGCCGAAAAAGGTGTTGAGCGAGAACGACAAGGACATGAAGCGCGTGGCGAGTGATTACGGCTACGGGCGCGTGGACGATCTACTGGCGGCGATCGGTTACGGCAAATTGGTGCCGCGAAACGTGATCTCGAAGTATCTCGGTCCGGAGCAATTCGAGCAGCTCGACAAGCAGAAAGAATCGCGTTTGCGCAGCGGTGTGCGCGCGGTCAAGCGTCTCATCCGGCTGGGCGACGATTCGATTCTCGTGCGCGGCATCGATGATTTGATGGTTACGCGCGCTCGGTGCTGTAATCCGCTGCACGGCGAGGAGATCATCGGTTACGTGACGCGCGGCAAAGGTGTCGCGGTGCACACAACGCGTTGTAAGAACGTGACGCAACTGATGGTGAACCGCGAGCGCATTGTGGAAGTCGAGTGGGCAGGACGGCCTGAAAAGACTGCTTATGCGGTGAAGTTGCTCGCCATAACCGAAAACCGCACCGGAATGATCGCCGGCATTACCGGCGCGATTTCCGACATGAAAACCGGTATTCGCGACGCCCGCGCCTCAGTTGCTTCCGACGAACGCGGCCACATTGAGGTGACGGTGGAAGTATTCGATGTAAAGCATCTCGACAAAGTGATCGGCTCGATCAAGGGTGTTCCTGGTGTACTGGACGTTGAGCGCATGCAAGGCGCGGCCTAATCTGCTAGAATCCCGCCTTTGTTTACTGTGAGAGAACCCGTTCAGACAGATAAAGCACCGGCGGCAATCGGCCCTTATTCACAGGCGATTCGCGCAGGCGGCTTTGTGTATGTTTCCGGCCAGATTCCGATCGACCCGGCGACGGGACAGTTCGTTGCGGGAGGAATCGGCGAGCAGACTGAGCGTGTTTTGCAGAACCTGTCAGCGGTGCTCGAGGCAGCAGGAAGCGGCCTGAACATGGTCGTTAAAACCACTGTTTTTCTGGCAGACATGAAAGAGTTTGCGCAGATGAACGAGGTTTACGCGAAGTTCTTTACGGAAGCGCCGCCAGCCAGAGCGACGGTCGCGGCAGCCGGACTGCCGCGCGATGCGCGCGTGGAAATCGAAGCGGTAGCATTGCTTTCAGAATGAAAACAACCGGCGACTGTGCGCCGGTTGGAGGTTGACAAGTAGATTTGGGTTGGGACGCGTTAAGCGGCTTTGGCGACTTTGCCAGCCTTGATGCACGTGGTGCAGACCTTCATTCGGCGAGCACCGCCCTGCGGCTGCTGTACGCGTATTGACTGTAGGTTTGGATCGAAGCGTCGCGGCGTGCGATTATTCGCGTGCGAGACATTGTTGCCGAATTGAGGGCCTTTGCCGCAGACTTCGCAACGTTTAGCCATAGTTTTCAACCTCCTTATTTACAAAACCGAGATTTATAACAAACGGGTTTCAGAGTCGTCAAGCAGAGGCGGCTGGTATAAGAGATTGCAAAGGAGCAGAGTTAAAGTGCGCAAAATTCAAATAGTCTTCGCTGTGACGGGTCTGATGGTAATTTCGAGTCTCATTCTCGCTGGCTGCTCGTCCAATAATACGCAAGCCAACGAAAACATGGTGGCTGCCACCGTCAACGGACGCAACATCATGTTGCAGGAGGTTGAGCGGGCCGTGAGCCAGCAGGCCGGTGGCAATCCCGCGGCTTTGTCACAACTGGAGTTGGCGCAAGCTCGTCTTACCGTGCTGGATGGACTGATCAAGCGTGAAGTGCTGTTTCAGCGAGCAGAGCGCGAAAAGGTGCTGCCGACTGAGCAACAGATCGACAACACGATCGCCCAGCAAAAAGAACAGTCCGGCATGACGCAGGAAGACTTTGAAAAGGGTTTGAAAGCGCAGAATATGTCGATCGAAACCCTGCGCGAGGAAGCGCGCAAGGATCTGGCGATCAACGCACTCCAGGATAAGTACAGCGGCAAGATCACGATCAACGACCGCGAGCTTGAAGATTTTTACAAAAACAACCCGCAGCAGTTTGTGAGCCGGCGCGGCGTTGCGCTCGCGATGATCGTCGTGGACCCTGCTGATAATAGTGCCACCGGAATTAAAGACGACGCCAAGAACGAAGCCGACTCGAAGCTGAAGATCGACAACATTTATCAGCAGTTGCAAGGCAAGGCGGATTTCGCGACCGTTGCGCGCGCCAAGAGTGAAGACATCAACTCACTGCGCGCCGGCGGCGACATCGGCTTCGCCACGGAAGATCAGTTGCGCGAAAACAACTTTCCACCTGAGCTGATCTCCAATTTCATGGGTTCCATGCAGGTGGGCGACTATACACAACCGACTTTCTTTAGAGGCAAGTGGTACATCTTCAAGCTCGCCGAGAAGCGTTTGCAGAACGAAAACATCACCCTCGATAGTCCCGGCATTCGTCAGCAAATCACTCAGGCGCTCACCAACCAACGCAAGCAGGTTTTGAATGCGGCGTTGCTGGAGGTGGCAATCAACGAAGCTCGTATCGTAAACAACCTCGCGGCGAACATGCTGAACAATCCGGGCAACCTGGGCTTGCGTCCGGCAGGCGAAGCAAATCCAGCGCAGCAGCAACAACCGGCACAGGCACCCACAACAGCGCCTGCTGCGCCAGCGAGCAACAGCCCGGCAGCAAGCAGCAGTTCGCCCGTTTCAGTGAAGCCCGCCAACGGAAACGGAAACGCGAACGCGAATAAATAGTGCGGAGCTTTGAACCGACGAGTTGATCCGGCTGCGGCTACTGCTCTCAGCCGGGTCACTTTTGTTTTAGTTGATTGCAGATGTTTAGTCGACTTCGGTTGCTTTGTCTCAGCCGTATTCGGGCCGCTTTCATTCTCACCCGGCTTTAGCCGGGTGTTAGGTCCCAGTAGACATGAGGGAAACCGTTTCAACGGTTTTCCGATTTCCCAACAGTGCAGTTAGTGGATGCTGTTTCGTCTTTCAGAAGTTCATAAGTCCTACGGTACTCAGGACGTGTTGCGAGGCACGTCTTTGCAGGTCAATCCCGGAGAGCACGTCGGACTGGTCGGTCGAAACGGCGCCGGCAAGAGCACGATCTTTCGGCTCGTCAGAAGCGACGAAACCGCGGATCGCGGCGACGTCGTGCGTGCGCGCGGCGTTAAGCTCGGCCTGTTGGACCAGCACGTTCACTTCAAACCCGGCTCGACGGTCCATGAATCAGCCCTCGCCGCTTTTGGCCGTCTGCAACAGATCGAACATGAGATGCACGAGCTGGAGCATCGCATGGCGGAAGCAGGCGAGGATCTCGAGAAGGTTCTTGAACGTTACAGCGATCTGCAGCACGAGTTTGAGCTAGAAGGCGGCTTCGAATACGCCGCCCGCGCGGAAGCGATTCTTCAAGGTCTCGGTTTCGATCGCGACCTGTGGTCACTCGAAACCGAGAAGCTTTCCGGAGGACAGCAGAATCGTCTCGGCCTCGCTTGTTTGCTCCTTGCTGCGCCCGATGTCCTGCTGCTCGACGAGCCCACCAATCACCTCGACGTAAACGCAGTTGAGTGGCTCGAAGAGTTTCTGCAGGAGTACGAATCTGCTTACGTAATCGTCAGCCACGATCGTTACTTTCTCGATCGCTGTTGCCGCCGCATCATCGAGCTCGAAAACGGCCGCGCCTCCAGCTACACCGGTAACTATTCCGATTACCTCGTCGAACGTGAAGAGCGTCGCGAAGCACAACAGCGCGCTTACGACAATCAGCAACAGTTGATTGCGAAGACTGAAGAGTTTATTCGCCGCAACCTCGCCGGACAGAAGACAAAGCAAGCGAAGTCGCGGCGCAAGATGCTGGAGAAGCTCGAACGACTAGACGCAGTGCGCCGGGATCAATCGTCGGGCGACTTTCGTCTTCAGGCAATCGAGCGAACCGGCAATCACGTGTTGACGGTTACCGATGTGACGATCGGGTACCCGGACAAGATGTTGGCGGCCGGCATCTCGTTCATTCTGCGGCGCGGCGAGTGTCTCGGCATCATTGGTCCAAACGGATCGGGCAAGACCACGTTTCTGAAAACGATTCTGAACAAACTGGCGCCGCTCGCGGGTGAAGTGCGCTGGGGGACGAAAGTTCAGATTGGTTACTACGCGCAGCAGCTCGACGATCTCGACGATCGCAACGAGATCATCATGGAGATGCGCCGTGTCGCGCCGTCGAGTGCGACTGCCGGTGAGTTGCGTTCGTTTCTCGCGAAGTTTCTGTTTACTGGCGACGACGTTTATAAGCATGTGCGAGATCTTTCCGGCGGAGAGAAGGGAAGACTGGCACTCGCGAAATTGATCTACTCGCGCGTCAACGTCCTTGTGCTCGACGAGCCGACAAACCATCTCGACATTCCGTCGCGTGAAGCGCTGGAAGAAGCGCTCGACGCTTACGAAGGCACGATCATCACGATCAGTCACGACCGCTATTTTCTCGATCGCGTCGCGACGCAGATTCTTGCGTTGGACGGTCTCGGCACCGCCGAACATTACGATGGCGATTACACCGAATATCACGATTGGAAGCTCGGTATTGGTTCTTCATCCCCGGTTAAAGAAACCGAACCCGAGAACCTCGTTAGTCTTGTTGCGGCTCCTCCATCTCCCGCACCCTCAGAGGTTCAGCCGGTTAAGACAAAGGCAAAAGTTGTCGCCAAGCCTGGCGTGAAGGTAATTAAGAAAAAGAAAGAGACACGAACGCCCGAGTTGGTCGAAAACGAAATCGCCAAAGCCGAATCGCGTCTCAACGAAATCTCCGAACAGATGGGCACGCCGGAGGTCGCACGCGATGCCGATCGTTCGATTGCCTTGAACGGCGAGTATCAACAAACGGAAGCGCTGCTCAAGAACCTCTACGAAGAATGGGACCGCATCACGCAGGAACCCGCCCCCGCTTCGAGCTGAACACACAGAAACGTTATGGCTTCACTCTTTTCCCACCCCAAGTCCGTCGTCGGCGTGATTCACGTTGGTGCACTCCCTGGAACGCCGCGCAGTTCGCAGACTGTTTCTGAACTGATTGCACTTGCGAGGAACGAGGCGAAACTTTATCGCGAAGGTGGCGTAGATGGCGTGATCATCGAGAACATGCACGATGTGCCTTACTTGCGCGGTGAGGTTGGACCAGAGATTGTCGCCGCCATGACGGCAATTGCTGCGGAAGTGAAGGGCGAGTGGGGTCTACCGGTCGGTGTTCAATTACTCGCCGGCGCAAACATCGAAGCGATGGCGGTGGCCCATGCCGCCGGTCTGGACTTTATCCGCGCGGAGGGCTTTGCATACGCGCATGTTGCCGATGAAGGTCTGATTCAAGCTTCCGCCGCAGAACTACTTCGCTACCGCCGAATGATCGGAGCCACGCGCGTGCAGGTTTGGACCGACGTGAAAAAGAAACACGCTGCCCACGCGATTACCGCCGACGTCAGTTTGGGCGAGACGGCCGAGACGGTTGAATTCATGGGCGCTGATTGCGTAATCGTCACCGGCAGCGCCACCGGCAAACCCCCGAATGTTGCCGACGTACAAGAGGCCAAGAGTCATTGCCGTCTGCCAGTGTTTCTCGGGTCAGGGATAACCCAAAACAACGTCGCCGAGTTTTACAACGACGCTGATGGATTTATCATCGGTACGGCGTTCAAGCTTGACGGACTTTGGTCGAACACAGTCGATCCGGCGCGCGTAACAAGCTTTATCGAAGCAATTCAGCGTGTTCGGTAGACAAAATTGTTGCCCCCAACTGTCGATCTGCTCCAGTGCCGTTCGACTTACTCTTAGGAAAACGCAATTCTGGAAACCTAAGAAATTGAAAGGAAAGTTTATGGCAAATAAACCAACGCACGAACAAGCTCAACTACATCTTCAAGTTTACGACCTGCGGCGTGAAGCCCGGCTGCGCCAGGCACGTGATTGGTTCCAGCAAAACTACAAGGCTGACACAGTAGAAGAAGCCATGCGCGTCGCGGCGCCCGGCACCGAGGCTGGAGCCTTTTTCGGCATGGTGATCGGTTATTGGGAGCAGGCCTGTACCCTGCTCAATTACGGACTGCTTCACGACGAGCTCTTTTTCGAAACCAGTGGCGAGTTCTTCGGTATTTGGGAACAGGTCAAGGCCGTGCTCCCGCAATTCCGCGAGCAGTTCGGCGACCCGAACATGCTCTCGAACATGGAGCGCGCAGCCAAACGTTATGAAGAGTGGTCCGAGAAACGCGCCCCCGGCCACATCGCCAAAATGCGTGAATGGATGCAACAGGAGCGCACGAAAACTAAATCCGCGCAGGCGTAAAGTCAGCGACGCGTAAGTTTGCACGGTGTAAAGTTAGCGAATAAATAAGCTTGGGCAGGATCTCCATCCTGCCCTTCTTTGCTGAACCGTTGTTCCGCCGGCCTTTCGCTCCGCCGGGGCTGCGATAGGCAGTTTCGAGTTTTGTGGTATTATGCGTCGGCTCTTTTGAAGACCCTTCAATTATAGGCGCGTAGCTCAGGGGTAGAGCACTACCTTGACACGGTAGGGGTCTGGGGTTCAAATCCCCACGCGCCTACCATTCCTTTCTATAAGTTACGCCGTACAACCACGTTTTCCGTTGCACCAAAACGCTCCACTTAGCCACCGCGCTGTCTTTCGTCTAATGTCTTTGGAACGACTCAATATCGACTTCGTCAGTCGACGAAATCAACGTGTATGACCAGAGTGGGGAACGATCCGATAATGAGAATCAAGCAAATCGGCGTTAATATATATTTGAAGCGCGGCAGTGGCCACGGGTTTTATGGAAGCTAAAATCAGTGAACAATTGCGTCAATTAATTCAATCGACGAATGCCTCGGACTACGTTGACGTTATTATTGAGTTGCACCATGATCAAGAAGATGACGCCGTCGAACCTCAAACCAGAGACCAACGTATAGCTCACCTGAAAGAGACGTTCAGCCGAAAGATCATCCCATTACAAGAAAAAATTCAAGGCATCGGTGGCGAAGTAACCGGACAAGCGTGGATTAACCAAACCTTACGTGTTCGAGTGTCAGCAGACAAGATTAGTCTGTTACGTGATCACGACGAGGTGGCGAGATTAGATGTACCGCATTCGCTTGAACGCGACATCGCTAGGTAATGTGCAACAGGGATAAGAGACCCTGTCCTGCAGTGTTTACGTCCGTTCCAGCCAGCGGCATACACGCTTCCAAGAGAACGTTTCTTACCTCGTCGGGGGTTAGAGCAGGACTCCGTTCAAATAGTAGCGCAATTAGTCCGGCAACGTGAGGGGCAGCAAGACTGGTGCCGGCACCCGTATCGCCAAATCCACCAGCCGACAGGCAACTAGTTATTCCAGGACCCGAACGACTCCCGCCCGGCGCCACGAGATGTGGTCTATCCTTCAATCCTGCCGGGCCGCGGCTACTGTAGCTTTGCACGAAAGATCCCTCGCGCTCAGTTGCACCCACAACAATTACACCGTCAGCGTCCGCGGGGGTTGTCAGCGTGCGCGAACCAGGCCCGTCATTGCCGGCACTATTTACTATCACCATCCCGGTGTTCCAAGCTTGATTACAGGCTCTTGCCTCGCGCGATGTGCCATCATGAGCCGGTCCCACTCCCCACGAACAATTGGCGACGTGCGCTCCATCTTCGAGGGCCTGCTGAATAGCCAACGAACCATCGAAGTCCGTGCCGTTAAGAACTTTGTTTGTTGCAAATACCTTGTAGTTGTAAATAGTTGCTTCCGTCGCCATACCAGCGAACGTTGCATCGTTGGAAGCGATGATGCCGGCGATCGCGGTGGCATGAAAATCAGTATTACCCCAAGGCTCATTCGTGTAGTTCATCCTCTGGATCACGCGGCCCTTGAGTGCCGGATGAAGCAAAGCAACTTCTCCGTCGATTACCGCGACGACGATTCCTTTACCACTCTTCTTGAACTTCTTACTGAATTGGGGTGCGCCTACCGTTCGCGCACTAACATTCAACTCGGCTTTTAGGTTACGTGGGAGATCAACGTTTTCAATTGAATCATCTGCGGCAGCCTCAGCCAGGGCACTCGGGTCGGTCCACGAACGCACCGTTCGATTCAACCAACAGACCTCAGTGATAGGAGCTCGAGACATTGGGCCAGCAATCTCCCGGCGCCCGACGCTCTGCGAATGCCGCTCGATTGTGGCGGTTATCGGTCCAGTTACTTTGAAAAAGTTGTCGCGCAGCGACATCACTTTTAAGTGCCTTAACAAACGGGCAGCTCGCAGCGGCAGTGGTTCCGGATCGGACCGACCAGATTCCATCACATCACGTATCGTTCCACCCGTCTCATACGGAATTTCAACTTTTTTCAATGCGTTGCGAAAACCTGACCAGGATTTCGATGAGCGCAGTGATTCGACTGCCTTATGAATTGCCGCTGATACTTCCGGTTGCTCGCTGAATTCCAGAATGACGCTCACAGGTGTTTCCAATCTTCCCGGGGCGACTTCAGCTCCGATGAATAGCGACATTGGCACCGGTTGGCCATAGGCGAGACAAAATGCGGCTGTAGCCTTACTGCCTAATTTCTCGCCCCAGGCGTTTGAGACACGAGCACGCGCAGCTTCAATGATTTCTGGAGTCATAGTTCAGCTTGCTCGTTACGGAAGTTGGACCGGGCAAGTATGACCGGAACGACTAGGAGCTTTTCCCAACTGCTGTAAGGCTCCGAACTTCACACACCATGCGCGGCCCGCGGTCTCAATCGCGAATCTCTTAGCCAGGCGTTCCTTGTTTTCTGCTTCGGTTGCCGGGTTGCTTAACGGAGGCAGCTTCGCGAAGTTGAGTTCGGCATCAAGCAGTTTCGCGAAAGCAGTTTCCTCTTCAGCGAGAAGTTTTTCGAGCGCTGATGCTGCTGCCTCCTCCGCTTTTTGGCCGTGATCGAGAATCTCGCCGGAAACTGTTTTAGCTACATCTGTCTTTGCAGCGTCGAGAACTTCACCGATAAACTTAAGCGCAGCGTTGCCGCTCTTCGTTTCGGCAATAGTCGCTTCTATCGTAATCGGCATCACATTAATCGAGTTAGTTAAAGGCTTCATATTTTCAATGGCGTCCAGTGATGCCTTGCTTATTGCAAGTCCACCCAACCAACTGCTTTGCTTGGCGGTGAGATCACCAGGCTCCAAAACAACTCCACCATTCACCTCACCGAGGTTGATCAATGCCAAGGAGAGAACCGGTTCGCCCTCTTTTTGTCCGACGCCGCTTATCGTAAGACCGAGGACCAGAGATCGCTTTTCTTTTGACTTGCTTTTCTCGTCGCCGTCCTCAATGAATCTGCTTACCTCCAAGTAGCGGCTCTCGTAACGTAAAGCAGTGCCATCTTCGGCGATCTCGATTTGCGCTTCGTAGACGAAGCCAAGTTCGCGCACGGGAATTCCGCCGTTCCTCAGTGCAGTGACGGAAGCAGATTGGTCAAGAGGTGGCTGCTCGCCAGTCTTCTTATCGAAACTTCCGCGAACGACGATGACGCTTTTAAAGTCCGGATTGAGATCGAGATTGTTGCTGTTTCCGTTTTTTGTGAGCCGATAGAGATAAGTTGGAAGACGACCCGAGTCGCGCAACGTCTGCGGGTCACCGGCTTTTTTCAATGCCGCCGCCGCAGTGCCCAGCAGCTTTTCGACAAGGATTGGTAGAAAGATCGCTGCTAGTCCAGCGAGAAATTGCGGTTGTGCTTTTGGCCGAATCAAACAACTGGTTTTGATGAATACACGTGTCTCAAACATTTCGGTTCTCCTGTGCGATTACTAGGATTGATCTCCGCCGTCACTCTCTAATGGGGAAAGCGGCTAAAACATTTCAGGAATGAAGATGAATACGCAGCGACACTGAAACGCAAGCACCGGCTCACCCACGATTGATCATTTACAATCCACCTATAGTTTCTCTTGTCATTTCTGAATTGCCCCCACAAATTGGTCGGATAATGGGTCGGAAAGAAGAGAAAAAAAGAGAAAAGGCCCGTTATTATTGGGGTTCGTGAGGGTAAAGCGGTGCCTTGACACGGTAGGGGTCTGGGGTTCAAATCCCCACGCGCCTACCAATCCTTTCAGTCTCAAAAAACTCCTAATTGATCCTCTCAAGTGTGGACCGACCACTACTTACGCGTGATACTTTTTTAGCGTTTCCTGCGCGTTATTTGGTGATGGCGAGATTCGGTCCGCTGATTGAATAACTTTGACGGAGGAGAAACGAATGGCGAAGTTGATGTTTGGTTTTGTACTGGTTCTCGGGATCATCGTATCGCAGGGTGTAACGGCAAGCGCGCAGCGTTCGGTTGTTGGTTACTGGAAAACGGGCGGTCTGGGAATTATCAACGAGGTCAACACTGTCACCGGCCAGACAAAGAACAATCGCGGCAAAACGTTCTCCTACAACTTTGCTGCAGACGGCACCTATACATTCGTAGGCTACATGGAATCCACGATGTTTGGTTGCACAACGGGCCTTTTTAACGAGATCCATGGCCGCTACCTAGTTGACGGCACCACCATCTTTCTGAACCCCTCGCGCGATTTCTGGAAAAACACGTACTCGTGCTTCCCGAATTCGAACAGGTCGCAGACGAAGGCCCCGACGAAAAAATCGCTGGAATTCGGTTTTAAGACCGATGAGTACGGCAAAAATTTCATCTGCCTGAACGACGCAGGTGTCGAGACCTGCTACAGACAAGAGACGGAATAAGAGAGAAGACCAAAGGCATCTTGGGTTTCTCTGTGGGATAAAGAGCGCGCTCCTTCGCGGGGCGCGATTTTTTTTCCATTTCATCTCCATCGTCAAAGGAACTATCATCCAGTGGTCCACATCCGATGGTCGGTACCTTACAGGCTGAGAATCATGAAAAAGAAGAATGTGAAAATAAACTGGTGGCAATCTCAGGCCACTGAGCCGCCGGCGGAATACGAATTGAGTTACCTGCGAGCATTGCGGCGTATGGCGGTAACGCTGAATTGCCATACACCTGGCCATTCACCGTTCAGGCCGTCATCGTTGAAGAAATCGGACCAGGAGTTAGAGACACTCTTTCCAACAGTCAAAATAGGAACGGCGGATGCAAATGCCGCGTTGGTTAATCATGAGCTGATTAAACGAGATCAAGAATTAGAGGAGTTTGACCAGGCGGAAAACCTCTTCTACGGAGATTTCAATTTCGAGTGTCCTCGCGGATACAAGAATATTGTCAGGGTCACTCATCGTTCTACCCCCGCCTTTCGTCAATGGGGCTTTCGCCGGCTCGTGTGGCCCACTGTGGAAACCGAACACGGCACATCGGAACCGCTAAAGAAATGACCCGGCGAGTCTGATTCTGAATTTATGACGTCTTGTGCGGCAAACTATCTTCTAAAGAATTTCTGGCACAACTATGTACATCGCGAAGTTCAAGGAATAACTTCCGAAAACTATCATGATTTTGGCGGCATAGCTCGAGACCAGTCGGACTTTACCGCCGATAATGTGGGCACCGTTCTTTTCCTCAAATCATACGGTGTCGAGATCTTAACGCGCGGGCGATCCAGCCCCGAGCGACGCGCCGCGGTTCGTGACCTTATCAACCGGAATCGCTGCAACCTGGTTTTTGCGGAGCGCGATCGCCTTCGCATCGAGAAGACTTCTCAGTTACCTACCGAAGAACGTTGGGCCGAAGCGCAGTGGCAATTTCGTCGTCGAGTTGCTATGACGATCAGCAATCAACTTCTTGAGCGCGGAGCGGCGGTAACGAGCTTAGGCGTATACCTGCGTGGCCCGCAGCGGCCCACTCGGGAACAGTGGTTCTTCTATAACCGAAACGTGGTTATTGAACTCAACGGCCGCTATCTGGTCTGTGACCACATGCCCTACATTCCCGATCCAGCCAGGGACCCGAAGCCTCGAACGCGTGCCACGGCTTACCAACGGCGCCAGGAATTGGCGAATAGCGCGATTGGGCAATACATGTCTCTATTGGACCAAAGCCAGGAATTGCGCACGTATGCCGAGAATTCCTTGGCCGCACTAGCTGCACGCATCAAAGTGCCGTTATGAGCCTACCATGCGTTTCAGGCCGGCAGCCGCAGAGAGAATGAAGGATGCCGCCTTTTCAACTCTCCAATCAGGTGTTCCTTGACGATGTGTGTGTACCTCTGCGTCGTCGCAATAGAGGCGTGTCCGAGGAACTCTTGCACTACTCTAATGTCCATGCCGTTTCTCAGCAGCAGCGTAGCGACTGTGTGCCGTAACATGTGCGGAGTGATATGACGGTCAATACCCGCAGCGCGACGGCACTTTCCGATAATGTTGGCCATGCTTTGAGTCGATAGGCGCTCGCCGGTCGAGTTTAGGAAGAGCGCCGGGCTGGATGTAACAAGCTGCGAACGTGCCTCAAAGTGCATCACCTGAATTCGGACTGTCTGTTCATCAACCAGGTAAGCCAAACGGTCTCGTCCCCCTTTCCCACGAATCTTGAAGACTGATTCTGTCAGAGTGAAGTCCTGCACGTTCAAGGTCGAAGCTTCTCCCACACGCATACCGGTTGCAAATAGCAGATCCACCAGCGCCAGATTGCGCAGCGCTCGGTATTGTTTGAAAGGCAAGGGCGAACTGCGGATTCGCGCCAATTTATGTCCTTTTCTGGGAATGGCCGCCGCTTGCACTTCGCGCCCGGCTTGGGCCAGGAGTTCTTTAATTTCCACTTCGGTTAAAGCGCGTGGAAGTTGCACGACTCGACCATAGCTAAGATGTACTCGCCAAAATGGTGATTCTGTTAACTCACCGCGCCTCACCCAATAAGAGCAGAACACTTTGAGGACCACCATCTTTCGCCGCATCGAAGCCGGGGCATATCTCTCGCGGCGCAGCCGCGCCGCCCAGTCTTCGATAAGCACGCCGTTTAGCCCCGTGAGCTCGCAGTTTTCGCCGGCATGCTTGGCGAATTGATCGAGATCAGAGAGATAGGCCGTCTTTGTCTTTTTACTACGTTCATGTGTCGAGAAATAACCATTCAGAAATTCAGCGATCGCCTGTGTCAGATGCATAAGCACACACCTACGCAATGTCCTGTTCGGACTGGAAGATTGAAGAGCTCTTTCGTTTAAGCGGTGGGTCAGAAAACGGTTAGCCCAGTGTAGTTTTTGGTGTATGAGGTTTCAAGATAATCCGTTCAAAACGTCGCTCGGCACCAGCATTTTGTTGGCATGTGGGCCAATTTAGGAGATAATGGCCCTCCTTGCGTTCCGCGTTCTACCTTGCTGGACTCATCGCGTTCTTGTTTTTAATTTCATTTGGATAACAGAGAATTATCCTAATTCAAAACGATGGGAAAGACCATCTATCTCAGTGAAAATCCGAATGATTTCGTGTGGGCCATTCCGGAAGGCAAAGCAATGGCCTTTGAAAAACTGATCCATGCCTACTTGAAACGGTGGTGTGCCACCCTGGACGGCCGAATTAAAGTCTCCAGGACGCCGGCTACTGGGGATGCCGGTCGTGATTTTGAGGTTTCATTTTCTGGTGAGATTGATGTTTTTGGTCTTCATTTTAGCTCGCACAGTTCAACGGGTCTTTTATTCATAGAGTGCAAGAGCACAAAAAACGATCGACTGGACGACGGGTTCCTCGTGGATGCCACCCAACATAAAGACGCTCAAGCAACAGCCTACATACTCGTTACTAACGCAGTCATAACTCCAAATACTCATCGGCGCGCTCAAATCGAGTGGGGGCTAAAGAACAGTGTGTTCTGTTTAGTCGATCGCCGAAGACTCGCAGACGAACTTCATTGCAAGGCTATGCAAGCTGAGGCCACTAAGCTCGGCTTGAAGTTACCGGATCGATCAATTTTCCCGGCATTCAACCATGAGCGCCTGGTGGTCAGTTGTCAGACCGATCAAAGCGTGGCTGTTGGTCGTCAAACCGCCAGCGTCTTTGTGACCATGAACAATTACCGTGATCGCGAGGTGCTCACGGATCTGAGAATTGCGACGGACAAGCGTTGGACTTCTACCGCGAATACTTTCGAGCGAATCATTCCGGCTGGCCGGCAAGAAACAATTGAGCTAAGCGCAGAACGACAAGAGTTCGGAGGACCCAGCGATTTAGATCTAACTTTGTCAGTCGACGGCTACTCAGAACGACTCACAATTTCGCGTCGACCGTACAAGGTCATATTTGAGCCTCCATTCGTCGGCGAGACCCATCGCCAGATACAACGCGAGATTAGAACCAGGGCCGAAACCGGACACGGGTTTTCTGTAATCAGCGTTCAGGGAGAAGCCGGCGTCGGAAAGAGCAGAACAGTTCAAGAGGCGTTGAAGCCGCTGGAAAATGGACAAATGGAGATTATTCCATTCCACTTCCAACGGCATCAGGAAGCTCCCTCATTCAAGGAGTTTTGCGAACGGTTTGAATTACCAGACGTCTTTTCAGGTGTTTCCGACGCTGCAGCATGCCTTTTGCGACTGATCGAGGTTGCCCGCGAAACAGCAGCGCCGATGATCATACTGTTCGAGGACTTACACCACGCTGACGATAGTGTGATCAAAGTTTTCAAAGACCTGATTGTAAGTCCGCCCGATTGCTCTGCGCCGCTTGTTTTGATTCTGACGGGACGCGATGACCACTCATACCCAAATCAAGCGTACTATTCGCTCCTTCATTTAGTTGGGGATCAGGAACTGCGGCACACAAAAGCCTATACAGTCCCCACTCTCAATGATTCAGATGCGGAGCAATTGATCCGCTCAGTAGTGGTCGACATGCCTGATCCGGGGGTCCAGAAGGTCAAGGCGCTTGGTGAAAACAACCCATTTGTCATTGTCGAGGTACTGCAATACTTATTAGACGTCGGCCTGGTCCAATTATTGTCGCGACAAACCGTAGGCGTTTTGAAACCCGAGATCTTTGCTGGCCGAAACGGTCTCCCAAAGAACGTGGATCATCTATATCAGTTACGTTGGACCGCTCTGTCTGAGGCCATTCATGGCAAACTGGCAACTGAGTTCCTGATAATCGCTTCCTTTTTTGGATTTGAGATTAGCCGTGATGTTCGCCAAGCCTTCTTCGATGGCGAGGAAACGGCTGACGAATGTTGGGCCTTACTTTGTGAGCGCCGGTTTGTTAAGAGCAATTCTTCAGGTCATCAGTTTACATTTGCACATGAGAATCTGCTGACCCATCTTCAAGCGCGGGCTCGCCTACCTGAAAACGCCGAGAGCTCCGCAGCCTTAATTCTCGATCGACCCGGTTTGGCAAAGCGACTCAGTCTTTTTAATCAAGGTGAGGTTTTCTTCCTGCACAAAGACTATGCGAAAGCATTTCAGTGCTTTGCTGAGATTTGGGAACGCATCCAGCAGATCACAAACTTCAGCTCTGAAGAGATTAACAAAACCTATTTTCGTTACCTTACGATTCTTTTCAAGACCGCGAAAGCACTCAAGGAAGAAAAGTCCGCGCTCAGCAAGGTTGCGCTTGCAAACGGATATATGGGCGTGCACAACTATCCGTTGATGATTGGAGAAAAGGCGTGTGCAGCCTCACGCGACATGCTTGATGAACTATACAAGAAGAGCAATGAAGGTTTGCACGATAAAATCTCGGTAAGACAGCTTCACGCTCACGCACTTCAAAACATGGGCCGCATCGGGTTGGCCTTAAGAGAGATGCTCGAGATCGAGGCCGCCGTCCGGGATGCAAACGAGACCTGGCTGGACGTTGAGTTTGATCTATATGATCGGCTCCAGGCGTACTATCGGCGCGCAAATCATCTTGAGCTCGCCAGGTTCTATGGACGGCAGGCAAAGATTAGTTTAGGTAAAGCCGAAGATAAAAAATTACTAGCCGCGCATCTCATCACTCAATCGGTCGTCTGTCTATTCTCTGGCGAAGAAGAAGCACGAACCGCTGCTGCCGCTGCCCATGCAGCAGCCAAGGACGTTCACATATGTAGATTTGTGGTCTATACGCGACTGACTGAACTAGTTGTAGATACTTTGTATTCGTGGCATAAGCCGAACCGGCTTGCGGAGATTTTTGAAGAGGCGCGATCCATGCTTAGGGAGGCGGCGCTGCAAAACTTTTCAGACTCGATAATGCGTCTGGATCTTTTGCTTGGGACCCTCGCCCTTCGTTGCTTTGAAGACCGTAATGAACGGCTGGAACAAGTCCGGTTCTACATTAAATCGGGACACGCCAACTCACTTCGCTTTGGCAACGGATTATTCGATTGGGCGTTCGACAATCTAGCGGCAGTCGCTGATCTCGATGATCCCGATCGCGAACATAACTTTGTTCGAGAACGGTTTCGAACGTGTATGGAGCGGCTCAGACTACGGGGTCTCACGTTCGTCGGTTCCCAGAGTGGTATATTCCCCAATACCTTCGCGATCAGCAATGCAATAAGGTTTCTGGGTAATTACCGGGAAAGCCTCGGGCTCGAACTCATTCAAATGATTACGGCTTATGACAACGACTTTCTCGAGAATAATCGCATTCGGCTGGAACTAGTAAGGAACGCCATCAAGGGCCGTCCGATTTTCTCTCCCGCAAAAGCCAAACTTCAGATGATCCGCTATCCACCCGAGAACGGGTTTTTCACGCCTGTGTTCTGAGCCTCCGTG
>Ga0307505_10000095_pt1 | contig 111340 bp, 100 predicted proteins | sample 23_S_MG_FD_202183 | JGI IMG/M metagenome (GOLD analysis project Ga0307505, IMG submission 202183) | Soil microbial communities from Populus trichocarpa stands in riparian zone in the Pacific Northwest, United States - 23_S | ecosystem: Environmental > Terrestrial > Soil > Riparian zone >...
CTCGACCGCCGCCTCGTGACGGCCCCAATCGTCAATATCGCGATCGAGCCATGCCGCGAGGAGCGAAGCGTACCCGATCAGGACGATCGGCGTGATCGCGAACCCGAGCGCGATCCTGCTGAGTGCGTGCCGATCGATCAGCCGGCTGAACCAGCGACGGCGCCCTCGTACGGACCGGGCTGCCGTCACCCTCTCCGCGCGATGTAGAACTGGCGGCGCAGCAGTGCCACCTGGTCCTGCAGGGATGTGGATCGGCTCGCGTCGCGCAGGGCGTGGAAGATCTCGGTATCGCTCGCCTCGCTGCGGACACCGCTGATCTCCCGGGCGACGCACGTCAGCTGTTCGACCAACGCGGGAAGCTCATCCTTAGGAATCACGACGTCGCCGCGCTTCAGTGTGCCGGTCCAGTTGGCGGCAAAGGGTCGCAACAAGTCGAGAATCTTGTCGCTTCCGTCGGTGGTACTCATACGGCGCGCAGGGTATCACGTCCCCACCGGAGTGACCAGAAGCCAGCGACCATATGGCGTCGCCACGCGTGCTTCACGATGATCAACCGTGTTGACGCGCGCCTCGTCGCTGCCACAGGTCGTGGTGCCGGCGCAGTCGGTCGACGAAGTGCCGCGGTCGCTCCGCGAAGAGGTGCTCTCCCTGGGCGAACGCAGCGCTCGCGAGATCCGCTGCGCGCTTGGCGATCATCGCGTCGACCAGCGGCTGTTCGCCGGCCGCCAGGTCGATTTCGCGCAGGGCGCCGCGCAGCACGGCGAGGTCGTGATAACGGCCGAGGTCGTCCGTCACCGCGCCGAGCGACCGCGTGCGCGCGCGCAACTCATCCGGCCAGAAACAGTCGACGAGGCGCATGTGGTACCAGTGCTCCTTGGCGCGTCGCCGCCATCGGTGGACCGGCTCGGTCGCGGGCTCGTCTCGCGCATTTCTCAGCGCCGCGCGAGCGCGGCGATAGCCCCGTCGCAAGCCGCGCTCCGCGCTTTCGAACCCGTCGCCGTCCAACCGCCAATGGCGAACCCGCCGACGCGCGGCGGTCAGTTGCTCGAGCAGGTCTGCCGGCGCCGAGACCGCCGTCATCTGGTCACGGCGGTGCTCGAGGTCGCGGCGAACGCGCTCGGCGACGGCCGTTGGCAACTCCGCTCCGACGGCGTCGACCAGTTGGACCCAGGACTCCACCACCGCCTGGGCGTCGCGCACGCCGGCCAGACGACGGGAGAAGTCGCGGTACCATTGGTTCTCGACGTCGAAGGTGGCGCCGAGCGGCTCCTCAACCAGCCGAAGGAGGGCCCGCATCTTTTTGCACGCCCTGCGGATTCGGTGGTGAGCCTGGTGCGGATCCTTCCCCTCGAGGTCGCGCACCGCGCGCTCGAGCAAGCCACGGGCGATTCGTCTGACAGAGGCCTCGACCGTCTCGCCCCGCTTCAAGGCATAGGCCATGCGGCCTCTGTATAGATGGGAATCGGGGCGACCGCACCACCTGGGCGCGTGCTACGTTGCCCGCCGATTCGCCGGTTGCTATCTGTTGCCGCCTGAGGAGTGGCGCGATGGCGACGATGATCACAGCGGATTGCATCAACTGCGGAGCTTGCGAGCCCGAGTGCCCCAACACCGCGATCTACCAGGGCGGCGTCGAGTGGGAGTTCGAGGGCGTCAAACACCCACCACTATCGGCCGCCGTTTTCTATATCGTTCCGGAAAAGTGCACGGAGTGCGTCGGGTTTCACGACCAGGAAGCTTGCGCGGCGGTGTGCCCGGTGGATGTCTGCATCCCCAATCCCGATATCCCCGAGACCGAGGCACAACTGCTCGAGCGCGCCAAAGAACTGCACCCGGGAACGACCTTCGGCCCTGATTTTCCATCGCGTTTTCGCGAGGCGAGCGACGCTCCCGCGGCGTCCGCACCAGCGGCGACCCCGGCCGCGGCGGCGTCCGCACCCGCCGCACCGGCGCGAGCGGCGGGCCCGTCGCTCAATCTGCCCGCTGTGGAAACCTGGGAGGTTCCGCTCGACTGCCACGCCTGTCGCGGTTCGTTTGCCGTGCGGTTCGAGCACCTGCGCAGCGGCAACGTCCTGCGGTGTCCGTACTGCCGGGCGCAGTACATCGTCACCACCAGCCTGCACAATCAGATCAGCGACGTGCTGCGCGACTTCCACGCGCGCTGGACCCGGGACTTCGAGGAGATGCGGGTGCGACGCCAGCGCGAGTTGGATCAGTTCGAGGCGCGGCAGAAGGCCGAGCTCGAGCAGATCAACGAGCGGGTGCGAGCCCTCAGCAAGTCCGTATTGGCGCCCGGAGCGCCGAAGCGACGCGCCGGGATTTTCGGATAGACGCGGCAGCGGGGCTTGATCGAGTCGCCGGTGGCGGCAGTCGGGCGCGGACCGCGAGGTGGGTAGGGTCGGGGATCGACGCGTGCGCAAGCCGGCAGCACTCAAGGCGGGTGACACCATCGCCATCGTCGCGCCGGCGGCGGTGGCGGACGCGCTCGCCGTCGATTCGGGCGAGCGCGCGCTGCAGCACGCGGGTTTCCAGGTGCGGCTCGGCGACTCGGTGTTCCGCCGCACCGGCTACCTCGCCGGCACCGACCCGGAGCGGCGCGACGATCTGATCGAAGCGTTTCGCGATCCCACCGTGCGGGCGATCTTCTGCGCGCGCGGCGGCTACGGTTCGGGCCGGCTGCTGCCGCTGCTCGCCGAGGCGTTGCGCGTCGACGAGCCGAAGATCTTCGTCGGCTACAGCGACCTGACGTTCCTGCTCACGTTCCTGACGCAACAGTGCGACATCGTCGCCTTCCACGGTCCGATGATGGCGGACTTCGAGAAGCGGCCACAGGCGCTGCCGCGGTTGTTGGCGTTGCTCGGCGGCGACCGCTCCGGCTGGAACCTCGCCGGCGAGACCATCGTGCAGCCGGGAACCGCCGAGGGCGTTCTGACCGGCGGCTGTCTGTCGGCGGTGGTGGCCGGCCTCGGCACGCCGTACGAGATCGAGACCGAGGGAAAGATCCTCTTCCTCGAAGACGTCAACGAGAAGCCGTACCGCGTCGACCGCATGCTGACCCAGTTGCGCCAGGCGGGAAAACTGGACGGCGTCGCCGGAGTGATGTTCGGCGAGATGGCCGGCTGCAGCGCCGACCCGAACGAGTCGGTCAACGTCGCCGACGTCATCGGCCAGCACTTCGCCAACAGCACCCACCCCGTGGTGATGGGAATCCCCAGCGGCCACGGCGTCGGCACCGCGACCCTACCGCTGGGACTGCGCGTCCGCCTCGCCGGCCAGCGCCTCAGCTTCCTCGAATCCCCCTTCGGCGACGGATAGCAGCCCGTTGAAAAACAGGACACGCGCTGCAAATGGTCTTTCGACGTCATTGGCAGTCCGGTCTTTGCCCCCGTGCGCGCTGTCGCGCTCCGGTGGGCGTCGCGCATGCGACGTCTCGCATGCTCTCCAGTTGCGAAATCCTCACCAAAAGTCACGACTTTGCTTCCGGTTTCGCGCCTTGCCCTGACGCCGAAATCCTCATTTTCGCTTGCGCGCCTGTTTTTCAACGGACTGCTAGCAACCCGGACTGTCCGCATCGATCACGGCATCGTTGGGGCGGTTCGCGAACCGCCCACCCGGCCACCCGTCGCTAAGGCGACCCCCAACTTGGCCCACTACACCCACGGTGCGGATGGGCCGCGGACAGGCGATTAGGTGCTCGTTGTCCGCCGCGTTGAGGTTTCCGTAATCCCTCCCGGCGCCGAGTGCGACTTTCTTCTCCCACATCAGTCCCGTGTGCAGATCGGAGATCGTGCCATCGCTGTTGTCGACGAAACGCACGCCGGGACAGCCGTAGAGAGCGTTGCGAGTCGCACGGATGAGCTGTGCGATGTCGACAGGCGGGGTTCACTTTCGTGGTCTTTGTGATCTTCGTGGTCCAATTTCTTCCCAAGGTTCGTCCGTGAGGTCCAAAACAGCGTTGACAAGTCATGGATGAGCAAATACGCGCATCAATATGCGCACCACAATGACCATTGAGGATGAGATCTTCAGGCAGTTGAAGAAGCGAGCCGCAGACACCGGAGTCCCGGTCAGCGACATCGTCAACCGCGCTTTGCGCGAGACGCTTTTCGCCGCCCCTGACGCGCCCCAGCCGCCGCCTTTTCGGATGGTGACTTTCGGTCGCGGACAGGCGGTCGTCGACCATACTCCGGCGGAGTTGATTCGGGCCCTAGACGAGGAAGACCGCGACGGCTTGCGACACCGCTGACGATGCTGATGCCCGATGTGAACGTTCTCGTGTACGCGCACCGCGAGGACGAATCTGTACACGAGCCAGCGCGCGCTTGGGTCGACGCAACCGTCAACGGAGTTGAGCCGTTCGCTCTCTCCGCGCTCGCCATTGTCGGTTTCGTCCGGATCGCGACAAACCCCCGGATCTATCGCGAGCCCACCCCAGTGTCCGTTGCGTTGGCTGCCGTAGATTCGATGCTCGCGCGTCCCAATTGCAGACTGTGCCTGCCCGGCCCGCGCCATTGGCAGCTGGTCGGCCAGCTGTGTCGGGACGTTCAGGCGACGGGGAAGAAGGTGGCAGACGCACAGCACGCCGCCGTTGCGATCGAGCATGGCTGCCAATGGGTCTCGCGCGACGGAGACTTCCGACAGTTCGAAGCGAGTGGGTTGCGATGGATACACCTCGACCTTGCGGCTCCCGGCTCGAGAGAGCGGTCGTGACTGCTGGCTCGTCATCGCCTGTCGGGGGCAGCGCGCTTCCGGCCATCCGCTTGACGGGGGGGCACCGGCGGCGGAGGAACAGCGTATGGACCAACGTGACGATTTCTTTGCCGCCGTGACCGCGCTCGGCGCGATCGAACAGCTCGACGTCGACGCGCTGCGCCTGCTTTATCGCATCGAGTGCGCGGGCGAGGACTTCTACAACCGGCTCGCCGAGCGCATCGGCAATCCCGAGGCCGCCGACTTGCTGCGGCGCAACGGCCGGGAGGAACGGGGTCACGCCGAGCGCGTGCGCAAGGTGCTGGGCATCAAGCTCGGCCAGGAGTACGTGCCGACCGAGGCGGACCGGGCGCCGTATGCGATCCCGCTGCCCGACACCATCTCGCCCGAGCTGCTGCCGGTGATCGTCCAGGCCGAGGTCGACGGCGACGGCGGCTACCAGCGCTGGGCCGACCGCGAGCCGGACCCCGAGGCGCAACGCCTGCTGCGGCTCAACGGACGCGAAGAGACCACGCACGGCGAGCGCGTCCGCCAGGTGATCGAGTTGCTCGCGGCTGGCTAACGGGGGTTGCGTCTCTCTCTTGGCGGGCCGTCTGTCGGCGATCGGCTTCGTCGCGGGAACGTCGATCCGGCGGAATTGCGAGGTGGTCGGCCGCTGTGTCGCGGCACCGCGTCGACGGAGTCGCCGGGGCGACGGATCTTTTATCAAAAGACGTGCGGCATACGTTTTGCGAAGCGTGCGCGCGTGATTCGGATTGCAAAGGTTGGCGGGTTCGCCGTGGCGATTGGTTTGGCTGTGGCGTTGACGGGGATGCCTGTGCTCGCCGCCGATTTTTTCGTCGACCCGGACGGATCGGACTCCAACGACGGCCTCGCCCCGCAAACGCCGTTCGCTACCATCGGGCGGGGGGCCGAGGCGCTCGCCAACCCGGGCGACCGGGTGATCGTTGCCGCCGGGCTTTACGAAGAGGGTGACATCGCGCCGGCGCGCGGGGGTGGTCCCGGCGCGGCCGTCCAGTTGATCGGCGACCGCGAGGGCTCCTTCACCGGCCGACCGGGCGCTGTGATCGTCAGCCCGCCGGCAGGGGTTGGGACGGGCTTCCTCGTTCTCGGCCAGGTGGGAGTGACGATCCGCGGCTTCGAGATCGTCGGTGGCCGCGACGCCGGCATCCAGGTCCGCGGCGCGCGCGATGGCGCCGGCAGCGCCGACGTGACGATCCGCGACTGCACGATCGTCGCCTCGGCGCGGCACGGCATCGACATCACCGCCAGCGGGACCGTGCAGCTGATCGGCAATCTGATCGCCGATCACGCGATCGGCGGGATCGCGCTTGCCGGCGGCGAAGAGGAGCCGATCGTGCCGTTCTTGTCGAACAACATCCTGCTCGATAACGGCGCCGGCGGCAGCGGTCACGGCATCTTCATCGAAGGCGCGGCCGATGGGCTTCTCCAGAACAACGAGATCGCGGGCAGCGGCCTCACCGGTATCACGATCCGCGGCGCCGAACGGATGCGAGTCGTAAACAATCTCATCCACCGCAACGGCACCGGCTGCGCCGAGGGCCAGGTTTGCGGTCACGGGCTCGCGCTCGGCAGCGCCAGCGCCGCGGTGTTGGAGGCGTGGGTCGTCAACAACACGAGCTACGGAAACCACGGCTGGGGGTTTCTCTTCGGCAACGACGGCGCGCCGTCGCGCGGTGCCGTGGTGCTCAACAATATCTTCGCCGGCAATCTCCGCGGCGGCGTTGCGGTCAGCCGCGACTCGACGTGTGGCTACATCGCCGCGTTCAATCTCAATGCCGACGGCTACGGTCCCGACACGCCCTTCAACCTGATCTCGATGGCGATCCCGGGTTCGTCGACGCCCAGGGGGGCGACCTCCGCCTGCGAGTTGCTGGCCCGGGCGGCCCCTCGCCGGCCATCGACGCCGGCAGTGCGACTGCCGGCGCGCTCGGTCTTACCGGTTCGGCGACCGCCGCTTCGTCGGTGGACGTTGGCAGGATCGATCTCGGCTTCCACGCCGGAGCCTCGGCCGAGCAGGTGATCGAGATCGAGCGGCCGCTGTTGCCGCTCTACGTGCGAGTCGGCGGCGACGACGAAGCAGCGGGCACGGCGCCGGAGAGCGCGCTGGCGACACTCGGCGCGGCCGCCCGCCTCGCCGCGGCGGGTATCACGGTCGTGGTCGGGCCGGGGACGTACGCGGAGAACAACATCTCGCCGCGGCGGAATTCGGGCGTCGTGACGTTCTTCGCCGACGCTGACGGTGTCGCAACACTGGACGCGCCGGGGATCGTCTTGATCGATGCCGGTCTCGACGCGCCCGCCTTTTTCTTGGGCAACGCCTGCGAGAGCGTCGTCGACGGCTTCCACGTGCGCGGCGGCGAGTCGGGAATCCAGGTCCGCGACGGATCCGACCGCGCCTGGGTGACCAACAACGTCATCTTCTCTGCGCGCACCCGGGGCGTCGATGTGTGGGCGTCGAGGGACGTGCGGGTCACCAACAACCTCGTCTATGCCAACGGTGGCGGCGTCCAGGTCCTCGACGCGCCACTCGCCCTGGTGGCCAACAACACGATCCACGGCAACACCTTCAACGGCATTTTCGTGCACGGGGCCTCTTCGCTGTGTACCCGCATTCGATACAACATCATCGAGGACAATCTCGCCCGCGGCCTGCTGGTTCGCTTGCTGCCGCAGATCGTCGAATGGAACATCAATACCGACGAATACCTCGGCATCGCGCGCCCTGACAGCGACCGCAACGATTCGGCGCTGCTCGCGGATCCCGCCGGTTCGGACGGAGTGCTCGGCGGGACGGGCTTTGCCGACGATGTATTTCAGCTGCGCGCCGATAGTTCCGCGATCGATCTCGTCGACCTCGCGGTCGGCGATACCGAGCTCGCGCAGCGGAGTGCTACCGCAGACGGCATCCCCGACCGCGGCCGGCTCGACGCGGGTTTCCACTATCCGGCCGAACTCCGCGATCCCGCCACCCGGTCGGCGGCGACCGCGCTGGCCGACGAGCAGGATTTCGAGCTGTGCGACGAGCTCTTGGCCGAACCCCAACCGACTCCCGGAACCGAACCCCGAGGCGGCGGATCGGGCGGCTGTTCCGTGGCACCGCGCCCCGCCGTCGGGCTCTTCGTGCCGTCGAGTCTCATACTGCTTGGTTACCTCGTACTTGGCCGCGACCGGTCGCGCCGGGCGAGTACCTCCCGAGCTTGGTGAAGGGATCGTCCGGTGGCGAGGCCGAGTACGAAGAGGCCGAGGGCGACGACGCCGGCGGCGAATAGGGTGTCGCCGACGACGCGCATCCAGCGCAGCGTCTGCATGAAGTCGGTCTGCAGGAATTCCGCGCTGCGCGCGTACCAGTAGCCTTGGTTTACCGAGGCCCACGTCTGCATGAGACCGACCGGCAACAAGCTGAGGACGATCATGGCCATCAGCCCGCCGTTGATCGCCCAGAAGGCGAAGCCCACCAAGCCCTCGCGCCATGCATCCTCCGGCCGGTAGGCTCGGAAGCAGAACAGCATCAAGCCGATGCCGAGCATGCCGTAGACGCCGAACAACGCGGCGTGTGCGTGAACGGGTGTCGTGTTCAAACCTTGCATGTAGTAGAGCGCGATCGGCGGGTTGATCATGAAGCCGAAGAGTCCGGCTCCGACCAGGTTCCAGAAGGCGACGGCGACAAAGAAGTAGATGGGCCAGCGATATTTCTGGACCCACGGGCGCGTGTGGGTGAGCTTCAGGTTGTGCCACGCTTCGAAGCCTACGAAGAGCAGCGGCACGACTTCGAGCGCGCTGAACACGGCGCCCAGTGCAAGCACCATCATCGGCGTACCGGAGAAATAGAGGTGGTGCAGCGTGCCGACGATGCCGCCAGAGAGGAAGATCGTCGCGGCGAGCACGGTGGCGCTACCGGCCGTGCGAATGCTGATCAGCCGCAGTCGCGCCAGCAGGAACGCCACGACCACGGTCGCGAACACCTCAAAGAAGCCTTCGACCCAGAGGTGCACCACCCACCAGCGCCAGTACTCGGCGATGGCGAGATTCGTCGTCCGTCCGTAGCCGAGCGCGGCGCCGTAAAAGCCCGCGATCGCAGCCGACGAAATGAGGAAGAGGGTGAGAATCGGTTTCTGCTCGTCGTTGCGCCGCAACGCCGGGACCAGGGCTCGCAGCATCAGCGTGAACCAAAGCAAGAGGCCGACCAGAAGGGCGATCTGAAACGCTCGGCCGAGATCGATGTACTCGTAGCCACTGTGGCCGAAATAGAACCACGCGTCCTCGGAGAGCATTTGTTTGACGCTGAGCCACTGACCGATCATCGATCCGACGACGACCACCAGCAGCGCGCCGAATAGAACGTTGACGCCGAGTCGTTGCAACGCCGGCTCGGTGCCAACCGACGGTCCGATGAACAGGCCCGTTGCGAGCCAGGCCGTGGCAATCCAGAAGATGCCGAGTTGCACGTGCCACGTGCGGGTGATCGCGTACGGCAGATACTGGTCGAGTGGGATGCCGTAGAAGCCGCTGCCTTCGACGCCGTAGTGGGCGGTAATGACGCCCATGCCGACTTGCAGCAGGATGAGGGCCGTTACCGTCCAGAAGTATTTGATGACCGCATGCTGGGACGGAGTGGCACGCGCGCCGAGCAGTGGATCGTCGCCGGGAATATCGTCCGGCGGGTGCTCTGGCTTTTGTGTCGCGTACCAGAACGCCATGGCGCCGATGCCGGCGAGCAGCACGAGAATGCTGACTCCCGTCCACACCACCGCTTCACCCGTCGGCCGGTTGCCGATCAACGCCTCGTGCGGCCAGTTGCTGGTATAGGTGACAGTGTCGTTGGGGCGCTGCGTGGCCGCGGCCCAGCTGGTCCAGAAGATGAAAGCGGCGAGGTGTTGTTGTCGCAGCTGATCGCTGAGTGCTCCCGCCGGGATGGCGTAATCGCCGCGGCCTTTTTCGAACACGTCCGCGTAGTGCGCCGCATTGACCGCGAAGGCGCGCGCGCGCACTGGTTCGATGGTGAGCGTTCCGCTCGCGGCGTCGTAGCGGTTGGTGCGCATCAGCGTTTCGAGTCGTCGCTGTAGCGCGCCCTGTTGTTCGTCGGCGATGCCGGCGAAAGGCTGCCCGTGGGCCGCCTGCGCCCATTCGTCGAGAATGTACACCGCTTCTCGGTGCAACCAGTCGGCGCTCCAGTCGGGCGCGATATAGCTGCCGTGACCCCAGATCGAGCCGACCTCCATGCCGCCGAGAGATTGCCAGACGTTCTGGCCGGCGCTGATGACGCCTGGAGCGATGATCTCGTCGCCCTCGCTGGTGACGACGCGTTCGGGAATTGGGGGCGCCTCCTGGTAGATGCGCAAACCGGCGAATCCGAGGATGGCGAACGAGACGATCATCACCGCGCTGAACGCGGCCCAGAGTCTACGCATGGTTTCCCCCTTGGACTTCATTCCCATTGCACGGGTCCCGGGCGCGTGTACAGCAGTCGCGCCGGCGCGCTGTCCGTCTTCGATGCTGAGACGACGGGCGTTTTGGGATTCCAGGTGGCCGGCAGGGCGGTTCGCGAACCGCCCTGCCGGTTGCCGGAACACCCAGTTGGCGGATTCCCGGCGGTCCGGCGTTCGTTAGCCCGACCTCTGCCCGCGTCTCGAGAGGATGACGTATGCGGGGATCGCCGTGGCGGCGACCAGCAGGGCACTGATGCACTCGAGGGGGCGGCCGATCAGCATAGCCACGGCGATGCCGCCGTTGGCGATCAGGTACAGCGCCGGCACCAGCGGGTAGCCCCACGCCCGGTAGGGTCGGTGCCGGTGCGGCTGCCGCCGGCGCAGGACGTACAGCGCCGTCGTGTCGGCCATCGTCGCCAGGACGATGGCGAAGGTCGTGTAGTCGAGGACGCTGGGAAATCTGCGAAGGACGACGATCAGGCCGATGGCGGCGATTGCCTGCGCGACGATGGCGATGTGGGGCGTGCGGTTGGTGGCGTGGACGCGGTCGACACCGCGAAAGAACAGTCCGTCCAACGCCATCGCGTAGGCGATGCGCGGGCCGACGAGGATCGTCGCGTTGAGGCAACCGACGACGGAGGCGAGGACGAGTGCTGCGACCACGCCGCCGCCGACGCCTCCGAACAACGCCCGCGCCGACACCTCACCGACGCGCACCTCGTTGCGCAGGGCGTCGATCGGCAGCGCGTACAGATAGAGAGCATTGATGAGAAGGTAGATCGTGGTGCAGAGGAACAGGCCGGCGAACAGCGACCGCGGCACGTTGCGACCGGGATCGCGAATCTCGCTGGCGACGTACACCGACGCGTTCCACCCGAGGTAACTGAACAACACCGGCGACAGCGCCAGGCCGAACGCTCCGAGCGACAGGCCCTCGGCCTCGCGAGGCGCGCGGGTGAGATGCTCCAGTGCGCCGTCGCCGGCGAGAAAGCCGACGACGGCGAAGGCGACGAGGGCGAAGAGCTTGACGTAGGCGGTGACGTTGTTGAAGCGCGCGCCGGAGCGCACGCCGGCGTAGTTCACCCACGAGCAGGCGACGATCGTGGCGATGGCGATCAGGAGCTTCTCCGTGTCGCCGACCGCGAGGAACGCCCCGACGCCCTCGCCGACGCCGACCGCCAGGGTTGCGACCGTGCCGGCGTAGATGACGAAGAAGGACAGCCAGCCGACGGTGAATCCCGCGAAGCGATGATACGCTTCGCGCAGGTACACGTAGTCGCCCCCGGCGTGCGGATACATCGCTCCCAGTTCCGCATTGGCCAGCGCGCCGGCCAGGGAGAGGAGGCCGCCGACGATCCAGGCGGCGAGGAACGCACCGGGGTGGGGCAGGTGTTCGGCGACAGCGCCGGGTGTGAGAAAAATTCCGACGCCGATCACCGACGAGACCACCAACATCGTGGCGTCGGTCGACGAAAGCTCCCGGACCAGGCGGTCGTCGGGGTGGCGATCGTCGGCTCCGCTCGCGGCGGAGGATTTGGGCGAGGTCGAGCGCGAGGTCCCTGGCACGGGCGGACAACAACCGAGTCGGTGCGGCGCGTCAAGCGCGAACGATCGCCGGGGACGACGCCGCATACAGGCGGGATGGCGTGGCGCGCACGGATGCCGACTTCGCCTGCGTGACGAGGGTGCGCGCGCCGCCGTCGGGCTGGAATCGCGGGCGGGAAGGGGGCAAGGTTCGCTGCGAGGGCCCGCACGGCCGCGGCGGCCGCTGGGCGTACGAGAACGCGATGTCGGATGTGGATGGGGAGTTGGAACGGGCGGTCGAGCGGGGGGTCTTCCCCGGTGCCGTGGTCCTGGTGCGCAACGGGACGCGCGAGGCCGAGGTGTGCGCGTATGGCAACTCGGCGATCGAGCCGGCGCCGCGCCCGATGCTGGAAGATACGATCTTCGACCTGTCGTCGCTGACCAAGGCGCTGGCGACTTCCGTCGCGGTGATGTTGCTCGTCAAAGACGGCGTGTTGCGGCTCGACGATCGGGTGTCGCGCTTCTTCCACAACTTCGGCGTCCACGGTAAGACGCACGTGACGTTTCGCCATCTGCTCAGCCACAGCTCGGGACTCGCGGCGTGGCGTCCGTACTTCGAGTCCATTCGCAAGATCGAACAGCGCGGGGAGAAGGTGAACTTCCTGGGCAGCGTTGCCGCCAAGGAGTTCGTCTACCAGGAGATCTGCCGGGAGCGACCGGAGTCGGCGCCGGGGGTGAAGGCGGTGTACAGCGATCTCGGCTTCATTCTGCTCGGGGCCGCCGTCGAAACCATCGGCGGCAAGTCGCTCGACCGCTTCTGCCGCGATCGCATCTTCAAACCGTTGGGGTTGCGGTCGACCGCGTTCGTCGACCTGTCCATGATACGCGCGCGCCGCATCGAGCCGGTGACCGAGATGATTGCCGCGACGGAGCGATGCCCGTGGCGCAAGCAGGTCCTGTGTGGTGTCGTGCACGACGACAACGCCTACGCGATGGGCGGTGTCGCCGGCCACGCCGGGTTGTTCGGCTCGGCGCGCGACATCGACCAGATGCTGGTGCGGTTGCGAGCCTGTTGGCTCGGCGAGGACGATTTTCTGCCGGCGCCGATCGTTCGCGAGTTCTGGCGTATCGACGGCGCCGTGCCCGACTCGACCTGGGCGTTGGGATGGGATACGCCGTCGGCGACGCGATCGATGGCGGGGGTGCGGTTTTCGAAGAAGACGGTTGGGCATCTGGGTTTCACCGGGACCTCCATGTGGATGGATCTCGAGCGCAACCGCCACATCATCCTGTTGACCAACCGCGTGCACCCGCGTCGCGACAACGATGCCATTCGCGAATTCCGCCCGATGATCCACGACCGCATCAACGAAGCGTTGGACAGGGATCCATGACCGAGCGGCCGCGAGACTGTGAGACGACCGAGCGGCCGCGAGACTATGGGACGACCGGCCGGCCGCGAGACTTCGAGATGACCGAGCGGGCGCGGGGTTCGAGATGACGGAGCGCCCGCAGTCGGAAGGTCGTGGAGACGTCGCATGGGAGCAGTTGCGATCCGTCCACATGGTCGCCATCGCCGGAGTCGGCATGACGGCGTTGGCCGGACTGCTCAAGGCGCGCGGTGTCGCTGTGCGCGGTTCGGATGAGCAGATCTACCCGCCGATGAGCGACGTCCTCGCCGAGTTGGGGATCGAGGTTCGCACCGGCCACCGCGCGGAGAATCTCGAACCGCGCCCCGACCTGGTGATCGTCGGCAACAAGGTGTCGCGCGGCAACCCCGAGGTCGAGGCACTCCTGCTCTCGGACATCCCCTATCTCTCGATGGCTTCCGCGCTGGGGCGATACTTCCTGAGCGACAAGCGATCCCTGGTTGTCGCCGGGACGCACGGCAAGTCGACGTCGACGGCGATGCTGGCCGCCGTGTTGCGCAGCGCAGGACGCGACCCGGGCATGATGGTCGGCGGCAACGCTCTCGATTTCGGCGGCAACTTCGCGAGCGGAGCCGGTGAGCACTTCGTGATCGAGGGCGACGAGTACGACACCGCGTTCTTCGACAAACGTCCGAAGTTCCTGCACTACCGGCCCGCCGCGGCGATTCTCACCGCGGTCGAGTTCGACCACGCCGACATCTACGCCGACCTCGCCGCCGTGTTGGACGCGTTTCGCCAGTTCCTCGCGCTCCTGCCGCGGGATGCGCCGCTGGTGGTCAACTCGCACTTCCCGCACGCGACGAACCTCGCCGCCGAGGCGGCACAGTGCCGTGTCGAGACCTTCGGCAGCGATGGCGTGGCATGGTCGTACGACCAACTGCGCGACACCGGGGAGCGGACGGTGTTCCGTGTCGCTCACGCTGGACGCCCCGAGGGGGATGTGGCACTGCGCGCCCCGGGGGTGATCAACGTGTGGAACGCTCTCGGAGTGTACGCTCTGGCGCGGATCGAGGGACTGTCGCACGCCGAGGTCGCAGTCGGCCTCGAGTCGTTTCAAGGAGTGGCCCGGCGGCAGGAATTGGTCGGTGTCTACGGCGGCGTCGTGGTGATCGACGATTTCGCCCACCACCCGACGGCCGTCGAAGGGGTCCTGTCCGCGCTGCGCCAGCGCTACCCGGACCGGCGCTTGTGGGCGCTGTTCGAGCCCCGGTCCAACACCAGCCGGCGGGCCGTATTCCAGCGCGACTACGCCCGCGCGCTGGCTCTCGCCGACCAGATCATCCTGGCTCAGGTCTTCCGCAAGGAGAGCGACGTCGTAGTGGCGGATCAGGAACTCTCGACCGAACGCCTGGTCGCGGACCTGGGGGGGGCCTCCCGGCGCGCCAGGGTGGCCCGCGACGCGGCGGCGATCACCGACCTCGTGGTGCGCGAGGCGGCGGCCGGCGATGTCGTCGTAATGATGTCGAACGGCGCCTTCGGCGGCTTGCGCGGCCTTCTTCGCGAGGGCCTCTCCCGCCGCTGATACCCCTGGCGGTACGCCCCGGGAGGTGCCTCCTCCAGGCTTGAATCCGGCGACCGACCGAGGTTTTTGTTGACAGGGGAGCGGCAGTTTCTGATAGACGTCGTTGCCACTTACAAAGGCGCGTGGCAGGTCCGACACCTCGGATGCCTCCATTGAGGCGGTCCGGGGGCGGGCCCGTCTACGGGCGAGCGGGATTAGGATCTCGCTTTTATCGAACGAGGGGTTGGGGCGGCGAGCGCGGCGTTCGGCATTGACGGATCACGACAGCGATTCCGGGGGGAACGATGTCACTACAACACATGTCCAGTGGCGGCGGGGCCGGCCGGCGTCCGAGCGTATGGCTTGGATTCGCGCTGGCCTTGCTCGTCGCCTCACCTTCGTTCGCTTCGCACTTCCGGTTCGGTCACATCTCCTGGACTTCGCGCTCGGATGTAGGGCCCAACGCAGTCGATTTCTCCGTTCAAACCGTGTGGCGGCGGTCCGCCTTCCGCTCCAACAACAACCGTTGCATCAACCCCGCGACGCTCGCTCCCAAGCCGTGCACGGGCCCCAACGCCACCGCCGGGGTCGGGGATATCATCCACGAGCGGCAAGGCGGTTCGAGACTCAACCCCGGGGATTCGAGCGGCCTGATCGGCGGCCCAGGGTCACTCGACGACGCATTGTTGTTTCTCGTGACGTCGATCGACGCCACGAATGATTGGCTGTACGGCACCGCCCTCGATCCCGACAGTCTGCCCCAGGCTTCGCCGCCGTTCGACACCGCGATCTCCCATACGTACTCGAGCGCGGGCAATCGAACCGCGCACCTGACGGACTGCTGCCGCGCCAGCGCGTGCGACGGTGTCAACGCTCATATGAACAACCCGGACAACCAGTACCGGGTGGAGACCCGCGTCAACGCCGGCAGCGGCAAGAGTTCACCCGTCACGAGTCTGCCGCCGATCGTGTTGTGCCCGCAGAACGGACTCTGTCAGTTTTCCATCCCGGTGTCGGACAACGACCTCGACCCGGTCTCGTTCCGGCTCTCGACCAACGGCGAATCGGGGATCTCGTCCCACCCCGGGAGTCCGCAGTGTCCGAACGCGGCGGCGGTCCATTCCTCGACGGGGCAATACACCTGGAACACGACCGGCTGCCGACTCGCGAGCAATCCTGGACCGCAGCCGCCGAGCGGTGGTTGCAACAACCCCAACGGCAACACGCTCTACTCGACCCAGGTCATGGTCGAGGAGCCGCCCGGCGGCAGTCGCGTCGCGGTCGACTTCTTCATCCAACTCGTATCCTCGTGTGAGTTCGGCAATACGGCCCCTGTCTTCGAGAGTCCAACGCCGGTGTGCGGCTCGACGCTGTCGGTGAATCCCGGCAACCCGCTGAGCTTCTCCGTTCAAGCGTCCGATCCCGATTCCGGCGACCTCGTGCAGCTGAACGCGACCGGGCTGCCGAGCGGTGCGTTGATGTCCCCAAGCCTCCCGATCTCGGGCCAGCCGGTGGGGAGCGGGTTTTCGTGGACCCCGACCGCGCAGCAAGAGGGCCAGCACGTCATAGCCTTCTCCGCCACGGATGGGTGCAGTGGGCAGACCCTATGTAGCGTCACCATCGACGTCAGCAACGAGGTCTGCGACGACGGCGTCGACAACGACGGCGACAGTCTGGCGGATTGTGCGGATCCCGATTGCAACGACACCGCGTGCGACGATGGTCTCTTCTGCACTGATTCAGACAGCTGCAGCGCGGGCGCGTGTGTCGGTACGCCGAGGACGTGCGGCGACGGCAACGGCTGCACCATCGACTCGTGTGACGAAGGGGCGGATTCGTGTGTCCACGATGCCGCGGCGGCAAACGGCAACTCGTGTGAAGACGGTCAGTACTGCACCGTTGGCGACACGTGTAGCGGCGGAGCTTGCGGCAGCGGTCCGGCTCGGGACTGTTCCGTGTTCGGCGGGTCTTGCTCCACCGGAGCGTGCAACGAGGCGCTCGACCAGTGCGAGCCCGAACCGGCCAACGAGGGCGCGGCGTGCGACGACCTTTCGTACTGCACCACGGGGGAGATTTGCTCCGGCGGCACCTGCGCGGGTGGAACTCTGAGGAGCTGCAGTGACGGCAACAGTTGCACATCGGACGTCTGTGACGATGGCGCCGATCAGTGCGTGAACGACCCGCTCGGTGGTTGCTGCGGCAACGGCGCCATCGAGTCGGGCGAAGTGTGCGACGACGGTAATCAGGCCGACGGCGACGGTTGCGACGCCGACTGCACGTTATCGACCGAGTGCTTGTTCGCGTCCGCCGACGGCAACGAGTGGTTCGTCGGCGGATGCGGCTCGCCCAATTTTGCCACCGTGCAGGCGGCGATCGACGCCGCCGGCGACGTCATCTCCATTTGTCCGGGGGTGTACGTGGGCGCCGTCGCGGTCACCAAAGAGCTGGCGCTGCGGTCGACGACCGACGCCGAATCGACCGAGGTGCGAGCCGTCGGAACGACGATCGACATCCGGCGCAGTCGCGTCTCGATCGAAGGCCTGACGATCGTCTCCGAGACCGGAGCGGCCGTCGAGGCCAACGCGATCTGCCCCCCGGGTCAGAGCAGCTGCGGTTCGCCCGGGGGATCGAGCGTGCGGATCGCCGACAACATCATCCGCGACAGCGTCGCCGGCATTCGTTGGTCGAGCCCGATCAGTTGTGTCGAGATCGCGGCCAACGAATTGCTGGACAACGCTTCGCCTATTTCCCTCGTCCAGGCCGGCGGTCCGCCGGCCGTTATGGTGATGATCGGCGGCGAGGCGGGTGGCGTCGCGCGCGGCAACCTGGTTCGCAACGGCGGCTCCGGCGGGGTTTCCGTCGAGGTGGCGGGAATGGAGGTTTCCGTCATCGCCAACGAGATCGAAGACGCGGAGTTGGACGGATTGGTCGTTCGCGACGTCACGACCCGAACGGTGACGATCGCCGCGAACGCAATTCGCCGTTCCGGGCGACACGGCATCAGCGTCGGTCAACTCGCGGCGGGATCGAGCGTTGTCGAGAACCAGGTCGACGCAAACGCCGGCGACGGTGTTCGCGTCATGCCTGGAGCGGGTGAAGCGATCGTCCGTCTCAACAACATCACCGGAAATGGCGTTGGTCTCGGAAACGAGGCGACGACCGGCGTTCTCGACGCTCGCCGCAACTGGTGGCGATCGCAGACCGGTCCGAGTGGGCTGTACCCCGGCGTCGGCGATTCGATCGAGAACCGCGCGGCGGCGACGACCAGCTTCATCGAGTTCCTGTGCCGCCCGTTCCCCGAGGGCTTCGACAGCGTCGACGGCATCTGCAGCGCGGAGACCGCGGAGCTGCGCCAGTTGGTGCCGGGTCGCCGGCCCGACATCGCGCAGAAAGGCCGGTACGTCGCGTTCGAATCCGCCGCCAATCTCGATGTCGACACCCGCAGTTCCATGGGAAATACGGACGGGGGCCAGGAGGTGTTCCTGCTCGACCGCCGTCCGCGCAGCCGATGGGGCGGCGTTTGCATGGGTGGCCTGACGCCGTGCGACTTCGACAACATCCAGTCGTGCGTCCCGTGCGCCAGCAACAAGGATTGTCCCGGCGATCACTCGGCGGATCCGTTCGTCCTGAACGGGGAGTGCGTGGTGATCACCCAACTCACGGATGATTCGACCGGGGACGCCACCAGCGGATTCCCGCGCATCACGGCCGGCGGCAAGGAAGTGATGTGCTCCACGAACGCCGACCTGATGAGTTCGAATCCCGATGGTTCGCTCGAAGTGATGTCGTGGCGCCGCAAGCTGCACGAACGCGGTGGGCCACTGGTGCCGCAGTCGATGCTGACCGATGGCCCGTGGGGGGTAAATTCCTCGGCGCCGGCTCCGAGTGTGAACGGCAGCGTGGTCGCGCTCGAGTCGAACGCCGATCCGGTCGGTCAGAATCCCGACGGCAACACCGAGATCTTTCTGCACTATCCGCGCAAGAACATCTGGGTCCAGGTCACGCGGACCACGAGTTTCTGTTCGGTGAGCGGCGAGGACTGCGAGAGCGACGACGACTGTGAAGGCCCCGGCGACTCGTGTACGGCGGTCGAGAATCGACGGCCGGCGACGATCGACGGCCGTCGCATCGTCTTCGAGTCGACCGGAGACCTGCACAACGACCCGCGCCGACCGGGCGTGAACAACCCGGACCACAACCGCGAGATCTTCATCGCCAAGGTGCAGAAGACCGGCAGCACTCTGGTCACACAGGTGACGAGTTCCCTGTCGCCGGTGGAGAACAGCGGACCGACCGGCGATTCGCGGGCGAAGCTGGTGGCGTTCAGTTCGAACGGCGACTACGCCGGGACCAATGCCGACGGCTCGCGCGAGATTTTTGTGTGGAGCGCGTCGCGTTCGACGACCGAGCAGCTCACCACCGCGAGTGCGGGAGAGAGCATCAACCCGGTCATGAGCACGACCGGTCGGTGGCTGGTGTTCGAGTCGACATCGGATCTCGAGCAGAATGGCGCCTCGAATCGGCGTGTCTTTCAGTTCGATCGCGATCTCGGCGAACTGACCGCGTTGTCCCGCTTGCGCTTTGGCACCAATCAACAACCGCGTATGCGGCGCCGCCGTTTCGTCATATGGGAGTCGACGGCCAACTTGACCGGCAATAACGCCCAGGGCGATTGGGTGGTGTTCGTCTTCGACCGAAAGAAGGACTGAACGAGGCGATACGGGGTGGAAATGCCGGGGCGTGTCGCGCCGGCACTTCCACCGCATCCCGCGTCAGAATTCTTTGCCGATGTGGCCGATCAGAGGCGCCACATCGTTGTCGAGGTCGAGCGGAATGGCGGCCTGCGAAGCCAATCCCTGCATTGCCTTGCGAGCCAGACGGCTCGGCTCGATGTGGCCGTTTTCCCAGCGATTCACTGTGGAAACCGTCACGCCGATGGAGTGTGCGAACTCCTCCTGCGTCATGCTCAATCGATGCCGCAACGACTGGATCAGACTACCCTGTTGGTTCTTGTTCATCGTCATGCTGTGTGTTCCTCCTGTCCACCTTGGGGGGTGTCATCAGCGGAATGCACGGCACGTGCCAGCCAGTTCGGCGATATCTCGTCGTGTCTGTGCGACCGCGTCGGCCCGCACTGGCCGGCGCTTTCTCGCCGACCGTTCAGTTTTGATCACAAACACCAGCGTGTGCGTGCGCATCCGCCATGTCGAAGCTGGGTCGTGCCTGGCGATTGCACCGTATTTCGCGAAGTTGCGGTGTCGTTACTTGTGGCGATTCTTCGACGCCGCGGGTCGCGGCTTTGCTGCGCGAGGCGTCGGATCTCCCTTTGCGGGGGCCGCGATCGCCGCTTCGACGCGATCGAGCCGCTCACGGATCGCATCGAGGTCGGCCCGCGTCGGGACGTCCCACCGTTCCAGCAGTGTCGTCACTGCCCGTAACAGGGGGTTGTCCGCCGACGCTCGGGTGCTTCGCCGTGACGCCGTTGCCAACTCCGCCTTCGCGGCACGTGCTTCGCGTCGCGCCGTGGTGAGCATTTCGCCGGTTTCCCGCTGCAGCGACCGCAGCGTTTCCGAAAGAGACCGGAGTGGACTGTTGAGGTCGCCCGAACCCTTTTTCGCAGCCATCTACAATCCACTACTCCGCCTCGTCGGATGAGGCCGCTGGCTCTTGCGGGCGGCTGGCGATGCCGCCTTTCGTCGAGCGTTCGCGCTTCTGCTGCCCGGCCTCCGACGTGCATCGCGGATCGACCGAACGTCGCCGTGCGAGTATCCGGAACAGATCTGCTCCCCGTGCCGTCCATGGCAACTGGCGTCGCGTGTATTCGATCCCGGTCCGCCGTGCAAGGTGCGGGTGAGCACGATTGACGAGTGCATTGCGTGTAGACATAGTGCGCCGTTGGCGCGAGGACCGTGGGAAAGTGGGTACAATCCGTTGAAAAAGACGCGGATCCGCGGGAGCGGGGAGCGGGCGCAGCGAACAGTACCTGGATTCGCGGAACGTACTTCGTCTCGTACCACGTCGCCGACCTCCCGCTTACCGTTGCGCGCGCGCCCCACCCGTCTGGCACGGGCTGTCATCTTGGTCGCGGTACTCGCCAACGCGACTGGCTCGCATGCCCAGCTGACGGAATCGTTCCCCGGGGACGCGAACTGCGATGGTTTGGTGGCGCAGAGCGACGTCGGACACCTTGCACTCGAGATTCAGGACGGAGACGGAGCGAACGTCGAGGACGTTGGCGGCGGGTCGATCGCCAGTTGCTCCGGTGCCGATGTCAATGAGGACGGAACTATCACCGCGGCCGATCTCCCCGCGCTCGTCATGTTGCTCAGCGGCGAGGGGTCCGAACTCCTCGGCTCGGGCCCGCGTGTAACCTACATCGGGATCGCGGCCGCCGATGGGACGGTACTAGGCCTCGAGCGCACCGAACCGTTGCCGACGTATCGTTCGGTGTCTCCATTGGGATTCAATCTCGTCGTCGAAGCCGGGGTCGGTCCGTCGCGCCTCACCATCGGTCGCCGTGTGTTCGATCACGATCCGATGAACCCACTGCGCGTGCCGGACATTCAGGTGATCTACTCGGCGCCGTTGGGCAACGGTAGCGATGCGGTTTGCGACACCGCGGAAGGCGGGGTTCGCGGCGACGTTCCGGGGAGTTTCGCCCCCGTGCAGCGTGTCTCCGACGCGCTCAACGACACCGGATGTCGATTCCTCGCCGTCGGCAACCCGGCGGTTACTTGTACCAACAATGAGTTTGGCCAGCGCTCCTTCGTCGCCGCGGATTCCCAGGTCCAGTTCTGTCTCCCCGTGTCGACCCTCGAGGCTTTCTCCGCAGGCCAGACCGTCATCACCGCCCGCGTGCTCGACGTGGCGGGCAACCCCGGCATTGCCGCGCAGGTCGCCTTGTTCGTCGGCAACGATCCACTGCCGACCCAGCCTCCCACTGCGACGCCGACGCCGACCCGATCCCCGACGGCGATCCCGACGCCGACCGAGAGCCATACGGCCACGGCGACCCGGACGCCGATCGCAACGCGCACCGCCGTTACCGCCCCGACGGCGACGGCGAGCCACACTGCCACCACGAGTCGCACGCCGACCACGACCCGAACGGCTTCGCCGAGCGCGTCGCCGACGGTCACGCTGAGCGCGACGCGAACGCGGACGGCGACGGCCAGCCCGACGAGTACCCTGACGCACACGGCGAGCCGCACCCCCACCAACACTCATACGGCTGGGCCCACTTCGACGGGGACTCTGCCGACATCGACCCGCACCCGCATCCCGACGCGCACCCTGCCGCCGACGTCGACATCGACGCCGACCCGCACGAGCACCCGCACTCCCACGTTCAGCGCGACCGCCACCGCGACGTTGACGCCCACCGGCACGCGCACGTCGACGCCCACCACCTCGCCGACGGGAGTGCTGCCGACGTCCACCCCGACGCCGACGCGCACCGTCACCGCTACGCGTACGGTCACGACGACGCCGAGCGCGAGCGCGACGCCGACCACGCCCGGAGCGCCGACGTCGACGCGAACCCGCACGCCCACGCGAACGCAGACGGCGACACACAGCGTCCCTCCGACCAACACGCGGACGCCGACGCGCACCCCCACTTCCACGCACAGCGTCCCGCCGACCAACACGCGGACGCGGACGCGCACCCCGACGCGAACGCATAGTGTCCCGCCGACAACCACGCGAACGCCGACGCGCACGCCGACGCGCACCATCACGCCGACCGCCACCAGTACCGAGACCACGCCGCGGCCTACCGCGACGCTCACCGCCACGCGGTCGCGGACGGCGACTCGATCGCCGACGCTGGCGCTGACCGCGACGCGAACGCCCACCGTCACGCGCACGGGGACCGTGACGCGGACTCGCACCGTCACGCGGACGGCGACCATCACTCAGACGCACACCGCCTCCCCGACAGGGACCCAGTCGCGGACGCCCACCGTGACGCGGACATCGACCCCAACTCGCACCCAAACCCTCACGCCGACGCAATCGCGCACACCGACGCAGACGCAGACGTTCACGGTGACGCGCACGCCCACCCAGACGCGCACGCCGACGCATACCGCGACGGCCACCGCGACACGCACCGGCACGGCGACGCCGACGGTCACACGGACGCCGACCGACACAGGTACCCCGACGGTCACGCGCACTCCCACCGAGACGCGGACGCCGACGGAAACCCGCACTCCCACCAACACTCCGCGTCCCGGTGTCGAGGTGTCGTTCCTCGGACTGACCCGTCCGGACGACACGCTCATCGCCCAGACCGGGGTCTCGAACGGCGGTCTCCCGATCTTCCAGCGGCCACTCGGGTACCTGTTCAGCATCGTCGTCGAAGGGCGGCCGTTCGCGCTGTCGCGCGGTGTCGGCGAATCGTCGTTTCGGTGGAGTCCTGCCGACCCCGCGGTGCGGCCGGACCTCGAGATGATCGTCTCGAACCCCCTCGGCGACGCCAGCGCGGCCGTTTGCGACAATATGCCGCCGATGATCGGAGGAATTCCGAGTTCGCCTGATTTCCTGTCCACTCAGACGGTGGCCAACGCGGTGAACGACCTCGGGTGCCGCTTCGTCAACGGCGAGGGGCTGCCGATCGGGCGCGGCCCTACCGAGGCCTGTACGACGTTCTCGGACGGCGGTTCCCGCTACGTCGAACCGACCAGCCGCGTCCAGTTCTGCGGATTCATCGCCGAGCCGTTCCGCTTCCCGGTCGGCGATACCGTGGTCTCGGTTCGCCTGCGCGACCGATTCGGCGCGGTCGGCCCGACGGCCTCGATGATCATACGCGTCCTCCCGTAGCCACCAGACAGCCCGTACCCCTTCGTTGACTCGATACAGCCCCTCCGGTAGCGTCCCCCGCAGGACCGCGACGGTGAAGCAGGGCTGTCGCCCGCTTCGTGCGTCGTCTGCGCCCGGGGCCGAGGATATCGCAAGGGGTGTTTCGGGCGGCCCGTACCCCCGCGCTTTAAGGAGCGATCGATGGCAGAGAAGAGAGCAAAAACCGCACAGAAGGGCGGCGCGGCGGTGATGCGCCACGAATGCCCGAGCTGTGGTTCGGACAGCCGTGTGACGTTTTTCACCGGCTACGGGCCGAAGGGATATTTCTGGGTGTGTGAAAAGGGGTGTGGCTACACGGCGCGGACCAAGTAGCGCGGTGTATGGAGGAACTGGACATGGCCTCGACGACGAAAACCAAGAACGCGCCGGTCAAGAAGTCGGTCAAGCCGAAGGCGGCTGGAAAGGGACGCAAGTCCTCCTCGGTCTTGGCGAATGACGACGCCCAGAGCGAAGACAGCGATCTCCCGAAAGACGAGACGGGGCGTCGTAAAATCAAGCGACAGTACGAGACGCTCCTCGGGATTCGCATCGAGAAGCTGAAGGGGCGCATTCTCAACCGCGAGCGAATCAACAAAACCATCGAGGGCGTCTACTTCATCTGCTCTAGATGCAAGACGGTATGTCACAACGTCGACGACGGGCTGGTCGAAGATCCCGACAACGTCGACAACATGTGCGGCAACTGCGCCAAGACGAAACGGGAAAAGGGCAAGAAGGCCGCGGCCTGACCGCACGCCCGGGTTCAACCCAAACCGAGTTCGGCGCCGGAGAACTCCGCCGGTACCGGGGCGCTGACAGTGGTCGGTCTGTCCGTGGAAGGGTCGGCGAAGGCGACGGTATGGGCGTGTAGATACAAGCGGCCGTGTCCGCCGCGACCGTAGACGTCGTCGCCGACGACGGGATGCCCCAGGGACGCCAGGTGTAGTCGCACCTGATGGCGAACTCCGGACCGGATCTCGACCTCAAGCGAACTGAAATCGGCGAAGGATGCGATGGGGCGGAACGAGGTCTCTGCCGGCCGCGCGCCGCGCGCGTCGCGCCGCGCGACTTCGACCCGGGTCGTGTCGCCCGGCACGGTGCGGATGTGTTCTGTGACGCGACCCGATTCCCCGACCCGGCCCTCGACCCACACGCGATAGGTCTTGGTCACCGTGTGCGCCGTGAACTGCGCGCGCAGCGCCTGATACGCCCGGGTGGTGCGCGCCGCCAGAAGGACGCCGGAGGTGGCCGTATCCAGGCGGTGCACAACCCCGCACTCGACCGATGGGGCGCCGATGGAGACGGTCTCCGGAAAGCGACCGGCGAGGAAGTTCGACACGGTGTCGACGTCGAGCACCCGCTGTGCGATCGACGGCATTCCGGCCGGTTTATCGAGGCCGACCCATTCCGTGGTTTCGTCCAGAATCGGGATGTCGAGATCGGCTTGGCCGCGCAAGGATCGGACGTCGCAGCATTCGGCATCGATTTGCACGATGTCGCCGGGGCGCACGTGGTCGCCCTTGCGCACGCGCCGGCCGTTGAGGCGGACTCGACCATCGGCGACGATCGCGCGGACGCCGCGCGAAGAGAGGTGTGGCAAAGCCGAGTGAAGGAAGTGATCCACTCGGGCGGCTTCGAGCACGGGCAGGAGGCGGGAGGGCGTCACCGGCCGAGGTCCGCGGGCAGGGGCGCCTCGAGGTTCTCCTCGACGTAGTGGAAGACGCGCGCGGAGAACAGCATCGACAGGTGTCCGACGTCGTGCACTTCGAGATTGAATGCCCCCGGGTAGTACGAGGCATCGGTCGGTTCGAGCCAGCCGTCTCCGTTCGAGTAAATGGCGATGGCGTCGAACGCGCGTGGCCGCTCGTCCATCACCGCCACGGCTTCGAGGTAGTCCGATGGCGGGCGAACCGCCGCCGACATCGCGGGACTCGTCGTGCCCTGGTGCGGTGTCGCGATCGTCAGCACGCGTGGAAAGTGCCGATGGCGCGCGGCGAGTTGGCGCGCCAGTAGGCCGGACTGTCCGACGCCAACGAGGGTGATCGGCCCGCCGGAGCCCACGGCCGCGGTAATCGCGGCGGCGATGCGGTCGACGGCGTTCGCGTCGGTGGGAGACCCGGTCGGCAGGCTCGCGGTGACGTGCCAGCCCGCCCGCTCGAGGCGGCGCCGCAGCAGCCAGTGCGCGTTCGCGGGAAGTCGCGGATCGCGCAGCAGCGCCAAGCGAGTCGGGCGCGCCGGTCGCAGCGGCTTCGGGGGCGGCAGCAGGGCGGCGGCGGGGCCGAATAGGGCGAGTACTGTGGCCCCGGCTTCGTCGAATACGGCGCGCGGGGTGAGACGGGGGGGAATGCGGCGCTGTCCGGACATCTGGGGGCGTGCGCGCGTCCAATGGAGGGCGAGGTTCGCGCCCACCGCGAGAAGCACGAAGGATGCGGCGGCGAAAACGAGCAATACCAACGCGGTCACGCATGCCGCTTAACTGATGGAGTCGCGCGCTGCAAAGTACCTTGATCTCCCGGAGTCGATTCGGAATGATCCGCGCCGCTTCACGACGCGGCGAGAAAGGTGGGGATGGGATGGGTGTCAGACTCGGTAGGGGCGGCGGATCCGCGCATCGATATGCGGTGATCATGGCCGGCGGGATCGGCTCGCGATTCTGGCCGCACAGTCGCCGACGCCGGCCGAAGCAGTTCCTCACGGTACAGGGCGAGCATTCCCTGCTCGAAGACACCGTCGCGCGGTTGCGCGGCGTGGTCGACGAGGCCAACATCCTGGTCGTCGCCGGGCCTGAGTTTCGCGCATTGATCCGCCGCCACCTGCCGTGGTTGCCGGCGGCCAATCTGGTCGTCGAGCCGGCGGCTCGCGGTACGGCCGCGTGCCTGGGGCTTGCCGCGCGGGAGATCGAACGGCGCGACCCCGACGGCGTCATGGCCGTATTCCCCGCCGATCATGTGATCGCGCCGCTGGCCAGGTTTCAACGAAGCGTGCGCATCGCCTTCGCGACGGCGGAGTCCGAGCGATGCCTGGTGACCTTCGGCATCCAGCCCACCGGCCCCGATACGGGATTTGGCTACATCGAGATCGGCGCGCTCCAACGCCGCGCCCGTCCGCGCGTGTTCTGGGCCAGTCGGTTCGTCGAAAAGCCGGACCTCGAGACCGCGCAGCGCTATCTGCGCACCGGCCTGTACCGTTGGAACTCCGGGATGTTCGTGTGGCGTGTCGACGTGCTGCGCGACGCCCTGGAGCGATTCGAGCCGCCGGTGGCTCAGGCGCTCGACGCGTTGGACCTCGCCGCACGGCGCGGCCGCGGCGCGGCGAGCGCGCGGCGGCAGTTCGCGGAGCTGCGCTCGGTGGCGATCGATGTGGCGGTCATGGAAAAGGCCGACCGGGTCGCGGTCGTCGAGGGGGATTTCGCGTGGAACGACGTGGGCAGTTGGGCAGCGATGGACAGCCTGTGGCCGATGGACGACAACCGCAACTCGGCGCGCGGCGCGGTGTTGCAGATCGACTGCCGGGATACCATCGCCAGCTCCGACGGCCGCCTGCTCGCCATGGTCGGGGTCGAGGACCTGATCGTGGTCGAGAGCCGCGATGCGATCCTCGTCTGCCCGAAGAGCCGCGCTCAGGACGTGCGCCGCATCGTCGACGCGCTCGCGCGCGGGGGTGGGCGCCGGTATTTGTGACCAGGTCCCGAGGCGGATTTCGATCCGCCGCCGCCGTCGTGCTATCGTCCCCGGTCATTTCACCCGACAACCATGAGTGAACCCGCATTCCAGGTGCCCGAAGACACCAGCGCGCGCGATGAGTCGCCGTCGCCGCAGCCGCTCAATCGATTCGTCCGCTGGCTGTGCGATCGCCTGATCGGTGACGTGCAGATCGCTCCGGCGACGGTCGACCGGATCCGCTCGCTCGCCGAAAGCGGGACGATCGTGTACGTGCTGCGCGAGCGATCCTGGGTGGATTACCTGCTCGTGACCTACGCGTTGCAGCGCGTGGGGTTGCCGGCTCCGTCGTTTGCCAACGACATGCGGGCCCTGTGGATGCGGCCCCTGGCGGCGATCTTTCGCGGCATCTGGCTCGGCTTCTCCGAGCTGCGCCCGCGCTCGCAGGAGCTGCGCGGCTTCGCGGACCGTAGGCATTGCCGCGAGTTGGTTTCGCGCGGTCATCCGATCTTGCTCTTCCTGCGCGGACGCAAGCAGCGTGTACGGGTCGGCCGCCGCCGCCGGTTGCGCGGGGTTCATCACGGACGCGAGTACATCCGCGAGATCGTTCACGACCACTGGCAGTCCGAGCGCGAGGTGTTCTTCGTGCCGCTCGCGCCGCTGCGCGGTCGCGGAATGCGGCGCAAGGAGTCGCGACTCGCGTCGCTGGTGTACAGCCTGCAGGAGACACCGAGCGAGGGGCGGCGGATCCTGTCCCTGCTTTGGAACCGGCGCGATACCTCGATCAGCGCCGGCGCCGAGGTGCCGATGCGCGAGATGATCGAGCGCCATCGCCGGGAGGGCGAGGAGCGCACGGTGCGACGGCTGGCCCGCGATCTACAGATCTATCTCTATCGTGAGGAGCGTGTCGTTTGGGGGCCGCTATTGCTGCCCAAGTGGCAGGTGCGCAGCCTCGTGCTCGGCACGGCGGATGTCGAACAGACCATTCAGAGCCTGGCTCTGGCCGGCGGCGAATCCGAGGAACAGCTGCGCCAGCGCGCCGCGCGCTACATCGAAGAAATGGCGGCCGATTTCAAAAAGGCCTACTTCTCCGTACTCGAGGTGGCCTTCAATTGGATCTGGCCGCGTTTGTTCTCCGGTCTCGAGTACACCGGGCTCGAGCGGGTCATCGAGTGCGTGAAGAAGCACCCTGTCGTCCTCGTGCCGTGCCACCGCAGTCACTTCGACTACATCATCCTGAGTTACCTCTTTCACATGCGGTACGTGAGTCCGCCTCACATCGCCGCGGGAATCAATCTCTCCTTCTGGCCGCTCGGCGCGCTGTTCCGGGGCGCGGGCGCCTACTTCATTCGCCGAACGTTCGAGGGCGACGAGTTGTACAAGGCGGTGTTTCGCCAATACCTGACGTTCCTGATTCGCGAGGGGTACACCCAGGAATTCTTCATCGAGGGCGGGCGCAGCCGAACCGGCAAGGTGATGCCGCCGAAGTTGGGTGTCTTGTCGGCGATCGTCGACGCGTTCTCCCATGGTGTGCGGCGAGACCTGTACTTCGTGCCCGTGTCCATCCACTACGGACGGGTCGTCGAGGAGGACGCGTATCGGCGCGAGCTCGGTGGCGCGGAGAAGCAACCCGAGTCGCTGAAGGGATTGGTGCAGGCGCGGCGCGTCCTGCGGCGGCGGCACGGGACGGTATACGTTTCGTTCGCGAAGCCGATTTCGCTGAACGAATCCCTCGGCAAACAGCGCAAGAAGTTTCGCGACGGCGGCGAGGCGATCGAAGAAGAAAAGAGAAGTTTCGTCCGCAAGTTCGGCCTTCGACTCCTTCGCGAGATCAACAAGACCAGCGTAGTCGGCGCGACGTCGGTGTCGGCGACGGTGTTGCTGGGCGCCGAGGGAGATGCCTGTCGGAACCATGACTTCGTCGAACGCGCCCGCGCGATCGTCTCATTTCTTCGCCGGCGCGGAATCCGGTTGACCGCGTCGCTCGAGCGCAACGACGCCGACGAGTTTCGCGAAAGCCTGCTGTTTCTCGAAAGCGGCGGACTGATCCGGCGGGTCGGCGGGATCAGCGACGAAGTGATCCACGTGCCGGGGGAGAAACGGCTGGCGCTCGACTTCTACAAGAACAACGCCATCCACTTCTTCCTGTTGTCGTCGCTCCTGCTCGACGCCATTCGCCGAGGCAAAGTCGGGGACGATGCGGACGCCGACGTCAGGTGGTGGCTGGATCTCTTGCGCTGGGAGTTCCCACTGCCGGATCGCGAAGCGATCGCCGGGGAACTGGCCGAGCTTCGCCAGGTATTGCGGGACGAGGGCATCCTCGACCCGGATCGCGAGGCGATCGTCGAGGCCCATCCCCTCGTCCCGACCGCGCTGGGCGCGCTCGATGCGTTTCGCGAGGCTTACTGGGTGGCGGCCCGCGTGCTCGACGCGCTCCCCGCCGGCGGCATGACGCGCAAAGCGTTGCTGGACCGCATGCACAAGCACCACGTGGCGGCGTTGTTATTGAACGAAGTCCGGCGCCCGGAAGGGGGTTCGTCGGCCATCTTCGTCAACGCGCTCCAGCGCTATGTGGAGATGAACACCGTCGAAGTCGGCAAGGGGCGCGATGCGGTGGTCTCGGTCGGGCCGAACCCGGGCGCACTCGCCACGGTCGAAGCCGCCATTGCCGACAGTTTGCGCGGCCGCCCGCATCCCTTCCTGGCCTGATACGGCGCCCCCGCGCGTGGCGAACCGGCGCCTTGCCAGGCGTCTTATCCGAGTGATTAGGAGATTTCCCGCGGCGTCGGGGAGGGGCGAGTTGATTGATGCCAGGGCCCGTGCTCAGGTGAGCGGCCTATAACCTGCACTGCACCAGCCGCGGTTTGACTAACAAAAAGAATCATATTATTGCCCGGGCGCGTTTTGGTCGGTGGTCGAAAAAATCCAAATAGATTCCGAAGATGGAGAGTTCGCTGAAGCGCGGCTGGAGTCCTTGGCTCGCGATTTGGCGGAAGAAATCAACACCGCTCCGAGCGAGCGGAGGGAGCAGCTGCGCGAAATGGTCGTTCACCTGGTGCGCGACGAGGTGCGAATCGCGCCGCCGGCGATCGATCGATCGGTGGGGGGCGGGGCGGGCGTGTTCAATCCGTTTGCGATTGGAATACCGCTGGCGCTGGTCGGGGGTGTTCTCACCATTCTCTTCCCTCCGGTGGGGCTACTGCTGCTTGCCGCGGCCGGCATGACGATGGCTTGGGGGATTCTCTCCGTTCTCGTATCGCGCGGGGGTGATTAGACGATGGCAAAGGCGAAGAAGCTTTCTGCGGAAGAGCAGGCGGCGCTTGAAACGGTGCGGGGTATCGAGTCCGGGGCAATCGCCGCGGGGCCTCCGCCTCGGGGTAGTCTCTGGTCGCGGCGCGACTTCCTCGGTCGGCTGAACTGGATGGGATTCGGTGCGTTCTCGACGATTTTCCTGTTGGGATTCGTGCGCTCCGCCTTCCCTCGCGTTCTCTTCAAGCCACCGACGACCTTCAAGGCCGGTGTGCCCGGCGAGTACACCGTCGGCGAGGTGAGTGAGCGCTTCAAAAAGGAGCACCGGGTGTGGATCGTGCGAGAGTCGGACGGCTTCTACGCGCTGTTCGCCAAGTGCACCCACCTCGGCTGCACGCCGCGTTGGCTCAAGGTCGACCAGAAGTTCAAGTGCCCGTGCCACGGAAGCGGGTTCCGCAAGACGGGGATCAATTTCGAAGGCCCGGCGCCGCGGCCGTTGGAGCGTTATCGGATGGTGCTCAACGAAGAAGGCCAGCTGGTCGTCGATATGGGCGTCACCTACCGTTACGAGAAGGGCGACTGGGACAAGCCCGGCGCGTTCTTGCGCGCTTGAGCACGATTCTCGGGGGACGTTGAGCAATGAGTAAGTGGGACGAGACGAAGCGCCAGATCACGGAATCGCAGATCTGGCAGTCGATCTTCCGGCACGGCTATGACGACACGCCGGGCAACCGGGTGCAGATGGTTTCCGGCAACGTGTGGCTGCACCTGCACCCGTCGAAGGTACGCCGTCACGCGATTCGGATGCGCTTCACCTGGTGCATGGGCGGCATCACGTTTCTGATGTTCCTGGTGACCGTCGTGACCGGCATCTATCTGATGTTCTATTACCGCCCCACCGCCGAGTACGCATACGCGGACATGAAGTATCTCGAGTTCGACATGCCGTTCGGCATGTTCATGCGAAACATGCACCGTTGGGCGGCGCACGGGATGGTGATCGCGGTTTGGTTGCATATGTTCCGCGTCTTCCTGACCGGCTCGTACAAACCGCCGCGCGAGTTCAACTGGATGGTCGGTGTCATCCTTCTGGTGTTGACGATGCTGCTGAGCTTCACCGGCTATCTCTTGCCGTGGGATCAGCTCTCCATCTGGGCGGTGACGGTCGGATCGAACATGGCCCGGGCGACGCCGTTGCTGGGGTACGAGGGGCCGTTCGCGGAGTGGACGGGTGCCAACCCGATCTACGATGCGCGAGCGTTCCTGTTCGGCGGTGGTGAGATCGGACCGCACACGTTGCTGCGGTTCTACATCCTCCACTGCATTTTCATTCCGCTGGTCGCGAGTCTGTTCATGGCGGTTCATTTCTGGCGAATTCGTCGCGACGGATTCTCCGGTCCGCCGGTCTGATCTCGCGGGGGGGACGGACTATGGCGCGGGAACTCATCTGGGTCGTCGTCATCTGCATTGCGGCGGTGTTGACGAACTTCATCCCTGGCGGACGTGTTCTGGTCCTGCCGGAGTTGTTCATCGCACTCATGATCTTCCTCTATTGGCTGGCGCGGCCGAGCGCGGAGATCCTCGAACCGTCCCGGGCGGCGACCGCAGTCGATGTCGGCGACGACAAGGTGCACACGTGGCCTCATCTGGTGCGCAGCGAATTCCTGTGCGCGATCTTCGTGACGATGCTGCTGATCGTGTGGTCGTTGGTCGTCGACGCGCCGCTCGAGGAGCCGGCGAATCCGACGCGGACCCCGAATCCGTCGAAGGCACCTTGGTACTTCCTCGGCCTGCAGGAGATGTTGGTCTTCTTCGATCCGTGGCATGCCGGCGTCGTCCTGCCGACGTTCATCATCGTCGGCCTGATGGCGATTCCGTACATCGACATCAACCCGGCGGGGAACGGCTACTACGCGTACGAGTCGCGCAAGTTCGAGATCCTCACCTTCTTCTTGGGATTCCACGTCATCTGGGTGTCACTGATCATCATCGGAACGTTCTTGCGCGGTCCGGGGTGGAACTGGTTTTGGCCTTGGGAAGTGTGGGATCCGCACAAGGTCGAGGCACTGACCAACGTGAACCTTCACTACCTCTTCGGGATTCGCAGCGAGGCCGGGGCGATCATCTTCGGCGGCATCGTCGTCGTTGGGTACTTCGTGATCGGCACTCTCGCGATGTACTACTGGATCGTTCGGATGAAGGGGCCGGAGTTCATGCAACGTTGGGGGATGCCGCGGTTTGCCCTCACCTCCTTCCTCTTCCTCAACCTGATGTCGGTCGTCATCAAGATGGTGATGCGGCACGCGGGAAACATCATGTATGTCTGGCAGACTCCGTGGATCAACTTTTGAGGAGGCGTCGGGGGGCGGTTTCCCGAGAGGCGCGCACGGATGTTCTTCTTCGCGAAATTGATCCAGGCCCTGGGTCTGGCCGACGTCGGGTACGCACTCTTCGTCGGGGTGAGCCAGGAGAACGGAATGGGGCGGGAGCTGATTCTGATGACGCTCGGATTCGCAATCTTCACGTTCGGGCGGTTCTTGGAACGGCGGGCGTCGCCGCAGGGGTAGGCTGATGTCGAAAGCGGACGAAGAAAAAAAATCGTACGCAGCCGTGTTTCTACTCGCGGTGGGGCTGTTGCTCGCCACCGCGATCTGGATCGTTTGGGACGACCAGATCGCGCGCCGTCCGTGGAAGAAATACCAGTACGATTTTTCGCAAACCCAGATCGATCGGGCGAAGTCCGATGTCGAGGCGGAGCAGAAACGGCTCGACGAATCGGCGGAGTACCAGAAGGTCGTGAAGGATCTCGCCGAGGCGCGCGCGTCACTCGAGACCGGCGACACCGGTCGTCTGCTCGCCAAGCTCACGAGCGAGGAGGGAGCGGCGCGGGTAGCGTACGACGACGCCGAGTTCGACCTGCGCACGAAGAAGAGCGAGATCGAGGAAGCCTGGTACGAGGTCGAACACGCTCAACTCGGCCACGGTGACGTCGCTACGCCGAAGAAGCGGTTGGAAGCGCTGGAGCGCGAACGGGTGGAACTCGAAGAACGAGTGTCGCAGGCGCTCGGCGTTCTGGAGAAGATCGTCAACGAGAAGAACGAAATCGGGTCCGTCGTCGCATCGCTCGAGAAGCAGAAAGAAAGTCTCGAGGAGGATCGCTCCCGTCTACAGCAGAAGGTCGACGGTCTGGTGATTCCGTTTGGGCCCGTGGCGATGCCGAAGATTCCGAAGATCGAGCAGGTTGTGCTCGAGGAGTTCGACCGCAACGCCTACAACCAACCGGTGGCGCGGGTCGACCGCTGTATTTCGTGCCACGTCGGGATCAACAAGGTCGGGTTCGAGAACGAGCCGCAACCGTACACGACGCATCCCGATCGCGAGTTCTTTTTCGGCGCCGGCGCGCACGACCCCGAGAAGTTCGGCTGTACGCCCTGCCACCAGGGGCAGGGCGCGGCCGTCAATTCCCCCGCGCAGGCGCACGGACGGGTGAAGTACTGGCTCGATCCGATGTACCGCGGAAGCGATGTCCAGGCCGGATGCATTGCCTGCCACGCCGACGTGCGGATGGACAAGGCGGGCAAGATCGCGCTCGGCGAGCAGCTGTTCGAACAGGTGGGGTGTGTGGGATGCCACCTCGTCGACGGATACGGCGACCTACCGCCGGTGGGTCCTTACCTGCGGCGCATCGGTGCCAAGGTCGACGCCAACTGGCTCGTCGACTGGGTCGAGCAGCCGCACAAGTACCGCCCGCGCACGAAGATGCCCAACTTCTACCTCGATCGCGACGAGGCGGAGGCGGTGGCGGGCTACCTTCTCAGCGCATCTCAGCAGGAGAGCGAGGATTGGCTGGCGATGCACGATGCGCCGGCGGGGATCGACCCGGGCGACGCGGCCCTGGTGGCGCGCGGCGCTGAACTGGTCGACTCACTCGGATGTCGCGGCTGCCACGGTATCGAAGCGGGCGAATCGCCGGCGCTGCTTGGCGAAATGAAGGACATCGCCCCCAACCTGAGCAACATTGCCGAGAAGACCAATCCGCGTTGGATGCTCCACTGGCTCAAGGACCCGCGAGGTTACTCGCCCGATGCGAGGATGCCGAGTTTGCGGCTGAGCGACGAGGAGGCGACGGCACTCGTTTCGTATCTGTTCACGCTCGGAACGCCGCGAACGGGCGATGAGTCGACGCGGGCCAAGTTGTTGGACCCGGAGAACGTCGCTCGCGGCGACGCTCTGATACGAAAGTACGGCTGTGCCGGATGCCACGAAATTCCGGGGATGGAGGCCGAGTCGCGTATCGGCGTCGAACTCACGGTGTACGGGTCGAAGCCGCTCGAGGAGTTGTTCTTCGGCAATCGCACGGACATCCCGCCGACGTGGCGCGACTGGACGTTCAACAAGATCAACGAACCGCGCATCTACGAGACCGATCGAATCGAGCAGGTCATGCCGCACTTCGGACTGTCCGAGAGCGACATCGACGCGATCCTGGTGTTCCTCGCCAGTCGCCAGGAGGAACAGGTACCGAAGAAGTACCGACCGGCGACGTGGGACCGCGAAAGGACGCTCGTGGAAGGGCGCCGCGTGATCGAGCACTACAACTGCGTTGGCTGCCACGTGATCGGCGGCAGGGGCGGTGCCATCCTCGCGCGCTATGAGGATGCTCCGAGTCTGGGGCCGCCGATGCTCAACGGCGAGGGAGCCAAGGTACAGGCGAACTGGCTATACGGATTCCTGAAGCAGCCGATCCCGCTGCGTCCCTGGTTGAGCATTCGGATGCCCACCTTCGGACTGAGCGACGAGGAGACGGCGAAGTTGGTGCGTTACTTCGCGGCGGAGGACGGGATCGACAATCCGTACGTCCACATCGACAAGGCGGGATTGTCGCCCGAGTACGTCGAGGCCGGCGAGATGCTGGCGTCGGCCGACTATTTCTCCTGTTGGACGTGTCACCAGCAGGGAGACCGCAAGCCCGAAGGGCCGCAGGAGGGATGGGCTCCCGATCTGGCGCTTGCGCACAACCGATTGAATCCGGATTGGATCGTCGAGTGGATCAAGGATCCGCAGGCGTTGATGCCGGGCACGAAGATGCCGTCCTTCTACGATTTCACCGACGAGGGTCGCGACGGTCCGGAAGACGTGCTCGAAACCGACCTCCAGCAGGTCGAGGCGCTGCGCGACTACATCCTCACCTTGCATCCCGCGGCCGCACCTGCGCCGATGGTGGTTGCGCCGGCTGCGGAGTCGGCACCGGCACCGGTCGATCCTGGCACGGATGAGGCGGCGGCTGCGCCCCCGGGTGCCGAAACCGTTGGACAAACGGAAGGTTGATCCGGGGCGATCGCGCGCCGGATGAGACGAAAAGGAGACATTCTGATGAATACGATCGCGAAGTTGGTTCGATTGATTGGCGTTGCCGCGTGCGCGAGCGCGCTCTCGACGGCGGGCGCATGGGCGTACGAAGGAGGAGCCGTCTCGGGCGGCGGGAAGATCAAGGGGACCGTCAAGTTCACCGGCACCCCGCCCGCGCGCGAGGTCCTCGAAGTCAACAAAGACAAAGAAGTTTGCGCCGTCGGCGTGAAGAAATCGAACGAGCTCGTGGTCGGCGCGGATGGCGGCATCGAGTTCGCCCTCGTGTCGCTGACCAACATCACCAAGGGGAAAGCGTTCCCCGAAGGCGCCGTCGTTCTGGACCAGGCCGGGTGTGAGTATCTCCCGTACATCGTCATCACCCCCAAGGGCTCGCCGCTCGACATCCTCAACTCGGACGGGATCCTGCACAACATTCATACGTACAGCGAGAAGAACAAGCCGTTGAACCGCGCGCAGCCGAAGTTCAAGAAGAAGCTCACCGAGACCTTCAACGAGGTCGAGATGGTCAAGGTCACGTGTGATGTGCACGGTTGGATGAAGGGGTGGCTGGCCGTCGTCGATCACCCGTACCACGTGATCACCGATGCCTCCGGCGCCTTCGAGCTGACCGACGTTCCGGCCGGCGACTACGAGGTCAAGGTGTGGCAGGAGAAGCTCGGCGAATCGACGCAGAAGGTGACCGTTCCCGCTGGGGGCGAGGCGGCGGTCAACTTCGAGATGGCGGCCAAGTAGCCGCCGGCTCGGTGCGGGCGTTCCATTGATAGTGGCGGAAAGGGGGGTCTAGAGGATGTTGCCCTGGCTTCCAGAGAACGTCTCCAGTTACGGCGGGCAGATCGATTCGCTGTTTCTGTTGATCTTCTGGATCACGACGATCGTCTTTGTTGCTGTGCAAGCGACCTTGGTCGTATTTCTCTTCAAGTACCGGTACCGGCCGGGTCGCAAGGCGACGTATACCCACGGGAACAACACCCTGGAGATCGCTTGGACGATCGCGCCGTCGATCATCCTGGTCGTGCTCGCGCTCTTGAGCCGAGCGACATGGGACGAGATCAAAGCCGAGATGCCGCCCGTCGATGTGAGCGTCCGCGTCTACGCCAAGCAGTTCAATTGGGATTTCATCTATCCCGGCCCGGACGGAGTATTCGATACGGCCGACGACCTCACCTTGGAGAACGAGCTCAACGTTCCGGTCGACAAGGTGGTGAAGTTGGAGATGCTGTCGCGCGACGTGATCCACAGCCTCTTCATGCCGCACCTTCGCTTCAAGCAGGACATGGTACCGGGCAGGCAGATCGACGGCTGGTTCAAGGCGACGAAGACCGGTGAGTTCGAGATCCCATGCGCAGAGCTTTGTGGGTTTGGTCACTCCGGCATGTTGGGCCATCTCAAGGTGTATTCCGCTCCGGACTACGCCGCCTGGGTGGCGGAACGCTGGTCCAACTGACCTGAGATGCAGAAGGAGATTTTGCGATGACCGAAGCCGCTGTGGCGCACGGGCACGAAGAGCACCACCAAGGTGGATTCGTCACCACCTACTTGTTCTCGATGGACCACAAGATGATCGGCAAGCAGTTCCTGCTGCTGTCGCTGTTCATGATGATCATCGGTGGGCTTCTGGCCCTGATGGTGCGGTGGCAGCTGGCCTATCCGGAGGAACCCGTGCCGGGCATGGCGTGGGTCCCGGAGCCGTACATGTACGAGGGCATCATCCCGCCCGAGACGTACAATATGATGTTCACGATGCACGCGACGATCATGATCTTCTTCGTGGTCATTCCGATCCTGGTCGGCGCCTTTGGCAACTTTCTGATCCCTCTGATGATCGGAACGCGCGACATGGCGTTTCCGATTCTCAACATGCTGTCGTTCTGGATCGCCGCCTTCGCCGGCGTCCTGCTGATCTCGAGTTTCTTCGTCGAGGGCGGCGCCGCCGCCGGCGGGTGGACCGCCTACGCGCCGTTGTCCGCGGCGGAGGTGTACACCGGCGTGGGGCTGGGGCAGGACCTGTGGATCGTCTCCCTGGTCGTGCTCGGTATCTCGTCGATGATGGGTTCGATCAACTACATCACGACCATCATCAATATGCGGGCTCCCGGCATGACCATGTTTCGCATGCCGCTGGTGATCTGGTCGTTGTTCATCACGGCGATCCTGCTGCTGCTCGCGCTTCCCGAGCTCACCGCGGCGATGGCGATGTTGCTCTTCGACCGGCGCTACGGAACGACGTTCTTCCTGCCCGCGGGCGGCGGTGAGCCGATTCTCTGGCAGCATCTGTTCTGGTTCTTCGGCCACCCCGAGGTGTACATCCTGATTCTCCCGGCGATGGGCATCGCGTCGGAGATCCTCGCGGTGTTCTCACGCAAGCCGATCTTCGGTTACCGCGCCATGGCGATGGCAATGATCGCGATCGCGTTTCTCGGCTGGGTCGTCTGGGGCCATCACATGTTCCAATCGGGGATGAACCCGACGATGGGCATGGCCTTCATGACGACGACGATGGTGATCGCGGTCCCGTCGGCGATCAAGACCTTCAACTGGCTGGGCACCCTGTGGGGCGGCAACATCATGTTCACGACGCCCATGCTGCACGCCTTGGCGTTCGTTTCGATGTTCGTCATCGGCGGCCTCAGCGGGATCTACATGGCCGCGACGCCGGTCGACATCTTCATCCACGACACCTACTTCATCGTCGGCCACATCCATTACGTGGTGTTCGGTGGCAGTGTGTTCGCGATCTTCGGCGCGATCTCGTTCTGGTTCCCCAAGATGTACGGGCGGATGATGAACGAGGCGCTCGGCAAGATTCACTTCTTCGGAACGCTCGTGTTCTTCAACATCACCTTCTTTCCGATGCACATCATCGGCGTCGGCGGTCACATGCGGCGCATCTACAATCCACTGCAGTACGAGTTCTTGGTTCCGTTGCAGCACTGGAACGAGATCATGACGTTCGGGGCGATCGGCCTCGGCCTCTTCCAGATCGTCTTCGCGGTCAACTTCTTCTGGAGCATGTTCGCCGGCGCGAAGGCCACGCAGAATCCGTGGAACGCCAACACCCTCGAATGGGAGGCGCCGACACCGCCGCCGCATGGGAACTTCCACCAGATCCCGACGGTGTACCGCGGGCCTTACGAGTACAGCGTCCCGGGTGAGAAGGAAGACTGGTTGCCGCAGGCCCAGCCCGGCACCGGAGTGGCCGCCGCCCATTGAGGGCGGCGCCGCGGCGAGGAATGCGATCATGAGCTCGGCACCGCAGACCGTGTGGACCGTGGGGCGTTCGACGGCGCGCCGTCTCGATGCCGCGGTTCTGCTCGAGCTAACCAAGCCGCGCCTCGCGGCGATGGTGCTGGTGACGACCGCGGCGGGCTTCTATCTGGCCGCGCGCGGACCCGTGGACATCTGGTTGCTCCTCGCGACGTTGGTGGGCACCGGGTTGGCCGGTGCCGGCTCGTTGGTACTGAATCAGTTCATCGAGCGCGACCTCGACGCGCGCATGGAACGAACCGCCGCCAGACCGATTCCGAGCGGTCGCGTCGAGCCGCAGGAAGCGCTCCTTTTCGGCGCCGTTTTGACGGCGGTCGGTCTGGCGATTCTGGCGCTTGCGGTCAACCCACTCGCCGGGCTGGTGACGACCGTCACAGTCATTTCGTACCTGGCGCTCTACACTCCGATGAAGCGGTGGACGCCGCTGTGCGCGATCGTCGGGGCGGTTCCCGGCGCGTTGCCGCCTGTGACCGGTTGGGTCGCCGCCAGCGGCGCTCTCGAACCCGGCGCGTGGGCGATCTTCGGAATTCTCTTCCTCTGGCAGCTGCCGCACTCGTTGGCGATCGCGCGGTTGTACGAGGAGGATTACGCGCGCGCCGGGTTCAAGCTTTTGCCGGTCGTCGATCGAGAAGGTAAGAGCACCGAGCGCCAGATCCTGGTGCACAGCGCCGCGTTGTTGGTGGTCGGTTTGGTGCCCACGGTGCTCGGCGTTGCCGGGTTGGCGTACTTCGCGGTCGCGCTGGCGCTCGGCGCCGGCCTTCTCGCGTTCAGCGTCGACGCGGCGCTCAGACCGTCGAAAGACGCCGTGCGACGGCTGTTGTTTGCAACGCTGGTGTATTTGCCGGTCCTTCTGGGCGCGATGGCGCTGGACAAGGCGTGAGAGTGATGGCGGTTCGAACGGGCGAGGAGAACAAGAAGCGGACGGCGCTGTGGCTCGTCTCGCTGGTCGTTTTCATGTACGCGCTCTCGGTCGTCGTCATCATCGCGAGGGGCTGATGCCGCGTTCGTCCAATACCGCGCTCGCGGACGCGACGCTCGAAGCGCCGCCGCAGCCGAATCTGCAGGTCGTCGTTCCCCGCGATGGCGGCCCGGGCGGAACGGTGCAATCGCCTCCGGTGAGCAATGCCCGGGTGGCGATCGCCATGTTCCTCGTCGCCGAGTCGATGTTCTTCGCTGGGCTGATTGGTGCGTACCTGGTGTTTCGCGTCGGCAGTGTCGTCTGGCCGCCGCCTGGACTTCCCGCGCTGCCGCTGGGGATCACCTGGCTCAACACGATCTTCTTGTTCGCGAGCGGCGTGACGATGATCCAGGCGTTGCGCGGGATTCGCCGCGGCGACCAGCGCGCGCTGCGAATCGGGTTGGCGTGGACGACAGCGCTCGGGGCGGTATTCGTCGCGGTCCAGGGCTACGAGTGGGTGCAGCTTCTGCGGCACGGTCTGACGGCGTCGAGCGGTCCCTACGGGAGCACGTTCTACACTCTGATCGGCACGCACGCGGTCCACGTGGTCGGCGCCATGGGCTGGGTCGGCTATGTGGCGTGGATGACCCACCGCGGGCGCTACTCGGCGCGGACGCACGACGGGGTCGAAGTGTGCGCGGTGTACTGGCTCTATGTTTGCGCGCTGTGGGGCATCCTGTTTTGGCTGGTGTACCACTGATGATGCCGCGATGGCTCGTTCTCGTGGTGTTGCTCTCGTGTGGCGCGGCGCTGTTCCTCGGGGCCGGCGAAGCGGCGGCGCAGGGTTGCGCCATGTGTAAGACGTCTCTCGGTGGGCCTGGTGATCCGCTGTCGAACGGGATCAACGCCAGCATCTTCTTCATGATGTCGATGCCGTTTGTCTTGTTCACGGTGGTCGGCGGTTGGTTGACGTACATGTTTCGGAAGCATCGACCGGGAACGAATACCTCGGAAGGAGTCGCGCCGCGGCCGGAATTGAAGCTGCTGCGCGCGGAAAGGGAGGGAGCGAGGTGAGCCAAGTAGTGACGGCTGGACACGGCGTGGTGGATACGTACGAGACGCCGTTGACCCCGGAGAGCTGGGGCAAGTTGGGGATGTGGATCTTCCTCGCGGGCGACGCCATGTCGTTCGGGGCGCTGCTCGCGATGTATGGGGCGCTGCGTTTCGGTGCCGTGGACTGGCCCAATCCGGCCGAGGCCCTCGGTATCGGTCTGACCGCGTTCATGACGTTCCTCCTCATCTGCAGCAGCGTGACCATGGTCAAGTCGTTGGCGGCGATGCAGGACGGCGACCAGGCGGGTTGCGTGAAGTTCCTCGCTCTGACGGTGGCCGGTGGCATCATCTTCCTAGGACTCCAGGCGTACGAGTGGACGCATTTGATCAACCACGGAATGCTGCTGGCCGAGAACGCGTTCATCATCGATTCGACCGGGGCGGTTGTCGGTCATTGGCATGAAGGCATGACGTTGGCGGAGGGCCAGATGCGCGCGTCGGGCCTGTTCGGCACGACCTTCTACATGACGACGGGATTCCACGGGTTCCACGTCTTCAGCGGCGTCGTCTACCTGTCGTACGTGCTGGTCAAGGCGATGCGCGGCGGCTACTCGGCGGAAGACACCAATGGCATCGAGATCGCCGGCTTATATTGGCACTTCGTCGACTTGGTCTGGATTCTCGTGTTTACGTTCGTCTACCTGGTGTAGCGAGAAAGCAGAGGAGATCTCTCAATGGCGGGCGGGGCAACACACCAACATCCCAACTACATGTTGATCTTCTGGTGGCTTCTCGGACTCACCGTCCTCGAGGTCGCGGTTCCCATGGTGATCACCGCTCAGGTGCCCAAGGTCGCCTTGTTGGTCTCGATGGCCGTGGCCAAGGCGGTGTTGGTCGCTCTGTATTTCATGCACCTGAAGTTCGAGAAGAAGCTGCTCGGCATCATCGCGCTGACGCCGATGATCATCTGCGCCTTCCTGCTGTTCATGTTGATGCCGGATTCGTCCTGGCGTTGGATCGGCTGAGCGGCTTGCGACAGGCGCGCGATGGATGAACGCCGAGCCGAGCGCCGCGTCTGGCTCGCGCTCGGCGGCGTCATCGCCGCCATCACGGTGTTGGGCGTCGGATCGCTGCTGCGCGGCGGTTCCGGCCGGGAGTCGCTGCCGGTCATCGCGTCCGTCCCCGACTTCCAACTGCGGACCAGCACCGGGCGCGCGGTCTCGCGCGCCGATCTGATCGGCGACCTGTGGGTCGCCGATTTCATCTTCACCAGCTGCGCGGGGGTCTGCCCCGTCCTGTCGGCGCGCATGGCGGAGGTGCAGAAGGCCCTCGCTGAGCGGAGCATCGACGCCCGACTGGTCTCCATTACGGTCGATCCCGCCCGCGACTCGCCCGAGGCGCTGCGCGCCTACGCGGAGAGGTTCGGCGCCGACCCCGATGTCTGGTGGTTTCTCACGGGCGAACGCGACGAGCTGTACGAGTTGATCGGCAAGGGGTTTCTCCTGAGCGTCGCCGAGCGCTCCCCTGACGAGGCCCCGGCTGGCGACGGCCATGACCTGATCACGCACAGCGACCGCTTCGTCCTCGTCGACCGACAGGGACGAATCCGCGGTTACTATCACGGCACCGAGCGCGAATCGGTCGAGACGTTGCTCGACGCCCTGGAGACGCTGGCCCACGGCTGAGGGGCGGCCCGCTCCGTTCACACCTGTGGCGGAGGCCGCTCAACCGCGCGGAGCGGCGTCCTGGGGAATACCCTCACAGGGGAATCCCCAATAGTCGCGCCGGGCGGAAGGTCGTATGCCGTTTCCGCGGAGCGGCGAGTTCGACCGCCCGGCCGGCAACTGATCCGAGACTGCCAACGATCGTTGTCGAGTTGACAGGATGGTGTACTTGATGAAGAAGCTGCGGTCACATGTCAGCCGGGAGGGTGGGGTCCGGGATGTCGCCGAGTGCCGAGATCACGACCGGTTCCGCGCCGGACCTCGCGGAGGACCGATTCCTCTGGGAGCGCTGTCGCGTCGGCTGCGTCGTCGTGATGGCAGGGATCCTGGTGGTCCTCGTCGGCGAGTTTGCTCTCCGCCCTTGGCAGCGGCCAGGCATCACCACGGTTCAATCCTTGAACCTCGCCGTTCTCGGTTTCTGCCTGCTCGTCGCGAGGAATCCGGCGGCCCGCCGCTTGAACTGTGTTCTCTGCTTCATCGCGTTCACGACGACCGCGCTGGCGATCGGCATCGTAGGGGTCCTGGCGGCGGATCCGACGTCGCCGATCGTCGTCCTCGTCGGCCTTTCCATGGGAACCGCGGTGCTCGTGCCGTGGGGCGCTCGCTACCAATTCGCGGGTGTACTCGTCGCGACCGCGGTGGCGATCTGGACGCTCGCGAGCATCAGGCCCCATTCCGACGAGTTCTGGCTGCAGCCCGTTGGTTCGGTTCTCCCCACCTTCGGCGCGTCGGTGATCGTCGCCTACCTACTTCGTCGGCAGCGCATGGCGGTGGTTGCGGCGGAACGCGAGCGGCTCGCGCGGGAAGGCGGCCTGCGCGAGGCGAACATGCGGCTCGAGGTCGAGATCGGCGAACACGAGAAGACCGAAGAGGCGTTGCGCTTCGCTCTACTCGAGCTCGATCACCGCGTGAAGAACACGCTTGCGACGGTACAGGCGATCGCCGAGCAGACCCTCGAGAACTCGTCCTCACCGGCGGAATTTGCGGAAGGGTTGCGCGGCCGCATCCGTGCGATGGCGCGAATCCACACCGCTTTGGCGGCGCACCGCTGGGGGACCCTCGGCCTTCGCGAGTTGATCGAACTCGTCGTCGGGCCTTACCGCAGGCACGACGCGGGCGTCGCTCTGGCCTGCGACGACGCCGCGCTCTCGGCGGTCGAGGCGCGGGCTGTCGGAACGGCGCTACACGAACTCGCGACGAACGCGGCGAAGTACGGTGCGTTGTCGACGGCGGAGGGGCGGGTGGGCATCACCGCGGCGGTTTCCGTGACGGACGAACGACGGTTGCGTCTCGTGTGGCGCGAGCGGAACGGGCCAACAGTGGCCGAGCCCACGCGGCGCGGATTGGGGACGAAACTCATCGAAGCGGCGCTCGCGTACGAGTCGGGCGGCACCGCGTGCTTGAGTTTTGAGGAAGGTGGCGTGCGATGCGAGATCGATATGCCGCTGCGAGTGGATTGCGGGGACGGACGATGACGACCCTCGATGGAGTGCGGGTGCTCGTCGTCGAAGACAACTTCATCGTCGCCGATTCGCTGAGGAGTTTGCTCTCGGCATACGGGGGAACCGTGGTGTCGATGGCGCCTTCCGTCGAAGCAGCCCTCTCCGTGCTTGCGTCGGAGCCGATCGACGTCGCCATCCTCGACATCCACCTCAAGGGCGGCACGGTCGATGGCCTGGCCGACCGTCTGGTCGAAAGGAAGGTGCCTTTCCTATTCATCACCGGGTACGGTGACGACACGGTTCTCCCGGAACGGCTGCGCGGGTGGCCCCGGCTCGACAAGCCGGTCGAGCCCGACCTGTTGCTGGCGACACTGGGCGCCATGATAGGCAGGAGTTGAGGACCCGCGCCTGCCGTCGTGACGCGGGCAATGTTGCGCGCTGGGTCGGTCCGCGCCGCCCCCGAGCGCTACCTTGATGTGATTCGCGCTGCCGCGGATTCGAACTCGCGCTTCAGCTCGTCGTACGACTGCGCGACCGGGAACTGCGGGAAGTCGGCGATGACGTTCGCTGGAGGCCGAAAGAGAATTCCGGCGTCGGCCTCGCCGAGCATCGTGGTGTCGTTGTACGAGTCACCCGCGGCGATGGTCGAGAACTTCAGTTCCTTGAACGCCGTCACCGCTTTGCGCTTGCCGTCGGCGATGCGCAACCGGTAGTCCGCGACGCGGCCGTCGGGCTCGAGAACGAGGGAGTGGCAGAACAGGCACGGGTAGCCCAATTGCTTCATGAGAGGGGCGGCGAACTCGTAGAACGTATCCGAGAGGATCACCAGCTGGTGTCGTTCGCGCAGCCAGTCGAGGAACTCAGCCGCGCCGTCGAGGGGACCCATGCCGCCGATCACCTCCTGGATATCGCCGATCTTGAGACCGTGCGCGTCGAGGATCTTCAAGCGTCCTCGCATCAACACGTCGTAGTCCGGCTCGTCGCGGGTGGTTCGCCGCAGCGCCTCGATGCCCGTTCGCTCGGCGACGTTGATCCAGATCTCCGGAACGAGGACTCCTTCCAGGTCGAGGCAGGCAATCATGGCGCACACGCGTATCGCGTGGCGGCGGATGGTTCAACCACCATCGCGCGCGCTCAGCGTCTCCTGGCGTCGCGCGGCACTCGCCCCTTCGCCACGGGTTGAGGAGTCTCGAGCGTGCAGAACGTCGTCCGGGCAAAGCCGCGTGATCGCCGCGTCCGGGCGGTGAGCACGACCGGTGCGACGCAGGTGAACGGCGCGCGGATCACCAGCAGCGTGGACGTCGCGGCGAGGATCTCGGCCGCGTCGCGGCCGATGAACACGCAGTTGGGATCGGAGGCGCGGCAGACGCGTCCGGGGCCGGCGCATCCGGGTTGCTGGGCCGCGGCACCGATCGCGTCGAAGTCGCGCCCGTAGATCCAGACCAGATCGCCCTTCCGCGCGGTGGTCGGGCGCATCTCGTGAATCGCAGGCGGGTCGCGCAACGCGCTCGGACGCGCCGGTGCCACCTCCACCGCCGCGATCGGCGCGTCGACCGCGGCACTGCCTACCGCGTCCTCGTTGCAGTCGTAGCCCGGTCCGCATGCGTGCCAGTGATTGCCGATCGCCGGCACCATCTGCAGGGAGCGGTTGCGAACCTCACTCGGAGCTGGCGTGGTGACGCCGTTGAACGCGAACGCATTGAGGCCGGGGGAACTCATGTCACCGAGGTCGACGGTGGAACCGCCGTCGGTCACGACCCCGCCGCCGTTGTTGTGGACGAAAGCCGCGCCGCGAACCCGTGCCGTCGAGGACCATTCGGCCGCGTCGAGCACCGCCAGGCCGAATCCGGTGCCGCGATCCGCGGCGCCGTTGCCGCAGACGTAGTCGTCGTTGAGCGTGGCGACCGAGAGCGAACGCACGGACAGCCCGCGCAGCTCGTTGCGGCGAATGATGTTGCCGCGGGTCGTCAGGTGCGCCGGGTCGCCCCCGCCGATGCGTGGTCCGTTGGCGGCGATGCCGTTGGCGGTTGTCGTCCCGCCGTTGCTTTCCGCGAAGTTCTCCACCGCGGTCAAGGATCCGCCGAGAGTCGCCTGGATCCCGCCGTCGACGTTGCCATGCACGCGGCTGCGCTCGATCCGCGCGACGCCGCCCTCCGATACCTTGATTCCCTTGTCGAACGCTCCCGACACGTCCACGTCGACGAGAAGGTTCTCGCCCAGCGCGCCGGCGCTGTCGCGCACGGCGATGCCGTCGTCGCCGCAGCTGCCCTGCGGTGCGTTCCGATTGGGAATGGCACATCGGCGATCGAGGACGCACCCCGCCTCACCCCGACGTTCGCAGTACTCCGTGGCTCGTCCCGCGATCTGCACGGACTCGATGCGATTGTCGTTGGAAGCGGGTCCTTCGATGAGCAGGACGTCGGCATCCCCTCCGGCGTTGGCGAACCGCATGCCGATGATGTGGTGGCCACCGCCGCGAATCCGGAGGGCCGCGCGCGCGAGGCCGTTCGCGTCGATCGTCCTGCGGTGGGCGACGCCGTTGCGGTCGATGCCGTCGATCGTTACGGCGGTGCTCGTGAGCTCCGGGAGGACATCGACGAGAACGACGGCTCCCACCGCGTCGTCGGCGAACTGGATCAACATCGGCTTGGGCGCGTCCGCCGCCAACTCGAGGGCCCGGCGAAGGCAGCCATCACAGCCCGTGCCGTCGTCCATGCTGATCACCGTGAAGACGCTGCGGAACAGCCGCCAGTCCAACGCGTGGACGCCGGCGTTGCGGGCCATCACGAGCGATTGGCGCGCCTGCGCCTGGCCGGCACTGTCGCCGGTCGCGACCGCGATCCTGTGCACCCATTGGCCTGGTGCCAGGCCCGCGACGACTACGGCGCAGGCGTTTTCGTCGCCGCAGTCCACCTCATGCTGATAGGACGAGCCGTGCAGCCCCGCGCTGTCGCACGACGCGTCCAACAACTCGCCCGAGAGGACGACGCGAGCGGAGGAGGCGCCGACCGGACGTTCGACACGGATTTCGACCGAGCCGCCCGTGAGGGGACATGGCGCGGCCGTCGTTGCGCTGGCGCCGACGGTCAGCGCGGCGAACAGCAGGAAGATTTTGGTCAGCTGCGGCACGGCCTCGGAACCGTGTCGCGCCGTGACGGGGATTGCAAATCCGGTTGCGCGCGAGCGTGAGTCTCGCGTGCCGTCAGATGCCGCCGACGTCGTCGGGGTCGATGCCGGCCGCTTCGTCCCGGTCCGAGACCTCGGCCCCCAGGCGCTCTTTGATCAGCCGCATCACGCTCGTATAGACCTGCTCGGTGCCGGCGTCGTCGCGCACCACGAAGAACGGCGCCGTATCGATACCGAAGCGCGCTCCGAGTTGCATCCCCGGACTGTCGGGCTCGCCCTCGACCGCCCAGACCACCTCATCGATGCGCTCGAGAAGGCCGCGCGACGACAGCTGGTCTGCGGCTTGCCGACACTTGCGGCACTCCGAGCCGTCGAGCAGGCGTTTCTTGACCATCCGGACGTGCATGTGGGTCAGGTCCGGCTATGCGCCGTGCTCAGGACGCTTCGCGGAGGTTGCCGGCGTGGAGGCCGCATTCCTTCTGCGTCGCCTCTTCCCACCACCAGCGGCCCGCGCGTTCGTGCTCGCCCGGTCCGACCGGACGGGTGCAGGGTTCGCAGCCGATCGAGATGAAGCCCCGGTCGTGCAGAGAGTTGTACGGCACACCGTTCTGGCGGATGTAGTCCCAGACCTGATTGGACGTCCAGTTGGCCAGCGGGTTGAATTTCACCAGCGGTGAGTCCGGAGATCCGAAGGTCGGGTCGTTTTGAACGACGGGAACCTCGGCACGAGTGCCCGGGCTTTGGTCTTTGCGCTGCCCGGTGACCCAGGCGTCGAGCGGCCTGAGGGCACGGGTGAGCGGCTCGACCTTGCGGATGCCGCAGCACTCCTTGTGGCCGTCGCGGCGGAACGAATACAGCCCCTTCGCCTTGACCAACTCTTCAACCGTGCTGGGCTCGGGGAAGAACACTTCGACCTCGATCTTGTAGTGCTCGCGGACCTTGTCCAGGAACTCGTACGTCTCGGGGTGCAGGCGGCCGGTGTCCAGCGAGAATACGCGGAAGGCGCCACCAGCCTTGCAGGCGATATCGACCAGCACCACGTCCTCCGCGCCACTGAACGAGATCGCGAGGTTGGGGCTGTACTCCTTGATTGCGAGGCGAATGATGTCCGCCGGATCGCGGTGCGCGTATTCCTTCGCGATGGAGTCGAATTTCTGCGGGTCGAGAGCCATAGTGCGTGTTCCTTCCGGGATGGAATTTGCCGCCGCGGGGGCAGCGGGCAATCCGGATTCCCTATCAGCCGCCCCCCACCGCCGCAAGGAATCCCCCGCGGTACGGGAGCGGCGGGGCGGTCAGTCGGCGAGGGCCGTGCGGGTGGCCGCGACCGAGGCCCCGTCGAGGACATTGTGGCGTACGGCGTCCCGCTCGATGCGACGGATCAGGGCGGTCAAGACGCGCCCCGGGCCCACTTCTACGAAGGTGTCGATGCCGTCGGTCGCCATGCGGCGAACCGAGTCGGTCCAGCGGACCGAGCGCGTCACCTGCCGCTTCAGACCGTCGCGAATCTGCGCGGCGGTGGTCGCCGGCGCCGCGTCGACGTTGGTGTACAGCGGCACGTCGGGATCGGCGATCGACGTGGCATCGAGGTCCGCCGCGAGTCGTTCCTCCGCCGGTCCCATCAGCCGCGAATGGAACGGCGCGCTGACGGCGAGTTCACGGCTCTTGCCGCCGGCGATCTCGGCCACGCGAAGCGTCGCGGCGCGTGCGCCGGCGATGACGATGTTTCCCGGTGCGTTGAAGTTCGCGACATCGACGGCGCCGCCCTGCTCGGCGATGGCGGCGCGGATCGCATCCTCATCCACTCCGAGGATCGCGATCATCGCCCCTTCTCCGTCGGCGACAGCCTCCTGCATGTAACGGCCGCGTTTGTGCACGAGTGCCAGCGCGTCGGCGAAATCGATCGCGCCGGCCGCGACGGCCGCGGAGTACTCGCCGAGGCTGTGGCCGGCGACCGCCGCGGGCCGAAGCCCGAGTGCGCGGTGCAGCGCGACGCTGGCGAGGAGGATCGCCGGCTGCGTGTTCGCGGTCAGCCGGAGCACTTCCTCCGGCCCGTCGCGGATGATGGCCGACAGCGGAATCCCGAGGATTCGGTCGGCGGCGGCGAAGAGGTCGCGCGCGTCGTCGTTCGCCGCCAGGAGGTCGGTGCACATGCCCACCTCCTGCGATCCCTGGCCGGGAAAGACAAAGGCCGTCGTGGCGAGACTCATTTCATCCCTCACGCCCGTGTTTCGTCCCGTCGCTCCCCGCGCCTGTCGGCTCAGCGGATTTGTCGCTGCTCGATCGCTCAGGCGATGGTGATCGAGTCGTCGAGGTACACGTCTTGGATGATGTTGAGCAGCTTCACCCCTTCGGCCGTCGGGCGCTGGAACGCCTTGCGTCCGGAGATCAGGCCGGTGCCGCCCGCGCGCTTGTTGATGACGGCCGTCTTGGCGGCGTCGCTGAAGTCGTTCGCGCCCGAGGCGCCGCCGGAGTTGATCAGACCCATGCGACCCATGTAGCAGCCCGCCACTTGATAGCGCGTGAGGTCGATGGGGTGGTCGGTGGTGAGCTTGTCGTAGACGAGTTTGTGGGTCTTGCCGAACTTCATGGCGTTGTAACCGCCGTTGGTCTCCGGCTGCTTCTGCTTGATGATGTCGGCTTCGATCGTGACGCCGAGGTGATTCGCCTGGCTCGTGAGGTCGGCGGCGACATGGTAGTCGACGCCGTCTTTGTTGAAGGCGCTGTTGCGGAGGTAGCACCACAAGATCGTCGCCATTCCCAGTTCGTGCGCCAGCTGGAACGCGTTGCTGACCTCTTGGATCTGCCGCGTCGCCTCGTCGCTACCGAAGTAGATCGTCGCGCCGACCGCGGCGCAGCCCATGTCGGCGGCTTGCTCGACGGAGGCGAACATCACTTGATCGAACTTGTTCGGGTAGGTCAGGAGTTCGTTGTGGTTCAGCTTCAAGATGAACGGAATTTTGTGCGCGTACTTGCGGGCGACCGCGCCGAGGACGCCGAGCGTCGACGCAACGGCGTTGCAGCCCCCTTCGATCGCGAGCTTCACGATGTTGTCCGGGTCGAAGAACAGAGGGTTGGGCGCGAACGAGGCGCCGGCGCTGTGTTCGATCCCCTGGTCGACCGGCAAGATCGAAACGTAGCCCGTGCCGGCCAGGCGGCCCGAATTGAAAATCGACTGCAGGTTGCGCAACACCGGGATGGGACGATCACTCGCCGCCATGACGCGATCGACGAAATCCGCTCCCGGCAAGACCAAGTGGGCTTTGTCGATGGCCTTGCATGTGTGTCCGAGGAGGCTGTCTGCCTCGCTGCCGAGAAGCTCCGCGATCGAACTCATCGTTCCCCTCCGAGATGTGCTTGTGCCGAACGAAAGCGCCCTGGATGGCCGCCGACCAAACCGGTTTCGTATGCTGATTCGCACGGGGTCGCAAGAACGGTGGGGCACGATCGACCGCGCCGCCATACAGTGAAGGTGCCTTGCGGCGCGGGGAGGGCGGCTGCTAGTGCTCAAAGCTCGCTCGCGAGAGTGGCGGAACTGGCAGACGCGCTAGACTTAGGATCTAGTGGGGAGACCCGTGGGGGTTCAAGTCCCTCCTCTCGCACGGTATGACCCGTCCCGTTCCGTCGCGGGGGAATCAGTCGGAAACACCAAACCCCAAAGTGCGCCGCCGCGGCATTCATCTTGAATCCGCGCAGGTGCTAGGTTAGGAAATCAAACGGTATTCGAATGGCGAGTGTTCAAGTTGAGACGGTCGATGCGGTGCGGCGCCGCTTGGTGATCGAAATTCCGGCGGGGGACGTCACCCAGGAGTTCGATCGCGCGTTCAGTGAGCTCTCGCAGACGGCCAACGTCCGCGGCTTCCGGCGCGGCCGAGTGCCCCGCGCGGTGCTCGAGCGCATGGCCGGCGACAAATTGCGCGCTGAAGTGTTCGAGCGGTTGGTGCACGATTCCTTCCTCGACGCGTTGCGCGGCGAGAACATCGAGCCGGTCGGCTCCCCGGAGATCACGACCGAGTCCGCGGCCCAGGTGGGCCAGCCCTTGCGCTACTCCGCGACCGTCGAGGTGAAACCCGACGTCGAACTCGGCCGGTACGACGGGATCGCCGTCGAGCGGCCGCTGCGTGTGATCGGCGACGACGACGTCGAGGGTTATCTGGAGCAGGCGCGCCAGTCGGCGGCTCGCATCGAACCCATCGCCGATCGACAGATCGCCGAGCGCGACGACATCGCCACCGTCGACTACACCGCCCATGTCGGAGAGCGACTTCTCGGCAAGGGAGACGACCGGCTGGTTCGCGTTGGTGGCGACGACCGATTGGAACTCGGTTGGCATCTGAACGGCATCGCCGTTGGTGTACCGACGGCGTTCACCGTCGAATACCCCGACGACTTCGCCAACGCCGACCTCGCCGGTAAATCGGTCGCCTTCGGCGCCACCGTCAAGGCGCTCGGCGAGCGGATCGTTCCGCCGATCGACGACGACTTCGCGAAGGCGTACTGCGGCTTCGAGAATCTCGAGCAAATGCGTGCGCGTGTTCGCACCGAACTCGAGGCTCATGCCGAACAGGCCGCCGACAGTGCCGCGCGTTCGGCGCTGATCGAATCGCTCCTGCGCGAGCACGAGTTCGAGGTTCCCCAGGGAATGGTGGAGCGTCGAGCCGACGGCCTGGTGAGCGAGTTCCTCTCTAGCATGGGTGCGCGCCGCCCGCCGGCGAGCCAGGAGCGCGAAGTGCGCGAACACTTGCGCCAGGAAATGGAGCCGCGCGCGCGGCAGCAGGTGCGCGCCAATCTGTTGCTCGAGGCCATCGCCCGTGTCGAAGAGATCGACGTGACCGAAGACGAGATCGCGGCGGCGATCGAGCACCAGGCCGGACTCGCGGGCGCGTCAGCGGCCCAGCTTCGATCCCTTTACAATGATCCGTCGGCCCGAATGGGGTTGCGCCTGCAGATGCTGCGCGAGCGCGCTCTCGATCGGGTTCTGGAGAAGGCAAACGTTCGAACACACGAAGAAAAGTCGAGCGTTGCTGGACCTCCGGGAAACGGCTAGTATCCCGCAACGTGCAGCAGATGGGCGGACCCTCCGAATGAACTTGATCCCCATCGTCGTCGAGCAGACCGGGCGCGGTGAGCGGTCGTTCGACATCTTCTCCCGCCTCCTCAAGGACCGGATCGTCATCCTAGGTTCGCCCATCACCGACGACGTCGCCAACGTCATCACGGCTCAGCTCCTGTTTCTCGAATCCGAGGATCCTGAGCGGGACGTTCATTTTTACATCAACTCGCCCGGCGGGTCGGTCACGGCCGGCTTGGCGATTTACGACACGATGCAATATATCCGCCCGCAGATCTCCACTTTGTGCCTGGGGCAGGCGGCCAGCATGGCCGCGTGGCTGCTCGCCGCGGGCGCCGAAGGCAAGCGATACACCTTGCCGCATGCGCGCATCATGATTCACCAGCCGCTTGGCGGCGTGCGCGGTCAGGCGGTCGACATCGACATCCAGGCGAAGGAGATCTTGCGTCTGCGGGAGTCTCTCAACGGCATTCTGCAGAAGCACACCGGGCAGAGCCTGAAGCGCATCGAGAAGGATACGGACCGGGATTTGTTCATGACCGGCAAGCAGGCGGTCGAGTATGGATTGGTGGATGAGTTGATCGTGGCACGATCGAACAAGAAATCGTGAGCGGGTGGCATGGCGAAACACAGTGATGATCGCGGTGGTAATCTCGTCTGTTCTTTCTGCGGAAAGAGCCAGGACGAGGTCAGGAAACTGATCGCTGGACCGACGGTCTACATTTGCGATGAGTGCATCGACCTCTGTAACGACATCATCGCCGAGGAATGTGACCAGGACGAGAATCTGACGTCCGCGTCGGCGGTCCCCAAGCCGGCGGAGATCAAGAAGGTTCTCGACCAGTACGTCATCGGCCAGGAGCAGGCCAAGCGCGTGCTGTCGGTGGCCGTGCACAACCACTACAAGCGGATCGATTCGCAACTGGTGACGGGCGACGTCGAGTTGCAGAAGTCGAACATTCTCTTGGTCGGTCCTACCGGTTCGGGCAAGACGTTGCTGGCGCAGACGCTCGCGCGCTTCCTGCAGGTTCCCTTCACGATTGCCGACGCCACCAGCCTCACCGAGGCGGGGTACGTCGGCGAGGATGTCGAGAACATCATCCTCAGCCTGCTGCAGAATGCCGACTACGACGTCGAAAAGGCGCAGCGCGGGATCGTGTACATCGATGAGATCGACAAGATTTCGCGCAAAGGTGACAACCCGTCGATCACGCGCGACGTGTCCGGCGAGGGCGTCCAACAAGCTCTTCTGAAGATCATCGAGGGGACGACCGCCAGCGTTCCGCCCAAGGGCGGGCGAAAGCACCCGCAGCAGGAGTTCCTGCAAGTCGACACGTCGAACATCCTCTTCATCTGCGGCGGTGCGTTCGTCGGGCTCGAGGATCTGATCCGAAGGCGCGTCGGAATGAAGGGCATCGGTTTCGGCGCCGACATCGAAGGCAAGCGCGAATCGAAGCGATCGCTGTTGCACGAAGTGCAAACCGAGGATCTGCTCAAGTTCGGACTGATCCCGGAATTCATCGGCCGGCTCCCGGTGATCGCGACGCTGGACGAGCTCGACGCGCAGGATCTGGTGCGAATCCTCAAGGAGCCGAAGAACGCTCTGACGCGCCAATATCAAAAGCTCTTCGACATGGAAGGTGTGCACCTCAAGTTCACCGACGGCGCGCTCGAGGCCATTGCGCGCGAGGCGTTGCGACGCAAGTCCGGGGCGCGCGGTCTACGCGCCATCCTGGAAGATACGATGTTGGACGTGATGTACGACATCCCGTCGCAGCCGAACATCAAGGAAGTACTGATCGCCGAAGAGGTGATCACGAATCGCGAACAGCCGATCGTTCTCTACCAGAAGGCGGCTGAAACGGCCTGATTTCATCGGGCCCGATGAGGGACCCAATCTGATGCTCTTTCGCAACGACAAGAAGGACGAGGGCGGACCGGACAACGGTCCCGGACTCGTCGTTCCGCTCCTCCCGCTGCGCGACATTATCGTCTTTCCGCACATGGTCGTGCCGCTCTTCGTAGGCCGGCAGAAGTCGATCAAGGCGCTCGAAGAGGCGATGAACAAACAAAAGTTCATCCTCCTGGCGGCGCAGCGTGAAGCGAAGACGAACGAACCCAACGAAGAGGACATCTACCGTGTCGGCACGCTTGGGTCGGTCGTGCAGTTGCTGCGACTACCCGACGGCACGGTGAAGGTACTGGTCGAGGGCAAGAAGCGCGCGCGGGTTCTCCGCTATCTGGACGAGACGGAATACTTTCTGGTCGAGGCGGAAGAAGTCGTCGAGACCTGCCCCAAGACGACGGAGATCGAGGCGCTGACGCGGTCGATCAACTCCACGTTCGAGCACTACGTCAAGCTCAACAAGAAGATCCCGCCGGAGATGATCATGTCGGTCGCGTCGATCGACGATCCAGCGCGACTGGCCGACACCATCGTGGCGCACCTCGGCATCAAGTTGGAGGAGAAGCAGGCCCTGCTCGAGATCGAGAACCCGGCCGAGCGCCTCGAACGCGTGCTCGGCAACATGCGCTCGGAGATCGAGATCCTCGAGGTCGAGAAACGCATCCGTACTCGGGTCAAGAAGCAGATGGAGAAGACCCAGAAGGAGTACTACCTCAACGAGCAGATGCGGGCGATCCAGAAGGAGCTCGGCGAGAAGGACGAATTCAAGAACGAGATCCAGGAGCTCGAAGAAGCCATTCGGCAGAAGAAGATGAGCGCCGACGCCAAGGAGAAGGCGGAGAAGGAGCTCAAGAAGCTGAAGATGATGTCGCCGATGTCGGCCGAGGCGACGGTGGTGCGCAACTACATCGACTGGATCATTTCCCTACCGTGGGAAGAGTACACGGACGACGAGTTGAACATCGACGAAGCGGAGCGCGTCCTCGACGAGGACCACTTCGGTCTCGAGAAGGTCAAGGAGCGCATCCTCGAGTACCTCGCTGTGCAGTCCCTCGCCGGCCAGATGAAGGGACCGATCCTGTGCCTCGTCGGACCTCCGGGCGTCGGCAAGACCTCGCTCGGCCGCTCGATCGCACGCTCCACCGGGCGCAAGTTCGTGCGCATCTCCCTCGGCGGTGTGCGAGACGAGGCGGAGATTCGCGGGCACCGGCGCACGTATATCGGAGCACTGCCGGGCAAGGTGATCCAGTCCATGAAGAAGGCTGGTTCGGGCAATCCGGTGTTCCTGCTCGACGAGGTCGACAAGATGTCGACCGATTTTCGTGGCGATCCGTCGTCGGCGCTCTTGGAGGTTTTGGATCCGGAGCAGAACTCGACCTTCAACGATCACTATCTGGACGTCGACTACGATCTCTCGAAGGTGATGTTCATCACCACGGCCAACACCCTCGACGGGATTCCGCGGCCGCTTCAGGATCGGATGGAGATCATCCGCATCGCCGGATACACGGAAGACGAGAAACACGGTATCGCGAAGAAGTACCTCGTGAAGAAGCAGCGCGAGGCAAACGGCCTGGAGGAGAAGAACATCGAGATCTCCGACAGCACGCTGATGCGAATCATTCGCTACTACACCAAGGAAGCGGGCGTGCGTAATCTCGAGCGTGAAGTCGCCAGGGTCTGTCGTAAGGCCGCCATCGAGGTGGTCCGCAAAGGCCGCGACGCGCACGTCAAGGTGACGACCAAGAACCTCGGGAAGTACCTTGGCCCGCCGCGATATCGCTACGGTACGGCCGAAGAGGAGAGCCGCGTCGGAATGGCGACCGGACTGGCCTGGACGGAGCTCGGCGGCGAACTGCTCACCACCGAGGTGACCATTCTCCCCGGCAAGGGCAAGCTGACCATCACCGGACGCCTGGGCGATGTGATGCAGGAATCGGCGCAGGCCGCGCTCAGCTACGTGCGGTCGCGAGCGCTCGAGTTGAAGTTGGAGAAGGATTTCTATCAGCGAGTGGACATTCACATCCACGTTCCCGAAGGGGCCATTCCAAAGGATGGTCCATCGGCCGGCATCACGATGGTGACCGCGCTGACCTCCGCGCTGACCGGCATTCCGGTGCGGCACGACGTCGCTATGACGGGCGAGGTCACGTTGCGCGGGCGCGTATTGCCGATCGGTGGCCTGAAGGAGAAGGTCCTCGCGGCGCACCGTGCGGGCATCAAGAAGGTCCTGGTGCCGGATGAGAACGTCAAAGACTTCGAGGAGATTCCGGCCAACGTGTTGCGGTCGGTCGAATTGGTGCCGGTGCGCCACATGGACCAGGTCCTGCGCCAGGCGCTGGTCCTGTCGGATCCCGAGGCTTTTTTGGTGCCGCTCGACGTACCCTCACCGAGCAGTGCTTTCGACGAGCGAGCCACGGACACCAGTACGGACGTGACGGCGCACTGAGAGGGGTACCGAGGCTTGACCCCGGACCATGCGGTTTGTTAAGGAGTTTGGCCTCTAAGTGGCAGGGGGTAGCATGACGAAAGCTGAATTGGTCGAAACGGTAGCGAGTAAGGTCGATCTACCCCGCGCTGTAGCAGAGCGGGCCGTAAACACGATGTTCGACGAGGTCACCGAGGCCCTCCGACAGGGGGACAAGGTGAACATATCCGGATTCGGTACGTTCTCGGTTTCCGAGCGCAAGGCTCGGACCGGTCGCAACCCGAAGACCGGAGAATCGATCGAAATCGCGGCCTCCAGGGCCGCAAAGTTCAAGGCCGGCAAAACCCTGAAAGACAGCCTCAAGTAGTCCCCTCCAAACTCGGAGTCGTAAGGCCCCGACCACGGGCGGTTAGCTCAGTGGGAGAGCATCGGCCTTACAAGCCGCAGGTCATCCGTTCAAATCGGATACCGCCCATTAGCGAAGTCGAGGAGCTGGTTGGGCTTTGCCCAACCAGCTAGTCCACGGCGCGGAGCGCGCACGGGGGACAACAGGGGAAAAGCGCGGGAGCTGGTTGGGCTAAGCCCAGCCAGCGAGTCCATCGGCGCGCGGAGCGCGGCCGGGGACAACAGGGGAAAGGCACGGAAGGCCGGCAAATAAAAATCGGTGGGTATAGGGTTGCCCTCGCCACTGGGACCTTGTATCAGGACGGGTTCCCGCTGCGGTTGAGTGATCCGCGTCAGGGAAAATAGGGGTGGTAGTTCAGCCCGGTTAGAACGCCGGCCTGTCACGTCGGAGGTCGCGGGTTCAAATCCCGTCCACCCCGTTTTCAAAGAACCCCCGCGGTTTCGCGGGGGCTGCGAGCGAGAGAAGAGTAATGAAGTACACGAAGATGCTTTCGCGCGAGACCGCTCTCGCGCAGCGCGAGTGGTTCATCATCGACGCCGGCGACCAGGTCCTCGGTCGGATCGCGACGCGGGCGGCAAACCTGCTGCGGGGTAAGGGCAAGGCGAGCTTCACGCCTCACGTCGACTGCGGCGACTTTGTCGTCGTGGTCAACGCGGCAAAGGTGCGCCTGACCGGTGCCAAGGAAACCGACAAGCGGTACTACCGCCACAGCGGTTATCCCGGTGGACTTACTTCGATGCCGGTGGCGGAGATGCGGGAACTCCACCCGGATCGACTGGTGCGTATCGCCGTCGAGGGAATGCTCCCGAAGAACCGTCTCGGCCGGCAGTTGGCGTCGAAGTTGAAGGTGTACGAGGGCGGCGAGCATCCCCACGCCGCGCAGCAACCGCAGATCGTCGATCTGACGAGTGGGAAGTGAGCCATGGCTGAAGAGTCCGTCGTGTACGTGCAGACCGGCAAGCGCAAGACCGCGGTTGCTCGGGTTCGAATGACCCCGGGAGATGGCCGAGTGACGGTCAATCAGCGATCGCTGGAGGATTACTTCGGCCGACCGACATCCCGGATGATCGTCGAGCAGCCGCTCGTGTTGACCGAGACCAAGGGCAAGTACGACGTCAGCGTCAACGTGTGCGGCGGCGGCATCTCGGCGCAGGCGGCTGCGATTCGTCACGGCGTGACGCGCGCGCTGCTGGAAGCGAATCCAGACTTCCGCCCGACCCTCAAAAAGGTTGGCTACATCACCCGCGATTCGCGCAAGGTCGAGCGCAAGAAGTACGGCCGCCACAAGGCGCGTAAGCGTCCGCAGTACTCGAAGCGCTGAGTCCCGCCGTCGTTCGTCGACACTGACCAGGAGGGCGAACTTCCTGGTCAGCCGCGGCCCCCCTCCGTCCAGGGGAGGTTCAACCGCGCGCCCAGTTTTGGCGTGAGCGCGGTCCGGACGCCGCGTTCGTTCACTCGCTGTACATGTACAGCGCCACACCGAGTAGGGTGTAAACGGCGTTGGCCGACCACGCCGCAAACAGCGGTGGCAGCGCGCCGGTCTGGCCGAGCGATGTCGCAAGGCCGAGAATCACCCAGTAGAGAAACCCGACTCCCACGCCGACGCCGACGATGGCTGCGATACTCGGGTGGCGGCGAAGTCGCCCGGCGATCGGAATCGCCACGAAGGCGAGAACCGCGTTGGCAAAGGGCAGCGCCATCTTCAGGTGCAGGTCGACCAAATAGTGGGACGAGTCGATGCCCTTGCCGTTCAACGCGTCGATGCGGTCGCGCAGCAGGCGGTAACTGAGTTCCTCCGGTTCACGTTGCACTTCGAGAAAGTCGTCGATCGACTCGGGCAGGATGTCGATCTCTCCGTTGACCGGTTCGCTGCGCGGGCTCGCCTCGTCGAGAATTTGCGCCGTCGATTCCGATGCGAAAGACCATCGGTCGCCGAGCCACTGCGCCTTCGGAATGTCGACGACGCTGCGCAGGTGGAAACCGTCCTCCACCGGAGCGAAGCGATAGATGAGAAGCCCGTGCACCGTCTGCGACGTCCGATCGACGTAATCGATGCTGTAGAAGCCGCTGGCGCCGCGGTACCAGATCTCGCGCTCGCGAAAGATTCCGAGTTGGCCGCGCTTACGAATCTCGACGTTGTTGACGTACTGAAACATGCGCGAGCAATAGGGCACCACCGTCTCGTTCCACGCCAGAGCCGCCGCGCTGATGATGATCGCGCACACCATGATGGGCCCGGCCGTCTGAACCAAGCTGATCCCGCTCGTGCGCATGGCGATGATCTCGTTGCGTCGTGCGATCATGCCGAGGCTCATGAGTACGCTGACCACCACCGCTGGTGGTGTGATCTGGGTCAGCATCAGCGGAATTTTGAAGAGCATGTACCGAGCGGCTTCGCCGAACGTCGCATCGTGGCGCAAGAAGATGTCCATGCGGTCGAAGGTGTCGATGATGATGTAGAGCAGTACGAAGGAGAGCAGTACGGGGAGAAACACGCCGAGGAACTGTCGGGTCAGGTAACGGCTGAGAATGGAGAGGGGAGCGAAGCCGGGGGAGTCCATTTGGGCGAGAATCCGATGATCGCGCGTCAGACGGGCTGCGCGGCGCGTCGGCGCTGCCACATCGACCGGAGGCGGCCGACCCAGGCGGGTTGACCGGCGGTCATCTCACGAGCCGATCGCGACAGCAGATACGCCGCGATGCCCGCGAGGACCACGTTGGGTATCCAGACCGCCAACAGCGGGTGCACGGCCCCCCGCTCGCCGAGATTCTGCCCCAGGGTCAACAAGAGGTAGTACAAAAAGATCAGTGCCAGACTCAGCGAGAATCCGCGTGAGTGCACCGACCGGGTCGGCTGGATGCCGAGCGGTACGCCGATCGCGGCGAACACGAGGCAGGCGAAGGGGATCGCGAGCTTGCGGTGTAGTTCGACGCGCTCGATGAACGTCGCCTCGCCGGCGGCCGTTTTGTCGGCAATCGTCTGGCGCAGTTCGGAGAGGGCCATCTCGCTGACGTCTTTCTCGCGCGCTTGCAGTTCCGCCAGGGCGAGGCTCAGGTCGAGGTTGATGTCCATCTTCTCGAACGTCGTGTCCTCGAATCCCTTGCCCTTGCGCGCGATGCTGTAGATACCGCCGTCGATCAGCCGCAACGTGAGGAACTGTTCGTCGACCCGGGTGTAGAGCACTCCGGTGCGCGCGTAGACGGTGTTGACCGCGGCGGAGGTGTCGATGCCGGTCCCGCTCTGCCCGAGGCTACGCGCCGCGTCCTCCGCCGTGCCGATCCCTATGCCGTCCTTGTGCTCTCGCTGGTCGGAAACGACGATCCCGTACAACCGATTGCCGGGCGGCTCGATCTGGTCGACATAGATCACCAGTCCCGCGAAGTCGTCGTTGAAGACCTTGGGCTTGATCCCTGCGCTGGCGCGCGCCTTGACGATGTCGTACAGGCCCGTGCGGAGAAGGCCGTTCCCCCACGGCCGGGCGTAGACGGAGAGGAGAAGTGTAACGACCGCGGCGGCGGCGGCGAACCCCGCCACGGGTTGGAGGAGGCGATAGAGGCTGAATCCCGACGCGCGTAGGGCGATGATCTCGCTGTCCGATGACAGGCGCCCGAACGCGACGAGGATGGCCAGGAGCAGTGCCATCGGCAATGTGACTTCGAGAAACGCGGGTAGGATGTAGGAGAACAACTTGAGCATCTGGAGCAGCGGCACCCCTCGGTTGACCACCATCTCCACCAGCTTGAGAATCCGGACGATGAGGAGGATCGACGTGAAGACGCCGATTCCGAGCAGGAATGGAACTGCGAGTTCCCGCAGTACGTACCGATCGACGATTTTCACTGAGGGAAATCGTAGTGAATGAGTCACGCCGTGTAAACGCGGGCGGCGAGCGCTGGATCTACGGCGCGCACGCCGTCGAGCGCCGGCTGACGGTCCATCCCGAGTCCGTTCGCGCCTTGTACCTGAGCGGTCGGATGTCGCCGCGCCGGCGCGAACTCTCCGATCTGGCGCGGCGCCACCAGATCGCGGTGCGCGAGGCCGACGAGGCGACGATGCGCAAGCACTCCGGTTCCGACGCGCACCAGGGCGTCGTCGCCCAGGTGGCCGCGTTCGACTACTGCGACCTCGCCGCGCTCACCCGCGATGGGCGGTCGATCCTGGTGCTCGATCAGATCCACGACCCGCAGAACTTCGGCGCATTGCTGCGCACGGCGAGTGCCGCGGGCTTCGCCGGGGCGGTGCTTCCCGAGCGCGGCGCGACGGGCGTAACGGGAGCCGTCGAGAAGGCGTCGGCCGGCGCCGTGAACGACATCGGCGTTTGCCGCGTGGTCAATCTAGTGCGCGCGCTCGAGCAACTCGCCGCGGCCGGATACTGGCGACTCGCCCTGATGGCGGACGAACAACAGAGTCTGTTCGCCGTCGATATCCCGCAGCCCGTGGCGCTCGTTCTCGGCGGCGAGACCGGCATTCGCCGCCTCGTCCACGAACACTGCGATCTATCCGCGTCGATCCCTCAGGTCGGGCCCGTCGAGTCCCTCAACGCCTCGGTCGCCGGCGCCGTGGCGATGTACGAGATCCTCCGGCAGCGGCTGCAGCGCGGGACGTAACCCGCGAGCAGGGGTTGGCCGACGAGCGGCCGGGATCGCGCTACACCTTTGGTGGTAAGGTGGCGACCGTGAACCAATACCCGGCGATCGCGTCGATTACCCGCATCATCTCCGTGAACTCGATCGGTTTGACGACGTAGGAGCTGCAACGGAGTCTGTACATCCCCATGATTTCGCGCTCGTCGGCGGACGTGGTCAGGATGACGACCGGTAGGTGGGCGAGCCGCTCGTCGCGCGCGATCTCGGCGATCACCTCGCGACCATCCATGCGCGGCATATTCAGATCCAGTAGCACCAGATCTGGGGTGGGTGCGTCGGTGTACGCGGCTTCCTTGCGAAGAAAGGCCATGCATTCCTCACCGTCCCTCACGACGTGAAGGTCGACGGTGTGGCTGGATTGCTGGAATCCCAGACGGGTAAACTCCACGTCGTCGTCGTTGTCCTCCACGAGCAGGACCACGGGAGTGGGGGGCGTCTTGGAACCGTCACTCATGCATCGCCTCGGATCGTCCTGAGGTATCTCGCTGTTCAAACCCTCGGTTGCGAGGTCGTTTCGCTGTCGCGGATGGTGAAACGGAATGTACTTCCCTTCCCGGGTTCGGAGTCAACCCAGATCCGTCCGCCGTGCCGACTGACGACGCGTCGGCAAACGGCCAGGCCGATGCCGGTGCCTGGATACTCCCGTTGATGGTGCAATCGCTGAAAGATCTCGAAGATGCGGTCGAAATGTTGGGGTTGAATTCCGATGCCGTTGTCCCGAACAGAAACGACCCATTCCTGGCCGTCCCGCCGCGCGGAAATTTCGACGCGGGGAGGATCCTCGCCACGGTATTTGATCGCGTTGCCGATGAGATTTTGCACGAGTTGGACCAACTGTGACCGCTCGCCCCTGACCGTGGGCAGTTCGCCGCAGGTGACCTGAGCGTTCGAGCCGCGGATCGACGCGTCCAGCAGCAACGTGGCGCTGTCCACGACCTCTCGCAGTGGGATCTCCTCGACCGGGTGCACTTGCGAATCGACACGCGAATACGCGAGCAGGTCGCGGATCAGCGTTTCCATCTGCCGGGCCGACCGGACCGTGCGGTTGATCCAATCCTGGGCTTGATCATCGAGAGCGTCGCCGTACTTGAGTTGAAGGGCCTGGACGAAGCCGGTGACACTTCGCAACGGCGTCTGCAGATCGTGCGACGCGATGTAGGCGAACCGTTGCAACTCGATGTTGCTGCGCTCCAACGCTTCGTTCGCCAACCGCAGATCGTCGCCTTGCTTCGACAACTGCCGGTTCTTGGCCTCCAGGTCGGCGGACGTCGGCAGAGCCAGGGCCTTGGGGACGAGGCCAATCAATGTGATCGCCGTGGCGGCGGAGATCATCGCCGTGGCGAACTTGATGACACCCTCGAAGTGATAGTGGGCGTTCCAGATGTTCCACGCGTCGATCAGGTGCGTCGTCCCGCAAGCGCAAATGAAGGCGCCGAACATGAGGAAGATCCATCCGAAGGCGAGGTCGCGACGGTGACGGACGAAATACACCAGCGTGATCGGAATGGAGTAGTACGCAAGAGCGATCAGGACGTCCGAGAGGACGTGGAGCCACAGCACGGACGGGGTCCACTGAAAGCAGTGTCCATGGGGCATGAAACTCGATTCAAACAGCCAATCCACGATTCCCATGGCGGCCACTCCTCTCTGCCCGTCAGTCGTGTGCCGCTCTCGCCGGCGTTCCGCCGACCCGGGGATCCGTCCTGCCGTGCGCGAATCGGCGTCGGGTCAGTCGGCGCTCGAACGACGCCCTCAACGACAACCCGCTACTTGCCGGACACCGCCATCAACTCCCGATCGTCGTCGATCGCCCCATTCTCCAACTCCTTGGCGATGATGCCCCGGACCTTGTCGGTCAGGCTATCGACGGAGAGGTCTTTGAAGCTGGCGTAGGAGATCGCGTCGAGGACGCGGACGCGTATGGCGTGGCGTCCCTGGAGAATGAACCCGCGCTTCGGGAGTGCCTGGGACGTTCCTTCGATGACGATCGGCAGGATCGGCACCTGGGCGCGCTGGGCGAGCGTGAACGCACCGTGTTTGAACGGCTTGAGTTTGCCGTCGACGGATCGCGTCCCCTCGGGAAACATCATGATCGAACTGCCGTCGCGCAGGGTCGTCTCGCACGCGTCCATCATGTGGTCGATGCTCTTCTTGTCGCCGCGGCGCAGCGGAATATAGCGGTTCAACCACATGTTCCAGCCAACCGCCGGGACGTAGAAGTTCTCGATCTTCGAAACCCACTTGAAGTGCACGAACAGCCGGAACAGCACGAGAATGTCGAGCAGCGACAGATGGTTGGCGACCATCACGTACGTGACCCCACTCTTGATCTTGTCCCGACCTTCGACCGTGACCCGCCACACCGGGTTGAGCCACGAGTACAGCGACCCCCACAGGCAGGTGAACTGGTGCAGAATGACCAGGCGCCGGTCGAACAGGACGGTCACCGTCCAGATCGTCAGGGCGATGGGGAAGAGGCTGAAGGAGCTGACGACGAGAAACAACCAGAAGACAGTCGATCCGAGCCTTTTGACGAACATGCCGGTTCCATAGCGCATCCCTAACGCCGCAGTCGAGCCGGAAGGTGTGCCGACGGGTGACCAGGCGGGCAACCGAGGGATGCGTCAGGAGGGGGTGCTGGAGCAGTGGAACCGACCGCCGAGCTGCGCCGCGATCGCCGTGAGTGGCATGACCTCGTCGGCCAACCCGGCGCTGATGGCTGCGCCCGGCATCCCGAACACCACCGACGATGCCTCGTCTTGCGCGATGATCCGGCCGCCCGCCTGGCGGACGGCTCGCAGCCCTGCGACGCCGTCGTCGCCCATGCCTGTCAGGATGACGGCGATCGTGGCGCTGCCGAACACCTCCGCGGCGGACTCGAACAGATAGGTACCGGACGGCCGGAACCCCTGGATCGGTGCTGCGGTGGACACGATGATGGTGCGCGCGGCTGAGACACCGAGGTGTCTGTCATCCGGTGCGAGGTAGGCGGTATGAGGCTTCAAGGGCTCGCCGCCCACTGCCATGACGACCTTCAGGGAGGACGCGGCATTGAGCCACGATGCGAGTCCCGCGCAGTACCCCTTGGTGATGTGCTGGACGATGAGAATGGGGACAGGGAAATCCCCTGGTATACAGGAGAGGAGACTGTGCAGTGCCGCCGGCCCACCCGTTGACGCCGCGATGGCGACGACCCCGGCGTTCGGCGCGCTGAGACCGGACACCTGCTGGTGCGGGTCGAGCGCGGCCGCGCGCCGCCGCAGGTGACCGACGACCTTTACCTCGGCCATTGCCTTGACCGTTTCGACGAACCGCGCACTGGTGGCCGTGAAATCGACGGTGTTGATCCCGGCGGGCGTGGGTAGTATCGCCAGCGCGCCGACGCGCAGTGTCTGCATCGATACCATGACGTCCTGCACGTCGTGTCCCGACACGATGACGATGGGCGTCGGCGATTGGACCATGATTTCCTTGGTCGCCGCGAACCCGTCCAACCCGGGCATGCTGATGTCCATGGTGACGACGTCCGGCTTGAGACGCAGGGTCATCTCGACCGCCTGCCAACCGTCCACGGCCTCGCCGACCACCTCGATCTGGGGATCGGCGTTCAGGATCATCACCAGCAACGCCCGTACGGTCGGTGAATCCTCGGCGATCAGGACCCGGAACACGATGTTCTCGCCATCACAGTAGCTGGGCCACGACGTCGAGCAGCCCCTGCTGGTCGAACGTGCTCTTGACCAGATAGGCGTTGGCGCCAGCCTCCATGCCGGAGGTCTTGTCCTGGTCGGTAGCGCGGGCCGTGACCAGCACGATCGGCAGATCGCGAAACTGGCTCGAGTGTCGAATGATCTCGGTGAGGGCGAGGCCGTCCATGCGCGGCATTTCGACATCCGACACCACCAGATCCGTTCCACGCTCTTGCAGAACCTCCCAGGCGTCGGCGCCGTCGACCGTGACCGTTACGTCGTAGCCGGCCGCTTCGAGCATGCTCTGCATCATCGTGCGCGACGTCACCGAGTCATCGGTCACCAGAATGCGTTTCTTGATCACCTGTGCGCCGAATGTCGCCGGGGCCAGCTCGCCGGCCGTGCGCGCCAGCGCGCCGCGGATCAGGTCGGCTGGGTTGAGGATGAGCACGACTTGTCCGTCGGGCATCATCGCGGCGCCCGACACGCAACGCAGCCGCCTGAGGCGCGCGCCAAGAGTCTTGACAACCAACGGTTGCTCGGCCAGCAACTGATCGACGACAAAGGCCACCTGACGGTCTCCCGTCGCCAGCACCACGGCTGTCGCACCGGTCGCCGCCGCGCCGATGTTCTGCGCGCGAATGCCGAGCGTGTGCGCCAGAGAGATCAGCGGCACCGGATCGCCGTGGAGGAACATCATCTCCCGGCCTTCGAAGGATCGAATCTCCTCCGGTCGTACGTGTACCATCCGCCGGATCGCCGAGCCGTCCATAGCGAACGTTTGGCCGCCGGCCCGAAGCACCACCGCCCGGACCGTGGTCAAGGTCAGGGGAGTGGTGAGCACGAAGCGCGCGCCCCGACCTTCCTGCCAGGACACGTTCACCGCGCCGCGCATCGCCTCGATCTTGTCCTTTACCGCATCGAGCCCGACGCCGCGCCCGGATACCTCGGTGATGATCCCCGCGGTCGAGAAACCGGACACGAAGATCAGCTCGGCCGCCTGCGCATCGTCGGCGGGGGCGTCGAAGTGGCTCCTTCGCGCTTTGGCGCGGATCGCCTCCATGTTGAGACCACGACCGTCATCGTCGACGGAGACCTCGATTTGGGCGCCGCGTAATACCGCGGACACCTCGATTCGCGCCCGCCGCGACTTTCCCGCGGCGACGCGATCGGCGGCCGGCTCGACGCCGTGATCGACGGCGTTGCGCACCAGGTGGGTGAGCGGATCGCGCAGACCTTCGAGGATCGCTCGGTCGATCTCGATGCGGCTCCCGGCGATGACCAGATCGACTTCCTTACCGCTGCTGTGCGCCAGGTCGCGCACCGTCCGGTCCAGCCCCTGGCACGCTTCGCCGAAGGGCAGCATGCGGATGCGGCTCACGTCGCTGTCGAGTCCACTCGACGCGTGGGTGAGGGCGCGTTCGTCCTCTGCCAGTGAGGCGACCAGGCGTCCTAGGTCGCGTTCCAATCGGCCGAGGTTGTCCCCCGTGCGCCGCAAAATCGGTGCGCAGCGGCGCGCCTGCGCCGAGCGGCCGGCACCCCCGGGAATCTCCTCGCCGTGTAATCCCACGATCAGCTTCTCGACCGCGTGCCACTCGTTCTTCCATTGGTCGACCAGGTCGTGCAACCCACCGAGCGTCTCCAGCCGAGCCGCCATCCGACCGCGCAGTACTAGCACTTGGCCGTGGTGACTGATGAAAGCGTCGAGCTTCCGCACCGCAATGCGCACCGAGCCACCATCGTGCGGTGTTTCGGCTGGGACGGGGCGATTCGGTGAATCGTCCGCGTCCGTCGTTGGCGCCGCGGGGTTGGCGAGAGCGACCGCGGTCTCGATCGAGTTCGGCCACTGCATCACGGAGGTCTGCACGGCGATTGCCTCTGCTCCGTCGAGGCCGGGCGCCGCGCCGGCCGCGGCCGCCATGACCGATTCCAATGTCGCGTCCCGGCCTGACGGCGACGGATGCACGTCCAACTCGGCGGGTGGCACCGGCACCGGCCGTGCCGGTTCGATGACGTTGGCGTTGCCTGCCCGCACCTCGGCCTCGATCTGCGCATTCAGCATGGCGAGCAGCGAGCCGGCGAGAGTCTGGTCGGCGCGCAGGCGCCGCCCCGCGTCCGCCAGCGCATCAGCGGTCGCGTAGCACCGCTCGAAATGGCCGGCATCGAGTACTCCCCGTTCCTGTGCGACCAGGAGGATCTCTTCGAGATGGTGGCAGACCGTTTCAATCGGCTTGATGCTCACCGACCGGGCGGCTCCCTTCAGGCTGTGCGCGGCTCGGAATAGATGCTTGACCACGTCGACCCGTTCGTTCGCTCCTGGGCTCTTCTCCAGCGCAACCAGGTTTTCATTGAGCGTCCGGACGTGATCGTCGAGCTCGACGAGGAAGATCCCGATCAGGCGCTCTAGTAGCTTCGCATTGTCCATGCCCTACTCGCGGTAGCTGACCAGAAGATTGCTCAGCGTGCCGGACAGCGCGGTCAGCTCCTCGGCTGCGCGTTTGCTCTGGATGGTCGCCTGCGACGTCTGCATCACCGCCTGGCTGATGTCTTGCATAGCCTGATTGATCTGCGAGACGGCGATGTTCTGCTGATTGGTCGAGGCCGATATCTGCGTCGCTGACATGGCGGATTCGGCCAGCAGGTCGGCGAGGGTGTTGATGGCGTTGCCTGCCGCTTCGACGGTCTGCAGGGTGCCGTTGACGCTGCGGTTCGCGGTTTCCGTCGAGCCCACCGCGGCACTGGTGGCGCGCTGGATCTCACTGAGAATGCGGCGCACCTGGATGGTCGCCTTCTTCGACTGGTCGGCGAGTGCTTTCACCTCGCTGGCCACGACCGAGAAGCCTTTGCCGTGCTCGCCGGCGCGGGAGGCTTCGATCGCCGCGTTCAACGCCAGCAGGTTGGTCTGGTCGGCGATGTCGTTCACGGTGGCGATGATCTCACCGATCGACTGCGCCTGTTCGGCAAGCGCCAGGATGCTCTCGGCGACCGCCCCCGACTGCTCGCGCACGGCCCGGGTGCTCTCGATCGACTGACTGACGACGGTACGACCGTTGTGCCCCAGTTCGATGCACTGCTGCGAAGACGCGGCGAGTGACTTGGCCCGTTCCGCGGATTGTTCCGCCGTCTGCGCCAGTTCGTTCACCGTCGCCATCGACTCGGCCACGGAAGCGGCCTGTGCCTGCGAGGACGCCGCTTGTTGAGTCGAAGCGGCAAGGATCTCCGCGCTCGCCAAACTGATGCGGCCGGCGATGTCGCGCACGGTCGCCAGCATCTCGCTGCGCTCCGCATCGCGCGTTTGGGAGCGGCCGTTGGTGAACGCCTGGAAGAACTGCTTGGTCATCATCGCTGCGTACCTCCGTTGAAAATCAAACTTTCGGCTGGGAACCTTCGTCCACGAAGAAGCGGTCGTCGGTCAGCAACAACTCGCCGTCGAGGACGATCAGCGCATCGCTGGTCACGCCGCGCATCAGCCCGTGACCGGCCGCGCCGGTGCCCGGCGGGGCGAGCACGGTGTCGGCGCGCAGTAGCCGGACCTCGTCGACGGTGTCCGTCAGAACGCCGAACTCGGGTTGGTGCTGTCCGAGCACCATGATGCGAAACAGATCCGAGATCCCCTGCGTCGGCACTCCGAGTAGCTCGCGCAGATCGAATACGGCCAGAATGTCGCCGTGCAGATTGATAACGCCGAGGAGGCGCTGACGGGGGAGAGGCGTTACCGTGGCGAGCTTGAGCACCTCGAGGACGAAGCGCGACTCGATGGCGTAGCGTTCACTGGCGAGGGTGAAGGTCACGACCTCGATCTCCACGCCGCGCGCTGCCTGGATCGCTCCCGCCCCGGCGAGCAGGTTGGCCCGCGCGTCGAGAATCTCGCGGGTGCGGTCTTCGCCGGGATGCAGCATCTCCTCCATCGCCTGGGTGGCGGCGGCGATGCGCGCGTGCGCTCCCTGCCAATCGACGGCAACCGCGTGGGGCGGCTTCGCGTCGCGACCTCGTCGTACGGGTTGAGCAGCCGCGCTTCGCCCGTTGCCACCTTCGATCGGCACCGCGTCGGAGTGTTTCATCTCGTCGCCACGGCGGGTGCCTCGAGCAGGCGCAGCTCGGCCGCCGCCACTTCGGCCATCTCGCCGGCGCTAGTGCCGTCGCCCAATGGCACGATCTCGTCGCCGGGCCGTGCCGCACACAGCGTGCGCGCGTTGCGATAGGCATGCCGCGCCCCGACGCGATCGCCTTGCTTCAGCCGAATCGAGGCGAGAAGGAGGTGCCCCGCGGCCAACGTGCGATCGATATACACCACGCGCTCCGCGGCGCGCGCGGCCTCGGCGAAGCGGCCGAGTCCGATCAGCACCGCGGCATGAAGGTAGTGCAACTCGACCGCGAGGACGTGACGTGCCGTCGCCCGACGGCACAGCGCTTCGGCCGCCGACTGATCGACATTGGCGAGGGCTCGCACGTTCAGTGCGCACGCGCGTTCATCGCGGGGGTGGGTGCCGGCGAGCGACGCCGCGCGAAGATAGTCTCCGTTGCGCACGCCGCTTCGGCGGCGGCGAACACGCCGACGTGCGGCGGCTGAGGCTCTGCTCGCAACGCGGTCGCGCCGAAAATCGAGGGCCTCGCGGGCTCGGGCCTGTGGACGTCCACGGGCGACGGTGCCTGGCGGGACGATGTGCCGCGCCGAAGGGGACCCGTGGCGATCCCACCCGCGCGGCGGTAGTACAGACCCCATTCCGCGCTCTGGACTTCCAGATCGACTTCGCCCCGAGCCCTGGGATCGGATGGACCCGGAATCAGCCAACCGCCGTCGGCCAAAGACTCGGCGAGGCGCCGCAGCACGAAGTCGACGGTGTCTTGATCAAAGTAGATCAGTACATTGCGACAGAAGATCAGATCCGTTCCTGTGGTCGCGCACTGCGCGGACGAGTACTCCGAACCGACCAGGTTGAGGTACTCGCAGCGCACGCGCCGTCTCAGTGGTTCCGCCAGGGCGAAGTCGTCGACCGCGCCGGGGTCCTTCCCGGGACGGGCGAGAAATACCGATCGACGGTCTTGCTATCGATCCCTCGCAGGGCCCAGGTGCCGTAGCCTCCTGCGTCCGTTGCAAGGCACGGCGGGAGACGTCCGTTGCCAGAACCCTTGATTGGTTCGCACTGAGCACCCCTCCTCCTCCAACAGGATGGCCAGGGAATACGCCTCTTCGCCGGTCGAGCGGCCGGCGCTCCATGCGCGCACGACGTGCTGCGAACCGCGTCGCCGCCGCAGCTCTGGCAATACCGTGTCGCGGACAAACTGGAAGTGCTGCGGGTCGCGAAAGAAATACGTTTCACCGACGGACAGCTCTGCCACCAGCTCGTCGCGCGCGTCCTCATCGGTCTCTACCAGGGCACGATATCGGGCTAGATCGGTCATCCGTGCTCGTTGCATCGCTTGGCGGATTCGGTGCTCGGCTTCGGCCCGACGCGCGGGCCCGAAGGCGAGCCCCGAGGCGACGCGGGCGATCTCCGCGACAGCCGCGGGTCGGGACTGGTCCACGCCGGCGCCTTCATCGCTCGCCTCCCGCGTCTGTGGCTGCGACATGGCCGATTCGAGCGCCGTGGTCTCGGCGTTCGACAGGAACCTGCTCAGATCGTGGATCAGCACGAGTCCGTCGACGAGCCGGGCGACACCGGCGAAGAACCCCTCGTTCGACGCGATTCGATGGATACCGTCGATCGCGTCCGGCGGTACCTGGATCACGTCCGCGGCGCGATCGACGCGCAGCGCGACCTTCTGCTCTCCGGCCCGCGCCAAACACGAAGTGATCGGACGAGGCGAGGGGTTTTGGAGGCAAGCCAAACCTTTGGCGGAGGTCGAATACCGCGGTCACTTCACCGCGCACGTTGATCAGACCTTCCACGGCCGTGGGTGCGTTGGGCAGGGGAGTGACGGTGACGGAGCGCAATAGTTCCAGTACATCGGCGACCGGGATGCCGTAGCGCCAGCCGGCCACGTCAAACACCAGGATCTCAGCCAGTGCTCGCGACGCAACGGGATCGCCGTCGGATAACGGGAACGCGCCGATCATGCTCGCGCCGCTTCGCCGGTTGCCTGGCCTCGAAGTTCTGCGGCTGCAACGGTTTCCAGGCAGCGGGCGATGACCTCCAGGAGCAACGCCGGCTTTACCGGCTTCGTCGCGTACTCGTTCATGCCCGCCGCCAAACAGAGCAGGTGGTCGCTCGGCATCGCACTTGCGGTCATGGCGATGATCGGCAACTGGCGATGCCCCCATGTTTCTCCCGCGCGGATGAGCGCGGTCGCCTCGTAGACGTCCATCTCGGGCATCTGCACGTCCATCAGGACGACGTCGAACACGTTGGTGTGCACGGATTCGATCGCTTTGCCACCGTTGTTCGCAATCGTCACTTTGTGGCCGCGCGCCTCGAGCACGCACGTCATCAGTTCCTGGTTCACGGGGTTGTCCTCAGCCACCAGGATGCGGAGCGGTTTCAACGCCGGACGCGGAATCGGGATGAGTGGGACAGCCGCCTCCTCGTTAGGTGTCCGCTCTGTCGCCGCTGCCGGCAACGGCAGCCGATCGAGCGGTGAGATCTGCTTGGTCAACGATTGTGTCGCAACCTGAAAGCCGCCGCATGCTCGGCCGGTTACGGTCGAGCATGCGGAACGGACCTTTGCTCAAGTCTGCAAGACCGCCGCGGGGAGGTGGACGTTGTTACGCGGAAGAGTCAACGTCTCGAAGATGCACCTGACGAAGGCGACGGCTCACAACCTCCGATCCAAATCATGCTCGCGATTATTCGGAGTCGGCGGCACGCCGAGGGCAAAGTGGGGGGCTGGCGAAAATGTCGTTGGCGCTGTGGGATACCGCCGACCGCGCGGTGGCGTTCGGCCGCGTCTCCCTAGCCGACACCGTCCCGTCTACAACCTCGTGGTGTCGAACGTTCCCTGCCCGTCGTTCCCGCTCTACTGCGCAGGCTCGCGCGTGCGCGCGTGTTATCCGCTGGGTCCGATCTTCGAGGGGACCGCCATCAACATCACCGTGATGAGCTACTGCGACTCGGTCGGCATCGGAGTGGTCGCCTGTCCGCGGACGACATCGGGTACCGCGGCCATCGCCGCGGCGTTCGAATCAAACACCGCCCGCCTGCTGCGCCTCGTCGCGCGGAAACCGCCTCGACGCAAACCGGCGCGGTCGTCGCACGCTGCCACGCGCACGGCCGTTGCGGCCCGCGCCGCCGGTCGGTAGCAAACGCGACGCGCTATACCGCGGCACTCCGGCGCGCCGCCGCCTGTGCTCGCCGGCAACGCGAAGTCTCTGGTCAGGGCTTGCGCCTCATTCAGCGTCGAGATGCACAGGGCACACGAAGCCGTCCGGCTTCACGGCCAGCACCGAACACGGCAGCTTCCGGACCACCCGCTCAGCCGTATTGCCGATCAGCATGCCGGCGATGCCGGCGCGGCCCACCGCTCCCATGACGACGAGATCGATCGCTTGCGCCACAGTAAACTCCGGAATGACCTCCTCGGGCTCCCCGCGGCGCAGGATCGTCTGAACGTCCGCCAGACGACTCCCGAACGACGCGGCGAACGTCTCAAGATCCCCAGCGGTGTGCCGCCGAGCGTCTTCCACGTAGGCCGCGAAGGCATCGGCGGAGACATGCAGGCCAACCGTCCCCTCCGCGAAGGGCGCCCACGCTTGCAGCAGGATCGGCGAGCCCTCTTCCAATAGCGCCATGAGCAACGTCAACTCGACGATCTTGGTGTTCAGCGCCTGCTCCGCCGCGTCGTCGGTGTTGGTGTTCACCGTGCCGAGGATCTGCGGAGTGCGCCCCTCGCCGCCGGGGCGCACCAGGAACACGGGACAGGGGCACTTTCGCAACAGCTCCATGTCGATCGCGCCGAACGGCTTCGAACCCGAAACGGCCACGTCACGCGCGTGCGACCGCATCAGCAAGTCGTGTTGGGAGCGAAGGATCTCCTGGATGATGACGGTGGCAGGCCGGCCAATGAGAAGCTTCGACTCGCTCGGCACACCCAGGAGGCCGCGTGCGACGTTCGCCAGTTGCTCGCGCCGGCGGCCGACCATCTCCTCCTCCACCTCCGTCGGCAAATAGCGGCGGGCGTAGGTCGGAACGGTCATGACATCGATGATCGTGAGTCGTGCGCCGCACTTCCGCGCGAGACGGACCGCTCGCTCGAGCGCCGGGTGGACAGAAGCCGTGGCGTCGATGTCGACGAGAATGCTCTTGAATGATTGCATATCGGGCTCCAACGACCGCACGCCCTCCGGCGGCGCTTTCACGGCCGGTCGCGAATGGCCGATCATCCTTGATCGGGCTGTACTTTTACGAAATCGATCGACTATCGCTCCTGTCCCGCGCGCCGAGCAGCGGTTCCACCGCCGAGAACACATCGAACAGCCGATCCTCGATCAGTTCAAGCATTTCGATTCCCTTCTACACCCTCCGCGTCGGCTTGGCGCGGTCGCGCATCGAGAACCGCAGTGACATCGATGACGTTCGCCGCTCGCAGCAGTCCTTCTCGCGCCGAGCTGCGCTGGCAGATGCCCGCTACCTGAGCGAGCAATGCGAGCTGGGTTTCCGGCCGCTCCGCGGGAGTGACGAGCAGGAACACCAGGTGAATCAGATCCGGCGACGCAGCCGAGAAGAACAGCCCGTCGACGGTTCGGCCAAACACCGCGATCGGCGCTTCGAGACCGGGATAGCGAGCGTGCGGAATCGCCACGCCGTTGCCGATGTCGGTAGAGAGCTCTGCTTCTCGTTCCAAGGCAATGCGAACAATCCCGCCCTTGTCGGTGCCGGAGGGCAGCCTGTCGTTCGGAATGGCATCGACGAGCTCGGCAATGGCCTGATCGCCCGTCTTTGCCGCGAGATCGAGTACGATCGCACCGTTCGACAAGGCCGCCTGCAAGGATACCGGCGCCTCGTGCGGATACTCGTCTTCGATCTGCCCCACCACCTGTTCGAGGATGTCCTCTTGGGTGATGAGGCCCACCGCCCGCCCGTCATCCTCGACCAGATAGAGCGTAGCGCCCTCGGTTTGCATGCGCGTCAACACCGATTCGATGCTGTCATCTGGGCCAACGCTCTTCAGCGGTCGCACCAACGGCCCCCAATCGGCTTCGGCGGCGTGTGCGATCAGGTCCTTGGTGAGAAGGTAACCGGCAGCTCGACCGGTCTCGGGCTCGACGACTGGCCATCGCGAGAACCGCTCCTGGGAGATCAGCCCGAGCACCGTGGTTCTGTCCGCGGATATCGGCAGCCGCCGCACCCGCGTCCATGGCACCATGACGCTACGCACACGCTGAGAGCGAATGTTGGAGATGTTTTCCATGAGGAGTTGGAGCCGCAGATCCTTGATCTTTCGATCCGCCGCCTCGCGGTACAGTCCGGTGTCGGCGAGGACCAGCCGCGCCAGCGCCACCGCCGCTTCCGCTTCCTCGAAAACGGCCGCGGTCGCACCGGCCTGCTCCAGGTCCTCCCGCTCTCCGAGGTAGCGCGCTCGCACCAGGATGCGCACCTGGGAGCTCAGATTACGCGCCGCCGCGATCACGGCCGTGCGGTCCGACGAGTCGGGAAGTGTGACGATGAGGTGAGATGCTCGCCGCACCTCGGCCTGTTCGAGAATCCCCTCGTGCGACGCGTCACCAAAGATGGCGGTCTGCCCCTCCGCCATCAGCGACATGACCGTGTCCATGTTCAGGTCGATCACGACGGTCGACAGACCCGCCTCGCGCAGGAGGCGGTGAACGGCACGGCCCACCGGTCCGTAGCCGATGACGATTGCCAGCCGAGCATTCGTTTCGGCCGGTTGCGACAACGTGTCGGCGGCCGTTCGATTTGCCGCGATCGCACGGCTCTCGGCGCGCCTGTTGAAGAGTCGCCAGATCAGCGGCCGCGCTTTCATCCACGCCTCCGCCTCCGGGAGTATCCGGAACATCATCGGGTTCAGCGTGATCGAAATGATGGCAGATGCGACCAGAAGATTGTGACCGGCGGCGGGCATCAGTCCGTGCCGGTGCGAGAGGTCCGACACGATGAACGAGAACTCGCCGATCTGCGCAAGTCCGATGGCGACGGTCAGCGCCGTCCGCGCCGAATGCCCGAGCAGAGCGACGATCAGGAGCGCGGCCAGCGGCTTGGCGAGCAAGATGATCCCCAGCGCGGCGGCGAGCATCAGCGGCTGCTGCAGCAGGAAGGCCGGCTCGAAGAGCATGCCCACGGACACGAAGAACAGAACGGCAAACGCGTCGCGCATGGGCAGCGCGTCGGCCGCCGCCTGGTGGCTGACCGGGGACTGCGCCACCACCATGCCCGCGAGAAACGCGCCGAGGGCCATGGAGGCGCCGAAGAAAAAGTAGGAGCCCGCGGCAATCGCGATTGAAAAGACCAAGACGGTGAGCGTGAACAACTCGCGCGAGCGAAGCCGCGCGACTTGCACCAGCGCCCATGGCACGATTCGCGATCCCGCCACGGCCACGACGGCGACCAGGGCGCCGAGCTTCAGCAGCGCAATCCCGAGGGTTTGCCAGAACGCGGCCCCGCCCGCCGGCTTGTCCACCGCGGCCGCGCCGTACTCACTGCCTAGTACGGGGATCATCAGCAGGAGGATCACCGTGAGGAGATCCTCGACGAGCAGCCAGCCAACGGCGACGTGCCCCGGCGGAGTGGTCAGCACGTCGGCATCCATCAACACGCGCATCAGGACGACGGTGCTAGCAACCGACATCGCCATCCCGATCACGGCGCCGCTCGTCGCGGGCATTCCGAGGCCCGAAAATACCACTACCGAAAGCGCCGTCGCGACGAGGCTTTGCCCGATCGCGCCTGGGATGGCCAGCGCCTTGACGGCCAGCAGGTCTTTGAGGTGGAAGTGCAGCCCGACGCCGAACATCAAGAGAATGACGCCAACTTCGGCCAATTGCTGCGCGAGGTTGACGTCGCCGACGAAGCCGGGGGTGTACGGTCCGATCAAGATGCCGGCGAGGAGATATCCGACGATTGGCGAGAGCCCCGCGCGCTGCGTGACGATGCCGAGAACCCAGGCCGCCGTGAAAGCAGCGGCCAGCGTAGCGATGAGCGAGACATCGTGCATCGCGCGACCATATAGCAAGCAGTGAGCGCGTTCATCACATCGGAGCGCGAAATTTCTCGCTTCCCGCGAAAAAATTTCACCGACCGCCATCGCCGTCGACGAGAATGCCGCGTCTGCGTCTCACAGACGCAGATCGCGACCGTGACGTCGGCACCTGCTTGCGCGAAGGGGTGACCGCCCGGGCAGGAAGACGGCGCGCGCTTCCAACCGATTCCGCCACCGCGAGTAGGGACCGCTTCCGGCCCGGGCGGGGGTGTTGTAGGCACGGCGGCAGCAATGACGATGGCGCGCACAGCCACACTCCATCGGATCTCCGGGCTCCCAGGCGCGGGAAAGTCGACGTACGCGGCGCGCCTGAAGGTAGAACGCGACGCCGCGCACCTGTCGCTCGACAGCGCCCCGCGCTCGCTCTTGCGCACGTACTTCCTCTTGATGATCTGCACCGCCACCACCGAGGCCGGTCGGCGCTCGAGGGTCTCGCGCACATCCTCGCCGATCACATCGAAGGCGTCGAGCCCTTCGCGCTCGACGTGCGGGAGCACGACCTCGAAGCACACCCGCGGCAAATTGGCCGGCAGTGGCCGGCGCACCGGCTTGCGCCGCTGGTGCGCCGGTACCAGATGCACCCGCGGCGTTGCCGCGCCACGCAGGTCTTGTCCGTCGGCCGACTGCCCATCGTCGAGCACCAACCCCAGCACCTCCAGGGTGAGCTGCGCGTCGTTCTCCGGTGCGCGGTGCGACTTCTGCCCGATCAGCCCCCGCTTGAGGTGCTCGTTCTCCTCGCGCTGCAGCTCGTAGAGCTTCTTGTACCGATCCCGTTCACGCTCGGCGGCGGCCAGGCGCTCTTCGAGCTCGCTGACGCGGGCGCGCAGCTTGGCGTTCTCCTCCCGCAGCACCGCGTTCTCGCGGCGCAGTGTCGCGTTGTCGGCGATGAGCTGGCGGTTCTGCGCGACGAGCTCGGTCACCTGCGCTTGCAGTGCCGCGAACACCTCGCTGTCGACGGTGATCGCGGCTGCTCGCCGCTGCCCACCGTCACCGGCACCACTGACACCGCCACCACTCACGCTCACGTCTATGGATCGATTCGACCATGTGCGGCAACGACTTCGTGCTCATCGTCCCGATCGTCAGCCTCGCCGGTTTCCCGCTCGACTGTGTGACGCACGCCCGCGCCGCTCGATCCCGGCGAGCAGCTTTCCCAACGCCACGGCATCGATCCGCACCGCCGCATCGCCTCCATTCTCAGGCTGCGGCACGACGAGCAGTGCACGGTGAAACCGCTTGTAGAGGAACCACAGCAGCTTCACGCGACTGCGAGCTCGATCCCACGGTGAACAGGCGGCTGTGACCGATCCGCTCGGCCACCTGTGCGAACAACTGCGCCTCGTCGCCGACGGCTCCGTCGGTGACGAAGACGATCTGGCGCACGTCCGTCGGCGCCGCGCCGGGAACCAGCGCAAGGTCGAGCGCGGCGGCGATGTTGGTGCCGCCGTCGGCGCCGAGGTCGTCGACGAACTCGCGCGCTCGGTCGATGTTGTCCGCCGAGGCCGGGACGCTCGTGCCGAACAGAGCGTGTGCATCGCAACTGAAGGCGATTACGTCGAACCAGTCCCCGTGTTGGAGCTGATCGAGGGCGAGCAGGAGGGCGAGCTTGGCCTGGCGGATGGACGCTCCGCCCATTGAGCCGGAGGTGTCGATCACGAAGACGACATCGCGCGCGACCCGATCTTCGTCGATGGTGAGCGGCGGCAGCACCATCAACAACGCGTAGGCTGTGCCGCCGATCTCTTCGTGAAAACACGGCGGACGCGGGCACAGAGTCCGTTTCGGGCCGCCAGACCAGGACGAAGTCGCGATCGGCGGACGCGTCGTCCCGAACGGTCACCAGCCGCACGAACTCGCCGGCGTCCGCGATTTCGATGCGATGGCTGGGACTGTAGATGGCGCGCAGGGGCAGTCCGGGATCGAGCGCCACGCCGATGCGCACTGGGTTGATCGATTGCCCCGATCCGAGCGTGGCGCTGGCGAGCGCCATGGCCGCATTCTCCGGGTCGTCACCCGCGGCCGCGCCGCTCGAACCCAGCCAGCGCGGGGCGACGACGGTGGGAAACCGCAAGTGGAACTCACCGGCGTCGTAGCGTGCGAGATGCTGCATCTCGATGTCGATCTCGATGATCTGGCCGGGGCCGATGTTGGCGATGCTGGTGCGGAAGACGTCGCCGCGGTCGCGCTCGACGAGAGACGCCTGCGACCCAGCGGCCCTCGCCTGTTCGTAGGTGCGCCGCGCCTCGCCGCGCTCCTCGATCGCACGCGCGCCGACGTGCATGACGAGGTGGTCCACCGCGGCGCCCTCGGGCAGCGGGAACACGTACACGCCATCGACCCAGTCGGAGCCGGGGTTGTGGAAGCGCTAGGTCACCCGGGTGCGGGCGATCGGGCCGGTGACGGTGATGTCGATATCGGTGGCCAGGCACGGCGCGGGGTTGCATGCGCCGCCGGAGCAAAGCTGCAGCGTCCCGTCGTCGGCGGCCCCGGCCGCCATTGGCCCGAGCATGAGCAGTGCGCCTAGCGTCAGCGCGAGCGCGAACTCCACGAGGGTCGGGGAGCGGCGCGGCATCGATCCGTGGGACAGCGAACGGGTCCTTCTTCGCCTGCACCAGCGCCACCAGGCGCGTCTGCGCGTCGTCGACTCGGGGGGTGTGTTGCTGGTCGACTCCAGCACGCTGGGGCCGCAGCGCGAGCCGGGTTCCGGGTTCGACCGCCATCGGTTCAGCCCCCGTGGAGCAGCGTCGCAGTGCTCTCTACCGCCTCGGCGCGTTGCCCTTTCGCGCGTACCGGCGGCTCACGCGAGGAGGCTCGGAAGGTCTGCCGGGAGGCGATTTCTACTCCGGTGAACCGCGCTTGCTCGGATCGGAGGTACGAGCCGCGCTGGCGGGCCGATACGGCGCTACGACGCGGATTTCCGAAGGGCAGGCTTCGGTCACCCTCTACACCGCGATTCCGATCCGGTGGAACCGCCGGGTTCTCGGCGCCGTACTGGTGTCGCGGTCGACGCTCGGCATTCTGGCGATGTTGGACGAGGTGCGGATCGACATCTTCCGGGTCGTGCTCGCGTCGCTGGCGGTCGCCGCCGTCCTCTCGCTGTTGGTGTCGACGACCATCGCCCGACCGCTCGGGCGGCTGCGGGCCGAGGCTTCGCAGATCGTCGACGAACGCGGCCGCCTGCAGCGCTCGTTCACCGGGTCGCAGCGGCGCGGGAGAGATCGGCGTCTCTCCCGCGCCCTCGAACAACTCACGCTGCGGTTGCGCGATCACGTGCGCTTCATTGAATCCTTCGCCTCCGACGTGTCGCACGAGTTCAAGAATCCGCTCGCCGCGATTCGCTCCGCCGCCGAGCTGCTCGCCGACAGCCGCGGCTTGCAGGACCGCGAACGGATGCTGGCCATCGTTCTGAAGGAGGTGTCGCGCATGGAGCGCATGCTGACCGGGGTGAGAGATGTGACACGGCTCGACGCCGGAGCCGCCGACGAGGCGAACGAGCTGGTCGACCTGGCGCAGGTGGTCGGTGTCGCCGTGGAATCGGCATCCCTGCAGACGCGGCGAGACGTGCGCATCGAGCTGGCGGAACCCCCGACGGGCGCGACTTGGGTGCGCGGCTCGAGCGAGAGCTTGGTGCAGGTCGTGTCGAATCTTTTGGACAATGCCGCGGGCTTCGCCCCGGACGGCAGCGCGGTGTGCGTCGAACTCGGCACGGACGGTGGCTGGGCGACGATTGCCGTCAGCGACGGCGGTCCAGGCGTGCCGCCCGAGCACCGGCAGCGGATCTTCGACCGCTTCTTCAGCTTTCGGCCGGTTTCGGACAATGGCGTCGGTCACGTCGGTCTCGGACTGTCGATCGCCCAGCCGATCGCCCGCGACCACGGCGGTGATATCGCTGTCGGCGAACTTCCGGGCGTCGGCGCGCGCTTCGAGGTGCGATTGCCACGGGCCTGACCGGAGACCGGAAAGACATGCGCTCCGCCTACATGAAGCGCTTCAGGCGCGGCCAGAGTTCGGCCACCGGCGCCTTCAGGCCGCGCGCCACGTGTACCGGCAGGTCGTCCTGGTGCGGCAGGCAGTAGACGCACCTCACGCGGTCGACCTCCTCGACGAACTCGAAAGCCTCGAGCAGATCGCCGCGCCGATGGCCGACGGCGATCACGGTGTCCCCGTCGCGCAGGTCGCCCGGCCCCCACAGGTAGAAGTTGTTGTGACCCGAAATCACCCGCGGCAAGCCCCGCGGTCCGCCGAGAAACTCGATCGCACCCGCCTCGCCGTAGTTGCGCACGAGTATCACGGCCCTTTCGCGCTGCCGGGGATCGACGTTTCGATGGACGCGGGCCACGGTGTCGACCAGATCCTGCCATCCGTGCATGTCCGCGTAGAGTTGGGGTAGTGCGCCCAGCGCATGGCGCTCCATCCGCGGCTCGGAAACACCGATCGCGCGCTGGTAGGCGATGAAGCGCTCGACCGGAAGTACGGGAACCGCCATGGGAAGAATGGCGAGCCCGCCGCCGACGTACAGCGCGGTCGCCGCCGGTAGCATCCAGGAGCGCCGGCTGCTCGCGGCGAGCCCCTGGAAGGCGACGGCTCCCGCGGCGAGAAGCATGGGATAGATCGGTCCGAGGTAGTAGACCTTGCCCCGCTGGACGACGAGGAGCGCGAAGATCACGGGATAGGCCACGCCGAGGGCCCGCACCGGTGCGAGTGCCGGCACGAACAACAGGCAGGCGAGACCGAAAAGCCACAGCGGCAGCGCCAGGGGGTGCAACAGGAGGATCTGGCCGGCGAAGAAGTCCAGAGGTCCGACGGCCAGGTTCTTCTCGGCGCTCGCCCGCGCCATGAACTCGAGCGTCGGCCAGTTGTTGCGTGCTTGCCACAATACATGCGGAACGAAGATCGCCGCCGCGAGCGCTCCGCCTAGCCACATCCAGGGCGAGACGAGGTGCCGTCGCTGTTCGGTGAAGAGCAGGCCTATCAACAGTCCCATCCCGAGGAAGGCGACGCTGTACTTGTTCTGCAGGCCGAAACCAGCGACGAGGCCGAACCACAACCACAGTCGCGGCTCGTCGCGCAGCAGGGCGCGTATGGTGATCAGCTGGAGCGCCGCCCAGAAGGCGACGTCGATGCCGTTCATGGAGAAGGTGTGGCTCACGGCGAGATACTGGGGAGCGAAGAAGGCGGTCAGACCGGCGAGGACTTGCGCGCCCCGGCGGCCGCCGAGTTCGCGAGCGATGAGCATCGTCAGGACGACCGTCGCGGCGCCCGCGAACGCGGAGACGACTCGGATCGCCGGAAGTGAGTCGCCGAGCAGGTGCCGGGCCCCCCACAGCAGCGCGATCGAGAGCGGCGGGTGGTCGACGTAGCCGAAGGCCAGTCGCTCGGAACAGGCGATGTAGTAAAGTTCGTCGCGGAAGATGCCGTACCCTGCGCTGGTGGCGAGATGGAAGGAGACCTTCGCAATCGCCATGAACGCCAGCAGCCGCGGGCAGTGCGGGCCCGGATGGACTCGGCCCGATGCAAACCACCGCTGGCTGGATATCGCTGACATCGGCGAGCCGGTTTTAGCGCTGGTGCGGCGGCGACGTCGACCCGTGCGCTCCCGGCTCGACGCCGACCTCGGCGTCGAGTGCGGCCGGCGCGGCTACGTTGCGGGCGCGGTCGAGAGCCGCGGCGACGACACCGGCAATCGTCGCGCTGTTGCCACGGCTCAGCAGCGCTTGGTTGAATTCGAGCTCGACGCAGGCAAAGCGCGCCGAGCGCAGCGATCGGCGCAACGCGACGCTGAAGCCGTCGTTGGTGCCGCGATACGGATAGTTGCGCCGCACCCGCAGCGCGGGGGCCGCGACTGCCAGGGCATCCTTCCACTGCGCGCAAAGAATCCGCTCGCCTCGCCGCCGCGGATCGTAGAGGAATCCGATGTCGGCGGTGCGCTCCACCCCCTCCCAGATGGGAGTGAAGCTGTGAACCGACAGGAGGAGGACGGACTCACCGCGGTCGAGGCAGGCGCGCAGGTGCGCTTCCACCCTGTCGCGGTAGGGCTGGTAGTAGCCTTCGACGATGGCCGCCCGCGCGTCGCTCGGGAGTGGGCGACTCCATTGCGAAAACAGCGCGCGGTGGTGCGGCGAACGGTTGAGGTCGATGAGCAGACGCGACGCGTTGGCGGCGAATATCGGCGCGCGACACCGTCGGGCGATGGCGCGGGCAACGGAGAGGGCGTCGATGTCCCAGCCGCGGTGGCTGTCGAGCGCGGCTCGGGCCCGCCGAAAGTAGGCCTGGTAGCGAGCCGGAATCCGGTTCGAAGCGTGCTCGCACGAGACGGCGACGGCGTCAAATCGCATCGGGTAGAAAAGGCTCGGCATCGCGCAGGCAGTCGCACACGGCGCCGTACACGGCGCGCAGGCGCTGGCGAGATGGGGAAGGACCGGCAGCGGTGAGGATGCGGCGCGCCAGGCAACCGTGACGTTGGTAGGTGTCGAAGAACGGCTCCCACTTCGCGGCGCCCGGCTCGCCGGGCGCCAGTTCCCCTATGAGAAACTGCCAGACGTCGCGCGCGACCGCCGGGGCGCGACCTGGGAAGCCGAGCAGCGCCAGGTACTCGGCGTCGTCGACGACCGCCTGATCGCCGTCGGCGACCGCGGCCCGCAGGATCGTCGCGAGACGGTCTTCGTGCCACCCGGCGCACGCCGGTTCGCCGGAAAGGCGCCGCACAGCGGCGATGGTCGCTCCCGCGATGGCGATGTCGGCGCCCGGGTACTCCTGCAGGTCGACGACCCGGATCTCGATCGCGTCGCGGTCGAAACGGGCGATACAGCCGCGCGCGTTGACCCACTCGTGGCGCAACACGCCCTCCGGGTCGAGGGGCGCGAGGTCGTCGTAGATCCGACCCAGCAAATGGGCTTCGTAGTCGGCGCGCGTGTAGACCCGCTCCGGGATGACGCTGCCGCTCACCGACGGCACGCGGCGGGCGTTGGTGCCGTAGACGGCCATGCGGGTGTCGAGAGTGGAGGTTGGCGCTCCGCCGACGATCGGTGAACTCGCGGCGAGGGCCGGTAGGAGCGGCAGGACGACGCGGATGGCGGCGTGTAGGCGAGCGAACTCTTCGTCGCCGGCGAACGGCAGATTGATGTGCATGCTCTGCAGATTCGCCCAACCGTGGCCGCGGCAGTCGAAGATCCGGTCGAACGCCGCGTAGATCGCGTTGTTCTCGTGCGGCCACAGTCGTAGATCGCGCTCGGGGTCCATCCACGGATGCATCGCCGTCGGCATCAGGCGCGCGCCCATGGGGTCCAGCAATTGGCCGATGTGGGTCGTGTGTTCGTGGAAGAGGCGGCCGAGTCCGACCAGGTTCGCGGCCGGGCCGTTGGTTTTGATCTCCAAGACGTGCAGAGCCAGTTCGTTCGACCACGCGACAGGGCCCATCTCGACCTCGAGATCGTAGCCACCGCCGACCTGGCGCAGAATCTCGTCGGCGATCGGGCGCACGTCGAGCGATCGAGCGTCGACGATCATGTACTCGAGTTCGATGCCGACGCCGGCGAACAGTCCGAGCGGCGGTGAGGTCATGGATTGCCGCGAGCGCCGCGGCGTTCGATGCGTTCGAGAAACGTCCGCATCACGGCGTCGTAGAGTTCGTCCTTGATGACGGCGTCTTCGCATCCTCCCTCGACGCTGGGGTTGTCGTTCACCTCCATGACGAGGAAGCGATTGCCGAACTGCTTGATGTCCACGCCGTAGAATCCGTTGCCGATCAGCCCCGATGCCTCCACCGCCAGTTCGACCGCCCGCGGCGGCGCGTCCTCCACGGCGATCGTGTCGACCTTCCCCCAGCGGCGACCCCGATCGCCGTCCGATCGAATGATCTGCCAATGGCCGCTCGCCATGTAGTACTTGCAGGCGTAGAGAGGCTTGCCGTCGATCACGCCGATTCGCCAGTCGAACTCCGAGGGCGTGAACGCCTGCGCGACGACCAACTCGGACTTGTCGAAGAACGCGTCGAGCTGCGTGGCCAGGTCGGCACCGTCGTTGGCCTTGACCACGCCCTGGGAGAAGGAACTGTCGGGGCGCTTGAGTACGCAAGGAAATCCCAGCTTCGCGCCGACGTCGTCGGCGTTGTCGCGGTGGACGACCAGCGTGCGCGGGCAAGGGATGCCGCAGCGCTCGAACAGCTCCGCCAGGTACACCTTGTTGGTACAGCGCACGATCGAGGTCGGGTCGTCGATCACCACCAGCCCCTCGACCTCCGCCTGCCGCGCAAACCGGTAGGTGTGATGGTTGACGTACGTGGTCTCGCGCAGAAAGAGCGCGTCGTACTCGGCTACGCGGGCGAGATCCTCGCGCCCGATGAAGTCCGGACGCATTCCGTGTCGTTCCGCCGCCCTGCCGAAGCGGCGCAGGGCCGACTCGTCGGACGGCGAGTCCAATTCGTCGGGATTCACCAGAATTGCCAGGTCGTAGCGAAATTCGGCGCGACGGCCGACGTGGGGGCGCGCGAAGTAGCGACGGGCGCGTTCGGTCACGAACTCCCGGTGAGCGTCCGGGATGTCGGCGGAAGCGATCGGCCGCAGGCTGTCGAGTCGCCAGCGTCCGTTGGCGCGGCTGAACTCGACGCGCAGGAACGGCGCCGGGAAGTGCGTGAACAGGGCCTGGCAGAGTCGGTCGTAGCGCTTGGCGAGATTGCGCCCGAAATAGATGCTGATCTGGATTTGATCGGTCTTCAGCGGACTCAACGCCCGCTGCACCTCTCGTTGCAGGTCCTCCGAGACGATGCGGAGGAGGGCGGAGGAGCGCAGGTCCTGGATCGTCGTCACCGATGGTAGCGGCCGATGGCCGCGGGCCGCCGCGAGCAGGGACACGTAATAGCCGATGGTCTGGTAGCCGTAGGTGCGGCACAGGTTGAACACCTTGACCCGGCGCATCGCCGCGTAGGTTGGCTCGGTCAGGTAATCACGTGCCGCGACGACGTCGACGTCGGGCAGGTCGAGGTCCCAACGCTGTGGCCGGTCGACGACGATCAGGTGGCGCGGCATGATGCGGATCGACCCCGTGGCGAGGCCGGTCGTGTCTCGCGGGCCGACGGCGGTTGCGCGTCGTCGGCGGCGTCGCCGGAGACCCGGGCGGGCTCAGGCTCGGATGTTGGTGCCATCGGACCGGGATGCCCGGGGAGCCGCTTCTACTGACATCGAGCCTCGTTCCCTACCCTTTGCTGGACGGACGGTCGAGATAGGCACCGCCCCGACCTTCAGGCGATCGAGCAGATGCCATAGCCAACCGACCCGCGCAATAGGAAAAATCTCCATTCTTCCGCCCCGCGAAGCGCGGAGCAGGCACCTCGCAAATCTTCGGTCGACAGGGGTGGGATGCGACGGTAGCCTCACGCCATTGCGGATGGAGATCAGCACGGAAGATAGCGCGGAGTCGCGCGTGCAGGCCGCGGACATTTCGGTCGAGTCGCGTTTGAAACGCGAGCAGTTGCGCATCATCGAGCGCACCAGCACGCCGGGGCTGGTCAGTTGCTCGATCGGCGGCTTCGGGCTTCTGTGGTTGGCTCTGTTTTGGGCCGACACGGCAGCGATGCGCAACGCACTTCTCGGAATCGTCGTTTGTACGACTCTGATGTCCGCCATCTGGGTGGGTGCGCTGCGGGCGTGTCGACGCGATGATCTGCGACGCGCCTTCAACGCTCAGTTCACCGCCAACCTGATCGGCACGGGTTTGTTCTTCATCTTCGTCGATCGCGGAGAGATCCTCGGTCTCTTGACCGCATTTGTCGGCCTCAGCGCCGGGGCGATGATTCTGAAGGACTGGGCCCAGCGCCGCGCGGCGATGATCACGATCGCCGTCATCCTCGTGTCGGGCGCCGTCGGCGAGATCGGCGTCGTCGAGGCGATCGTCTTGCCGCCCTCGGTCCTCTACACCGCGGTGGCGGTCGCCATCATTTTCGGCTTCCGCACGCCGATCTCCGCCTTCCGAATGTTCAATGATCATCTGCGCGCATCGCGCGCGGATGCCTTGCGCAACGAACAACTCGCCCGCGAGGCGCGCGACCGGGCCGATGCGCAGGCGAGGACGCTCGCGGACCTGACCGAGGAGCTGCGCGAGTTCAGCTACGTCGTTTCCCACGATCTGCGGGCGCCGCTGATCAACGTCGAAGGATTCGCCTCCGTCCTGCAGGAGTCGCTCGACGAGTTCGACGCGGCCGTTCGCCGCGAAGGGACAGACGGCGACCACGCATCGATGCGCGACGCGTGGGTCGCTGTCCACTCCGAGGTGGTGGAAGCGCTCCACTTCATTTCCAGTGGCACGGCGAAGATGAACGCGCTGATCAGCGGCCTGCTCGAGTTGTCGCGTATCGACAACCGTCCGTCGCAGGAGTCCGTGGTCGCGCTTGCCCCGCTGGTGGACGAGTTGGTGGCGTCGATGCAACACCAGATTCGGGCGCGCGACGTGACGGTCGAGGTCGGGCCCTTGCCCGAGGTGGTCGGCGAGCGACTCCGCCTCAGCCAGATCTTCGGCAATCTGATCGACAACGCCATCAAGTACATGCCGGAGCGGGCGCCGCGGGAGATCTCGGTTTCTTTCGAGGAGCATGCCGACGCCTTCGCCTTCGCGGTGACCGACACGGGCGAAGGGATCGCTCCGGAGCACCGCCAACAGGCATTTCGTCCGTTCAAACGCCTGGCCGGCTCCCAGGCGGCGGTTGGTGACGGGCTCGGTTTGGCCGCGGTGAAGCGAATCGTCGAGCGGCACGGCGGCCGCATCTGGATCGATGACGCCCCGGGCGGGAGTGGCGCCAGCGTCCGCTTCACGTGGCCACGTCGGGTTCAGAGCGAAGCCGCCGTCGTGACGCGCGCGGCCGCCTGACGCGCGTCGCAGATCGCGTTCGACGGCGGACCAGTCCAGCAGTCCGTTGAAAAACAGGCGCGAGAGCGAAAACGAGGATTCAGGCGTCAGGGCAAGGCGCGAAACCGGAAGCAAAGTCGTGACTTTTGTTGAGGATTTCGCAACGCAGCCATGACGCCTGAAGACCGTTTGCAGCCCGCGTCCTGTTTTTCAACGGGCTGCTAGGCGCGATTGCCTCTGTCCCTGCGCCGGGGCGATCCGCTACGATGCGCCGATGCGACGCGTCGCCATTCTCACCGCGGTCGTACTTTCGCTGGCCAGCCCCGCAGCTGCGGCGGACCCGGTTTTTCACGCCAGCCAGATTGCCAGCGACGGGCGCACGGTAGCGGCGGAGATCGCGGATTTCGACGGCGACGGGCGCAGCGACATACTGCAGATCCTCTTCCGCGGACAGCCGCCGCGCGAGCAACGCGTCATTCGCCTGTACGTACAGGGCGGCGACGGCGCGCTGCCGACACAGCCGACCTCCGAGCGCGCGGTACCGCCCGGGGCCGCGGCCTACGACATCCTTGATGGCCGCGACGGCGCCGCCAGCCAGCTCGTGTTGCTGCGGCAGAGCGATCTCGTCGTGCTTTCGCTCGCGCCCGGCGGCGCTTCGCGGACGCTGCCGTTGCCAGGCGCGGGCAGCATCGGCGCGCTTGCCGACGACCGCGGATTGGAACGAGTGGAGATTGTGCACGACTCGCTGGGGCGCGAGCCGCGCCTCGTGGCGGTGCAGTTGGGAGAAACCACCGTGTTGTCGGTCAGTGGTACCGTCCTCGGTCGTCTGGAAACAGGCGGGCTCGCCAACTACCTCGTGCCGACCCGGCCCGGCCTGCTTTTCTTCGAGAGCGACATGCGACTCTTTTTCGATGCGCCGCGCATCTCCGTCGGCGACGTCGACGGAGACGGCGCGCACGACATCGTCACCTCCACCCGGCACGACGTGCGGGTCTTCCACCAGAAGGCCGACGGTCGCTTCGCGGCGCGGGCCGATCGCGAGTACCCGTTGGCCCTGTTGTCCGAGCACGATCACATTCGCGGTTCGGGCGGGGTCACCGCGCAGGTCGTCGATCTCGACGGCGAAGGACGCGGCGACCTCATCCTCGCGCACCAGACCGGTGGATTGGCCGACGCCCGGCTGATCACCCGCATCTACCGCAACGTCGCCAGCGCCTGGAAGCTCGACGCCCCGGTGCATACCATCGATTCGCAGGGGGCCATCGGCTCGGACTTCCCGGTCGACGTCGACGGAGACGGTCGCCCGGAGCTGGTCAGGATCGTCGTACCGTTCAGCACCATGGGTATCGTCAAGACGTTGCTGACCCGCACCATTCAAGCAGAAGCGAGGATCTATCGACCGGATCCGCGGACGGGTTTCGCGGCCGAGCCGTGGGTGAAGTTCGAGCTCGACGTGCCGTTCAGCTTCGACACCCTGCGCACCAGCGGGTTCCTTCCGAACTGGGCGGTGGACCTCAACGCCGACGGCCATCTCGACCTGCTGTTGTCCGGGGGCGGTGAACACCTCGACGTGCACCTCGGCGGGCCGCGATTCAACTACGCCAAACGGCAGAGTCGTACCGCGATTCGCACTCAGGGCGCGTTGCGCAGCGGTGATCTCGATGGCGACGCACTCCCCGACCTCCTGATCTTCGACCCGTTTGCCGCCGGTGCCCCGGTGCAGATCTTGCGGAACCTGGGCGTGTTGCCCGGGTCGCCGACGAGGTACGAGCCGGCGACCCGAACAACCCCCGCCGACGACGTCGCGCGCGACCGCGGCGACGGCGACGGCGAGGATCCGGCCGGGAGTGCCGTGCCGGAAGGCGCGAAATAGATCGGTCACCGGGCGGCCTGCGGTCGCCCGAAACCGGAGACGTAACTCGCTGGGCATGTTGCCTCGGTGGGGTCGGCGGGAGTAGGGATCGAGGGGTGCGATCCTCGGGGCCCGTAGGCGGGGGCGCGTAGAGAGTATGGCAATCGACGATAGCATTCAGGAGTACGGCGCGACGTGGAGGGAAGCGCTCTCGCGCGACGAGATCCGCGGGTTGCTGGCGCACGACGACCGGCGCGCTTGGCTCACGATCGGCTTCAACTGGACGGTGGTGTTCGCGGCGTTCGGCCTGGTCGCGATCTGGCCCAATCCGTTGACCGTCGTCGTCGCCCTGTTCGTCATCGGCGCGCGTCAGCTCGCCTGCGCGGCTGTCATGCACGACGCGGCGCACCGCGCGCTGTTTCGCAGTCGCGCGCTCAACGACTGGGCGGGCAACTGGCTGGGAGCTTACCCGATCTGGAGCGATACCGACCGGTACCGCCCTTACCATCTCCAGCACCACGGCAAGACCGCCGGCCCGGAGGATCCCGACCTGGGACTGGTGCGGCCGTTTCCGATCACGCGGCGCAGCCTGCGGCGCAAGGTCTGGCGCGATCTGAGCGGTCGGACCGGCTGGAAGTTCGCCAGAGGAGCGTGGCAGCGAAGCTTCGCGCGGGCCCGGACGGATCCCGCCGCGCGCAAGGCCGCGATAGGGGTCCTCGTCTCCAACCTGGTCCTCTTCGTTGTCCTGGCACTTGTCGGCTGGCCTCTGCTGTACTTGCTCTGGGTAGGGGCGTGGTTCACCACCTATACGTTGGTGACGCGTGTGCGCGCGATCGCCGAGCACGCGATGACGCCAGGCGCGTTCGAACCCGACGACCCGTTGCGACACACGCGGACGGTTCTGGCCCGTTGGTGGGAGCGGTTCTTCATCGCGCCCAACCGCCTGCACTTCCACCTCGAGCATCACCTGTTGATGACAGTGCCGCACTACAATCTGCCGCGCATGCACCGACTGCTCGCCGAGCGGGGCGCGTTGCGGGAGGCATGCGTCGAACGCAGCTACTGGCGCATCTTGCGACGAGCAGCCAGCGCTTGAACCGGCCCGCGCGGGACCGCCGACCGGATCCGATGTGATCGCGCTTCCGCCGCAGCCTGTCGACGTTCCATGGCCGACCCACTCGTGGCCGGAGGCCGCGGTGTCGTCCGACGCGGGGGCGCGGAGCCTCGGGCGCGCCGCGGACACCCTGATGCGCGAGGGGGAAGTCGATCGCTTTGGCGTGACGCGGGCCCTGCTGGTCGTGCACCGCGGTCGTCTGGTGGTCGAACGCTACCGCGACGGTGTAGGCGCCGACGCGACGCAACCGTCGTGGTCGATGGCGAAGAGTGTACTCCACGCCATCGTCGGCCTACTCGGCGAGGATGGTCTGATCGAACTCGACGCCGCGGCCCCGGTGCCGAGTTGGCGCGGCGAAGGCGACCCGCGCCGCGCCATCGCGCTCGACCATCTATTGCGGATGGTCGACGGGTTGGACTTCGTCGAGTACGACACCGCGGCCGGGCGGGCCGACGTCATCGAGATGCTTCGCGACTCCCGGCACGCCGATACGGCCGCCTTCGCCGAGAGCCGGGCGCTCGCACACGCGCCGGGGACGGTTTTCAACTACTCCAGCGGAACGTCGATGATCGTTTCCGCCATCGCCAGGCGCGCCCTCGGCGGGAGCCGCGCGGCGATGGAGACCTACATGCAGGAGCGTCTCCTCGGACCGCTCGGCATGACCAGTGCGAAGGCGCGTTTCGACGCGGCCGGGACGTTTCTCGGTTCGTCGTACCTGTTTGCAACGCCGCGTGACTTCGCCCGCTTCGGCCTCCTCTACTTGCGCGATGGGGTGTGGGACGGGCGCCGCGTCCTGCCGTCGGGGTGGGTGGACCATGCGCGGCGTGCGACCGGGCCATCGCGCGGCGTGTACGGCGCGCACTGGTGGCTCGACGTCGGCGCACCGGGGACGTTCTGCGCCAAGGGCTATCAAGGCCAGTACACGATCGTTGCGCCGGACCGCGACCTCGTCGTCGTAAGGCTCGGAGCTTCGACCGAGCCCCAACGCGAACACGTGGTCGCGGCCCTCGGCGACATCCTCCGCAGCTTTCCGCCGTCGGGTGCGGAGGCGATCTGAGCATTCGCGGGACCGCGCCGGACAAACGAGTCAGTCGCGCTGGGCTTCACCGGTCATCGGTACGAAGCCACAGGGAGGACGCTGTGCTCGACGAACCCGTGCGATATCGAGGTTTTGGCACTTTGCTGCAGTGCGGCGAAGCGGTCATCCACGTTGACCCGCGGAACGCCCCGTGGGGGAAGTACTTGCGTGGAAGTACTGATGCCAATGAGCGAACATTCTCTTGACTCTACAGGCTGGGGAAAGCTACTGACGGCAACAGCGCAGATCAGTTCGGGTCGTTCCGAATTGACTGTGAGCGTCGTCTCGGGGGGAGCCCGGGTTGGGCGCTGTCGGCAATTCGATCAGCAACTCGGCGAAAAGGAGTTTTGATGATGAACGGAGCGTACTCGGCTTCAAACAGGCGGCGCCTTTGGGCGGCGACCGTGGCGGCAGTGGTCCTCGCTGCGTCAACCGGTTGGGCACAGGGGATCTCGGGCCTCTCGGCGGCGAAGAACGGCGGCAACACCGCGGACTTCTTCGAAGACGGGCTGTTGGTCGGCGCACAGCGTACATCGGTCGTGGCCGTACAGCCGGGTGCCAATGCGACCAACTTCACGGTCCGCTACTCCGAGGTCATCGGCGCCGACACCGGAATCTTCACGAGCCGGACCGAAACCCTGAACTCGAATTATACGATCACGTTCACCGTCACGGCTCCGAGTACGTACTCTCTCGCCGTCGCAACGAGTCGTCTCGGCGCTCTGACGTTGGTGAACGACGGCAGCGCGTCGGCGACAGCCACGTTGGGGGCGGTCACCGGCGGTCAGACCGGCGGTGTGCTCGGTGGCAGCTTGGCTTTGGGTGCTGTCACGACACTGAGCAGCAACAGCAGTGCTAACACGCCCTTCAGCCAGGCGAGCGTCGCGACAATCACGGGAACGAGTAACGGTGTCCCGCAGGTTCATACCCTGACCTTCACGTGGACAGGCAGCTGCAACAGCGCCAGCGGCTTCACTGGTGGTGATGAGTGTGCCGTGCGCATGGGTATTACCACCGGATACGGCGGCGAAACCGCCAGCGACTATCCCGGGGTTGGTAGCCGCGTGATTGCGGACGATGGCCACTTCGTGTCCGTCACGTTCTCCTCGCCCTGCGGCAACGGCACGTTGGAGCCGGGTGAGAACGAACAGTGCGACGAAGGTGTGGACAACGGCTCGTCGGCTTCCTGCTGCAACGCGGATTGCACGCTCGATGCCGCTGCAACTTCCTGCCGCGGCGCGCTCGGCGCGTGCGATGTCGGTGAAGAGTGTGATGGTGTCAACGGTGCTTGCCCGGCGGACGAGCTGGTCTTGGCTGGTACGGTTTGCCGCGCTGCTTCGTCGGGCGAGGTTTGCGACATCGAGGAGACTTGCGATGGCGTGAACGTGGATTGTCCGGTGGACTCTGTGGAGCCGGCGGGGACAGTCTGCCGCACCAGTGCGGGCGACTGCGATATCGCAGAAGAGTGTGACGGAGTGGGTACGTTCTGTCCGGCGGATGACGTCGTGCCGGCGGCCACCGTTTGCCGTGCTGTCGCGGGAGTCTGCGACGTGGCGGAGGAGTGCGACGGCGTCGACACGGATTGTCCGGCCGACGACTTCGTGACCGCGGGCACGGTGTGCAACGCGAGCACGGGAGATTGCGATCCGGAAGAACAGTGCACCGGGTCGAGCGTCGACTGCCCGGCCGACGCGCTTGCGACGGCGGGCACGGTTTGTCGCGCCAGCGCCGCGGACTGTGACGCGGAAGAGCAGTGCGACGGCGTCGGCAATCAGTGTCCGGCGGATGGGTTGGAGCCGGCGGGTACGGAGTGTCGCGGCAGTGCCGGCGTTTGCGACGTCGCCGAGGAGTGCGACGGTGTGACCGATCAATGCCCGGCGGACGACGTGGTGTCGGCGGGCACGGAGTGTCGCGCCAGTGCTGGTGAGTGCGACGTGGCGGAGGAGTGCGACGGAGTCGATACGGATTGTCCGTCGGACGCCTTCGAAGCCGACGGGACCGCGTGCACGGATGACGGGTTGTTCTGCACGGGCGACGAGACGTGCCAGGGTGGCGCTTGCGTCGGCGCTGGCGATCCGTGCAACGTCGGCGTTTGTCTCGAAGACGACGACATCTGCTTCGAGGACGGTTGTACGACCGTTCCTCTGGCGTGCCGCACTTCGCTGAAGTCGTCGATCACGATCAAGGACAAGGCGGACAACACGCGCGATCGGTTGGCGTGGCGGTGGTCGAGAGGGCAGTCGACCACCCAAGCGGAGATGGGTAATCCGACGACGACGGCACAGTACAACCTGTGCATCTACGCTGGGACGACGGCCGCCTTGGTCGCCGAGGCCACTGTAGAGCCAGATCCGGTGAATTGGACGACGGTCAGCACCAAGGGGTACAAGTACAAAGACAACACGGGTACGGATAACGGCGTGACGCGTGTGACGCTGAAGTCCCACGCCGACAACAAGGCGAAGGCGTTTGTGAAGGGCAAGGGGGTCAATCTCCCCGACCCGACCTTGCCGCTGGAGTTGCCAGTGTTGACGCAGCTCGTGAATCAGGAAAGCGGCATCTGCTTCGAGGCGACCTACAACAGCGGGTCGATCAAGAAGAACGAACCTGGCCAGTTCAAAGCCAAGGCGAGTAACTAACAGCCAAGTCGGTTTGGCAAAGCACGCATTCAGCGCCCCGGCATCGTGTGATGCCGGGGCGTTGTTGCGTTTAGCGGTCTAGATCAGCCGAAGCGCGAGAACGGCGGCAGCGCTCCAGAGCAGCATGCTGGCCGTCGCCGCGGCGAAAAAGCCGAGAAGCGGGGTCCCAGGCAAACGGTCGACGCACGCGACCGCGGCGCCTCGCTGCTGCGGCTCGAGTCCGCGCTCGATGATGGCCCAGGTGAGCCGTTTAGGTGCGACGGCGACGGGTCGCCTGAAGTCCCAGTCGCGCTTCGTTACCTGTCGCCGCGATGGGGCGAATGTGGGCGATGCCCAAACCGCAGCGTCCCACGCGCCGGCCGCCGTCGCGAAATGTTCCTTGCTCGCTGTGATCGTGCATTGATCCATCGTTCACCTCGCTTGTCTGCCCACTAGGAATGCAATTCACGTGCCACCAGCCCGTAGCCGGTATCGAGGTATGTAGGGTTCGAGGAGGCGCTCGAGGGGCGTTGCCAGCAGTGCACGAGATTGTCGGATCGGGCGATTTGAGTGAAATTTCGACAACGGGGCGACGGGGGTTGGCCGACGAGATGGCGCCCAAATGTCGAGCGCGGAGGAGGTGTGGTGCTCACGTGGAGGCGCAGTTGCGTCGTCTGGGGATTCGATTCAGAGTGCTCGCGTGAGGCTGGAGGAGGCGGCGCTGTCGCGACGTGGATGGAGGTTGGCGGTCCGCTCTCGACGTCTGCTGTTGGTTTCTGGATTCAAGATCGCGCTGATCGCGCTTTTCGTTGCCACGGCGCTGTTGCCGGCCGCCGCGGTCGGGCGGCAGGTGACGTTGCCCCTACGCCTCGACCACGAGTTCTTGCGCCGGTTGCTCCTGGACCACGTGTATACGGGCGAGGGGGCAAGCACCGAGGCGTGGAACGACGGGCACGACTGCAATCGACTGCGCCTGGCCGATCCGACCGTCGACAGTCGCGACGGCAGATTGGTCGTTCGTACGTCTGCCGATGCGCAGGTCGGTGGATTCCTAATGGGGCGCTGCGTTTCCCTGCACACCTGGTCGGGCAGGATCGAGGTTCTCGAGGAGCCGAGGGTGGATCCCGTGGCCCCGATCGTGCGCTTCCGCGTCGTCGATTCCAATGCCGAGGCGGCGCAGGGGGGGAAGGGCCTCACGGGCAGTGTATGGGACCTTGTCAAGGCGTACGCGCATCCTCGCCTCGAGGAGTTCACGGTCGATCTCAGTGCGCCGTTGAAAGAGCTGATGGAGGTCTTGCCGCTGTTTCTGCCGCAGGCGGATCTCTCGCGCACGCGCGTGCTGATCAACTCCCTGGCCGTGCAGTCCGCTCGCGTTGGGACGGACGGGCTCGAGGTCGATCTCGGCCTGGATCTGTCCGAGCTACCTCAACCGACATCGATCACGCCGGGGCCCGAACCGACGCTCACGACCGAAGAACTCGCGCGCTGGGAAGCGGCCTGGCAGCGATGGGACGCGTTCATCACCTTCACGGTCCTGCACCTTTCGAGAGATCCGCACACCGAGGCGCAGGTACAGGAGTTGCGGGAGGTCTTTCTCTCTGCGCGCTACGACCTCGCTGATGCACTGGCGGGTGCACCCGGTTCGGCCGAGGATCCCGTGCGCGGGTTGTTTCTCCGCACATGGAGTCGATTGCGGCCGCTGTTGCGCGAGCTGAGCGTCGGGCTGCCGGGGGAGGCGGGCGTCCGGTATTTGAGTCTCATCGCCGCGGCGGACGCGCTGCAGGCGATCGACGCCATCGGTCCGGATGTCGGAGTCGAGATCTCGGCGGAGGGGTTGCGTCGATTGGCGCGTCTGTTGGATCCAGTGGTGGACGACCCGCTGAAGTACGACACCGAAGTTGACCCGGCGCTGCGTCGCGCCCTTGGGCTCGGCGTTCCTCTACCCGTGCCGACTCCTCCTCCCAGCAGTGAGTGGGGGAGTTGGTTGGTGCCGCGGGCCTGGGCGAGTGAGGATGAATCGGACTCGATATCGGCGAAGCTCAATGGCTGGGCTCCGACGGTGGAGGACGTTGCCCAGTATCTACCGTTGGCGCTGCGGCTCCTCGAACTGACGCGTGAGAAGACTCTGCCCAAGAAACCTCTCGCGGTGGAGTTCCACCCGCTATTCCGGTCGTTGCTGCTTGCCGCCGCGTGGCAGGAGAGTTGTTGGCGCCAATTCGTGCGGGAGCGTGGCCAGGTGAAGACGATGGTGTCGTCGGCCGGGTCGCTGGGGATCATGCAGGTGAACCAGCACGTCTGGCGCGGCATCTACGACGTCCGGGGCTTGCGCGACAACGCGGGATACAACGCGCTCGCCGGCAGCGAGATCATGCTGCACTACCTCGTCGACTACGCGATCAAGAAGGGCGAACACTCGCAGACCGGGAACCCCGACAACCTGGCTCGCGCCTCATACGCGGTTTACAACGGCGGACCGGGACACCTGCGCCGCTATCGGCAAGCGCCGAAGAACAAGCACCTCCGGGATATCGACGAATCCTTCTGGAAGAAGTATCGCGACGTGAAGGGCGGAAATGACCTGGCGGTGCGCCAGTGCTACGGCTGAGTGCCGCGGCGTTGATCGGTGGGTGGCGGAGTCGCCGCCCTTCCTCACCCGCTTGCTCGATCACGCGTCGAATCCATCGGGAAGCGCGTCGGCCGCGTTCAACCGGCCGTTTCGAGCGATCCGATGAGCGACGCGTCTCCGATCCTCGAGGTGCGCAACCTGACGGTGTCGTTTCGCTCTGACGCGGGGCCGCTGCGAGCGGTGGACGGCGTCGACTTCGAGATGGCGTCAGGCAGGACTCTGGCGTTGGTCGGCGAGTCCGGCTGCGGCAAGACGGTGACCGCCCTGTCGATCATGCGACTGTTGGATTCGTCCGACGCGTCGATGGACACTGGCCAGATCCTGTTCCGCGGCGAGGACTTGCTGACGCTTTCGCCGGCCCAGATGCGTCGTGTGCGCGGTGATCGCATATCGATGATCTTTCAGGAGCCGATGACCGCCATGAACCCCGTGCTCACGGTGGGTGAGCAGATTGGCGAGGTGTTCCGCATCCACCGCGCGTACGGCCGAGCGGCGGCGCGCGAAGCGGCGATCGAAGCGTTGCGCGGCGTCGGCATCCCCGATCCAGGGGTGCGGTTCGGCGAGTATCCGTTCCAATTCTCGGGCGGGATGCTGCAACGGGCAATGATCGCCATGGCGCTGGCGTGCGAGCCCGAGCTGTTGATTGCCGACGAACCAACGACAGCCCTCGACGTCACGATTCAGGCGCAGATTCTCGATCTTCTGCACGACCTGCAGCAGTCGCACACGATGGCGATCCTGTTGATCACGCACGATCTCGGAGTGGTCGCCGAGGTGGCGGATGACGTGGCGGTGATGTACGGCGGGCGCATCGTCGAGCGCGGTCCCGCGGAGATGGTGCTGGCCGACCCGCGGCATCCCTACACCTCAGGCCTGCTCGCCGCGATGCCGGACATCGAGACCGACAGGAAGGAGCCGTTGGCGACGATCCCAGGGGCCGTACCGTCCCTCGGCGAGATGCCGGAGGGTTGCCGCTTTCACCCGCGGTGCGAGTTTGCGCAGGACCTTTGTCGTGTCGAGGTCCCGGCGCTCGAGACGTTTGGCGAACGGCGCATGGCGGCATGCCATTGGGTGGCGGGAAGGCTCGAAGAATGAGTGCGCTTCTCGAGGTGCTCGATCTCCACGTGCACTTTCCGGTGACCGGGGGGGTGTTCCGGCGCCCGGTCGGCGCGTTGAAGGCGGTAAACGGCGTGACGTTCTCCGTCGAGCGCGGAGAAACCCTCGGTGTGGTTGGAGAGTCGGGATGCGGCAAGACCACGTTGGGGCGCGCGATCGTGCGATTGCTCCGCCCCACCGCTGGGTCGATTCGCTTCAACGGCGTGGCGATCGAAGGGCTCGGCCGCGCCCAGTTGAAGCCGATCCGTCGCGATCTCCAGATGATCTTTCAAGATCCGTTCAGTTCGCTGAATCCGCGCCTATCGATCGGATCCGCCCTGATCGAGCCGCTGCAGATTCATGGGATGCGAGGGGCGGGCTCCGAGCGGGGCCGAATCGAAGAGGTGCTCGCACTGGTGGGCTTGCAGCCGGACGACCTTCGCAAGTTCCCACACGAGTTCAGCGGTGGCCAGCGGCAACGGATCGGAATCGCGCGAGCATTGGTGCTCGAACCGAGCCTCGTGATCGCCGACGAACCGGTGTCGGCCCTCGACGTTTCCATCCAGTCGCAGGTATTGAACCTCCTCGTCGAGCTTCAACGCCGGCTTGGACTCACCTATGTATTCATCTCGCACGATCTCACCGTCGTAAGGTATATCGCCGATCGGATCGCCGTCATGTACCTCGGCCGCGTCGTGGAGTTGGCGAGAGCCAGCGATACGTACATGCGGCCGCGGCATCCCTACACCCGTGCGCTGCTCGGCGCGGTGCCGTCGTTGCGATCAAAACGTCGCCGCGATCACCATGCCGCCGTGGCCGGCGACGTACCGAGTCCGCACCGCCCACCGCCGGGTTGTGCCTTCCATACGCGATGTCGCCACGCCGTCGATCGCTGTCGTGTCGAGGTCCCACAGCTGCGACCCTTCGACGGGGACCCGGCGCACCAGGTCGCCTGTCATCTCGCCGAAGAGATCTGACCTCGCGATGAATCCCTTCGTGATCATCCTCCTCCTTGCGATGCTGGTTCTGGCCTCGTTGCCTGGTTGCACCGGGCCAGGCGAGCCGCGCAATCCTGGCGCCGCGGATGGCGGGCGCAAGATCCTGCGCATCGCGCGCCGCAACGAGCACAAGTCTCTCGATCCCGCGGCACAGTTTGATTCGGCATCGGCGCAGATCGTCAGCAACGTCTACGATACGTTGCTCGAGTATGACTACCTGCGGCGACCCTACGTCCTCGTCCCCTTGTTACTGGAGAAGATGCCGGAGCGGCAGGCCGACGGCGTGAGCTATCTGTTTACGCTGCGTTCCGGCGTGCGCTTCATAGACGACCCGGCGTTTCCCGACGGACGGGGGCGGGAGGTAACGATCGATGACGTCATCTACTCGATCAAGCGCTTCGCCGATGCCAACGTAAACGCCAAGAGCTTCATCTTGATGCAGGGAGTCGTCGAGGGGCTGGACGAGTTTCGCCAGGCGACGCGCGATCAGGGAACATCGATCGACTACGACGCGCACGATGTTTCGGGACTGCGGCGCGTCGACGGTCGGCGGATGGTCATCCGATTCACAGGCGAGAACCCCTTGGCGCTTTACCCCTTCGCCGCCTCACCCATGTCGATCGTCGCGAGAGAGGCGGTGGCGCATTACGGGGACGCGTTCGGGCAGCACCCGGTCGGCACCGGTCCATTCGTTCTCCGCGAGAGCGATCGACGGGGCACCATGGTCCTCGTGAAGAACCCGAACTACCACGGGCGATACCCGGATGCTGGGCTAGCCGCCGGTGCGCCGGCGCGGTTGCTCGACGATGCCGGGAAGGCGCTTCCCCTCGTCGACGAGGTCCATTTGCCACTCATCGAAGAGTCTCAGCCGGCGATGTTGCGATTTCGCCGGGGGGAACTCGATCTGCACACGGTCGACCGCGACAACTTCATCAAAATGGTTCACCGCGACGAGGACGGCGTGTTCCAACTCAAGTCGCCGTACCGCGAGCACTTTGGGATGTACACGGAGGAGGCGCTGACCTGCGAGTACATCGCTTTCAACATGAACGATCCGCTCGTTGGCAAGAACCGGGCGCTGCGGCAGGCGATCGCCTACGCGCTCGACGTCGAGTCGTTCATCGCGATCATGTTGAACGGTCGCGCCGAATCGCTGGCGACGATCGTGCCGCAGCCGATTGCCGGCAGCGAGCGCGACATCGCGATCGAGTACTACGAGTATGATCCGGAAAAGGCGCGGGCCAAGTTGACGGAAGCGGGGTTCCCGGGGGGCGAGGGGTTGCCGCCCATCCAGTTCGATTTTCGCAGTGCAACCAAGGAGGCGCGCCAAGGTTTCGAGTTCTTGCGGCACGAGCTCGCGATGGTCGGCATTCGCGCCGTCGGGCGATTTCACACCTTCTCGGCGTATTTGCAGCGGGTCGAATCCGGGAACTTCCAGGTGGGTAACTCAGGCTGGTTCGCGGATTACCCCGACGCTGAAAATTTCTACCAGCTCCTATACAGCAAGAACCGACCGCCCGGCCCCAACATGGGGGCCTTTTCGCATCCGGAGTACGACCGGCTTTACGAGGAAACGCGGTTCATGCCGAACGGGCCCGAGCGATTTGCGAAGTTCGAACGCATGGCCCACATCGTGCGGGATGAAGCTCCGATCGTTCTTCGCTTCAATCGGTTGGACTTTGCGATCTATCAGACGCGTCTGCGCAACGTCATCGGTCACATGATGAATGACGCGCCCTTCAAGTTCCTCAATCTCGATGTCGGCGAAGGGGCCGCGGGGTGATCGCGTATATCGCGCACCGACTGGTGCAGACGATCCCGATCGTCCTCGGAGTCGCGGTGCTCGTCTTCGTCTTGTTCTCCGCCGTGGGCGAGGATCCTGTGCGCCTGGCGCTGGGGGCGCATGCGACGCCGGAGACGATCGCCGATCTACGGAATCGGTGGGGACTGGACGACCCCCTGCCGTTGCAGTTCGTGAAGTTCCTGCGGCAGATCGCGACGTTTGACCTCGGCGAGTCGTACAACACCGGTGAGAAGCTGACGACGATCTTCCGCCGTGGCGCCGGGGTATCGCTCTCCCTCACCGTACCGCCTTTTCTGATCGGCATCCTCATCAACGTCTCCATCGCTCTGCTCGTGGCGTACTACCGCGGCAGTTGGTTCGACCACGCCGCGACGGCGCTCTTCGTCGGCTCGATGAGTATCTCTTACCTCGTCTACATCATCGCGTTTCAGTACCTGTTCGCGTTCGAGCTCGACTGGTTTCCGATCAGTGGATATGAGCGCGGGGTCGCGTCGATTCCGTACCTGATCCTGCCGTGGATCATCATCGTCGTCGTCTCCGCAGGGCCGGACATTCGCGTTCTGCGCACGGTGTTTCTAGAGGAAACGCGAGCCGATTACGTTCGCACGGCGCTCGCCAAGGGGGCCAGTGAACGGGTAGTTCTGTTCAGGCATGTCTTGCGCAACGCGCTGATCCCGATCCTCACGCAGTGGGTGACGTCGGTCCCCTTCCTCATCCTCGGCGCATTCCTCATGGAGAGGTTTTTCAGCATTCCTGGCCTCGGCGACATTCTCATCAACGCGATCCACACCGGAGATCGGCCGATTCTGATGAGCCTGACGGTGTTGATGGCGATCGGCTATTCCGTTTTCAACCTCATCACGGATGTCCTGTACGCTTACGCCGATCCGCGGGTGAAGCTCTCATGAGACCGGTCCCGACGGTAGGCGACCCGGTTGCCCGACCCGGGAGAATTCGGGGTGGACGCTTGTTCGCCGCGTTGCGACTTCGGAAGTACGTCCTCGTTTGCGTCGGCGTCGTCGTGGCCTACGCCTTGGTGGCATTGGCGGGGTACGCCGGGTTGCTGCCGGACTTCCAGGAGCGCGTGGGCGCGTCGTACGAGCCTCCCTCATGGCACCTGTCGCGAATCCTCGGCACGGACATCTTCGGGCGATCGGTTCTGTACAAGGTGCTCGTGGGAACCCAGACCGCCATGACGATTGGCTTCGTGGTCGCGGCCATCTCGATCCCCATCGGCGTCGTTTTGGGGGCGGTTGCCGGCTATTACGGTGGCAAGGTCGATGCCGCGGTGGTCTGGGTGTATTCCGTGATCACGTCGATCCCTTCGATTCTGCTCATCATCGCAATCGCCCATGTCTTGGGAAAAGGGATCGGGTCGGTATGTCTGGCTCTCGGCGTCGTCGGTTGGGTGGGCTTGTGCAGGTTGGTCCGCGGCGAGGTTTTGAAGCAGAAGGGCCGCGAGTACGTGCTGGCCGCGCGCCTGATCGGAGCGAGCGACCTGCGGATCATCTGGCGGCACATTCTTCCGAACGTGCTCCATCTGCCGATCGTGACCGCGTCGCTGTCGATCCTCGGGGCGATCAAATCCGAGGTCATCCTGACGTTTCTCGGTGTCGGGATCGAGAACGGCGAGAGCTGGGGGGCGATGATTCAGGATGCCACTGGCGAACTGGCCCAGGGGATCTGGTGGCCGCTGGCGGGTGTGACGGTGGCCATGTTCGCCATCATCTACGCGTTGAACGTGAGCGGCGACGCTCTCCGCGACGCTCTCGATCCCAGGCTTTCGGACTGAGAAGAGCCGCTCGACGAACTCATCCCGACGATCGGCCCCCAGGCGTTCGGGGAGCGTCGCGGGACGAGCGCGGATCAGGAGCCGGCCGACAGGTCGCCGTCGGTCGCCGATGCGAGGCGAACGCGGCCATGGGAATCGACCTCGAAGTCTTTCAATCGCCGCAGTCGTGTCACCAGACGCGGTGAGTTCGCCGGCCGCGAATATCCCTCGCGTTTCAGTGCGGTTTCGAGCACGTCCAGATTGACCCAGGGGCTCGGTCGGCCTTGCGCGAGTCGCTGCACGAGATCGACCATTTGGTCGCGGCTGGCGCCGTGCGGCTCCGGCGCCGCTGCGTCGGCGGCGGGTGTGTGCGTCGCGTGTGTTTGCCGTACCGCCGCCGGTCTCGCAATTGCCGCCGCGGACGACTCGGTCGGGTTGGGGCGACGAGATCGCCGGCCTCGCCGCCCGCCGCGTGGCCGCGGTGTCGCTGGCGTCTCAGCGACGATCTCGGCGGACGGCGCGCTGCCGGAGCGGCGGTGTTGTATGCGGCGGTACACGACGCCTTGCGCGGCGGCAGCGTCGCCGACCGCGTCAAAGGCGCGATCGTTGGAAACAATCTCCAGCACGTCTCCCGGTGCCGCCCGGGCGATCCAGGCACCAGCGGCGACGGCGATCCAGAGGTCGCTCCAATCGCGGACGCCGCGCGCTGGCGCGCTATGGACCAGTTGGGCACCCAGAGCCGCGAGATCGCGGCCGACCTGTGGCCCCACCGCGCGCCAGTTTCCGACCGCCACCAGTTCCGCCTTTTGCTTCTGCTGGTCGATCTTGAGGCTTTCCAGGACTTCCAGCAGGGCGGCCTGGCTGCTCGTGTTCTCCACGTCGATGAAAACCGCTCGGCGGCAAACCAACACGGCCTTGGACGGCCGCACCGCGGTGGTCTTCCGCGCCGCGCGCCGCGGTAGCGACGGTTTGGGCGCGGTGGCCTTCTTAACTGCTTTCGTCGCCCGCGGCTTTGCCGTCGCGCGTTTCGCTAGGGACGACGCCAGCGTTCGCTTGGCGGTAGGCTTTGGGTCTTTGCCGACGGAGACGCGCTTCTTTGTCGCGGCACGCGGGACCTTCGGCGCAATCTTGCGGGTCTTCTTGGCGGCCTTCTTGCCGGTCGTTCGCTTTGTCATCGTCACCCGCCACTGCTGCCAGTTTCCATGGGGGTGCGTCAACGCCGGACGGCACGATTGTGACCGGCGCGCTCGAAAAACCGGGGCGCCGACCACGGCCGACTAGTGCTTGATCAATGCCGGGATGGACTTCTCAAGGGACCCACAGTTCCTTCATGAAAAGATGGAAGTTCGTCGCCGGAGGCACGATGGGCGGAAACAGAGCGCCCCGGAGTCCTGCGCGGTTGCGGCGAAACACCGTGTCGCCGAGCGAGTGGATCCAGACGAACGGTGCGATGTTTCCGGGGACGTCGGCGTAGTTGCCTTGGATCACCGAACCCGTGACGGGACGTCCCAAAACGCTCGCGCGGTAACCGGTGCCGACGAGCAACGCCAGATGGTCTCGATTCTCGCTATGGATGCTGTTGCGTTCGACTCGCGTGTCGTCATCCTCGATGCGAATCGCGAAGGCGACGTTGCGAAACGTGTTGCTCTGGATGATGTTGTGCTTGGCGAAGTCCTCGTGAACCGTCTGAAGGCTGTTGGCGAGGTAGAATGCGTCACTGCAGTTCTGGAACAACTGATTCTGGGACATTCTCGATCCGACCCAAATCCCATTCGGTTCATCGATGATCGTGTTTCGCCGTATTCGGTTGCGGTCCGCGCCGTACCGACGCGGAAACCATTGCTGCGGTCGCTCGGTCACGTACTCACCGCAGTTCTTGTACAGGAAGATCGCGCCGTTGGAGTTGCGCTCGAACACGTTCCGCGCGACGTAGTTGTCGCGCGATCCATCGATCGCCAGCCCCTCGCGACCGGTGCTCAAGTAGCGGAATTCCATCCCGGCGACCTCGAGCGGCGCGCCGTTCACCGGGTCGACGTCGCCGTACCCGTTGTCGTGGATGTAGTTGCGCAGGACACGCGTGTCGCGCGAGCCGGCCTCCAAGTAGATTCCGACTCCGCCGGAGTGGGCGACCTCGAGGTCGCGCAACCTCACGCCCGAGACGTAGGCGTCAATGAAGGCGCCGATCCCGCGAGACTCGAGCAGTCGACTGTTGCGCAGTTCGATTCGGTCAAAGCCGTCGTCGTATTCACGGCCGGGTTGGAGCGCTCTGAAGCCGTCGCGGGTAACGCGAAAATTGTTGAGGAAGCCGCGAACGCGACAATTGCGAACAGATACGTTCGTGATCTTTGCCGTCGCCGGGCCGCGGATGACGATCCCGCCCGCGTCGTTGCGCTCCGGGTCGTCAATGAGCGCGCCGCGACAATCGAATACGACGTCGGACCTGACGATCTCGACGCCGCCGGTGTATGTGCATGCCGGGTCGAGGTGGGCGCTGTGGGTGAGGATCAAACGCTGGCTCGCTCGGTCGCAAGGGATGAGCTGCGAGCCGGCCTTGGGCCGGTACACCAACTTTGGAAGAATCGCGTCAGCGGATGCCGAAGCGGGGGCGAGCAAATAAAGCGCAAGCGCCGTGACGGATGCACGCACGAAGGTCGAGGTCTGCATGGCGGGACGCTAACAGGTTGGCGACGAGCTTGGCAATGTGAAAGCTGCGTATCCCCGTTTTGTAGTATGCGGCGAACGGGGCGGGCCCGCCCTCTCGATGTTCTCGCCTGGTTCGGCGCGTACCGGTGAAACGACCCGAGCGGAGCATCCGTTGATTAAGGAACGGGAGCCTGCAAAATAACGGATCCGCCTGACTGTAGGTTTTCCGCTTACCGCCGCGAGCTCCCGAGTTTCGCGGCCGGGGGGAGAGCCTGGCGCTGCCGAAGGAGCTGCTTTTGCGCGTCTACCTCGATCATCACGCGACCACGCCGGTTGATGCGGATGTCCTACAGGCGATGTTGCCTTACTTTTCCGAGCGATTCGGAAACGCGGCCAGCAAGACGCACGAGTGGGGATGGGAGGCGGACGAGGCTGTCCAGGGAGCGCGCGAGCGCGTTGCCGCCCTGATCGGCGCGCGGGCTCGTGACATCGTGTGGACGAGTGGCGCGACGGAGTCGAACAATCTGGCAATCCAGGGGGTCGCGGAATTCTATGGCGAGCGCGGCGACCACGTCATCACGGCGGTCACCGAGCACAACGCGGTCCTGGATTGTTGCCGGGCGATGGAACGCGCCGGTCGGACCCGCGTCACCTACCTGCCGGTCGATGGTCGCGGCCGGATCGATCCCGATGACATCCGTCGGGCGATCACGGATCGCACCGTGTTGGTCAGTATCATGCACGCCAACAACGAAATCGGCACCGTGCAACCGATCGGGGAGATCGGCGCGATCACGCGAGAACGAGGCGTCCTCTTTCACACCGATGCCGCCCAGAGTGGCCTGTTGTTGCCGATCGACGTGGACGGCATGAACATCGACCTCTTGTCTTTGAGCGCGCACAAGATGTACGGGCCGAAAGGTTGCGGGGCGCTCTTCGTGCGCGGTCGCAACCCGCGCACGAGACTCCGAGCGATCCTCCACGGCGGCGGACACGAACGGGGCATGAGGTCGGGTACGCTCAACGTGCCCGGGATCGTAGGAATGGGCGCGGCTTGTGAATTGGCGTCGGCCCGACGGGACGCTGATACAGCCTTCATCGGTACGCTGCGCGACCGGCTGCAGAATCGCCTGTTCGAACGAGTGGCCGGTCTCCAACTCAATGGCGACGCCGCAAATCGGCTGCCCGGAAACCTCAACGTCGGAATTCCCTACGTCGAGGGAGACTCGCTGATGATGGCCCTCACCGGCATCGCGGTCTCGTCGGGGTCGGCATGTACGTCGGCCAGCCTCGAGCCCTCCCATGTGTTGAAGGCGATCGGGTTGGCCGAGGGGCTTGCCCAGGGATCCATCCGTTTCGGAGTGGGACGCGGCAATACGGCCGAAGAGATCGATTTTGTGGCCGATCGCGTGAGCGAGGAAGTCTCCCGCCTGCGTGCGATGTCCCCTGAGTTTCGGCGGTTGGGTGAGGTCTGATACCCTACTGGCTTCGCAAGGAGGTGAACGTGGCTATCGATCTTACCGACGGAGCAGTATTTCGAATTCTGAATCTCATTGGAGAGGACCCGGCGAAGGGCTTGCGGGTCAAGGTTGTCGGCGGCGGTTGTTCCGGGTTGCAATACAAGATGGACATCGACGATCCGCGGCAAGGGGACAAGGTATTCGAACGCGACGGCGCCAAGGTTGTCGTCGATCGAAAGAGCTTCCTCTATCTGAATGGCACCGTGCTGGACTTCGAGGATTCTCTGATGAAGTCCGGATTCACCCTGAACAACCCCAACGTGAAACGCAGTTGCGGTTGTGGACAATCGTTCAGCGTGTGATCGCATCATTCGCGGCGCAACCGACGTCGATTGCGCCGACTGCCAGGGCGAGAATTGCAGCGAAATGCCTGCGTAAGCTATCGAAAATCTAGGAGGTTGGAATCTTTCGCCCTCTCATTTTCTCCGCGTCCTGAATAATCCCCCGCGACTACCCGTCTAGTCGGGCATTATGAGAGATCATCTGGTAGGCGAAGGAAAGCTCTTTCAACCAGACGTCATGCTGCCGTCGCAGTACTCGGCTCGAATGCGCGGCCGAGGTCCACAGGAGGCCGAGTTCAATCTCGTCTTGGCACTTCTTGAGGACGCGATCCACTGCTTCAAGAAGTATCGCTTTGCGAAGGCGGACAGCGCCCGGGAGATGTATGTCGAAGCACGCGAGTGGTTCGACTCGAACGATCGCACCTGGCCGTTCTCGTTCGAGAACGTTTGCATGATTCTCGGCATCGACCCGAGTTATCTGCGCCAGGGATTGCGCCGTTGGGAAGAACGCGAGGCGAGCGCTCCGAAGCCTCCGCGGGTCGCGGACCTGCCGCTGCCCGATTTCACCGACGTGGACGACGCAATCGTCGCACCTGCCGTTTAGTTCCGGCAGCGGAGGCCCGGGGGCGCCGTGCCCTGGGGCCTCTGTTGCCAGGCGGTGTGCGCGGGCATAGGGTCCGGCCGGTGGGACAGTGGCTGCGCAAACGACTCGCTTTCGCCGGCCTGACAGCCTTCGACTGGGGGCTCACCCGCCTCGGACGGTCGCCTGATTACGACGTCTTGTCGTTGGAGATCGCCGGGGATCTGTCGGAGGACGGCCACGTCGGACCCGGGTTACCATGGTTGAAACGGCCGGGGACCGATTACCTCCGGCTGATTGGCCTTCTTCGCTGGGCGCGTGACGACGAACGACTGAGGGCGGTCTCGATTCGCTGCGGTCATCTCGGCGCCGGCTGGGCGCGTATCCAAGGGTTGCGTCGATCCCTCCTGGCGTTGCGCGCTTCTGGAAAAAAGGTGTGGGTGCACCTGGATGGCGGCGGGCTTCCCGAGTACTACCTCGCGAGCGCGGCCGACCGTGTGACCCTCACACCCGCCGGAACACTGGATATCGTTGGGCTCTCGTCGGAAGCGGTATTCTTTCTCGACGCGTTGGAAATGGTCGGGGTGCGCGCCGAAGTCGTTCAGGTGGGCGCGTACAAGTCGGCCGCCGAGAGCTTCACTCGCCGGGCGATGTCCGATGCACATCGAGAGATGATCGAGGCGTTGGTCGACGATCTGTTCGGTCAGATCGTCGAGGACGTGGCGGCAGCGCGGCGCATGGAGCCCGACGCCGTGCGAGACGCGATCGATGGCGGACCTTTCCTGGCTCGTGAGGCCCTCGCGAGGGGACTGGTCGACGCGGTCGAATACGCCGACGAAGCGGAGACCGCGCTCACGGCCGAGTTCGGCGGAGCCAAACCGATCGACGAGGGTGCCTATGCCGCTCGTCGCAGCCGTGTGGTGCGGCGCCGTGTCCTGCGCGGTCCGACTCGTCACTTCGCGATCGTTCACATCAACGGTACCATCAAAATGGAAGACGGGGCGTCGGCTTTGCCGCGGGGCCGGGGTGCGGTCGCGGCGACCCTCCGGAAATGCTTGAAGGACATTCGCGACCGCGACGACATCGATGCCGTGATCGTGCGGATCGCAAGCCCTGGCGGATCGGGTTTGGCATCGGATCTCGTCTGGCACGATCTGCGACTCACCGCGGCGCAAAAGCCGATGATCGTGTCGATGGGGGATGTCGCCGCGTCGGGCGGTTACTACGTGGCGCTGCCGGGGCAAAAGATTTTTGCGGAACCCGGAACCATCACGGGGTCGATCGGTGTCGTCGCCGGGAAGGCGGACTTGCGGGGGCTGTACGAAAAAGTTGGGGTGCGTAAGGACATCGTCAGCCGCGGCCGTCACGCCGCTCTGTATTCCGATTACGCGCCGCTCGGCGATAGCGAGCGCCAGCGCATCCGCGACGAGGCCAGCGCGTTCTACGATGATTTCGTCGGCAAAGTGGCGGACGGGCGAAGTATGAGCGCGGAGCAGGTGGAGTCGGTGGCGCAGGGGCGGGTATGGACGGGTAGGCAGGCATGGAGTCGGGGGTTGGTCGACGAACTCGGTGGCTTCGAAGAAGCGTGCGACGCGGCCAAGCGGGCCATTGGTGTCGACATCGATACTCCCCTGTCCGCGGAGCGGTTCCCGCAGCCGCAGGGTTTCTTGCGAACGGCCTTGCGGAGGGGGTTTGGCGGACCCTCGGCCTTGACCTCGATGCGTTCTCTCATCCGGCAATTTCCCATGAGCACTCGGGATCGCGTCTGGCTTCGCTTGCCGTTCGACATTCGCCTCCGCTAATTGAGCTCGTCTACGAGCGCCCGGGACGCCTTGTCCGGCGCCAGTTTGCCACGTTAGGTCTTCTCATGCCGATCCCACCGAAGTTTCACTGTCCCGAGTGTGGGGTGGAGATGAAGCGCCGTCCGGGCGGTAAATGTCCCGCCTGCGGGGTCGACGTTCGCGAGCACGTGCGGGAGGAGCGGGACCGTGAGGAGACGATTGAGAAGGTCGTCGCGGTCGTGTCGACGGTTCTGGTCCTGGCGCTGTCGCTATTCGCCGGCGGCTGCAGCGTCGTCGAGGGGGTTCTCGTCTACGCCGTCGCCGGTTTCGCGGTCTGGTACTGGGGCCGCGGAACCTTCTGAATCCGCTGGACTCGCGATCAGCTTACTTCGTCGCGTCGCGAGCGGTTCGAAATCAAATGGTCGGATATGGAAGACAATGGACGACCCCTCGACCGCGGCTGTGTACTCGGTTTGCGCCGCATCCGCGCGGTACGACCCGATTCTCACGGACACCAGTTCCTCCCCGTCGCGATTGCGCACCCTGAGCGAACGGTGCGGCGGGTCGAGTCCGAACGCAGCGAGGTCCGCGGGCGCCTCGGCCGCGATCTCGAAGCCGTTTAGGGCCGAAAGGCCGCGCAGGATTTCCTCCACGGTCGCGTCGACCGCCGGCTGTCCCTCCAGCTTCCAGCCCCCGTCGTTTCGATGAAGGGCGAATGATCCTTCGTCGGCGGCATCGATCTCGATGGTCGCAACCTCGTCGGGGGCGAACCGGGCGATCGACTTGTCGCGGAAGTGGTTCGCGTCGCGATTCAAGGTGTCGCGCGCCCACGCGGCGACCGCGAACACCGTGGTCTCGCGGTTTGTCTGCACGTACAGCTTTCCATCGCGTTCGCTGCCCATCCGCAGATCGTCTTCGCCGCCGTCCTTCATCCCGAGACTCAACGTGAGTTCGGGCGCATCCAGGCCGTAGCGGCCGAGATGCTCGCCAGCATCATCCACAAACTCGGTCGCGCGCAGGGATTTCAATGTGTTCAAGAGCCCGCCCACGCTGGCGCCATCCGCGTCGAACTCGGCGGGTGCGATCATCCGCCAAGTCTCATTCTGTTTGACCAGCGTTACGTCGCCGCTCTTCCTGCGCAGGCGGATTCGCTCGACGTCTTCCGTGTCGAAGGGAAGGACCGTTTTGTCGCGCAGGGCGGTCGCCTCGAGGTCGATGCGCGTCATCAGGCTCGCATCCGTCAGGTGCACCGCGGATTCGCCGGCGCGTTGGATGTATACGGAGTTCCCGACCGGGGCCCTCTTGCCGACTTTGAGTTCGACCACGCCCTCGCCGGTATGGAGCTTCACGCTCGCGGACGGGATGTCGAGCCCGAAAGTCGCGGGATTGTCGACGTCCTCGAAAGTCCGCGCGATTCGGCTTTCGTGGATGGCGTCGAGAAGGTTCTCCACGTTGCGCTCGTCCGCGGCGGCGGCGACCGGTTCGCTCATGCGCCACTGGCCCTCCTCTCGAAGGAGGATGACGACTCGGCCCGGATGCTCAAGATCTACACGGGTGACGGCGGCGCTGTCGAACTCCAAGGCGGCGACGGCCTCGTCTGTCGGGGTGCGCTGCAGCTCGACGAAGTAGATGTATCCGAGGATCGCGGCGAAGGCGACGGCGAGAACGAGGGTGTATCGAAGGCGCATGTGGCGAAGACTCCTACGTTAATTGCGCCGCCACCACACGAACAGGCCGAGCATGAGGAGCATCTCGGGAATGATCAATACGGAAAGGTAGAAGATGAGCGTACCTTCATCACGGGTGAAGCTCACGCGTGATGCGCGAACACCGCGTGACCGGATGGACAAGAGGTCCGACTGGCCCGCGAGCCAGCCGACCGCGTTCAGAAAGAGGTCGCGGTTGAAGAACGTTCCTTCGAGGTTCTGGTTGTCGGCGAACTCGACAGAGCCGACGACCACGATGCGTGCCTCGCCGTCACTCGGTTTGTTGAGCTGCGACAAGTCGATCTGCGCCGCCGCCGCGATCGAGACCGGGCCGGGGCGATCCGATGCGTCGAGCGCGGCGGTGCCGGTCTCGAAGACCCCGAGAAGGTCCGTCTCGGCCCAACTGGAGGGGCTGGTCCGGACCAGTTCCGTAACCTCGATGCCGTCGCGCGGATCCTCCACGGCAGACACGGACCGGACCATCGGGAACAGCGATCG